>ERZ1066121.2341-NODE-2341-length-12161-cov-12.873369_pt1 | contig 12161 bp, 7 predicted proteins | sample MGYA00382768_ERZ1066121 | MGnify/ENA primary metagenome ERZ1066121 (study PRJEB33369, sample SAMEA5778351) | biofilm metagenome | biome: Industrial cooling water; feature: Water cooling tower basin; material: Biofilm | place: United Arab Emirates | collected... | reverse complement strand
TCAATCGTCGTCCTCGTCCTCCCCCCCGTCATCCGTCATCAACGGCACCTCATCCCCCACCACATCCCTCACATAGAGCATCTTGATCGGCACCAGGATCGCCGCCGTCAACGGCACCGCCACCATCAGGCCGAGGAAGCCGAAGACGAGCGTCATCAGCGCCTGGGCGACGAGCGTGAGCGCCGGTGGCAGGTCCATCCCGCCGCGCATCAGGAAGGGGATCAGCAGGTTGTTCTCGAGGAACTGGATCCCCCAGTAGGCGACGATCACGGCGACCGCCTTCTCCGGGCCGTCGACGAAGCCCATCGCGATCGCCGGGATGGCGCTGAGGATCGGGCCGACGGTGGGGATGAACTCGAGGAGCCCGGCGATGAAGCCGAGGGCGTAGGCCGCCTTCACCCGCAGCACCAGCATCGCCACCGTCGTCACCGCGCCGATCGCCACCATCGCGATCAGCTGCACGACCAGCCACTTGCGCAGCACTGTGGCGACCTCGGTCAGCACCTCGCCGGCGCGCACCCGGGCGCGGTGCGGGAAGAGGTGCATCAGCCCGTCGTGGTAGAGCTGCGGCTCGGCGCCGATGTAGATGGCCAGGAAGATGATCAGCACGAGCCCGCCGATCACCGTCGCCGCCGAGCTGAGGAAGCCGAACAGGTAGCCGGTGGCGCGCGAGATCTGGCTGCCGAGGCGGGCCTTGAGCCCGTCGGTCGCCGAGGGGGCCGCGCCGACGTTCGGGTCGCTCTCCCCGGCCGCGGGCTGCCCGCCGCCGGCGGCGCCCGTACCGTCGGTGCTCGTGCGCGCGGCCGTCTGCGCGGCGGCCCGCGCGGCGGCCTGCGCGACGCGGGCGTCGGCGGAGTCCTGCGGCGTGGTGGCCGCGGCGGTGCGCCCCGGCGCGACGGCCGGCCCAGCGCTCCCGACGACCGGGGCGGCGGCTCCGGTGGGCGCCGCCGCCGCCGCCGGGCCGCCGAGGCTCCGCACGGCGGTGGCGACCAGACTGTTCGGGTTGCGCGCCACCCACGCCTCGGCGCGGTCGATCGCCGCCGGGATCTGGCGGCGCAGGACGCCGAACTGCTCGGTGAGCGTCGGCGCCATGAGCGCGCCGATCCCGACGAGGGCGCCGAGGGTGCCGAAGACGACGAGCGCCGAGGCGATGCCGCGGCGGATGCGCAGTCGCTCCAGCCGGTCGACCGCCGAGCCGACGGCGAGCCCGAACAGGATGCCGAGGAAGACGACGAAGACGAGCGCGTTGGCGAACCAGAGGAGCTGGCCGAGGATGTACAGGCCGAAGACCAGCGCCGCGGCGCGCATCACGTCGCGGCTGCGCCAGCCGACGTTGCGCGACCGACGCTCGCGCACGCCGATCGGAGCGGCGGCGATCGGGCGCGAGGCCGCCGGCCCCGAGATCGGGATGTCGGCGACGCGCCGGCCGACGGCGCCCTCGGCCTGGGCTCCCTCCAGGGTACCGGCGCGCGGCGAGCTCCGCGCGGGGCGGGACGACGGATTCGGGTCGGTCATGCCGGTCGGCGGAGCAAGGGGGGTGCCGGGGGGGGCACGCGGGCGGCACGCGGGCGGCACGCGGGGCGCGCGCGGGAGTGTCGGGTGTGGGTTTGCGGCTACATTATGCCCGCCGCCCCTGCGCCGCCGTGGCCCGCGCCGTCGTGGTCCGCGCCGCCGTCCGGGCGCCGCCGTCCGTGCCCTCCGCCCCGCGTCTCCGTGCCCAAGCCCGCCGCCTCCGCCAGCGCTCCGGCCACCGTCCGCTACCTCGACACGCCCGAGGCGGCCGACGGCTTCCTGCGCGAGGTGGCCGGCGTGCGCGAGGTGGCGCTCGACACCGAGGGGGCGAGCTTCCACCGCTTCGTCGACCGCATCTACCTGCTGCAGATCACGACGCGCCCGCACGGAGCCGATGCCCCCGACGTCAGCGCCATCGTCGACCCGCTGAGCGCCGGGCCGCTCCCGGGGCTGCGCCGCCTGATCGAGGACCCCGACGTCGAGATCGTCTTCCACGACGCCGACTACGACCTGCGGCTGCTGCACCAGGACTACGGCTGGCAGCCGACGCGCCTGTTCGACACGCGCGTCGCCGCGCAGCTGCTCGGCATCCGCGCCTTCGGCCTCTCGGCGCTGCTCGAGCGCGAGTTCGGGCTCACGCTCGACAAGAAGCACCAGCGCGCCGACTGGTCGATGCGCCCGCTGACGGCCGACATGCTCGACTACGCGGCGCAGGACACGCGCTGGCTGCTGGCGCTGCGCGACCGGCTCCGCGCCCAGCTCGAGCGGCTCGGGCGGCTGGCCTGGGCGGAGGAGGAGTTCGCGCGCGTCGCCCAGACGCGCTGGGAGCCCGAGGACCCGGGGCAGGCCTACCTGCGCGTCAAGGGCGCGCGCGACCTCACGCGGCGCGAGCTCGCGCTGCTGCGCGAGCTGGTGCCGTGGCGCGACGGCGTGGCGCGCGAGCTGGACCGCGCGACGTTCCGCGTCGCCACCAACGACGTGCTGATGGACGTCGCCCGCCGCGCCCCGCGCACGCGCGAGGAGCTGGCCGCGATCAAGGGGGTGCCGCGCGGCTCGCTCGACGCCCGCGGCGGCGAGATCCTCGACGCCGTGCGCCGCGGCCTGGCCGTGCCCGACGCCGAGCTGCCGCGCTTTCCCCGCTCCGCCCGGTGGGAGCGCGACGCCGACTTCGACGCCCGCGTCGCCCGGCTGCGCGCGGTGCGCGACGCGGTCGCCCAGCGGCTCGACCTCGACCCGGGGGTGCTCTGCTCGCGCGAGCGCCTCGAGACGATCGCCCGGCGCAACCCGGGCTCCGCCGAGGAGCTGACCGAGGCCACCGACCTGCGCCGCTGGCAGCTCGAGCTGCTCGGCGGCGCGATGCTCGCCGCGCTCCACCCGCCGCGCCCCGGCGCCAGCGCCCCGCCCCCCGCGGCCACGTCGTCCTCCGGCACCACCGGTCCCGCCGCGGCCGCACCGGCGGCCGCACCGGCGGCCGCGGCGCCGCCACCCGACGCGGGGGACGACCGCTCGCCCTACCGCGACGGCTGAACCGCACCCCGGCCGGGCGGGGGCGCTCCCCACGCCGCCGCCGCACCGACGCGACAGCCCCACGAAGCGTCGCGCCGGCGCCACACCGGGGCTCTCCGGCGGCGCCCCGGGCCGTCCCGTCGCGGCTGTCCGGAGCCGTCCAACCCGTTGCGGGCCATGCGCTTTCCCTGCACTTCGGGGGGTGGGCGGACGGTGCCGGTGCGGGTATGCCCCGTGCGGTGCCTCGGGGCACGGACGCCCCGTGGCGCGTCCGGTCCGCCCCCGCCCCCCCGCCGAACGCCTCCGATGGCCGCCGTCCTCCCGTTCGACCCCGACTTCCGCCGCCGGACGCCCGCCGCAGACGCCAGGCGATCGGCGCGCGAGACGCCGCTGTCGACGCGCGCCGTGCGCGCTATCGCCGCCCCCGAGCTGATCGCGCGGCAGGGCGCCGCGCCGCCCCGGGCGACGCCGCTCCCCACCCGGGCGCTGCGCGCCGTGGCCGCGCGGCCCGCCGTCGACGAGCTGGCGCTGGCGCGCGAGTTCTTTCCGCTCGTGCTCATCGTCGCCCTCGTCGACCTCGCCACGAAGGCGTTCGCCGTCGCCGGGCTCGGGGGCGCGCCGCTGTCGCTCGGCGGGCCGTTCGCGCTCCACCTGATCCACAACACCGGTGCAGCCGGCGGGGTGTGGCTCGGCGAACAGACGCGCGCCATCAACTTCATGCTGACCGGGATCGTCGTCGGGCTGCTCGTGATGCTCGTGCCGACGCTGGCGCGGCTGGACCGCCGCTCGCCGATCGGGGTCGCCCTCGTCGCCGGCGGCGGGCTGGGGAACCTCGTCAGCCTCGGCATCTCGTCGCGCGGCGTCCCCGACTTCCTCGCCCTGCGCACCGCGCACGGCTGGCTCGCGATCAACGTGGCCGACGTCGCGCTCGCCGTGGGGCTGGTGCTGCTCGCCCGCACCGCCATGGGGCTCGCCCAGCTCGTCCGCCGGCACGGCGCACACGCGCCCGTGGCGAGCGCCGGGGGCTGACGGCACCGCACGCTCCACGCGCGAAGGGCCCGCCGGTGTGCACCGGCGGGCCCTTCGCGCGTCGTGCCCCGGGTGCGGCGGCACGCGCGGCACCGCAGCGGCGCTGCGGCGCGATGTCCGAGCGCGTGCGCGATGCGCGTATGCAGGAGGGACGGCCCGACGCCGCACCGGCGGTCGCGCCGCACCGGCGTCGCACCCCACCGCCCCCGCCACCGCGCCCTCCCACCATGCCCCGTCTCACTCCCCTCCGCGCGCTCCCCACCGGCGCCGCGCTCGCCCTCCTCGCGACCGCCATCGGGGCGAGCGCCGCCGCCGCCCAGCCGGGTGGCTTCGTGCCCGACGACGGCCACAGCTACCTGCAGTCGACCGGCAAGCGCTATGTCACCAAGGCGATCGACGCCGGCGGCTGGTTTCCGTCGGCGTCGTTGAGCGGCCTCGCCGTCACCGCGTTCTGGTACGGCGGCACCTCCGAGACGGCGGTCTGGGGCGAGCTCGCCGACGGGACGTGGGGGATCGAGCACCCCTTCCTCTCGGCCGGCTACTTCGAGGAGCTCTCCGGCTTCCGGCTGCGCAACGCGCGGCCGCAGGCGCTCCAGCGCCTCGTGTTCGCCGGCACGACCGGCGGCATCGTCTTCGACCGCACCTTCGCCGGGCAGGACGGCACGCCCGGCTCCGGAGCGGGGGGCGATCTCACCCTCGACGGCTGGACCGGCGCGTGGCCGGGTCACGTCACCGCACACTATCGCAACGCCGTGCGCCGGGTGGGGCAGACGGCGGTGGGCGACCTGTTCGAGACCCTCGACGTCACCTTCGCCGCCGGCGTCACCCACGCCGACACGGCCTGGCTGAAGGTCAACGTCGATCGGGCGACCACCCAGCGCGACCGGAGCCAGTTCCGGCGGCGGGATCGCCGCGCGGCGGTCGGCGCCGCGCACGCCGAGGGTTGGCTCGCCGCGCCGACCGCCCCGGTCACCACCGTCCCCGAGCCGGCCGGCTGGGCGCTGCTCGCCGGCGGCCTCGTCGCCCTCGGCGCCGGCACGCGGCGGCGCTCGCGGGGCGGGGCGACGTGCGCCCGCGGCGCCCGCCCGGCGCAGAACCCTCAGAACCCCATGTAGGCGCGCACCCGCGGCTCGATCCGCTCGGGGGTCCAGGGCGGCGACCAGACGAGGTTGACGACCACGTCGGCGACCCCCGGGAGGGCGCGCAGCTGCTGCTCGGCCTCGCCCATGATCTCGGGCCCGGAGGGGCAGCCGGGCGAGGTGAGCGACATGTCGATGCGCACCACCGCCCCGTCGACGGCCATGTCGTAGACGAGGCCGAGGTCGACGATGTTGAGGTTGAGCTCCGGGTCCTTGACGCGCCGCAGGGCGAGCCGGACCTGGTCGAGCGTGACCGCCGCCGCCTCGGCGGCTGCGTCGGGAGCGGGCTCCGCGTCCGGGGACGTCGGGGCGGGGGTGAGGGGCTCGGACATGAGGGCTCGGCGTGAGGGCCCCGAAACGTCGTGCCCGACGCCCCGACATTCAAGCGGCCGCGTCCCCGGGGAGGGGCGCGGCCGTGGACGATGGGGGCCGGCGCGCGACCGGCGACCCGCTATCGCGCCGCGCGCGCCGTGCCGCCGCGCGCGCTGCCCTTGCCGCCGCTCGTCGTGCTCCGTCCTCCCCTGGCGCCGCCCTTCGTGCCGGCGCTCCTGGCCGTCGGCGCGCCCTTGGCACCCCGGGCGCTCTTCGACGCGCGGGCCTCCTTCGCGCTCCTGGCGCTCTTCGCGCCCTTCGCGCTCTTCGTACCCTTGGCGCTCTTCGCGCTCTTGGCACCCTTGGCGCTCTTCGCACCGCTGGCGCCCTTCGCGCTCGCGGTGGCGCGGGCGGCGCGGGCGCGCCGGGCGCCGCGCGCCTTGGCCGCCTTGCTGCGCGCGCCCTTGCCGCCGCGCACCGAGCTGCGCGATTCGCTCGCGCTCGCGCGGTTCCACCCGGCCGCCTCGTCGGCGCGGAACGCCGCCGGCATCGCCCGCACCCCCTGCGGATCGTCGAGCACCGCGAGCTGGGCGGCGTCGGCGAGGTCGGCGCGCACGTCGGCGATCACCTTGGCCGGGCGCCGGGCGCGGGCGGCGTGCACGCGGTTGGTGAGGAGGACGACGAACATGTCGCGCTCCGGGTCGATCCAGAGCGAGGTGCCGGTGAAGCCGGTGTGCCCGTAGGCCACCGTCCCCATCAGCGAGCCGCAGCTCCCCTGGGCGTTGCAGGTGTCCCACCCCAGCGCGCGCGTCCCGGCGGCGCGGCGCGTGAAGCGGCGCACCGTGCTGTCGGCGAGGACGCGCACGCCGCCGTACTCGCCCCCGTTGAGCATCATCTGGGCGAAGATCGAGAGGTCGGCGGCGGTGCTGAACAGCCCCGCGTGCCCGGCGATCCCGCCCAACGCGTAGGCGTTCTCGTCGTGCACCTCGCCGCGCAGCGGGTAGCCGCGCGGCGGCGTGACCTCGGTCGGGGCGACGCGCGCGCGCAGCGGCGTCGGGACGCGGAAGTGCGTGTCGTCCATCCCGAGCGGCCCGAAGACGCGCTCCTCGAGGAAGACGTCGAGCCGCCGCCCGCTCACCGCCTCGACGACGAAGCCGAGGACGTCGGCGCCCAGGTCGGAGTACTCGTAGCAGTCGCCGGGGCGGCAGTAGAGGGGGGTCTCGAGCACCTGCCGCCGCGCCTCGGCGGCGGTGCGCGCCGAGCGCCAGAGCTCGCGCCCGGCGGGGAGGCCGGAGCGGTGCGTGAGCAGGTGGCGCAGGGTGACGCGGTCCTTGTTGCCGCCGGCGAACGCCGGCAGGTAGTGCCGCACCGGGGCGTCGAGGTCGAGCTTCCCCTCGTCGTAGAGCACCATCAGCGCCGTCGTCGTGCCGACGACCTTCGTCAGCGAGGCGAGGTCGTAGATGGTGTGCTGGTCGACGGCGTCGCTCGTCGCCCCCCAGCCGAGGGTGCCGTAGCCGCGCTTGAGCACCGCGTAGCCGCGCCGCCCGACGACGACGCTCGCCCCCGGATAGCCGCCGGCGGCGATCCCGCGCAGGACGATCCGGTCCACCGCCGCGAGCCGCTCGGCCGACATCCCGACCGTCGTCGCCGCGCGCATCGGGATCCCCTCGGAGCCGGTGCCGGGGGCACGCAAGCCGCCGGCGACGCGCGTGGCGTCGGGGTGCGTCGCCGCGAGCGCCGCCGGGAGCGCCGCGCGCAGCTCGCCCGCCATCGGGCCGAACGCGAGCGTGGCTCCGAGCACCGCGACGGCGGTGGCGACGGCTCTGATCACCAGGCGACTCCTGTGGACGACGGGACGACGAGGGCACCCGACGCCGGTGCACGAGGGCACGGGCGGCGCGTCAGGGAGGTGGCTGTGCAGGGGGCGTGCTACGCCGCGGCCGGGGAAGCGTTCCGGGCAGCCGGGGGCGGGCGGCGCGGCCGTACGTGGACCGTACGTGAGGTGGGGCGTCCGAAGTGGAAATGCCGCAGCAGCTTGCGACAGTTCCACCACCGGCAGGGGAGGGGAACCATGGGCGCCGGCGCCGGCATCGTCAAGACGCGAGTGCGAGCAAGGGGTAACGGTGACCTGGAATGGGGACAGCGTGCGGGGACACCCGTCGCCCGACCCGGCTCACCCGTCGCGGCGCCGCGACGCCGGCGCGGACGGGGGCGGCCGCCTCCCGCCGCCGGGTCAGTCGCCCGCCGTCGGCACCGGCAGCGGCGCGGAGCGCTCCACCGCCCCCGGCTCCCGCCGCGCCCGGCGGCGCACCTCCCACTCGGCGAGCGTCAGGTAGAGCACCGGGAGGACGAAGAGGGTCAGCAGCGTCGAGGTCACGAGCCCGCCGATCACCACCGTGGCCAGCGGCCGCTGCACCTCGGCGCCGGCGCTCGTCGACAGCGCCATCGGGACGAAGCCGAGCGAGGCGACGAGCGCCGTCAGCAGCACCGGGCGCAGGCGGTCGCGAGCGCCGGTCCGCACCGCCTCGACGAGCCGCTCGCCGACGGCCGGCAGGGCGCCGGGCGCGAGCGGCAGGTGCTCGGCGTCGCTCCCCCGCACGAGGGCGAGCGCCCCGAGCGTCCGGTCGCGCAGGGCGTTGAGGTGCGTCACGAGCACCACCCCGTTGAGCACGGCGATGCCGAAGAGGGCGATGAAGCCGATGCTCGCCGAGAGCGACAGGTTCAGCCCGCGCAGCCAGAGCACCGCGATCCCGCCGACGAGCGCGAACGGCACGTTGGTGAGCACGAGCAGCGCCTGCGGCACCGACCGGAAGGCGGCGACGAGCAGCAGCGCGATCAGGACGAGCGCGGCGGGGACGACGTAGAGGAGCCGCCGCATCGCCCGCTGCTGGTTCTCGTACTGCCCGCCCCACTCGAGGAAGATCCCCGCCGGCAGCGTCACCTCGCGGGCGACGCGCGCCCGCACCTCCTGCACGAAGCTCCCGAGGTCGCGCCCGCGGACGTTGCTCAGCACGAGGGTGCGCCGCTGCGCGTCCTCGTGCCCGATCAGCTCCGGCGCGGTGCCGACCGTCGGCGCCGCCACGCTCCCGAGCGGCACGATCGCGCCCCCCGGGGCGCGCAGCGGCAGGCGGGCGAGCGCCTCCGGGTCGCCGCGCAGCGCCTCGGGGTAGCGCACGGCGACGCCGACGCGGCGGAAGCCGTCGACCCACTCGGTGGCGACCTGCTGCCCGGTGGCGAGGGCGAGCCCGCGCCGCACGTCGTCGACCGCCAGCCCGTGACGCGCCAGCGCTTCGCGGTCGACGGTGAGGCGGATCTCGCCCGTCCCCTCGCTCACCTCCACCGCGGCGTCGGCGCTCCCCCGGACCCCCTGGACGACGCGCAGGATCCGCTCGGCGACCGCCCGGCTCCGCTCGAGGTCGGGGCCGACGACCTTGACGCCGAGGTCCGTCTTGATCCCACTCTCCGCCTCGTCGAGGCGCATCGCCAGCGGCTGCGTGAAGCTGACCCACAGCCCCGGGATGTGGGCGAGCGCCGTGTCGAAGGCGGCGACGAGCCCGTCGCGGTCGCGCGCCGTCGTCCACGCCTCGCGCTCCCGGAGAATCACGTACATGTCCCCCTCGAAGAGCCCCATCGCCTCGGTCGCGAGATCGGGGCGCCCCTGCTTGGTGACGACGGTGACCACCTCGGGGAAGCGGCGCACGACGCGCTCGGCCTCGAGCGACAGGCGCGTCGCCTCGGCGAGCGAGACGCTCGGCAGCCGGCGCGTGTTCACGAGGATCGCGCCCTCGTCGAGCTTGGGCATGAACTCCGTCCCGATCCACCCCAGCGAGAGCACGGCCGCGAGCACCCCCGCGGCGGCCGTGGCGACCACCGCCGCCCGGCGCGCGAGCACCCGGGCGAGCCCACGCTCGTAGGCGCCCGAGAGTCGCGCCATCCAGGGCGCCGGCCGGTCGGCGGCGTGGGTGAGCACCCAGCCGGCGACGGCCGGGACGTAGGTGAGGGCGAGCAGGAGCGAGGCGAGCACCGCGCACACCACGGTGAACGCCATCGGGCGGAACATCCGCCCCTCCATCCCGTCGAGGGCGAAGAGCGGCAGGTACACGGCGACGATGATCGCGATGCCGAACAGGATCGGTCGCCCCACCTCGGCGGCGGCGTCGCGGAAGAGGGCGAGCCGCGCCTCCCCCGCGCCGCCGCGCTCGGGGTGCTCCTCGAGGCGGCGGACGAAGTTCTCCATCATCACCACCGAGGCGTCGACGATGAGGCCGAAGTCGAGCGCCCCGAGCGACATGAGGTTGGCGGAGTGGCCGAACGCCCCCATCGCGACGAAGGTGGCGAGCATCGCCAGCGGGATCACCGAGGCGACGATGAGCGACGCGCGCCAGTTGCGCAGGAAGAGGAACAGCACCGCGACGACGAGCAGCCCCCCCTCGACGAGGTTGCGGACGATCGTGCCGGTCGTGCGCGCGACGAGCTCGGTCTGGTCGTAGAACGGGGTGATGGCGACGTGCGGCGGCAGCGACGCGCGGATCTCCACCAGCCGCGCCTTGACGGCGGCGATCACGCGGCGCGAGTCGGCGCCCTGGAGCTTGAGCACCATCCCGCCGACCACCTCGCCGCGCCCGTCCTGCGTCACCGCCCCGTGGCGCGGCAGCGCCCCCGAGACGACGGTCGCGACGTCGCCGACGAGCACCGGGACCTCGCCGCGCATGGCGACGACGACGCGGGCGAGCTCCGCGGGGCGCTCGACGCGGCCGACGCCACGCACGGTGAAGCGCTCGCCCGCGCTCTCGACGTAGCCGCCGCCGAAGCTGACGTTGTTGCGGGCGAGGGCGTCGTGCACGTCGGCCAGGGTGAGCCCGCGCGCGGCCAGCCGCACCGGGTCGACCTCCACCTGCACCTGCTCGACGACGCCGCCCCACGAGTTGACCTCGCTCACCCCCGGCACCGTGCGCAGCCGCGGCCGGACGACGTAGTCGTGCAGCGTCTTCAGGTCGGCCAGCGACAGCGAGTCGCTGCGCAGCGTGTACTGGTAGAGCTCCCCCATCGGCGTCGACACGGGGCCGAGCGAGGGCTCGACCCCGGCGGGGAGATTGCCCGCCGCGTCGCCCAGCCGCTGCTGCACGAGGGTGCGGGCGAAGTAGACGTCGACGCGGTCGGCGAAGCCGACGGTGACGAGCGAGAGCCCCCCCTTCGACGTCGACCGCACCCCCTCGGCGCCCTGGATCCCCATCAGCGCGCTCTCGATCGGGTAGGTCACCAGCCGCTCGACCTCCTCGGCGGCGAGCCCGGGGGCCGTGGTGATGACCTCGACGCGCGTCCCCGTGAGATCGGGGTAGGCGTCGAACGGGATGCGCAGCATCGCCGCCAGCCCGAGCGCGACGAGCGCGAGCACCGCGCCGACGACGAGCAGCCGGAAGCGGAGCGCCAGGGCGACGAGCCGACCGATCATCGCCCGCTCCTCGGGCGCCTCACGCGCCTCGCGCGCCACACGCGCCTCACCCTCCACCGCGCCGCTTGAGGAGCTCCGCCTTGGCGATCGCCGCGCCCCGCGCGACCACCCGCGTCCCCGGCGGCAGCGCCTCGAGGAGCTCGACGGCGCCGGCTGTGCGGCGCCCGACGCGCACCCGCACCGCCTCGAGCCGCAGCGCCCCGCCGCCGGCGGCGCCCGCGCCGCCCGCCCCCGGGACGACGGGGCGCGCCGCGACGACGACGGTGTCCCCCTCCAGCAGCTGCACCGCCTCGGCGGGGACGACGAGGGTGGGTGCCCCGGCGCTCCCCTCCAGCTCCGCGGTCGCGTACATCTCGGCGCGCAGCGCCCCGCCGTCGGCGGCGACGGTGGCGAGCACCTCGACGGTGCGCGTCAGCGAGTCGATCACCGGGGCGACGTGGGTGATGCGCGCGGTGAAGGTGCGCCCCGGCCATGCCGGGACGGTGAAGCGCACGGGCCCGACGACGGTCGCCGCGGCGAGGGCGCGCTCGGGCACGGGGATGCGCAGCGCCAGCGTGCCGAGCCGGCTCACCGCGACGAGCGGCGCGCCGGGGAGGACGACCGCGCCGGGGAGGGCGTCGCGGCCGACGACCGTGCCGGCGATCGGGGATCGCACGAGCACGTCGTGGTCGTCGACGCCCGACGGTCGAGCGCCGCGGCCGACGAGGTGCTCGACGAAGTCGCGCGCGCGCTCGAGCTCCGCGGCGGCGGCGGCGTGCCGGGCGCGCGCCTGCACGGCGGCCGATCGGGCCCGCTCCAGGTCGGCCACCGAGAGGGCGCGCAGCGCGTGCAGCCGCTCGGCGCGCCCTGCCTCGAGCTCGGTCAGGCGCGCCTCCTCCGCGGCCCCGGCGACGAGGGCGCGCGCCCGCCCCAGGGCGGCGCGTGCGTCGCTCATCTCGTGCGAGTGCAGCGTCACGAGCACCTGCCCCGCGCGCACGCGGTCGCCGGGGCGTACGAGCACCTGCTGCACGCGCCCCTCGACGAAGGCGCCGAGCGTGTGCGTCGCCGCCGGGTCGACCGTCAGCCGCGCCGGGAGCGACCAGCCGTCGCGCCACGGGCGCGACTCGACGGCGGCGGTCTCGAGCCCGGCCAGGCGCACGGCGCGCCCCTCGAGCGTCGCCGTGTCGCGCGGCGCGACCCGTGCGGCCTCGGTTGCGGCGTCGGCGGTGGGG
>ERZ1066121.2338-NODE-2338-length-12172-cov-5.376991_pt1 | contig 12172 bp, 16 predicted proteins | sample MGYA00382768_ERZ1066121 | MGnify/ENA primary metagenome ERZ1066121 (study PRJEB33369, sample SAMEA5778351) | biofilm metagenome | biome: Industrial cooling water; feature: Water cooling tower basin; material: Biofilm | place: United Arab Emirates | collected... | reverse complement strand
CATATAAGCTGTTTGGTTTCATGAAGCTGTCCTCTCAAAAACGGCAAAGGCCTGGGGAACAGCACGAATCGATTCGGCATAGTTGAAGTTTCTTTGATTTATCCCTGGTTGAACAGAGGCAGTTAGCGTAAATTGTTTTGGTGACAGTTTGATTTGTTGCAACTGTTCCGGTTGGTTTCTCGCCAAACTGTTCCTTTCCCTTCGACTCCGCTCAGGGCTCGCCCTCATCCCTTCACCTCTTCCCTTCGACTCCGTTTCCCTTCGACTCCGCTCAGGGATCGCTCTCACTTCCTCACCCCCCTCATCCCTCCCCATGGCTCTCTCCCCCGTTACCCTCTCTGCCAACCAGGTGCTCTACGAGCAGGTCGCCAATCGCCTGCAACAGCTGATTACCGACGGCACGCTTAAACCGGGCGATCGCCTGCCCTCGGTGCGCAAGCTGCGATCGCAGCTCTCAGTCAGCACGTCCACGGTGATGGAAGCCTACCGCCTGCTCGAAGACCGGGGCATGGTGGTGGTGCGGCCCCAGTCGGGCTACTACGTCAAACAGACCTCCCTACAGCTGCCCCAGGAGCCTGCACCCACCGCCCCACCGCGCCAGGCCACCGATATCGATATTTCGCTGGCCTTTGAGGTGATGAACCTGATGCGTGATCCGGGGCTGATTCAGCTGGGGGCGGCCTTACCCGATCTGGCCCTGTTGCCCCTGGCTCAGCTCAACCGACTGATGGGCAAAGTGCTGCGGGAAGAACCCACCATAGCCCACAGCTACGGTACCCTCCAGGGCAGTCGACGGCTGCGGTCTGAATTTGCCAAGCGCATGCTCGATGCGGGCTGTTCGGTACACCCCGACCAGATGGTGATTACGAATGGGGCCAACGAGGCAATTTACTTTTGCCTGCAGGCGCTCACCCAGCCTGGCGACACAGTGGCGATCGAGTCGCCCACCTACTTTGCCATGCTAGAGGCGCTGAAATGTCTGGGGCTTAAGGCGCTGACTCTGCCCACCCATCCCCGCGACGGCATTAGCCTACCCCACCTGGAAGAAGCGCTGCAAACCGCCAATGTCAAAGCTGTGCTGCTAGTGTCAAACTTCAGCAACCCCCTGGGCAGCTGTATGGACGATCGTCAGAAAAAGCACCTGGTGGACCTGCTGAACCAGTACGACACCCCCCTGATCGAAGACGATGTCTACGGCGATATTTGCTTTGAAGGTGCTCGCCCCAAGGCCATCAAAGCCTTTGACACCGAAAACCGGGTGCTCTACTGCTCGTCGGTGAGCAAGACCCTGTCACCGGGGCTGCGGTTGGGCTGGTGTGCCGGGGGGCGCTACCACAGCGAAATTGCCCGTATGAAGTCGATTCTCAACCACAATACGGCCATGGCACCCCAGCTCACCGTGGCGGCCTTTTTGGCCAACGGCGGCTACGATCGCCACCTGCGCCAGCTGCGTCGTGCCTATCACGAACAAATGCTGCGAATGCAGCAGGCCGTTCGCGACTATTTTCCCGCCGAAACCTGCGTCACCCGACCCACCGGGGGCCATGTGCTGTGGCTCGAAATGCCGGAGGGGTTTGACGCTATGCGGCTGTACAAAGAGGCGCTGGAAATGGGCATCGCGATCGCCCCTGGGGTCATGTTTTCAGCCTCGGGTCAGTGCTATCGCAACTGCTTTCGGCTCAATACAGCTGTGCCCTGGTCAGAGCAGGTGGAGCAGGCCATGCAAGCCCTGGGCCTGCTGGCGAAAAAGCAACTGGCTGAACAGCTGCTGCGCGCAACTCCGTAATCCATACCGAGAGTAGCTGCACTATTCCTACATCAGCTATTGGGCCACCTCAGCTAGGTATAGCGGGCCAGCGAACGCTGATGCAATCATTGCTTGACTATTTTACTATTTAGTTATGTAATGATAGTTCAAGGGCAAAATGCCCTTGCCCATTCCCGCACAGCGTTACCTGAGGACTATATCGATGTACCACTTCAGCAAGACTTTGCCCGTAGGGTTTGATGAGGCGATCGCCCTGGTCACCGCCGCCCTGAGCCAGGAAGGCTTTGGCATACTCACAGAGATCGATGCCCAGGCCGCCTTCAAGAAAAAGCTGGGCGCTGACTTTCGCCGCTACACCATTTTGGGAGCCTGTCACCCGCAGATCGCCCACGCCATGCTGCAACTCGACGACAAAGCCGGGGTGCTCTACCCCTGCAACGTGGTGGTGCAAGAGTACGACGATGGTCGGGTCGAGGTCTCGGCTATTGACCCACTGGCGATGTTTGCTGCAATTCCCGACCCGCAGGCCAGAGTCATTGCCCAAGAGGCTAGCCAAAAAATGCAGATGGTGATGGCTCAACTCCCTGCCGCAACGCCAGTAGCGGTTTAGGTCTGCTCTGCGAACCAATGGGCATCCGTTGCCAACCCGTCAAAACGCCTCTGTTCAAGCCGTTCCCATTGGAGAGACGTTGTTGACCCCGCTGAGGATACACCTAGCCTGTTGAACCTATGAACTACCTTGGGGAGCCGTCTCCCGCATTTTCTAAAGACCTCAAGTCAATGTTGGTGCGCTAAGGAGAGCGATCGCCGTGTGGAAGCTGCTGCAATTTATTCAAAAAAATCTGGTGTGGTCGGTCCCGGCCTGTATGCTGGCGGGCATTGTCGTAGGAACGTTGATTGACCCGGCCCCGCTCAAAGCGTTGATCATTCCGCTGACGTTTTTGATGGTCTACCCCATGATGGTGAACCTGCAACTCCAGGAGGTGCTGGCAGGGGGCGACGCTAAAGTACAGGTGGTCACGCAGCTGATTAACTTTGCGGTGGTGCCGTTTTTTGCCTTTGGTATGGGGCAGCTCTTTTTTGCCGACCAGCCGCTCGTTGCCCTGGGGCTGTTGCTGGCCTCGCTGCTGCCCACCAGCGGCATGACTATTTCGTGGACGGGGTTTGCCAAAGGCAACGTTGGCGCGGCGGTCAAAATGACGGTGGTGGGGCTGATCCTGGGTTCGGTGGCCACCCCCTTTTACGCCAAAGGGCTGATGGGGGCGGTGGTAGACATTCCCCTGGGCGACATTTTTCGGCAGATTATAGTGATTGTGTTTTTGCCCATGGTGCTGGGGTTTGTGACCCGCGTGGCCCTGATTCGCGCCGTGGGGGCTGACAAGTACCACAAAAACCTGAAGCAGAAATTTCCGGCCTTCTCTACCCTGGGCGTACTGGGGGTAGTGTTTGTGGCCATGGCTCTCAAAGCCAAAGATATTGTGGGCAATCCGACGATTTTGCTGTCGTTTTTGCTGCCGCTGGCGCTGCTGTACGGCGGTAACTTTTTGCTCAGTACCCTTGTGGGCAAGCTATTTTTTCAGCGCAACGATGCGATCGCTCTGGTCTATGGCACCGTGATGCGCAACCTGTCGATCGCGCTGGCGATCGCCATGACCAGCTTTGGCCGCGAGCAAGGCTCTGAGATTGCTCTGATTATCGCGATGGCTTATATCATTCAGGTGCAGGCAGCGGCCTGGTACGTGCGCTTTAGCGATCGCATTTTTGGCGCACCAGCTCCCGCCCTGGGGTCTAAAACTACCTAGCTTCGATCGGTATGGCCGGAGAAACCAACCTCAGCCGACTGCTCGCCACCATGCAGCCCGTCCGCCGTGCCGGGGAATACGTGTTCTGCACGCTACCGGCTGAGCAGGCGAGTCATCTCGGCCTTGAGCCGATTGGCCAATTTCACGAAGCGGAAGGACTGACGGTTATTGTGCCGCGATCGCAGGCTGATGGTGCAGGATTGCCATATGATGCCGTCTTTGCCCTGATCACTCTCACCGTACACTCCAGCCTGGAGGCGGTGGGATTTTTGGCAGCGATCGCCACCCGTCTTGCCAGCCACGGCATTAGCGTCAACCCGGTCTCGGCCTTTTACCACGACCACCTATTTGTGCCCATCGCTCAGGCCGAAATGGCCATGGCGCTGCTACACGAGCTGATTCAACGGCACAATGCCTGATCCAGCGATACCAACCACAGCTTGTCGGTTTAACTACGACGGTGTTACTCTGATATCAGATAGTTCTAATTAAAACTATCTGGGGTGAAATGATGTCTCCGCTGCCGACGCTGTTTATGGCGCACGGCGCACCCGACCCGCCCCTACTCACTGGGCCAACCCAGGACTTTCTGCGATCGCTCTTCGATGTCGTGCCAAAGCCCAGGGCAATTGTGGCTGTTTCGGCCCACTGGCTAACGGCGCGTCCCACGGTGAGCACCGCCGCGCAGCCGAGAACGATCTATGACTTTGGCGGCTTTTCTCGCCAGCTGTACGAGCTGACTTACCCGGCCCCCGGCAGCCCTGAGCTGGCGGAGCGGGTGGTGGCGATGCTGAATGGTGAGGGTTTTGAAGCTCACACTAGCGGCGATCGCGGTTTCGACCACGGCGTGTGGACGCCGCTGATCTTGGCCGACCCTGAGGGCACCATTCCCGTCGTGCCGCTTTCCCTGCAGCCCCACGAATCCACCCTGCACCACTACCAGCTCGGCAAAGCCTTGGCCCCCCTGCGCAACGAGGGCGTGCTGATTGTCGCCAGCGGCGCTGCCACCCACAACCTGGGATACTTTGACGGCCGCTACAACGCCCATCCTCCCGCTTGGGCTGTAGCTTTTGATAATTGGCTGGCCGAGGCGATTACCCAGGCGGGCAGGTCTTCGACCAACGCCACCCACGATATCACCGCTCTGCTCGACTATCGCCAGCGTGCCCCCTACGCCGCCCAGAACCACCCCACCGAAGAGCACCTGCTGCCCCTGTTTGTGGCCCTCGGCGCTGGCGGCAGCGGCCAACAGATTCACTCGGGCTTTACCTATGGTGCGTTTAGCATGGCGGCCTACCGATTTGATTGATTTTGGGTTGGCGATTTTAGATTGTGCAAACTCATACAAAATCCTGGTTGTTCTCCCCCGATGTGGCAGGGCGCATGCCATGCGCCCCTACGGTTTGGTCTTTTGGAAATCGGGGGTTTGGGAATCGGATTTGATATCACCCCCGCCAAAATCCAAAATCCACAATCTAAAATCCAAAATTTCCCACGCTTTTCTCTCTACAAAGGACACTCCCCATGGCCCTTGGCAGACTGATCGACGGCAAATGGACAACTGAATGGACGGAGCGTAGCGATTCGGGCGAATTTCAGCGCATGCCTACCCTGTTTCACAATTGGGTGACGGCGGATGGAGCGAGCGGCTTTAGGGCCGAGCCGAGGCGCTACCACCTGTACGTGTCGCTGGGCTGCCCCTGGGCGCACCGCACGGTGCTGCTGCGATCGCTGAAAGGGCTGCAAGATGCGATCGGCCTCTCAATTGTGGATCCGGTAATTGGCGACCAGGGCTGGAAGTTTTCCACCCGCTTCGGCAGTATCCCCGACAGTCTCTACGGGGCCGACTACCTGTGGCAAATTTACACTCGCGCCAAGGCCGACTACAGCGGGCGGGTCACGGTGCCGGTTCTATGGGATACGCAGACCCAAGCCATCGTCAACAACGAGTCGCGGCAGATCATTCAAATGCTGAACTCGGAGTTCAATGTCTTTGCCGAGTTCCCTGAGCGCGACTTTTACCCCCAGCCGCTGCGGCCCCAGATTGACGCGGTGATGGATGCTATCTATCAGCCGATCAACAATGGCGTGTACCGCAGCGGCTTTGCGGCGTCCCAGGCGGCCTACACCAGCGCAGTGACGGAGCTATTTGAAGCGCTGGATCATTGGGAAAACGTCCTCAGTCAGCAGCGCTACCTGGTGGGCGAGCAGATTACCCTGGCGGACTGGTGTATGTTCACCACCCTGTTTCGCTTTGACCTGGCCTACCACGGGCTGTTTAAGACCAACCTCAAGCGCCTGGTCGACTATCCCAACCTGTGGGCCTACTGCCGCGACCTCTACCAGCAGCCGGAGGTTGCAGACTGGTGCAGCGTGGAGCATGTGAAACAGCTCTACTACGCGGGTTTGCCCGAGCTAAACCCCAGCGGCATTGTGCCTGCTGGGCCAGCCATTGATTACGGACAGCCCCACGATCGCGAGGGTAAACTTCTGCAAGGCGATCGCGAGATGGCTAGTCTCCCAGGCTAAGGCGGGCCGTAGCCGCGAGAGTCTTTAATTCGTCCAGCCCAGGGGTCGGGATCGCTTCTCCCCGCTCGGTTTGACTCAGCCACAGCAGGTACTCGATGTTGCCCGCTGGGCCAACCAGCGGCGACCAGGTCAATCCCTGGTAAGTCCATCCAAGGGATTGGGCCGAGGCCAGTACGCTGGCGATCGCATCGGCCTGATCCCCAGGGTCGCGCACGACACCTTTTTTGCCAATGCGATCGCGCCCCACCTCAAACTGGGGTTTCACCAGCAGCACCACCTCTCGCGGGGGCACCAGCAGTGCCCAAAAGGCGGGCAGCACCTTGGTCAGCGAAATAAACGACACATCCATCACGCCCAGGTCGGGTCGAGGATCCTGCTCGCCGTAGAGCTGCTCTGGGGTAAGGTGGCGCAGGTTGGTGCGCTCCCGCAAAATCACGCGCGGATCCTGGCGCAGTGCCCAGGCCACCTGGCCGTAGCCCACATCAATGCCGTAGACCTGCTCGGCCCCCGCTTGCAGCAGGCAGTCGGTAAAGCCCCCCGTAGAGATGCCGCCATCGAGGGCAATCCGTCCTTTGGGCTCAATCGGGAACTCGCTCAGGGCTTTGGCCAGCTTTTCGCCGCCGCGCGAGACAAAGGGCGATCGCGCCTTCACCAGCAGTTCCACATCCTCAGCAAAGGCCGTGCCCGGTTTATCCACCACCGCGTGGTTCACCTGCACCTCCCCAGCCCGAATCAGCCGCTGGGCCTGCTGCCGCGACTCGCACAGCCCCCGCTCTACCAGCAGGGCATCTAGACGTTGCTTCGCCATCTCTAGAATCCTTCAGGCGGTGGCGCGGGGGTTGAGGCCCCGGCGGCTGGCCATCTGCTCAAGCTGTTGCTTGACCAAATCGAGCCCGGCTTTGGTGCCCTGCTGGTCGTACAGTTCGCTAGCTTTGAGCAATGCCTGTACCGCTGGGCCATCGGTACCCATGTTGGCGTAGGCGAGTCCACCGTTGTGAAAGGCTTCGGCGCAGCCCGGTTCAGCGGCCATGACGGCTCCAAACTCGTCGATGGCGTCGAGGTAGTGGCCCTGGGCAAAGTCGGCGCAGCCCGCCTCAAATTGGGTGCGGGCAGCGTCACCAATCGGTACCGAAAGATCGCTCACTGGGGCGGGGAAGAGAGCTCTGTTGCCCAGGGGGCGGCGGTAGGCCCACACCATAGACCCCATGCCAAAGCCGAGAATTGCCAGCACCACCGCTAGCCAGATTGCCAGTTCCACAGGGTTTAACCTCCAAATCGTTTGGGCAGACCAGGACAACGATGGTAAGCAATTCACCAATCCGGAGGTCGCCCTGCCGGAAAAGCAGTGCTTCAAAGTGAATAATCTAAAGCACGCTGCCACCAGATCCACCAGTAGCTCCACCATTACTATGCAACAGGTTTCAAAGAGAATGGCGCTGAGCCTGCGAGATCAGTCGTTGCCCCTTACGTTTTGCGGGAGGTCGCTGGCGATCGCCCTGGCTGTGGCGGGTGGAGTTGCGATCGCTGGCTGTGAGCCTACCCAAACCTCAGGGCCAACGACCCCAGAACCGACGATTGCCACCATTCAAGACATCGTCGCCTCCCCTGTCTCGGTCAGCCTCGCCCTGGGCGAGCCCCAGCCCGCTCAGGTCAACCAGACCATGGCCTATGGCGATCAAATTCGCACCGCCGATCAGGCCCTGGCCGAGGTGGGACTGGTGACTGGAGCGGTCTTTCGCATCGGTGGCGACGCGACCCTCACCCTGCGCCCCAGCCAGCTCCAGCTCGATGCCGGGCAGATGATCACCTGGGTAGAAGGGGCCTTAGCCGAACCCGTGGAAATTGTCACCCCAGCGGGAATCGCGGGCATTCGCGGCACCACGGTGTTTGTCAACATCGCTGACGACCCCAGCGCGCCTGTGGAAATTTTTGCCTGGGAAGGGGAGGTCGCCTTTCGGCTGACGGAGGGCGGCGAGGAGGTGATTTTGAACAGCGGCGAGCAGCTGTTTGTCTCCCCCGGTGAGCAGAGTATCGAGGCGCTACAGCAGCAGGTGCAGCCCCTCGATCGCGCCACTGCCCAGCAGCGATTGCAGAACAGCCGGCTGATCAACGGATTTAGCCAGCCGATTCCGACGCGAGACGCGATCGAAGCCACGGTAGACGAGTTGCAGTAACTAATTTGCAAGCGATAGGGATTGCTGTCCGCAGAAACTCGGTCGCTATCCAGCTACAGAGTGTCGATGGGATCGAAGGGATGAAAGCGGGGGTGGAGGCGATCGCGCACCAGTTCGCCGCCCTGCAAATGCTGCGCCACAATCCTTGGTACATCTTCGGCGGTGACGCGGCAATACCAGGTATTGCCGGGCATAATTTTGACCGTTGGCCCCGCACTGCACTGGCCCATACAATCACTCTCGGCAATCAAAATAGTTGAGCTTTGGTGCTCTCGAAACGCCGCCAGCACCGCCTCAGAACCGCCGCGATCGCACGATCGATGGCGGCAAACCTGTACCAGCCAGCGTTTTGCGGCGACGCCAGAAGACGGTAATGCCATGGGGCCTCGGCTATAAAACCTACATTTAGCCTGCCACAGAGACCATCAATGTCAACAATGCCCAGATCCCATTTGCAGCCAAAGGGTAGATGCCTGTCAGGCTGCGATATCTCACTATGAGCACAGCCATGATCATCCCCCAGCCGTAGCACGGGCTAGCGCCGGGTAGGGCAATCAGAGAATTGCTACAGAAAGCTAGCTGTCGCGTACTTTTGGCAAAGGCATTGACATCTGTTAAACGAGGCCATAACCGCTGTGGAGGATGAGCTGGCGATTGGAGTGCGTCGCTCGGGAGTAGAGGTTATGGTTCGGTTTCTGCAAATTTTTTTCCTGACGTTAATTACCCTGTTTCTGTTGTTTATCGCGCTGCCAGCGGTACTGCAAGTCTTTGATACGCCGTCGTTTGCCCTGGGCAGCGAGCCCTTTATGTGGCTGAGCTGGCGGAACGAGGCCGACAGCAGCGGAATTCGCTTTAACGTTCTACCGCTGATGCTGCTGGCATTTGCGATTGGCTTAGTTAGCAGCTGGCTGCCGCAGCGCGATCGCCTGGAGTAACCCTGACAAGCCTGCCTATCGGCCACAGGTGGCCAGCAGCTCATTGACCCAGAGGGTGTCGATCGCCCCTCGCAGCCGCTGCTGCTGCTGGTGCAGGTGCTGCTCCGAGAGGCAGGGTTGCTGGCGCGCCACCAGGTCATCAGCTGCGTCAATCAGCAAGTTGAGCAGAGGTTCTGCTTCGGCCCGCCGCAAAATTTCGCCCATGCGATCGGCTCCCGCCCCATCAAGGCTGGGGCGCAGGGCCAGCTGGCAATATTCATACACAACAGAGCGGTAGGCCAGGGCGCTACCGAGCCATTCGTCAGAGGTGGGCATGGGGTTTCTCCTACAGCCTTGGCTCAGGCGTGTAACTCAGCACAACACAGCAATGGCTGCTGGCAACAACAGCAACCAGCCACCCGCTTCAACCCAAGACGATGCCCAGGTCAAAGTAGGTTCCTTTGAGGGTTAAGTGTACCCAGCTTGACAGCCGTGACGAGGTTTTGCGTAAAGCTTGTGCCCTAGTCGAGCCCGTTTGGTGAAGCCACAGCAAAGCTTGTCGCTACGCCGCCACCAGAGCCTGCACCAGGCTTTCGAACAGGGGTAGCCCATCGACGCCGCCCAGCACCGCATCGGCAGCTCGCTCGGGGTGCGGCATAAGGCCCAGTACATTGCCCTGGCGATTACAAATGCCCGCAATGTTGCCCAGCGAGCCGTTGAGATTGTGCTCAGCGTTGAGCGCTCCATCGGGGCCGCAGTAGCGAAACACGACCTGGTTGTTGGCCTCTAGTTCGGCCAGGGTAGCCTCGTCAGCGTAGTAGCAGCCCTCACCGTGGGCAATGGGCAGCGTAATTACCTGGCCCTGGGTGTAGTTTGCCGTCCACGGCAGATTGGTGCGCTCAACTTTGAGAGGGACGCGATCGCAGATAAAGCGCATATCCCGGTTGCGCATCAGCGCCCCCGGCAGCAGCCCTACCTCAGTCAAAATTTGAAACCCGTTGCAGATCCCCAGCACGGGCTTGCCCCGGTTAGCATGCTCAACGGTGGCCTGCATGGCTGGAGAAAAGCGGGCGATCGCGCCACAGCGCAGATAGTCGCCGTAGCTAAAGCCGCCGGGCACCACCACCACATCCAGGTCGCCGATGTCGCTGTCTTCGTGCCAGACCATGCGGGTCGGGTGGCCGAGAATATCGCGGGTGACATAGGCCACATCGCGATCGCAGTTGGCTCCAGGGAAGACGATAATGCCGAATTTCATGGCTGGGGGAGGAGGGGATAGAGAGATGAGGGGATGGGGGGATGAGGAGATGAGGGAGGAATTCAAAGTGCAAAGTTCAAAATTTTGAATTCTTAATTTTGAATTTTGCACTTCACACGCCCCCTTGCCTCACCCCTCACCTTTTCACGCCGTAGCTAGCGTTTGCAATTCAAACCGATAGTTCTCGATCACCGGGTTGGCCAAAAGCTGGTCGCACATGCGATCGAGCTGCTGGCTGGCGGCGGCTTCGGAGTCGGCCTCCAGGGTGAGTTCAATGTATTTACCAATGCGGACTGGCCCCACATTGCTGTAGCCCATGTGGGCCAGCCCCGACTGTACCGCTGTACCGGCCGGGTCGAGTACCGAGGGGCGCAGGGTCACATAGATACGGGCGCTGTACTGAGGCACGGCAGACTCCAGAGGGCAGAGAAAATCGCAATCATCGACACCCCTCATCCTACCGTATCGGCCAGTTGATAAACTTGAGACAGTACGAGTGAGCCAGCATGGTACGACGCACCCGCAGCCAAGAAAAAGTTTTAACCGTCTTAAAGGGCTTGAGTAAGCCCATTTCGGCTCAAGATCTCTATGTAGAAATGCGGCAGGAAGGCAACACCATGGGCCTGGCTACGGTCTACCGAGCCCTAGATGCCCTCAAGCTAGAAGGCGCGGTGCAGATGCGCACGCTGCCGTCGGGCGAGTCGCTCTACAGCCTGCCCCAGGAAGATCGCCACCACCTCACCTGCTTGCAGTGCGGCATCACCATCGCGATCGACGAATGCCCCGTGCACAGTCTCGAAAAAGACCTGCACCAGGCACACCAGTTCAAGATTTTCTACCACACGCTGGAGTTTTTTGGCCTTTGCCCCCGCTGCCAGGGCAGTTTAGCCACCCCACAGTCCTCGGTTTCCTGAGGTTCGCCACATCACAGATGCTGTACTGGACCGTGATGTATTGGCTTTTATTAGTACCAAAAGAAAGTATCTGTGCCAACACAAAATATCGGCTGACTGACAAAACTCTTGAGACCTGCATCTTGTCGTGGATTAGGTTGGCGTTAGCGTAACCAAACAAAACCGCTACTGAGGTTAGGTTTTGCTTTGCTCGATACAACCTATACGAGATTGTCGGTCAATCAGCATAAAACGTTCCTTTAGTGTTTTATGCTGATTGACTAGTAGGTATTTAGGTCGGCAATTTTGTTGGCCATAGCCGATTGACTAGTTTTAATGCTGTTGTTCTAATCCGACGTATGCCGCGACGTACGAGGGCTGTGTTGTAGGTTATGACATTGTTTCGCCAGCCGCTCCAGGCCGTTTGGTCTAAGTATTTAAAGTACCTATCAGCCTGGGGATGAGTGCAGTTGTTTCCCCAAGGTTTGGGTCTACTCGTGTAGTGAATAACGGCTGGGCGATGAACTAACTCTTCATACGTTTTTTGGTCGTAGGGACTATCGCAGTAGGATCCGTAAGTATGAACAGCGTGAATTTGATTCCATCGGGGAGCGAGTTCACCCCATTGCCCTGCCAAGACGATGTTGATGGCGTCTTGATCCGGGAACGGAAGCTCTGGATGCTGAGCAATAAACTCAAGAACTCGATTGGCAATACACTGCCGCCGCCACTGTTCAAGATTGATGACTAAAACACCGGAGTTCAAATATTTGTGGTCTGGGGCTATATCCCATGCTTCTAATTGAGTAGGTGAAAAGTACTTGGCTGCTGTAA
>ERZ1066121.2335-NODE-2335-length-12181-cov-5.732476_pt1 | contig 12181 bp, 10 predicted proteins | sample MGYA00382768_ERZ1066121 | MGnify/ENA primary metagenome ERZ1066121 (study PRJEB33369, sample SAMEA5778351) | biofilm metagenome | biome: Industrial cooling water; feature: Water cooling tower basin; material: Biofilm | place: United Arab Emirates | collected... | reverse complement strand
CGAGGCGAGCAGGACCTCGGTTCTGCGCTACAACACGCAAATGCGCTATCTGCATACGATGATCCGGGTTCGCGACCTCGACGCGGCCCTCGATTTCTTCTGCACCAAGCTCGGCTTACGCGAGCTGCGGCGACGCGAGAGTGAGAAGGGGCGCTTTACCTTGGTCTTCCTCGCGGCCGAGGGCGATTCGGCGCAGATCGAACTCACCTTCAACTGGGATCACGACGAGGTCTACAGCGTCGGCCGCAACTTCGGCCATCTCGCCTACGAGGTCGACGACATCTACGCGACCTGCGCCCGCTTGCGTTCGATGGGGGTAGCGATCCTTCGTCCTCCGCGGGACGGGTACATGGCTTTTATCCGCTCACCCGACCAAATCTCCGTGGAGCTCTTGCAGAAAGGCGAGCCCCTGCCGCCGCAGGAACCTTGGCTCTCCATGCCCAACCAGGGGGAGTGGTGAGGCGAGGGGGCGCAGGCATCGTCGCATCGCGCCCCCTCGCCGCCTTGCTCCTCTCGCTCGTCGTCCTGGCTTGGCTCGGCTTTGCGCCCACCACCGGCGTCGCGCAGGCTCCGAAGCCGACGCAAGAGCCCATCGCGACCTTGATGCGGCGGACGCAGGACCCCCTCGAAGACCTGCTCGCTTTTTATATTCAGAACAACTTCAACTTCCGTACAGGCGGCGCGGAACGCCTGCGGATGGTGATCAATCTGCAGCCCGTTTTGCCCTTCTCGTTGGGCCCTCGTCTGCATCTAATCAACCGCTGGAACATCCCCATGGTCAACCACCCCATCGGCACTGCGGTTCGCGCCTTTGGTGTGGGCGACGTCAGCTCGACCTGGACGCTTACTCCGGCGCGCGCGCGAAGCTTCCGTTACGGTATCGGGCCGACGCTAGTCTTTCCTACGGCCCAGGATCCAGGATTCGGCGTCAAACAGTGGGGGCTCGGGCCGAGCGCGATCCTCGTCGCGAGCCCGGGGCGCTTTACCTTCGGCGTTGTCCTTACCCACCTCTGGTCCTTCGCTCAGGGAGGGCGCCCCGCGGAGCTCAACCTCAGCGCGCTGCAACCTTTCATCTTCTACAACTTCGCCAAAGCGTGGGCGCTGACCAGTGCGCCGCTGATCGAAGCCTTGTGGAACGCGCCCCGCGGCAGCCGCGTGGTCGTGCCCATCGGTTTGGGCATCAATCGCTTGACGCGCATCGGGGAGTTCACCTGGAGTTCGAACATCACGGCGTATTACAACGTCGTCCGCCCGGGGGACGCGCCGGATTGGCAACTGCGCATGCAAAACGGCTTTGTCTTTCCCTGAGCGGAGGCATTACACTCGCAAGCCTCTTTCCTCTCCGGTCTAGGGGAGTCGAGCGATGCCGCACGCGAAGCACAAGTCATGGATGACGCCTGCGGTCTTGGGCATCGCCTTCGCCACCTTTTTCTCCGATGTGGGTCACGAGATGGTGACCGCCGCCCTACCGATTTATCTCGGCAGCGTTGGGCTCGGCGCCGCGGCGCTGGGCGCCATGGAGGGCCTCGCCGATCTGATGTTCAGCCTCTCCAAGCTCCTCGGCGGCTGGGTCGGACATCGCAGCTCGCGCAAACGCCTCTGGGGTTCGGCGGGCTATCTTTTGACGGCGGTGGGGACGAGCGCGATGGCGTTGACCCAAGGCTTGCTCGCCCTCGTCTCTTTGCGTGCGGCGGCGTGGTTTGGTCGCGGCTTTCGTTCGCCGCTGCGTGATTTCTTGCTGGCTGACGAGGTGGGGCCGACGCATTTCGGTCGCGCCTACGGCCTCGAGCGCGCCGCCGACATGTTGGGCGCCGTCGCCGGACCTCTGCTGGCGGCGAGCTTTCTCTGGTCGGGGCTCGAGGTCAGGACGATCCTCCTCTTCAGCATCGTGCCCTCTTTCCTCGCAGTCGCCTTCTTCTTTTCCTCCACGCGCGATGCTCCACCCTCGCCAAGCGCCACGGCGACTGCTGCGTCTCGCGTCCTGCCGCGGCGTTTTTGGCTGTTCTGCGTTGGGGTAGGGCTTTTCGGTCTCGGGGACTTCTCGCGCACCTTTCTGATCTTCACGGCCGCCAGGGTCTTCGGCGAAGGCGGGCAGATCGCTCCCGGCTCGCTCTCGATCGCGATGCTGCTCTATGCCGCGCACAATCTCATGAGCGCGCTAGCGGCGTACCCTGCGGGCTACCTCGGTGACCGTCGCTCCAAGCTCGGTGTGCTTATCGCAGGCTACGCGCTCGGCTGCTTGACCAACGGCCTCTTCGCCTTCGCCTCCACCTCGCCTGCACTCTTGGTGCTCGCGATTCTTTTGTCGGGCATCTACATCGCCGTCGAAGAGACCCTCGAGAAGGCAGCAGCCGTCGATATGCTCGAACGGGAACAACGTAGCTTGGGGCTCGGCATCCTGGCCGCTGCCAACGCCGCGGGTGACATGCTCTCGAGCGTTCTCGTCGGGCTCTTGCTGCACGCCGGATATCTGCGCCTCGCCTTCGCCATCCCGGCGGGCTTTGGCCTTCTGGGCACCGCGTGGATGCTGTTCATGCGGAGGCGATTGCGCTGAGTATCGAAAGCTTTTTGCAAGCCGCAACGCTGCAGCAAGTTGATCCCTGCTTCGCCTCTGTGTAGTTCTGCTCCCCAGCGCTCTAGACCTCGAGCGCTGGAATCAGCCAAGGCCTGTGGAGGAGGAACGATGATCGGCGGCAAAGGTTTCCATCGCGCGCTACTGCCATCCTGGTGGATGAGCGCGTTTCTCTTGTCGATCGCCTGCGATGAGAGGGCGGAGAATGCGATGGATACGCCTCAGATGGGCGAATGCCCGGCCTCCGCGGAGCTGGGCGACCTGCGCATCGACGTCCAGGCACCGGAAGCTGCGCCGGTCGACATCCGCGTCGTGGCGGCGGATGGTAGCGTGCAGAGGATCGATCATGCGGGAGTCCTCTCCCTGAGCGCCGGTCCCTTCCGCGTCGAGGCTCGCCGTACGCGCAGTCCAGGTACGCTGGTCGGTCGCGCTTATGTCGGTCGTGTGGAGAGTATGGGCCTTTGTCTGCGTCCTGGAAGCGAGACGCAGCTTCGCGTCGTCTACGAGCTCGACCCGGCCAGCGAACGCCTTTACCTCAGCGATCGCCAGGGAGGAAAGCTGCTCGCCTTCGATGCTCCAGCGCTCCTCGCCGGGGGTGCCTCGGCGCCGGTCGCGGTCTTCCAAGGTGGCCTCAACGCGCCGAGGCATATCGCCTTTGATTCGGCCGGTAGGCTCTGGGTCGTCGACTCGCAGAAGGTCGTCGCCTACGCCCGCGAAAGCCTCGTCGGCTCGGGAGCACCCATGCCGAGCATCGTCCTCGAAGGCCCCGCGGTCATCGGCGCCTCCTCACCCGCGGCCGGGGCCATCGCCTTCGATGGCGAGGGAGCGCTCTGGCTCGCGAAGGTGGCCGAGGACCGCGTCTTGCGTTTCTCCGCCGAGAGCGTCGCTCAAAGCGGCAGTCCCATGCCGACCTCCAGCATTCAAGGGGCCGCCGTACAAGGCCCGAGCGCGCTGGCCTTCGACTCCGAGGGCAATCTTTGGGTCGGCAGCGCCGACGATCGCGTGCTCATGTACCGCAAAGAGCGTCTCGCAGCGGATATCGCCGATGCCCCCGATCTGCGCCTGGCCGGCCGCACTCCGGGACCCTCGATCAACGCTTTGCGCACGCCGAGTTCCTTGGCCTTTGATGCTTCGGGGAACCTCTGGGTGAGCTACTTTGCTTCCAATGTCCTGGCGCGTTACACGCCGGCGGAGCGCACGCCCCCTGCCGGCACGCCCGAGCTCACTGCGACCCCCGCGGTGCAGTTGCGCATTCAGGTGCTCGCACTCCTGAGCGGCATGGCCTTCGACGAAGCCGGAGGCCTTTGGTTCCCCGGCCTGCAGGGCCGAATCGTCCGCCTCGCATCCGGGAAGTTGTCGGCCTCCTCTCAACCTACGGCCGATACGACCCTAGAACCCGCGGGGCTCAATTACGCCGAGCATTTTGCCTTCAACCCCCCTTCGGCGAGTTTGCCCTTGGCCTTCTGAAGGCCCGAAGCAAGAAGGAGTTCCATGAAGCTTTATTACAGCCCCGGTGCCTGCTCTCTCTCCCCGCACGTCGTGCTGCGCGAAGCGGGTTTCGACTTCACGATCGAGAAGGTCGATCCCAAGAGCAAGCAGACGGCCAGCGGCGAAGACTACCTCGCCATCAATCCTCTAGGCTACGTTCCCGCGCTCTTGCTCGATGACGGAAGCGTATTGCTCGAGGGGCCTGCCATCGTGCAATACCTCGCCGATCAAAAGCCTGAACTCGGACTCGCGCCGCCTGCAGGAAGCATGGCCCGTTATACCTTGATGCAGTGGCTGAACTTCATCTCCACCGAACTGCATAAGAGCTACACCTTGCTTTTTGACCGCAATGCGCCGGGCGAAGTGAAGACGCAGCTGCGCGCCAAACTTGCCACGCGTTTCGCTTACCTCGAGACCCGCCTCGCCGCGCAGCCCTTCGTTTTGGGGCAGGCCTTCAGCGTCGCCGATGCCTACCTCTTTACGGTGCTGAGCTGGAACCGCTACGTCGGCATCGAGCTCGAAACCTGGCCCGCGCTCAAGAACTATGTCCAGCAGATTGCCGCGCGGCCCAGCGTGCAGGCGGCGTTGCAGGCCGAGGGGCTGCTGCGCAAATGAGCGCGAGCGCTTGAGTAGGGGGCCAAGCCTGCTAGGAGCGGCCGATGATCAGCGCAGCGCTCCTCGACCGCCTCGGCCCCCAGCTTGCGGCCGCCCTCGAAGCCAAAGGCTATACACAACTCACGCAGGTGCAGGAGGCTGTCCTCGATCCGGCGCTCCAAGGCCGGGATCTGCGCGTCAGTTCTCAGACGGGATCGGGCAAAACCTTGGCCATCGGCTTCATACTGCGCGACGTATTGGAGAAGCGACCGGCGCGTGAAGGCGCGGCCTGCCCCTCGGCGATGGTGATCGCGCCCACACGCGAGCTCGCCAAGCAGGTCGAAGCCGAGCTGAGCTGGCTCTACGCGCCTTTGCGTCTGCGGGTCGCGGCGGTCACGGGCGGCGCCAGCTATCGCGACGAATACCGTGCGCTCGCGGCTGGACCGGCCATCGTCGTCGCCACGCCAGGCCGTTTGATCGACCATCTGCAGCGCAACTCCATCGACACCAGCGCCGTCCGTGCGCTCGCCCTGGACGAGGCCGACCGCATGCTCGATATGGGCTTTCGCGATGCCCTCGAGGCTATTTTCGAGCGCATGCCCAGCGAGCGGCGCACCCACCTCGTCTCGGCGACCTTCCCGCGTGAAGTGCAGGCACTGGCCAACCGCGTGCAGCACGATCCGATGCACGTCGAAGGCACGCGCCTCGGCGCCGCCAACGTCGACATCGAGCATATCGTGCATCTGGTCGACCCCGAGTACTTCGAGGCGGCCATCTTCAACCTCCTGCTCGCCGACGCCGAGGCGCAGACCTTGATCTTCGCGCGCACGCGGGCCGACGTGGCGCAGCTCACCACCGAGTTCAGCCATGCCGGCTTTCCCGTCAGCTCGCTCTCCGGCGAGATGCAGCAGAACGCGCGCAACCGCGCTCTCGAGAGCTTCAAGCGAGGCGACACCCGCGTGCTCATCGCGACCGACGTGGCGGCCCGCGGCATCGACGTGCAAAACATCACCCGCGTCATTCAGGTCGAGGTGCCGCATAGCGCCGACGACTACACGCACCGCAGCGGGCGTACGGGTCGCGCGGGACGCAAAGGGGTGAGCATTCTCCTGCTCGCGCCGCAGCGCATGCAGCGGGCCCTGCGCATTCTGCAGCGTGCAGGTGTGCAGTTCCGCTTCGACGCCGTGCCCACCCCCGAGTCGATCCGCAAAGAGCGCGAAGCCAGACTTCTGCGCGAGCTGCATGCGCCCGAAGACGAAGCGGGGCAGAAGATCGGCAAGCGCTTCAAGGCCATGGCCGAGCGCTTGATGGCAGAAGGCGATGTGGAAGCGATCCTCGCGCGCCTCCTGCAGCGCCTCGAACAAGACGGCCTGCCCGATCCGCGTTACGTCCGCCCCATTCGGCCTCCGGCCGACCTCAAGCGTTTGCTGCAGCCCGCTGCGCCCAGCAAAAAGCCGACGCGCTTCGGGGCACCCAGCCAAGGTCGCTTCCAGCGCGGCGGGCGCGGGAAGTTCGAGGGTGAAAGCCGCGGGCGCGGAGGACGCTTCGAAGAGCGAGGAGCTCCCAAAGGCTTCGCGCAAGCCCCCAAAGAAGAAAGCCCGGCGCGCAGCACGGCCCGCTCCAGAGGCGGCCCGGCGAGCGTGGGCGAGCGTCGCGGAGGCGAAGGCGCTCGCTCGGCACCGCGCGCAACCAGCGGCAAGAGTCCCTACGCGCCGCGCACGACTCCCGCGAGCAAGTCAGGCAAAGCCCCAGCCAAGAAAGCCGCCAAGAAGCGAACCTAGGTGCCCACCTAGGTGCCGCCCTAGACCTAGGTGCCGCCCTAGGGCGTATTTTCGGTAACGATCCCGAAGGCTTGCGGTTGATTTCTGGCCAGCGAAACAGGAAGCGAGCAACCGGGCCTAGCGCTGTCCCGAAGATGGGGCATGCCGCGTCCCCTCCGCCAGCGGATCGTTCGTCCTGGACTGCCCCATCACATCTGGTTCCGCGGCAATAGTCGTCGAAACCTCTTCTCGCATCCGGCGGACTTTCTACTTTTCTTGGTACAACTGAAGAGGTCGCTGCAGGCCAATGGATGCCGCCTTTCAGCGCTATGTCTGCTGCGAAATCACGGCCATTTGCTTTTGGAAGCGCCAGGCCAGGTAGAGCTGTCGCGTTGTATGCAGGTCTTACTGCAAGGCTACTCGCGATACCGTCATACGCGCTACCGCAGTTCGGGGCGCCTCTTCGAGGACCGTTTCGGCTGCCGTCCGGTACGCGGCATCCGCTATCTCGCGATCGTCACCGCTTACATCGACCTGAACCCGGTGCGTGCCGGGCTCGTAAAGCGAGGGCAGGACTACCGATGGTCCTCCTGTCGAATGCACGCCGCGGAGGCAGGCACGCCAGCCACCCTTCGAGACCTCTGTTCGCCCAACCCCTGGTACCGTTCGCTCGGCCACGATGACCTGACGCGCGCAGCGGCTTACAGGGCCTGGTTGCAAGAGTGCGTGCGCTATGAACGCAATCGCCGTATTTGGGAGGCTCTCGACATTCGGGCAAGGCTAACGCACGTCCCAAGCTCGTTCAGGGAGCGCCGCCCATCCGGCTCCCGTGTTCGCTAAGCGTTGTTCGATGGCCAAGAAAGAGTTTTAACTGCTTGATTTGACATTGTTATTTTGTGCCGAGGGCGGCACCGGTGGTGGCGTGCTATGGACTGGCCGTGATTCGCTTGGATGCCGTTAGCAAACGCCACGGAGAGCAGCTGCTTTTCGTCGATGCCTCCTGCGCCATCTTGCCTGGGGAGAAGGCGGGCTTGGTTGGCCCGAATGGGGCAGGGAAGTCGACCATCTTTCGCTTGATGATGCGCCTCGAAGAGGCTGACGCGGGGCAGGTGGTGGTCGAGCGTGGTGCGACGCTGGCCTACTTTAGCCAAGACGTCGGCGAGATGCGCGGCATGAGCGTGCTCGACGCCAGCCTCGATGGCGCCGGTGCGGTCTCCGAGGCGGCCAAAGAGCTGCGCCAGCTCGAAGAGCAGCTCGCCGACCCCGACAAGGCCGACCAGATGGAGCGCTTGATCGAGGTCTTCGGCGAGGTCCAGGCGCGCTTCGAAACCCTGGGCGGCTATGCCCTCGAGGCGAACGCGCGCGAGATCCTGGCGGGCTTGGGCTTCGACGCGGCGAGCGTCGACCGCGACGTGGGTTTGCTCTCGGGCGGCTGGAAGATGCGGGTCGCCTTGGCGCGCATCCTCCTCATGCGGCCCGACGTCATGCTCCTCGACGAGCCCACCAACCACTTGGATTTGGAGTCCATCCTCTGGCTCGAACACTTCCTCAAGGCGTACGAAGGGGCCTTGATGATGACCTCGCATGACCGCGAGTTCATGAGCCGCATCGTCGGCAAGATCGTTGAGCTCGATGGCGGCGAAGTGCGCTCCTACTCCGGCAACTACGACTTCTATCTGACGCAGCGCGCTCTGCTCGAAGCCCAGGCCGCCAGCGAGTTCGAGCGGCAGCAGGCGATGCTCGCCAAAGAAGAAGCCTTCATCGCTCGCTTCAAAGCGCGCGCCAGCCATGCGCCCCACGTGCAATCACCCGTCAAGAAGCTCGATAAGATCGAGCGGATCGAGCCTCCGAAACGCCGCAAGCGCCTGCGTTTCGACTTCCCCGAGCCGCCACGTTCGGGAGAGGATGTGGCCCGCCTGAGCGGGGTGCGTAAAGCCTACGGCGAGAAGGTCATCTACCAAGGCCTCGATTGGCTGGTGCGCCGCCAGGAGCGCTGGTGCGTGCTCGGCATCAACGGCGCCGGCAAGTCGACGCTGCTCAAGCTGGTCGCCGGCGCGACCGAGGCGGATTCGGGCGAGGTCGTGCTCGGCCCCAGCGTCAAGATGGGTTACTTCGCACAGCATGCCATGGATCTCCTCGACCCCACCCAGAGCGTCTGGGAGAGCTTGGTCGGTCGCTTCCCCCAGGCCTCGATCGGCTCCTTGCGCACCTTGGCCGGCGTCTTCGGCTTCTCGGGGGGCGATGTCGAAAAGCCCTGCCGCGTGCTCTCGGGTGGCGAAAAAGCGCGCCTGGTCTTGGCGCAGATGCTCTACGATCCGCCCAACCTCTTGGTGCTCGACGAGCCCACCAACCACCTCGATCTCGACACCAAAGAGATGCTCGTCGACGCGCTCAAGGACTATCAAGGCACCCTCATCATGGTGTCGCACGACCGCCATTTCTTGAAGCTGCTCTCCAACCGTGTCTTCGAGCTCTCGCAGGGCGACGTCCGGGTCTACGGCGGCGGCTACGGCGAATACGTCGAGCTCACCGGACAAGAAGGGCCGCAGCGTCTGCAGAGCTGAAACTGCGGCTCGTCCTTCAAGCTTTGGCCGGCCGCTTCTTCTCGCTGCCGAGCAGCACGACGCCGCCGATGACCAAGGCGGAGCCCGAGAGCTGCGCGAAGGAGAGCGGCTCGTCGATCCAGAGCCAGGCAAAGAAGAGCGTGAACACGGGGCCGAGCGTGCCGATGATGGCAGCTTTGCTCGAGCCCAGTTTGCGAATGCCCTCAACCTGCAACCAGATCGGGACGACCGTCGAGACGAGCGCCATGGCGAGGCCGTAGAGGTAAACTTTGGGCACTACGTCGGGAAGGAGCCTGGGCTGCGCTAGCGCGTAATGCCCTAAGCAAAACGCGCAGGCGAAGGCGGAGGCGTAGGCGCTCAGCCGAGTCGAGCCGAGGCGAGGAACCACCTTGGCGCTGCCGACCCAATAGATGGCGTAGGCCAAGGCGCTGGCGAAGACCCAGAGGGCACCGCGCCAGGTGTCAGGGCTTGAGCTGAGGGAGAAATCTTGCGTCATGGCCAGCGCAATGCCGCCGTAGCAGAGAGCGAGAGAGAGCAGGGCGCGGGCCCGCAGACGCTCCTTCAGCACGGCCGCCGAGATCAGCAGCACCAGGGTGGGGTAGGTGAAGAGGATGATGCGCTCTAGGCCGGCGGAGATGAACTGCAGACCGATAAAGTCGAAGAGGCTGGCCAGGTAGTAGCCCATGAATCCGAGCGCGCCGAGCGCCAGGAAATCACGCCGCTGCATCCCGGAAGCGCCCGTCTTCCACGCCATGAAGAGAAAGGCCGGCAGCGAAAAGGCCATGCGCAGCGCCAACAAGGTCAGGGCATCGGCACCTTCGGCGAGGCCGAGCTTCACGAAGATCGCTTTGAGCGAAAAGCCCAAGGCCGAGAGCGCGGCCGCGGACAAGCCCCAAACTTCGATAGGCATGTTGCGGCTCTAGCATATCCGTCGCGCGAATCCGGCCGCCCGGGTCGGGCAGCGAGGTCTCTTCGTCTGCTCGAACGAAAAAGCTCTTTGCCTTTGCGCGCCGGCGACATCAAGCTCCTTGCAAGGCGGGCGTCGGCTTTGGCTGCCCCCTTTTCTAGCTCATCTCAACTTTCGAAGGGCCACGACGGCCGGGGAGATCTGCCCATGGTGGACTCAAAGTCGAAGGCACCCTCGTTGGCGAGGGTGTGGCGAGGCATGGCCTTTTCGCCTTGGCGTTGGCTTTTTGCGATGCTCCTCATCCTTGGCGTCAGCCTCTGGCTGGTCGTGCTCGCGTTGCCGACGATCCTCGAGCGCTGGCTCAACCACCGCCTGGAGAAGCTCGGGCAGTTCCATGCCCACGTCGGCTCCGTGCTCATCGATTGGGAGGATAAAAGCATCGGCCTACGCGATGTCGAACTCGCACCGCGAACCCGCGCCAAACGCCGTATCGTCTTCTTTCGCGCCCGCAAAGTGCTCGTGCGTCCGGTATGGGAGGGATACCGAAGCCGCCGCGCCATCGTTCTCGACCTCGCTCTCTTCGAGCCCGTAGTCGACGTCAGCGACCGCCAGCTTCCACAGGTGCTCGCAGCCTTTCGCCGTTCCGACCTCATCCAGAAGTTCCGGAAAGCAAGGCCCATCCTGCTGCGCCGTAGCCGCATCCTCCGTGGTTCCATCCATTACCGCGCGCTCGCGCTCGATCCGCCTACAGACTTCTACATGACGCACGTCGACTTGCTGGTTCGAGACATCGCCAACCGTGCCTCCCTGTTGCCGCCCAAAGGCAGCCGCGTCGAAGGCAAAGGTTTCGTTTTCGGGCGTTCGGCTCTCGATATCGAAGCCCAAGCGCATCTCTTCCGTCGTCCCATCGCCTGCAGCGGTGGCGTCGTGCTCCATGCGCTCCAGGTCCGCCGCCTCAACCCCCTCTTCGAGCGCTTCACCCGCATGGATTTTGAGGGCGGGCAGCTCGACCTCAGCGCCCAAGCGCGCTGTCAGGGCGAAGCGCTCAAACTGACGCTAAGGCCGACCTTGAGAGACCTGCGCATCTTCGAGCTAGGAAAGGAGAAGGGGCCGCTGCGGGAGAGGATCCGCGAGGCCCTTCTCGGCGGCACCTTGCAACGCGTCGCGGGATTGAAGGGGCGCGAAGCCTCGACCCGGCTCGAGCTGCTGCTGCCTTTTGCGGAACCCAAGCTGGACCGCGGCAAGCTGATACGTGACGCCATCGCGCACCTGCAATCCAAACCCCTTTAGCTCCGCTCCAGGCCCGAGAGAACGGATATGCTTTGCTGCTCCGCCACGTCACTGCGGTTCAGCTGCCAAATGCGAATGTCGAGGAAGGCTGCGAAGCTTACCCACGCCAAATAAGGCAGGAGCAGGAGTGCCGCGGGGCGGGAGAGACGCGAAAAAGCAAAGGTGGTCAAGAGGAGCGTCGCCCACAGAAGCGCGATCACGACCACCGAGAGCGCGATGGCGCCCAAACGGAAAAACACCGGGCTCCACGCCGCGTTGAAGAAGAGCTGCAGCAGGAAGAGGCCGAGCGCGCGCCGCCGCTCTAGCGAATCGGGCATGCGCCACACCCACCATGCCGAGAAGGCCATGCTCGCGTAGAGAAAGGCCCATACCGGTCCGAAGACCCAAGGCGGCGGCGCCCAGTCGGGCTTGCGCAACAAGAAGTACCATTGTGTGCCGCCTTCGTCGCTCAGCGCCGAGCCGACGATGCCGGCAGAAAAGCAGAGCGCGAGAAAGAAGAGCAAAGCCCATAACGAGGCGCTATGCGTGGCGGGGAGAGGGGTTTCTCGTTCAATGCGTGTATTCATCTCGCTCGCTCCATGGTCTCAGATTCAAAGATGAGTCAGAGGATCGATTGGAAAACTACTTGCGTCTGTTTTGTCGAGAGTTCATGATTGAATATCGCGAAAATGAAGGTCGATTCGATCTTCTTCTCGTGCAGAATCGACCCTAGAGTTTAAAGAAGAAACATTGGAAAGAGCGCTTCGGGGATAGCTGTCCTAGCGCATATTTCGAAGGTGTTTTTAGGGTCCGCAATAGATCGAGATTTCGAGCTCTGCAGAGCTCTAAATTTCGAGGAAGTGCTGCGTTTCGAGGGTTAGGGCCTCGGAAGAGAAGCGCATCGCATGCCAATTTAAGGCATGCCGATAGGAAGACGACGCAAGTTCAGGGTGTTCGGCTTTTCTCTTGGAATCAAGCTCATCCCCTTGAATAAGTGCGCTGCTTTTCTCTTTCGATCGCATCGCCC
>ERZ1066121.2328-NODE-2328-length-12209-cov-8.653365_pt1 | contig 12209 bp, 9 predicted proteins | sample MGYA00382768_ERZ1066121 | MGnify/ENA primary metagenome ERZ1066121 (study PRJEB33369, sample SAMEA5778351) | biofilm metagenome | biome: Industrial cooling water; feature: Water cooling tower basin; material: Biofilm | place: United Arab Emirates | collected... | reverse complement strand
CCCCCATCTGAACAGCCCGCTCAACCTCCGACGCGCAAGCAGTAAACTCTGCGACGCTATAAGCTATCTGGAATTAGCCGGATGTTCGATTTTGGAGCTAGCGCTTGATGGATGCGATGCGCCGATCGCGGCTCTTTGCTAATCGGGGCAGCGAAACCCGGTGTGCGTCAATGCACCGCGATTACTTCGTGATCCGGAATTGAACGTCTAACGAAAAAAATCAACGCTGCGGACAAGACAGTCAGAACGCCGCAGAGCAGCCATGCGGCGTTGATCGCCGGGACAAGTGCGGCTCTTTCCACCAAGGGCTTGATCAACTCGATAGCGAAGTCGTCGATTGGCTGACCTCGCTGTTCGAGGAAGGCCTCGCGAGGAATACCGATCTGCACGGCGGTAGTGACTAGTCATTACCTATTTCTTCTTCACGTTCGCCTATATCTCGGCATTCTGCATGGGCGGAGCGATCATGTCGGCCTATCTGGTGGGGATGATTTTCCGGAAAGGGCGGGCGCAAGTGCAGGCCGCGGAGGCGCCGCTGGCGGCTGTCTGAACCCTCCTTGCGGATGCGGGCTTCAGATCGTGATCTCTTAGCCCAATGCCACCAGTCTAGAACCTTGTGCGAACCCCGAGCGCTTCATTGGTTTGGGCGATCGAATCATCGGACCTTGCGGTGAGGCCCGTCAGCGCCCTGATGGCGTCGATCGTGTCGGGAATGACGACAGCCTGGTTGTCGACCATATAGGCGTAGAACAGCTCTTCGCCCTCGACCTTGAGCATGTCCTCCCACAAGGCCACCTCGTAGAGATTATCGTGCGGGCGGCCGAGATCCGCCATCAGCTCCTTAACCGTGTTGATCGCCGCGAGGCCGTCGTCCGCCCGGATCAGAGCAATCCTGGACGAGGTCTGGAAGGCGTCGAGCACCTCATCCTTGCTCGCGCCCCGCGTTAACTGCACCGACCAATAGTGAAGATGCGCGAGGGTCTGCGGAACTTTGACCGCCATCGTCACGACGTCGAGCTCGGGATCGACGCTCTGGGCGTCCGGCCCCTGATGGCTGAGGATGTCGGGTTCGGGGACAAGCGTGTTCATAATGCCGCCCAGGTGGCTTTCCCACGGATCGGTGGCCCGCCGTAGCAGAGTGCCTCGCGCGCGTTTCAAAAGGCCTGCGCGCTTGAGCGCCGTCAGGGTGCGCACGATCGAGGTCGTGTTGCAGGACACCACGCGCGTTGCCGCGCGTCCGACCGCGCTGTCGAACGAGACCTCGGCGACGAAGGAATGTCCCGTGACATCATGCTTCTCGCCACCATGAATGATGAACTTGAGCCCGTTTGCTCGATAGATCTCAGCGTTCCGGGCGGCAGCGCGTTTGGGTGTGCAGTCCACGACCAAATCGGCCTGCCTGAGAAGGTCGTCCAGCGTGCCGGCAATGGGCAAGCCTGCCTCGCGCATCGTCGCGACATGCTCTGGCGTCGCCGCGAAAAGACCGATGTCCTGGGCTTCAAGCGGACGCAGGCGCCAGTCCGCGACGATGTCCGCCACTCCGGCGAGCCTCATGTCAGTCTGCGCCAGGACGGCGGACGCCACGCGCTTGCCGATGACGCCATAACCATTGACCGCAACGCGGACTGGATCGGGCTGGGTCATGTCACAATGCTCTCTTCAAAGCCTTCGACTGTTCGTCTCATGGTTCCACCCGAATGATGTCACCCGCGGCGGCGGCATAATCGAGCGCATAGGCGAGCTCTCCCGCGGTGTCGGCGTGGACATGCAGAAGCGGCTGGCCCCGCTCCACGTTCTGGCCGAGACGAACCTCCATGAAGATGCCTGCGGCCTTGGCGTCCGGCGCGCCGGCAAGCTTGGCGAGGCGCGCAAGCTTCCGGTTGTCGATATGGACGACGCGCCCGTCCTGCGCGGCAGCTAGGGGATGGGTCTGCTCCGCCACCGGGGGCGTGCGCATGCCGCCCTGGGCCTCACAGATCGCTTGGAACTTGGTCCAGGCGCGGCCATCCGCTAGCGTCTCGAGCGCGAGGTCTGCGCCTGCGCCCGGTTCGGACTTGCCGCCAATCTCAAGCGCCACGCCCGCGAGCGATGCGGCCCGGCGGCGCAGATCGTCGGGCGCCCCTCGAGCATTGCGCAGCACCGCGAGCAGGTCGTGCGCCTCCAGCGCGGGTCCGATGCCGCGCCCGACGGGCTGGGTGCCATCCGTGAGCACGCAGCGCGCCTCCAGGCCGGAGTGTGCCGCCACCGTGCGCATGCGTTCGGCAAGATGTCGTGCATACTGTTCGCTGCGCACCTTGGCGGTCGGGCCTACCGGAATGTCGATGAGCACGTGGGTGGAGCCTGCCGCGATCTTCTTCGACAGGACCGAGGCGATGAGCTGGCCCTCGGTGTCGACGTCAAGCTCGCGCTCGATCCGCACGAACTTGTCGTCCGCAGGGCTGAGGTGGATCGCTCCGCCCCAGGCAATGCAGCCGCCTTCCCGTTCGACCACGCGCTTCAGCGCGGGAATGTTCAGGTCGACCGGGGCGATCGTCTCCATCGTGTCCGCGGTTCCGGCTGGAGATGTGATCGCGCGGGACGAGGTTTTAGGCATGATAAGGCCGTTCGCTGCCACGATGGCCACGACCAGCGGCGTGGTGCGGTTGCCCGGCAGCCCGCCCACGCAATGCTTGTCGACCACCACCGGCGCGTCCCATGTCAGCCGATCTCCGACCGCGATCATTGCGGCGGTTAGGGCGATGGTTTCCTGCTCGTCGAGCGGCAGCACTGCGCTCGCGGTCAGAAACGCGGCGAGATGAACGTCGGTATAGTGTGCCGCTGCGACGTCGCCGACGATGCCGGCGAACGCGGGAGCATCGAGGCGATGTCCGTAGATGCGGCGGCGCACACTCGCGAGCGACTCCAGTGCCGGGGCATGCGTGACGGTGATGGGAGCGCCCTCGGTGACGCCGAGCATCTCCCACGCGATTTCCGAGAGCGCGGCTTCATCCGGCGCGAGCAATCCGTCGCTCTCGACCTGATAGAGTGCGGCCCGAACCTCCCGACCGGCGGCGGAAAGCAACACCTGGGAGCGTCCGGACAAGCCCTCGGCGCGGCAAACATGGCAGTCTGTGCGCATGATCACGATAGCTCGGTCCTGAGTGTGGAGGCCCAGCCGCCGTGCGCGCAGGGTTGGCGTCCCGGAAGCAGCCAGATCAGGTTCGGTCATAGCTCGAACGTCTGTGCCTGCCGGGGGACGACCGCATCCCAGCCAAGCTCCCGGTCGATCCGCGAGCGCAGGGCCTCCGAGGCCTGCTCCTCGCCATGGACGATGAAGACGCGCTTCGGCGGGCGCTGAAATCCCGACAGCCAGCGCATCAGCTCATTGGCATCAGCATGGGCCGACAGCATGGGCAGATCGACGACTTCCGCGGCAACGGGGATCCATTGGCCATGGATCTTTATCTCGCGTGCGCCCTCGAGCATCGCTCGACCGCGCGTGCCCGCCGCCTGAAAGCCCGAAAAGACGATGCTGTTCCTGCGATCAGGGGCAGACGCCTTGAGGTGATGAAGAACCCGTCCACCGGTCGCCATCCCGCTCGCCGAGATCACGATCTTGGGATAGGCGCTGGCGATGATGGCCTTCGATTGCTCGACTTCCCGCGTATAAGTGGCGATATCGCAGGCGTCGCGGCAGACCTGCGGGGACAGTCGATGATCGGCGAGGTGTTCGCACAGCATGTCCGTGGCATTGATGGCCATCGGACTGTCCAGATAGATTGGCACGTTCTTCAATCGCCCGGCCTCGCGCAACTTCCACAGATAGTAGAGAAGCGCCTGCGCGCGGCCGATGGCGAAGGCCGGGATGATGACCGTTCCGCCGCGGCGGACGGTTCGTTCCACGATCGTTCCTAGCGCTTCGCCGGGATCCGTCGGCTCATGAACGCGATTGCCGTAAGTGGACTCGATCATCACGAAGTCGGCTTCGGCAACCGGCTCCGGATCGAGCATGAAGGGATCGGAATAGCGGCCAAGGTCGCCCGAAAAAGCAATGCGCCGAACGCCCCATTCGACGTCGGCGGTCGCGGCGCCGAGGATGTGGCCGGCGCGACGAAAGGTAACCCTCGCCCCGCCGTGCAGTTCGATGGGTTGGGAGAACGGAACCGGGTTGAACGATTCGAGCGCGCGTTCGGCGTCGCGGACGCCATAGAGCGGCAAGGCCGGCTTGTGCCGCGTGGCGCCGATCCGGTTGAGGAAATCGGCGTCCTTCTCGTTGAGATGGCCGCTGTCCTTGAGAATAAGCTCGGCCACGTCGCGCGTCGCCGCAGTTGCATAGATGCGACCACGAAAGCCGTCCCGCACGAGGCGTGGGAGATAGCCTGAATGGTCGAGATGGGCGTGGGTGAGAACGACCGCATCGATGCTGGCCGGCGGGACCGGCAGGGCTTCCCAATTAAGCTCGCGCAGATTCTTCATGCCCTGGAACAGGCCGCAGTCGATCAGGATGCGCTTTCCGTCATGTTCGAGCAGATGTTTCGATCCGGTCACGGTGCCGGCGGCGCCAAGCGAAGTCAGAGTAAGCATCGAGCAGCCTTTCAGTTCGCCAACGGGGGCCTGGTGTGGTCATGGGGGTCGCCTCGGCCATCAAGCGAGCAGGCGCATCGGAAGAATCAACAAGACACGCGTAGCTCATGTGAACGATCGTCCACATCGCAGCACCGCAAGACGGTCGGCGGCGATCAGGATACTGTAGACCGCCTGCTCTACCGGGGCGGCAGTCGCGCCGAGCGCGCGGACCCGCTCGACGGTCTGTTGGGTGTGGGCGGTCGGACCGGAAAGTCTCACGCAAGTCTCGAGGGAGTTTGCTTGGATCATTGCGCCTGTTCCTGTCACCGTCCGGGCGGCCATAGGGGGTCAACCTCGAGTCCATGGTGGCGGATCGCTCGCGGGGAATGAGTCGAAGCCCGCGCGATCGACCTCGTCGAGGATTTCGGGAGGACGGCGATGGCGGATGCCGTTTGTCGTGCTGGAGTGGGGTTTCGCAAGGGCGTCGGCGACCAGCGGTGCCAACGCGATCGCGTTCGTCGGGTGCGGCACTGCATCGGTAGAGACGATGCGGCTAGATAGCGCGGCGAGCCGCTCATAGGAGTCCTCAGCGAAGATGCCATGAATGACGGCGCAGACAGGCTTGGCAAAACCCTGCAGCGCAAGCTTGCGCGCCGCTTCGATCATCGTGTGGCCCGAGGAGGCGATATCGTCGGCGAGCACCGGCTGACGCCCCCGCCACGCCCCGAGATCGGGAACCTCTACGTCGACGCTGCGGTCGCCGTGGCGGAGCTTTCTGAGCACGGTGAACGGCGCGCCGACACGCGCCGCGATCGCGGAGACCCATTGCTCGCTCTCCTCGTCGGGACCGATCAGGAGGGGCGCCTCGACGTTTGCCGCAATCCAATCGGCGAGCACCGGTGCGGCGTGAAGCGTTACATCCGGAATGGTGTAGAGCGACGACAGCGTTTCATAGCGATGCAGGTGCGGATCGACGGTCACCAGCCGGTCGAAGGTCGCCGAAACGAGGCGCGCGAAGCTCTTCGATGAAACCGCTTCGCCAGGCTCGAACCGGCGGTCCTGCCGCATATAGGAGAGGTAAGGCGCGACCAGCGCGACCTCGCGGGCCCCCAGGTCGCGGGCCGCGTCCGCCGCAAACACGAGACCGAGGAAGCCGTCATCCGGGTTCGACAGGCTGCAGACCAGGTCTACACACTTGCCACGGACATCGGTCAGCAGGCGCACATAGCTCTCGCCGTCGGGAAAGCGCCGGGTTTCGACGACACCGGATTCGAAACCGCCAGCTTCAGCCAGGGCCGCCGCGAAGGCTTCATTGCCCGGCAGGGGGAAGACTGTGCGAATCTGGCCAGCCCCGCTGCTCATCGCCGCCCCCTGTAGAAGCGCAGCAACTGCGCATTGAAGGCCACGATGACGGTGCTCACCGACATCAGCGCCGCCGCCACTGCGGGCGTCATCAGGAAGCCGGTGCCGAATGTGACCCCTGCCGCCATGGGGATTGCAAACGCGTTGTAGCCGGTTGCCCACAGAAGGTTCTGCACCATCTTGCGATAGGTAGCCCGCGAGAGGCCGAGAATGGCGACGACGTCGCTTGGATCGCTCCGCACCAGGACGATATCTGCGGATTCCACCGCCACGTCGGTTCCGGCACCGATGGCGATGCCGAGATCGGCGACGACCAGCGCCGGGGCATCATTGACGCCGTCGCCCACCATGGCGACCGAAAGACCGCGCGATTGCAGCTCTTCGATCTTCTCGGACTTCTCGTTGGGAAGCACCTCCGCGAAGTATTCCGTAATCCCCAGTTCCTCGGACACCGCCTGCGCGACGCCGTGGGCGTCGCCGGTGAGCATGATGGACTCGACGCCGAGCGATCTGAGTTCGGCGATAGCCTGTTTCGATTCCGTCCGGACAATGTCGGCAAGTGCGAACAGGGCGCGCGGCGCGCCGCCGCGCACGAGGACGACAACGGTTTTGCCCTGACTTTCAAGCCTCTTCAGGCGGGGATCGGAAATTTCGTTGCCAGTGCGGGCTAGATGACCCGGGCTGACGATGCGGATGTCCTCTCCGCCGACATTCGCGACGATCCCCTCGCCGGTGATGTTGCGCACCTGGCTCGCCTTGGGCCAGCTGAGGCCGCGGCCCTTCGCTTCCGCGACGATGCCGTGCGCGATCGGATGCTCGGATTGGCTTTCGGTTGCGGCGGCCAGTGCGAGTTCCGCATTCTCGTTCCCATCGCCGAGCAGGATGATGTCGCTGATCCCGAACCGTCCTTCGGTGAGGGTGCCGGTCTTGTCGAACACGACGGCGTTGAGATTGCGCGCGCGTTCAAACGCGGCGCGGTCGCGGATGAGAAGGCCATTGCGGGCGCTGAGCGATGTGCTGACGGCGACCACTAGCGGCACGGCGAGCCCGAGCGCATGCGGACAGGCGACAACCATGACGGTCACCATCCGTTCGATCGCGAACGCGGGCGTCTGGCCAAGCAGCAGCCAGACGATGAGCGTGCCGAAGCCGACCACGAGCGCGATATAGGTCAGCCACGCAGCTGCGCGGTTGGCGAGGTCCTGGGTCCGCGAACGCGTTGCCTGGGCCTTCTTTACGAGGTCGATGACCTGGGCAAGATAGGTCTTGTCGCCGGTCGCGGTCACTTCGATGGTTACGGCGTTGGCGCCATTGATCGCCCCGCCGATCGCCGGTTCACCGATTTCCTTGGAGACGGGTTTCGACTCGCCGGTCAGCATCGCCTCGTTGAAGCCGGAAACGCCTTCGACGATCACGCCATCGACAGGCACCTTGGCGCCGGGGCGCACCAGCACGCGGTCGCCGGACGCGAGTGCCGCGATCGGAACGTCGTGGGTCGAGCCGTCGGCATCGATGCGCGTCGCAGAATCCGGCAGCAGGCGCACCAGCTCCTCGAGTGCCCTCGACGCACCCATGACCGAGCGCATCTCGATCCAGTGGCCTAGCAGCATGATGCCGATCAGCGTCACCAGTTCCCAATAGAAAGACTCCCCCGGAAATCCGAAGGTGACGGCCGCTGAGAAGAAATAGGCGGCCGAGATCGCCAGCGCGATCAGCGTCATCATGCCCGGCTGCTTCTTGCGCAGCTCCGAGACGAGGCCGGTTAGAAACGGCCAGCCGCCGTAGACATATGCAATGGTGGACAGCGCGAAGAGCACAAGCTCATCGCCTGGAAAGGAGATGGCCCCGGCAAGGCCCAGCCAATGCTGGATCATTGGCGACAGAAGAAGCACGGGCGGGGTCAGGACCAAAGTCGCCCAGAAGCGGCGCCGGTAATCGGCTATCATTGCGCCATGATCGTGGCCGCCGGCATGATCGGCGTGTGTCGAGCCGGATGCCTGGATAACAACCGCCTCGGTGGCACCTGCAGCCGGTTCCTGATGAAGATGGTGCGCGTGATGCGCGCCCTGCTGATTCATTCCCTGATCCTTCAAGAGGTTGCCGCGCCCGACGGGCAAGTCGAAGTCTTTCATCAAGTGCTTTACTTGGCTGTCCGGCCCGCTCGTCAAACCGACAGATGGCGGTTTGGAAAAAGCAGACGCGATTCAGAAAGAAAAATAATGGTTCTCGGCAATGTAAGCAGGGCTCGGGATGTCGGAGATCGCCGCCTGAAAGGACTGTCTTGATGCAGTTTCACCAATGCCGCTGGCAGCCTCTTCATCACTGGCGCTCACGCGGCACCGCGGAATCGCCGCGTCCGGCATGACCGCGGTGCATGAAGATGTGCATCGCAGGGCACAGGAGGATGATCAGGAAAGGGAGCCAGCTGAGCAAATGGTCCGGGTGCTCAAGAATGAGAAACACGCCCAAGATCGCCAGGAACGCAACAAGGACGATGGTCGCCATGGGTAGGCGGCGTCGTTTCGCGTCGCCGAGAGAACTTCGTGTTTTCACTACATACCTCCGCTCCGGACCGGTGCTGCACAGGCGAAGCCCGCTTCCTGGCCGCGAAGGATTAGAAGGTGGCGGAAGGGCGTCATTGATCAGTATCAATTCTGCAAAGGGAGGCTACTGCCGCGCCGGGAGACTGCCGGCATCGCTCTCGGTTCTCGCGCGGCAAGACCCCCGGCCACCGGTCGTCACGGAACATTGAGTCACGTCGGCCACTAAGGCCCGTTCGCGCCCGACAGCACCCTGAACATGCAGGGTGTCTTCTGGCACGTCACGCGGGCCTCGGTCATGGGTTAGCGAGTCCGAGATCGTCGCTCCGGCTCGCCATCAGGCGATGCCGCTGCCGGGCGTCCATCCCCGCGCGAAGGGCTTGCAAGCAGCGAGAACGCTCCACGAAATGCCGACCGCCTGACGTGGCGCTAATCCCATCCTGAACGCAGTGACGAGAGCGCAAGCCCCTGCCGATGTTGGGAGGAGCCGATGCTTCTCCAGCTTAACCGGTCTATCCATTTGCAGACGGACCGGAAGATCCCCTCGTCAGTCTGCTCGCGATGTCACGCGAAACGGCGTCCACGCCTTGCATCCCGTCGATCTCTACGAGCTCCCCTCTGGAGAGATAATAGGTCAGAAGTGGCCCAGTCGTTCGCCCGTATTCCTCGAGGCGTATCGCGAAGGTTTCGGGATTATCATCACTTCGCACGATGCCCCCGGCGGCCAGGGCATCGGCCACGCGCTTCGCCATTCGGTCGATCAGCACGGCCGGGTCGACGTTCAGTTCGATCGCAGCATCGAGCTTGACGCCCTTTCGTGCGAGCATCGCGGTTAGTGCCCGGGCCTGCGCCACAGCCCGGGGAAAGCCATCCAGAATGAATCCGGTGCGGCAATCTTCCTGATCGATCCGGTTGGATACCATCTGATTGATCACATCGTCGGGTACGAGTTCTCCGCGATCCATAATCGCTTTGACCGCTGGCCCGAGTTCCGTGCCGTCCGCCACCGCCGCACGCAACATCTCGCCCGTCGAAAGCTGCGGAATGGAATAGCGTTCGGCCAGGCGCCTCGCCTGCGTTCCCTTTCCCGCTCCCGGCGGCCCAAGCACAACGAGCCTCACTGTCTCTTCTGACCTCGCGGGTTTTGGCGCCCTGGCGGACCCAGCGAACATGGCGCCTCCTGCAGAAGGGATCGTCGGTTCGTCAACATCAGGAAAAGCATAAGCCCTCAGTTTCTCGACGGAGCCCCCCGTGCGATCCTTGTCGTCCCGATTTCGGCTTCAAGCTAGGCGCCAGCATACAAACCTAGCTCCCTACCCATAGCGCGTAAGGCCGGGACCCCTTGGTCGACAGGCAGGCGCTCTTCGCGGTGCCGCCGGGGAATTGTCGAGCGACCTTTACGCCCGGCTCACGATATGGATTGATCCTGCTCATTATCCAGCGGCGATCACCCCCGGAAACGCCGCGGATCCCGTTGGCACCGGGGATCGAAGCCGCTCGAACTCTTCGGGTCCAAACCGCTCGAGTCCAGGCCCTGCTGTCGCGGAGCGAAACCATATCGGTTCCGAGATGGAATTCACGGGTCCGCAGTCCACGACTAACCGGGAGGGTGGCCAGGTGCGACGGCATTGCCTTCGCCTGCCAGATCGCTGAGGATAGGACAGTCGGGGCGATCGTCGCCGTGGCAAGCGCGGGCGAGATCCTCAAGCGAGGTTCGCATCGCTCGGATCTGGGCCTCTCTGATCCTGAACTCTTCGGCCCGCGCCAGGGCGAGCGCCTTAACAGCGGCGCTTGAGCGATCACGGTCCTGCCAAAGCGCCAGCAGCTGCCTTATCTCCTCAATTGGAAAGCCCAGATCACGCGCACGGCCGATGAAGCGCACCAAATGAAGATCGCGCTCGTCATAGCAGCGATAGCCCGATTCCCGCCGCTGTGCCTGGGGGATGAGCCCGATCGCTTCGTAATGACGGATCATGCGCTGGCTGACCCCCGACTGCTTCGAAACTCGGCCGATGTTCACGCTGCGACTCCCTGTGCAAGCCCGAGGGGACGGTGGCCGATCACAGGGCGAAAACGTTTGAGGCGAAGGGCATTGGCGAGGACGAACACGCTGGACAGCGCCATCGCGCCCGCGGCGATGACCGGCGAAAGAAGCAGGCCAAAAGCGGGGTACAGGATGCCGGCCGCGACCGGGATCAGGGCGATGTTATAGGCGAACGCCCAGAACAGATTCTCCCGGATGTTGCGAATCGTCGCCTTGGAAATGGCGATTGCATTCACCACCCCGCGCAGGTCGCCGGACATCAGCACGACATCGGCCGACTCGATGGCGATGTCGGTCCCCGTCCCGATCGCAAGGCCGATATCGGCCTCGGCAAGCGCCGGCGCGTCGTTGATGCCGTCCCCGACAAAAGCGAGCCTGCGCCCTCCCTCGCGCAGTTGGCGAATTGCCTCGACCTTCCCTTCGGGAAGCACCTCCGGGATCACCTGATCGATTTCAAGCTGGCGAGCAACCGCTTCGGCCGTGCCGCGATTGTCGCCGGTTATCATCGCGACCTTGAGGCCGAGGCGATGCAGCGCCGCGATCGCTTCGTGAGTCGTTTCCCGGATCGGGTCCGCCACGGCAATGGCGGCTGCAAGCCGCCCTTCCACCGCAGCGTAAAGCGGCGTCTTGCCCTCGCCCGCGAGACGGGCGGCCTCGGCGCCGAACAGGCTCACATCATGCCCGAGCCGCGCCATGTAGCGGTCGGCCCCGACCTCGACGCGCCTGCCCTCCACGTCCGCGGAAACGCCGAAGCCCGGGACCGCCTCGAACGCGTGCGGGGACGCCACAGAAAGGCCGCGCTCCCGTGCCGCGGACACAATCGCTTCGGCGATCGGATGCTCGGATCGGGATTCGACGGCAGCAACCATCGCAAGCACCTCGTCCGGCGCAAAGCCCGGCGCAGCTGCAAAATCGGTGAGCGCCGGGCGCCCGGCGGTGAGGGTGCCGGTTTTGTCCAGCGCGACAACCGCGACATCGCGGAGAGACTGCAGGGCCTCTCCTTTCCGGAACAGGATGCCGAGCTCGGCGGCGCGGCCGGTTCCGACCATGATCGAGGTCGGTGTCGCGAGACCCATCGCGCACGGGCAGGCGATGATCAGCACGGCCACGGCGTTCACCAGCGCGAAGGTCAGCGCCGGCGACGGCCCGAGGACGAGCCAGACAAGGAAGGTGAGTGCCGCCACGGCCATCACGGCTGGCACGAACCAGCCGGTGACCTTGTCGACGAGCGCCTGGATCGGCAGTTTGGAGCCTTGTGCCTGCTCGACCATGCGGATGATCTGGGCTAGCAGAGTGTCCGCCCCCACCTTGGTGGCGCGAAGGCTGAACGCGCCCGTCTTGTTGATCGTGCCTCCGACCACCTCGGTGCCCGCTGTCTTGGCTACCGGTACGGGTTCGCCGGTGATCATGCTCTCGTCGACATAAGACGAGCCATCTACTACCTCTCCATCAACTGGCACCTTCTCGCCAGGACGCACCTGGACGATATCGCCCTGGCGAACGTCAGCCAGCGGCACTTCCGCCACTGCACCGTCGCGCTCCACGCGGGCGGTCTTGGGCTGAAGGCCGACGAGCCGCTTGATCGCTTCCGAGGTGCGGCCCTTCGCCTTGGCTTCGAGATAACGGCCCACCAGGATCAGGGTCACGATGACGGCCGCGGCTTCATAGTATACATAGTGACTGCCTGCGGGCAGCAGCCCCGGAGCAAAGGTCGCCAC
>ERZ1066121.2325-NODE-2325-length-12227-cov-7.405521_pt1 | contig 12227 bp, 9 predicted proteins | sample MGYA00382768_ERZ1066121 | MGnify/ENA primary metagenome ERZ1066121 (study PRJEB33369, sample SAMEA5778351) | biofilm metagenome | biome: Industrial cooling water; feature: Water cooling tower basin; material: Biofilm | place: United Arab Emirates | collected... | reverse complement strand
GGTTGGTGTATTTCTTGGCGATGGAGATGACGAGGCGCAGGTTGGCCTCGACCATTTCCTTCTTGGCGATGCGCGCCTCGCGCTCGCCCTTTTGTACCATGTTGACGACGCGGCGAAACTCGGCGAGCGACATGCCCGCAGCCTGCGCAATGTCACTGATCTCACCGCGAATCCGGTCAACCGCGTCGGCCTCGCTTGCGACGAAGGCCGACCATTTCTTGTCCAGTCCCGCCACGCTGTCGAGCCAGCTTTCATCAAGCTCGCGCCCGATATAGCGGTCGAGGAAATCCTTGCGCGGCACCTTGTGCCGTTCGGCAAGGCGTAGCATCTGGCCGCCCAGCGCGGTCAGGCGGCGGTTGTAACTGTAGAGCTGGTCGACCAGATATTCGATTTTCGACCCGTGAAATTGCACGCTTTCGACCAGCGCCGTCAGCTCTTCGCGCAGCCGATGATATTTCTTTTCCTGCGCGGGCGCGAAATCGCTGCCCAGCTGCAACGAATCGAGCCGCGACGTCTGCAGCTTTGAAAATTCCTTGAATGCCTTAGTGATGGCCGCAAATTTTTCCAGCGCGTCGGGCTTGAGCAGCTCTTCCATCGCGGCGAGGGAGAGGGTGTTGTCCTCTTCCTCTTCCTCGAAAGCGGGCCGCGCGCGGCGCTCGGTCATGTCTTCATCGTCGTCGGACGCGGCCTGCGGCTCTTCCTCGACCTCATCCTCGTCCTTGAACGAAGGACCGGCGGTCTTTTCGCTGATTTCGCCGTCGTCGTCGCCCTCGTCATCGTCGCTCAGATTTTCGGGCGCGGGATCCTTGGACAGCATGGCTTCAAGATCGACGATCTCGCGCAGCTGCATGTCACCATTGTTGAGCGCATTCGACCATTCGATGATCGCGTTGAACGTCAGCGGGCTTTCGCACAGGCCCAGGATCATGGTGTCCCGGCCAGCCTCGATACGCTTCGCAATCGCGATCTCGCCCTCGCGCGAGAGCAGCTCGACCGCGCCCATTTCGCGCAGATACATACGCACCGGATCGTCAGTGCGGTCGACAATCTCTTTCTTTTTTTCAACCGCAGGCGCGGAGAGCGACCCGGTGTCGGCGTTCAGATCGACATCATCGTCGGCTTCCTGCTCGGCTTCTTCCTGAACATCTTCGTCGCTTTCGACGATATTGACGCCCATGTCGGAAATGGCCGACATGATGTCCTCGATCTGCTCCGATGACATCTGGTCCTGCGGTAGCGCCTCGTTCAACTCGTCATAGGTGATATAGCCGCGCTTTTTCGCGCGCGCGATCAGCTTCTTGACCGCTGCTTCGTTGAGGTCGATCAGGGGGGCGTCGCCGCCCTTGTCCATATCGTCGTCTTCGGCCATATCCTGCATCAATCCTGTTTTTCCCGGCATGGCCAGGGCCAATTTTATCGATTGCCGCTGTCGGACAGGTCCGCCAGCCGCCGTGTCAGTTCCGCATCAAGCGCGCGCAGCCGCGCCTGTTCCGCCAGTCCATCGTCATCGAGCATCGCCGCGAATCGCGCCGTCGCCGCCTCCAATTGCGCGCGGATGTCGGGTTGCGTCACCAGCACGGCCACAAATTCGTCCAAGTCGCGCAGCGCCTTAGTCCGCCCGCTTCCCGTTTCGTCATCGCCAGGACGATTGAACGAAAAGTGCATCGCGTCAGCCCGCAGCAGCGTCAACGCCCTATTATACACCTCGTCATTCGCCAATATGGCAAGCAGGCCCGCAGTATCAAGCCCCTGATGCGATATTGCCGCGTCCAACAGCGCATCGAGCAGCGCTGCATCGATCCGGTCGCGGATTGTCAGCCGCGCGAGCGCATCCTGATGCCGCGCCAGTGCCTCGGGAAAGCGCAGAAGGCCGCCCAATAGTGCGGCGACCAGCGGCGGCGCAATGCCGCTGGCAGCGATCTCACGCGTTTCGGCCCGGGGCGGCTCGAGTCGCGGGTCGGGGGTAAAGCGCCCGCGTCCCGTCTCGCGTCCGGGCCGACGCTGCACTGGAGCGGGGCGCGACCGGGTAAATTGGTCGTCGAGCCTTTCGCGAAACGCCTCACGATAATGGTGGCGCACGTCCGCATCCCCGATGCTGTCGGCGTGTGCCAGCAACCGGCTTTTCAGGGCGGCGCGCTCCTCCGGCGTGACGATAGGAGCCGCCGCCACCTCATGCGACCACAGCCGGTCGACCAGCGGCTGGGGTGCCGCCAGCACCGCCTCCATCGCCGCCGCACCGCCGCCGCGCACCACATCGTCTGGATCCTGACCGGGCGGCAACGTCGCAAACGCCAGGCTGAACCCCGGACGCAGCAACGGGAGCGCGCGCACCGCCGCGCGCATCGCGGCTTTCTGCCCGGCCGCGTCGCCGTCAAAGCACAGCACCGGCACGGGGACAATGCGCCACAGCAGGCCCAATTGCGCCTCGGTCAGCGCGGTGCCGAGCGGGGCGACGACGTCGGCGATGCCCGCCTCTGCCAGCGCGATGACATCCATATAGCCTTCGACGACGATGATGCGGTTCGTCTGGCGCGAGGCGGGGCTGGCGCGGTCGAGGTTGTAGAGCGTCCGGCCCTTGTCGAACAGAGGCGTGTCGGGCGAGTTCAGATATTTGGGCTCGCCCTTGCCCAAAATGCGTCCCCCGAACGCGATCACCCGCCCGCGCGCATCGCGGATCGGGATCATCACCCGGCCGCGAAACCGGTCGTAGGGCTCCTTGTCCTCCACCGCGATGAGCATCCCGGCCTCGACCAACATTGGCACGGGAAAGTCCTTGAGCGCGGTTCTCAGCCTGGTCCGGCTGTCCGGCGCGAAGCCGAAGCCAAAGGCCTGCCGGGTCGCGTCCGATATGCCCCGCTTTTGCAAATAGGCCCGCGCCGCCGCACCATCGATACCGTCCAGCTGATCCGTGAACCAGTCCGCCGCCGCTGCCGTCACGTCACGCAGGCTCCTTGCCGCCTCCTGCTTCTGCGCGGCGCGCGGGTCCGCCGCCGGTACATCCATGCCTGCGGTCGCAGCCAGTTCCTTCACCGCATCCATGAACGACAACCCGCGCTGGTCGGTCATCCAGCGGATGGCATCGCCATGCGCGCCGCAGCCGAAGCAGTTTCCGGTCAAAATATGATCATCAAGTGCAAAGGCGTGTTCGCCGGGCACCTCGGCGCAATAAACTGTCTCGACGCGCTGTGTCGGCTCTACCGATACTATGGTCCACCGCAGCCGCGAAAATTGCTTCTGCACAGCCAGAAATCGTTCGCGCGCAGGCTTTAACAGGAACAGCGCCTCCGACATCGTCGCGGGAACAAAATGGATGCGGTGCAAAGGCGACGGTGAAGAGCCATAACCCCTGCGCATGAGCGTGGTACGGCCATAGGTCACAATGCCGAGCGCGGTGCAGATATCGCGCACGGATTCCAGCACATCGGCCTGCGCGCAGTTCAGCATTACCGTACCATCTTTGGCAACGTGCCCATCAGCGGCTAGATAGCCCGCGAGGAAGCCAAGCAGATAGGCGTCTGATGCACCCTTGGGCGGCAGCGATTTATAACCCGAAAAGGCGCGGCCCCCATAGACGCGCAAATATAATTGCCCCCCTGCCCTTTCATGGACATGGTGCGCCTGGTCGGGAAACCAGTGCCGCAATCCAGCATCTTTTTCTCCGTGCAGATTTACCGTGCCATGTGCGGTCTTGTACATCGATCCGTCACCGAAAACGACGCCATGCCGGACGCCCTCGGGGTCCAAGGTCCAATCGGTGCGTGGCAACGGCACCGCAGCCTCGAGCCGATGGCCCGGCAACAGACTGGTCGTTTCTACTACCGATTTGCGACCACGCACAAACCATCGATGGCCGCAAGTTGCGAAAACCTCTTTGCGCACCTGGTTGCGGGTCAGTGTGATTTTCCACAGCGGTTGTTCGCCATAGGCCTTGAACGGTGCGGCGATCCATTGACCGTGGCGAGAAAGCACCTCCACCGTCCGTCCGGCCAACGTCGCGATCGCTGCGCGGCCATCACGCGTGATGACCTGCGTTTCCCCGGCAAGACAGTGATAAAATCCTTTTTCGTCGTTGATCGTGAAGCTGGGGGTCTTTTCGTTATGAAAGGGGCAGCAGGCCTTATACTCGCGGCCCGCCCGGGTGACCTTGATGCTCCGCCCGATCAGCGTCGACAGCGTGGTCCGCGCGCGCAGTTCATCCAGCCATTGGGGGGTCAGAGACATACGTCTGCCCCAGTCAACGTCCGTTCGTGTCGGGCGAGGCCGAAACACGAACGGATAAGAAATTACGTTCCTTTGGCGGCCTGGCGTAGAATCCCACTGCGTCCCAGTCGCCGCGGATCAGCGCCGCCTTTTTCGCCTGCGACCACCCCTTGATCTTTAACTCGGCGTCCAGCGCCTCATAGCGCGTGAGGAAATCTTGCGACCACATAAGGCGAACAGGAAGCCTCGATAAGGTAAAACCCTCGATCGCGCCGGACTGGTGCTGGCCAATGCCCTTTTCCAGGTCGTCGGTGTGTCCGGAGTAATATTTGCCGTCCGCGCATGAGAGAATGTAAGTCCAGAACGCCATCTTGCCACCATAGCCGTTCGTGTCGAGCGAAGTCGAGACACCCCTGCAGGATAGCGCTAGGCCGATCGGTGTCTCGATTTCGCTCGACACGAACGGGGAAAGGCTGCGGCTTTCTAAGCCAGCGCCGCCTTGACCCAGCCTGATGCCTTGCTCATGTCCAGCACCGCGCCGTGGCGTTCCTTCACCGCAGCCATCACCCGGCCCATGTCCTTCACACTTGTCGCGCCCAGTTCGGCGACAATCGCCGCGATCGCGGTTGTGGCGGCGGCCTCGTCCATCTGCGCGGGCAGGAAGCTTTCGATCACCTCGACTTCGGCGGCCTCGACATCGGCGAGTTCCTGACGCCCGCCCTGTTCATAGAGCGCGATCGATTCGCGGCGCTGCTTCACCATTTTTTGCAGGACATCGGTGACGATCACATCGTCGTCGCCCACCGCCGTCTGAACCCTGAGTTCAATGTCGCGGTCCTTGATCTTGGCCAGCATCAATCGAATGGTCGCAAGCCGCGCCTTGTCCCCGGATTTCATGGCCGCGATCTGCGCAGCCTTGATGTCGTCGCGAATCATCCGTCCGCTTCCCCTCGCGCAATTTTGGAAAGCGAACCTGTTAGCCGCAACTTTCCGAAACCGATAGATTGTGAATCACAAAAATGTCGCATAGCTGATCGGCCGTTTAGCCTGCTGAACGGAGTTATCCCATGGCCGTATCCTCCCCTGCCTCCGACGGCGCAATCCCCAAGGGAGCGACCGGCGTGCTGGTGCTTGCCGACGGCACCATGCTGTGGGGTCATGGCTATGGCGCGGCAGGCGCGGGAACGGGCGAAATCTGTTTCAACACGGCGATGACGGGGTATCAGGAGATACTGACCGACCCCAGCTATGCCGGACAGATCATCAATTTCACCTTTCCCCATATCGGCAATGTGGGCACGAATGCGGACGATGTGGAGCGCGGGGCCGCGGCGGCGATCGGCTGCATCACCCGCGAACTGCCCACCGAACCCAGCAATTTTCGCAGTACGGCGACATTGCCCGCATGGATGGCCGCCAACGGGCTGATCGGGCTGGCGGGCATCGACACACGCGCGCTGACGCGGCGGATCCGGGCGACGGGCGCCCCCAACGGCGTGGTGGCGCACAGCCCGGACGGGACTTTCGATCTCAACGAACTGCTGGCGATGGCGCGGATGTGGCCGGGGCTGGAGGGCATGGACCTGGCCAAGGATGTGACGCGGGACGGCATGGGCGGCTGGACCGGCGGGGCGTGGGCGCTGGGGGCTGGGTATTCCTCACCCCTCCCCTTCAGGGGAGGGGCCGGGGGTGGGGTCTGTCGGCCTGACACCGCGGATGCCGACAAACCCCACCCCAACCCCTCCCCTGAAGGGGAGGGGCTTCAAGGACGCCCCCACGTCGTCGCCATCGACTATGGCGCAAAGGACAATATCTTCCGCATGCTGGTCAAGGCCGGGGCGCGGGTGACGGTGCTGCCCGCGACCGCGACGCTGGACGAAGTGTTGGGACTGGAGCCGCAGGGCGTGTTCCTGTCGAACGGCCCCGGCGATCCCGCCGCGACGGGCGATTATGCCGTGCCGGTGATCCAGGGCCTCTTGGAACGCGAAGTGCCGATTTTCGGCATTTGCCTGGGCCACCAGCTGCTGGGCCTCGCGGCGGGGGCCATGACCACCAAGATGCACCAGGGCCACCGCGGCGCCAACCACCCGGTCAAGCGGCTGAGCGACGGCGCGGTCGAAATCACCAGCATGAACCACGGCTTCGCAGTCGACGCCGCGACCTTGCCCAAAGGCGTTGTGGAAACGCACCGCAGCCTGTTCGACGGGTCAAACTGCGGGATCGAGGTTGTGGGGAAGCGGGCGTTTTCGGTGCAGTATCACCCCGAAGCGAGCCCAGGGCCGCAGGACAGCTTCTATCTGTTTGAGCGGTTTGTGGAGGGGTTGGGGTAACAAAAATGGCGATAATTAAAAAGTTTGAACATCTCGATCTAAAGGCCAACGCACGGCATACTGAGACGTGGGGCGGCTATTCGATCCAGGGCCAAGATGGAGAGAAGTTTATTCAAATCAATACGGTAGGTTTAACAGATAGAGAGATGCCTGGCAAAGTTTCTCAAATGCTTCGCCTAACAAGAGAAGCGATTGAGCAACTGGCTAAATTAGCGAAGAGGCATCTGTAAATGCCCAAACGCACCGACATTTTTTTAACCCCCATCATTGCGAGCGCAGTGAAGCAATCCAGAGTGGCCTTGCAAAGCTCTGGATTGCTTTGCTGCGCTCGCAATGACGGGGGGCATAGTCGGTTTGGACGTCAGAGCGCGCAGCCTGTCGCGATCAGTCTTCCCATGGATTTATCAACTGGATGCCGAGGCCCCGAAAATCTTTCACATTTCGGGTCGCCAGCGCCATGTTGTTCGCCAAAGCCGTCGCGGCTATTTGAGCGTCGATTGTCGTTGGGTTGCGTCCGGCCTTTTCCAGAATGGCCAGAGTTTCACCGTACCGGCGCGCTGCGATGTCATCGAAGCCGACTATTCTGTCGGCGTGCGTGGCGATCAGCATTTCATAGCCTTCGAGAAAGCCCTGCTTCCGCCGTCCCTCTGGAAGCATGTGAGCGCCGGAAAATAGCTCCCCCAGCACGATGGTTGATAGCCAAAGCTGCGGCGCATGACGCGTTTCCCAATGTTGCACCTTCGCGTCGGGGGTGGCCCGGGTCAGTTCGCTCCAGACATTGGTATCGACCAGGATCATTCTTCGGTCAGATCGGGAATGCGGGCGCGAGTGCGGGGCGGGATCGGCAAATCAACGCCCGGCCGGCTCATGTCATAGAGCATCTGGCCAATGGATTTGCGGGGCGGGCTGGCGTCGTTCGACACCGCTTCGATGATCATGCGACGCCCGGCCTCTTCCATCGACAATCCCTTGGCGGCAGCCTTGGCCCGAAACCGACGCTTTATGTCGTCGGGGATGTTTCGGAACGTCATGCTGCCCATCGTCAGCCTCCAATGATTGCAATGCAATCATTGTATGCAATGAAAGCATAAATCGCAATGCCCAAACGCACCGACATTTCCTCCATCCTCGTCATTGGGGCAGGTCCGATCGTTATCGGTCAGGCGTGCGAGTTCGACTATTCGGGCGCGCAGGCGATCAAGGCGCTGAAGGAGGAGGGGTATCGGATCATCCTCGTCAACTCCAACCCGGCGACGATCATGACCGATCCGGAACTGGCGGACGCGACCTATGTGGAGCCGATCACGCCAGAGGTGGTGGCCAAGATCATCGCGAAAGAGCGGCCCGACGCGGTGCTGCCGACAATGGGGGGGCAGACCGCGCTTAACACTGCGCTGGCTTTGTTCAACGATGGCACGCTGACCAAATATGGTGTCGAGATGATCGGTGCCGATGCGGAAGCCATCGACAAGGCCGAGGACCGGATGAAATTCCGCGAGGCGATGACCAGGATCGGCTTGGAATCGGCGCGGTCGGGCATTGCGCATACGCTGGACGAAGCGTTTGCTGTGCTCGAACGCACCGGACTGCCCTCGATCATCCGGCCGTCGTTCACCATGGGCGGGACGGGCGGCGGGATCGCCTATAACCGCGAGGAGTTTGAGAGCATCGTACGCGGGGGGCTCAATGCCTCGCCTACGACCGAGGTGTTGATCGAGGAGAGCCTGCTCGGGTGGAAGGAATATGAGATGGAGGTGGTGCGCGACCGCGCCGACAATGCCATCATTATCTGTTCCATCGAAAATATCGATCCGATGGGGGTGCATACCGGCGACAGCATCACGGTTGCGCCCGCGCTGACCCTGACCGACAAGGAATATCAGATCATGCGCAACGCGAGCATCGCTTGCCTGCGCGAGATCGGGGTGGAGACCGGCGGGTCGAACGTGCAATTTGCGGTCAATCCCAGGGACGGCCGGCTGATCGTCATCGAGATGAACCCGCGCGTGTCGCGCTCGTCGGCGCTGGCGTCCAAGGCGACGGGCTTTCCCATCGCCAAGGTCGCGGCCAAGCTGGCGGTGGGCTATACGCTCGATGAAATCATGAACGATATCACCGGGGTCACCCCGGCGGCGTTCGAACCGACAATCGATTATGTCGTCACCAAAATCCCGCGCTTTGCCTTTGAGAAGTTCAAGGGGGCGGAGCCGCTGCTGTCCACCGCGATGAAGAGCGTGGGCGAGGTGATGGCGATCGGGCGCACCATCCACGAATCGCTGCAAAAGGCGCTGCGTGGTCTGGAAACCGGGCTGAGCGGGTTCAACATTGTCGATCATCTGGTCGGCGCGGACCATGACCGCATCCGCAGCGAGTTGGCGCGCGCGACGCCCGACCGGCTGCTCGTCGCAGCACAGGCAATCCGCGAGGGGCTGAGCCTTGACGAGATCAACCGCATTGCCGGTTATGACCTGTGGTTCCTGGAGCGCATCGCGGAGATTGTCGCGGCAGAGAATGAAGTGCGCGCGAACGGTTTGCCTCAGGATGCCGAGGGGCTGCGCAAGCTCAAGGCCATGGGCTTTTCCGACAAGCGGCTGGCCTATCTGGCGTTGGAGTCGGCCAATGTCCGGCCGGGCATGGAAAGCGCGGTGCGGCGCGGTTCGGGCCTGATCCGTGAGGCGATCGTCGCCATGACCGGCGGGATCACCGAGGACGAGGTGCGCGCGCTGCGCCACCGGCTGGGCGTGCGGCCGGTGTATAAGACCATCGACACCTGCGCCGCGGAGTTCGAGGCGCTGACCCCTTATCTCTATTCCACCTATGAAGCGCCGAGTTTCGGGGCGGCGGAGTGCGAGGCGAACCCCAGCGGACGCAAGAAGATCGTCATCCTGGGCGGCGGGCCCAACCGCATCGGCCAGGGGATCGAGTTTGATTATTGCTGCTGTCACGCCTGCTTTGCGCTGGCAGAGGCAGGCTATGAAACCATCATGATCAACTGCAACCCGGAAACGGTGTCGACCGACTATGACACGTCGGACCGCCTGTATTTCGAGCCGCTGACGACCGAAGACGTGCTGGAAATCCTGCACGTCGAACAGGCGAAGGGGACGCTGGTTGGCGTCATCGTGCAGTTCGGCGGCCAGACACCGCTGAAACTGGCGCAGGCGCTCGAAAGTGCGGGCATCCCCATTTTGGGCACCTCGCCTGACGCCATCGACCTTGCAGAGGATCGCGAACGCTTTGCCGCGCTGGTCAACAAGCTTGGCCTGAAACAGCCGGAAAACGGCATCGCCCGCAGCCATGACGAGGCGATCGCGGTGGCGGCGCGGATCGGCTATCCGGTGCTGACGCGCCCGTCCTATGTGCTGGGCGGGCGGGCGATGGAAATCGTCGATACGCCGGAGCAGCTCGCCAACTATATCGAAACGGCGGTGCAGGTTTCGGGGGACTCGCCGGTCCTGATCGACCGTTATCTGCGCGACGCGATCGAGGTCGACGTCGACGCGCTGTGCGATGGCACCGACGTCGTGGTCGCGGGCGTGCTCCAGCATATCGAAGAGGCCGGCGTGCATTCGGGCGACAGCGCCTGCTCCATCCCGCCATACAGCCTGCCCACCGAGGTGGTGGCGGAGATCGAGCGGCAGACCGAAGCGCTGGCGCGCGGCCTTAACGTCCGGGGCTTGATGAACGTGCAGTTCGCGGTCAAGGACGGCGCGGTCTATCTGATCGAGGTCAACCCGCGCGCCAGCCGCACCGTGCCCTTCGTTGCGAAAGCGGTGGGATCCCCCATTGCCAAGATTGCCGCGCGCGTCATGGCGGGCGAGAAGCTGGCGAACTTGCCGCCGATCAAACGCGACATCGCCCATGTCGCGGTGAAGGAGGCGGTGTTCCCCTTTGCGCGTTTCCCCGGCACCGACCCGGTGCTGAGCCCCGAAATGAAATCGACGGGCGAGGTTATGGGGATCGACAGCGACTTTGCACTGGCCTTTGCCAAGGCACAGCTTGGCGCGGGCGACCGCCTGCCGACCGATGGCCGGGTGTTCGTGTCGGTCAAGGACAGCGACAAGGCCAAGGTGCTGGAACCGCTGCGCCGCCTTACCGGCTGGGGCTGGCGCGTGGTGGCGACCGGCGGCACCGCGGCGTATCTGGCCGAAGCGGGAATCGCGGTGGAGACGGTCAACAAGGTGGCCCAAGGCCGCCCGCACATCGTCGACCGGATCAAGGACGGCGACGTCCAGCTGATCTTCAACACCACCGAGGGGTGGCAGAGCCTTAAGGATTCCGCCTCGATCCGCGCGTCGGCGCTGACCGGTGACATCGCCTATTACACCACGGCGGCGGGATGCGCGGCGGCGGTGGAGGCGATCGGGGCGCTGCGTGCGCGCAGTCTTGAAGTAAAGCCGCTGCAGGACTATTATTAGGAGCAACGCCACCCCCCGACATGCAGGACCGCGGCGCTGCCGCCCCGGCGATGATTTCGCTGGCGGCCTATTATTGATGAAGGAACAGGCAGAAATGGCGAGTGTTGAAAAGGTGCCGATGCTGGCAGAAGGCTATGAAAAGCTGCACACGCAGCTGGCCGCTCTGAAAGCCGAACGCCCCCAGATCGTTGACGCGATTGAAGAGGCGCGGGCGCATGGCGACCTTTCCGAAAACGCCGAATATCATGCGGCCAAGGAACGTCAGGGGCAGGTCGAGGCCAGCATCGCGGACCTCGAAGATCGCCTGTCACGTGCGCAGATCATCGACCCGACCAGCCTGTCGGGCGACCGTATCGTCTTTGGCGCGACTGTTACCCTGCTCGACGAGGACGACAAGCCGGTCCGTTACCAGATTGTCGGTCAGGCGGAGGCCGATGCAAAGGCGGGACGGATCAGCTATAACTCGCCGCTGGGCCGCGCGTTGATCGGCCGCCGGGTCGAAGACGAGGTTGAAGTGACCGTTCCCGCTGGCGACAAATATTATCTGGTCAACAAAATCGAGTTCATCTGAGCGCGGGCATGACCGCCCGTACAGCGCCCCTGACCCACGGCATCGCGCTGGCGTGCGCGGCAATTCACCTTGTCCTGCTGCTGACCGGAAGGCTGCCTTGGGCGGTGCTGGTCGCCGGTTTCATCCCGGCGCGTTTGACCGGCCTTGCCGACCTGCCTGCTGCGGTCCCCGCATGGCTTACCCCGCTGTCGTCGGCGTTCGTCCATGGCAGCGTGCTGCATCTGGCGCTCAACCTGATGATTCTCATCTTTGTCGGACGTCAGCTTGAACCTGCGTTTGGCACGCGCGGAATGGCCATCCTGTTGCTTGCCGGAGCTTATGCGGGCGCGCTGCTGCACTGGGCGACGGACCCCGCCTCGCCCGTGCCGGTCGTCGGGGCCAGCGGCGCCATCTCGGCGCTGATCGCCGCCTTCGCCTTCATCTTCAATCGCAATGACGTGCGGCGCGTTGGTCCCTTTCCGCCGGTTGTCGTTCGCGCCGCTTGGCTAGGGGCGGCATGGATCGGTGTACAACTTGCCACCAGCATTGCCTTCGGCGGCATCGCCGTGTTCAGTCACATCGGCGGTTTTCTGGCGGGACTGGTGCTGACCCGGCCCCTGCTCCGCCAACGTTTTCGGTAGGCGTTGGCGCAGCCTGCGTGGGCGGAACGGACTCTTAGAGCCTGATGACTTCATATGGAATCGTCACCCCCGCGAAAGCGGGGGTCCA
>ERZ1066121.2324-NODE-2324-length-12227-cov-7.985458_pt1 | contig 12227 bp, 3 predicted proteins | sample MGYA00382768_ERZ1066121 | MGnify/ENA primary metagenome ERZ1066121 (study PRJEB33369, sample SAMEA5778351) | biofilm metagenome | biome: Industrial cooling water; feature: Water cooling tower basin; material: Biofilm | place: United Arab Emirates | collected... | reverse complement strand
AACGCGCGCGGGTCGAATATGCCCGGCTGGGCCAGTTGCCGGCGGGCGACGACGTGCTGTTGCTGCGCCGCGAGGCGGAGGCGCGGATCGACAGCCTGGCGCGGCAACAGACCGAGACGGTGACGGCGCTGTCCGCCTTTCCCCAATTCCGCGCGATCGAGCAGGCCAGCCTGACCCTGCCCGAGCTTCAACAGATGCTGACCGAGGGCGAGGTTTATGCCAAGACGCTGGTTGTCGGCGACGGGGTTTACGGGTTCCTTGCCGACCGCGGTAGCGCGGCGGTGTGGTCCGCCGCCACCGACGAGCGCGCATTGGCCGTGCGCGTTGCCGCCCTGCGCGCCAGCATCGCGGTTCAGGAAAATGGCGAGATCGCAACCTATCCCTTCGACGCCGACGCCGCGCTCGCGCTGTTCGGCGAACTGTTCGGGCCGGTGCAGCAACGGATGATCGCGGCGCGGCACATCATCTACGAACCCGACGGCCCGATGCTCCAGCTGCCGATCAGCCTGCTGATTACGGGCGATACGGGCCTTGCCGCCTATCGCGCGCGGCTGGCCGATCCAGAGGCCGATGCCTTTGATGCGCGTGAACTGGCCTTTTTGGGCCGCCGCGCGCGGACCAGCACCGCCGTCACGCCGCTCGCTTTTCGCAACACGCGCCGCGCCGCGCCATCACGCGCCGCGCGCGAATATTTCGGTGCGGGCGACAATCTGCCGGTCGCAGCGGTCCCAACCCGCGCCGCCACCCGCAGCCTATCAGGCGGGGCTTTCGCCGATGATTGCCATTGGCCAGTCAGCGAATGGAACAAGCCGATCGCGCCCGCCGAACTGGAACGCGCGCGCAGCGTGATCGGCGGCGACCGCGCGACGCTGATGACCCGCGCCGCCTTTACCGACACGGCGGTGCGCTCGCTCGCGAGCCTTACCGACTACCGCGTGCTGCACTTTGCCACGCACGGGCTGGTCACCGCACCGCGCCCCGATTGTCCGGCGCGGCCCGCGCTGCTGACGTCGTTCGGCGGCGAGGGGTCGGACGGACTGCTGACGTTCGAAGAGATTTTCGACATGCGCATCGACGCCGATCTGGTGATCCTGTCGGCTTGCGACACCGCCGGGGCGGCAACCGTTTCGGCCACGCGCGAGGCAGGGTTGACCAGCGGCGGCGGCACGGCGCTCGACGGGCTGGTTCGCGCCTTCATCGGTGCGGGCGGTCGGTCGGTGATCGCCAGCCACTGGCCGGTGCCCGACGATTATGCCGCGACCGAACGGTTGATCGGCGGGCTGTTCGGTGCCCCTCCCGGCACCGGCGTCGCCGATGCGCTGTGGTCGGCGCAGAGCGAACTGATGCGCGACGTGCGGACCTCGCACCCCTATTATTGGGCGGGCTTTGCCATCATCGGCGATGGGCAGCAGGTGCTGGTGCGCGGCGCGCCCGCGACCGACACCGCGCGGTGAGCAGCCCGTTCCATGGCGGCTGAAGCGGACATGGCGGCCACCGCGCGGCTCGCCGCCACACGCCGCCAGCTGGCGCGCATTATCGACCAGCTTGGCTGGGCGCGGCTGGCGGCGACGGCGCTGCTGCTGGGCATCGCGGTGCTGCTGGCGCGCGGGAGCTGGCAGGTGCCGCTGCTCAGCGATGCCGAACGGGCGCTCTACGATGCGCGCGCCGCGCTGATGGCCCCGCGCGTCGAGCAGGACCAGCGCATCATCCTCATAACCTATGTCGACGAAACATTGTTCCGCACCGGCATCCGCTCGCCAGTCGACCGCGCCATCCTGACTCGCGCGCTGGCGAATATCGACCGCATGGGCGCGAAAGCCATCGGCATCGACATATTGTTCGATTCGCCGCGTCCGGAGGATCCCGCGCTCCAGGCGCAGTTGCGCGCGATGCGGACGCCGACCTGGCTCGCCTATCTGGAACAGGCAACCAACCCCAACACCATTCAGTATGAACAGCAACAGTTTCTGCGCGCCTATATGGCCGCCGTAACGACGGCGCAGACCCGGCCCGCGAGCGTGCGTTTCGTGACCGACGAGGATGACACGATGCGCCGCTGGCCCGACCGGCCGTCCGGCCTGCCCCCGCTGCTGGCCAATGCCATGGCTCCGGTGCCGGCGGCGCGGCGTGATTATCAGGGGGCGATCCGCTATCACGTCCCGCTGCGTGCGGCGGCGGGCGCGGAAGAGCCGGTCTTTTCCGAAATTCCCATCGACAGTTTCGGCGCGGCGATGGACGATGCGACCATCGCCGCGCTCGGCGCGGTGGTAAAGGGACGCTATGTGCTGATCGGCGGCAATATCGTCGGCGATGACCAGTTTGAAACGCCGCTGTCGCGCCTTCCCGACATCAGCGGCGAACGCAACACGATGTTCGGGATGAAAATCCACGCCCACATGCTGAAACAGCAGCTGGAGGGGGATTGGCCAAAACGTCTGGCGTCCGTCACCTTGTGGGGTGCGGCGGTGCTGATCATCCTGGCGGGCACGCTGACCGCCCTGATCGACGTGCGCGCGTGGGTGGTGGCGGCGGTGGTGGCGGGGCAGCTTGCCGGGTTTCTGGTCGTGCCCTTCTGGCTTCAGGGCGAGGGGGCCGATACGCTGGGCTTGCCCGCCTTTGGCTGGGCGCTCGGCTGGTTGCTCGCCTTTGCTGCGGCAGGGTCGGCGGCGCGCGCGATCGGGGCGCATGAGCGTGCCTTTGCCCAGTCGGCGCTCGGGAAATATCTGCCCCGCGATATTGCCGCCGCCATCCTGCGGGAGCCGGAAAAGCTGGCATTACATGGGGAGAAGCGCGAGATTTACTGCGTCTTTTCGGACCTTGAAGGCTTTACCCGGTTAAGCCATGCGGTGACGCCCGAAACCGTTGCGCGGCTGCTCAACACCTATCTTGACCGGCTGAGCGAGGTGGTGCTGGCGCATGGCGGGACGATCGACAAATTCGTGGGCGATGCCGTTGTCGCCTTCTGGGGCGCACCCATCAGCCGACCCGACGACGCCGCCAACGCCGCCGCTGCCGCCCGCGCGCTGTTCGAGGCGGGGGAGGCATTTCGCCGCGACATGGCGGGCGGCGTCCCGCCCATCGGCAAGACCCGCGTCGGCCTGCATGTCGGCGACGCCATCGTCGGCAATTTCGGCGGCGAGGGGCGCATCCAATATACCGCGCTGGGGGACAGCATGAACACCGCCGCCCGGCTGGAGGCCGCGAGCAAGCCGCTTGGCACCAATGTGCTGTTCAGCCGCGAGGCGGCGGAGCGGTCGGGCCGCACGGATCTGGTGCCCATGGGCCGCATCACCCTGCGCGGACGCAGCCAGCCGGTCGATGTGTTTGAACCCCGCCCCGATTTGCCGGCCGAGGCCCGCGCGCGCATTGCCGATATGGTCGCCGCCCATGCGAGGGCCGACCGGGCGGCATTTGTGATCGCCGCTACAGCGCTGCGCGCAGAAATGAGTGAGGACCGCGCCATCATGGTCCTGCTAGACCGTTTGGAACAAACCGCAGATGGAGAATCCTATGTCCTATCGTAGCAGCCGGATGATCGCCGCCGCGCTGGCCGCGACCGTTGCCTGTGTGTCGACCGCCGCGCTGGCGCAATCGCTGGTGGTGCGTTCGACCGGGCCGTCGGCGGCCAAATATCCCGTCGGCAAAAAGCTCGCGGCGGGCGAAAAGATCACGCTGGTCGCGGGCGACCGGCTGGTCCTGCTCGACAATGGCACGACCCGGACGCTGGCCAAACCCGGAACGCACAGCGCGTCGGCACCCGTGGCCGCGAACCGCACGCTCAGCACCACCATGGCCCAGATGATTTCGCGCGACGGTGCGCTGCGGCGGCGCGGCGGGGCAACGCGCGGACCGGGCGAGGCCCCCGCCGCCGCGAGCGAGGTGCGTGCGCCCAATCTGTGGCTCGTCGATGCCCGGCGGGGCGGGACTTTCTGTGTGGTCGACCCTGCTGCGCTGCTGCTGTGGCGGCCCGACATCACGGGCGATGCATCGTTGAAGGTCGAGGCGGACGGCCCGGCCGTGGGGGCGGGGGCGCGGGCCGAAACCATCGCCTTTCTGGAGGGGCAGGCCTATCGCCGCTGGCCGTCCGCGAGCCTGCCGCTGGCGGAAGGCGCGTCCTATCGCATGAGCGGAGCCGGAACCGACCGGCCGGTATCGATCAAATTCGCATTCATGGGCGCGCTGCCCGAAACGCCGGATGGAATTGCGGCGGAATTGCTGGCGCGCGGCTGCACCGATCAGCTTGACCGGCTGGTCGACACCATGACCGCTGACGAAGCAGGAGCGACGCGCTGAATCGGCGGCCGATGATTGTAGGGGGCGGAGTGCTCTGGTAGCATGTCGCCATTGCGGACCGCCGCCGCCAGCGCGGGGCCGCTCACCCTGTCGGGTCGCGTGACAACCGGTTTGGCCGCCATGGCAAGGCGGATGACGGACAAAGATGCGCCCGGTCGGGCCGAAGGGGGTTGAATGGCGAGCATGCGCAGGCATCCGGGCACAGCGCCGCAGAGTGGCGCTTGGGTCGCCGCGGCGCTCGGCGCCGTGCTGCTGCCGGTCAGCGCTGCCGCTTTTCAGACGGCCCCGCCGCTGCCCACGCGCGAGGAGATTCTGCCCCCCGCCCCGCCCCCGCCGCTCGCGAATGAAAATGCGGTAACGACAGCGGACGACGTCGAGCGCGCGCCCTGTCCGCTCGCCAATCCGGAATTTGCAGCGATCCGTTTCACCCTGACCCGCGTCGATTTTTCGGGCGGCCAGCCAATCGATCCCGCGATGCTCGATGCCAGCTGGCGCGGGCTGGTCGGCACCGAGCAGTCCCTGTCGGCGATCTGCGACATTCGCGACCGCGCCGCGACGATGCTGCGCGCCAAGGGCTATCTTGCCGCGATCCGCGTGCCGGAACAGACGATCGAAGGCGGCGTGGTCCGGCTCGACATTCTGGCCGCCCGGCTCGCGCGGGTGCAGGTGCGCGGCGATGCGGGCGCGAACGAAGCCTTGCTCGCCCGCTATCTGGCCAAGCTGGAACAGCAGCAGTTGTTCAACCTGAACGATGCCGAACGCGCCCTGTTGCTGGCCCGCGAAATTCCGGGCCTCGATGCCCGGCTGACGCTCCGTCCCAGCGTCAACGCGGGCGAGGTGGTGGGCGAGGTGATCGTGCGCCGCACGCCGTTGCTGCTGGATTTCAATGCCCAGAACTATGGCACCAAAGATGTCGGGCCGCTCGGCCTGATGGCGCGGGCGCGGGTGAACGGGCTGACCGGCATGGGCGACCAGACCAGCCTCAGCCTCTATGCCTCTGGCGATCTGCGCGAACAGCGCATTCTTCAGGCGGGGCACGAACTGCGGCTGGGCGGCAACGGCCTGCGGCTGGGGATGAATTACACCCACGCCTGGACCCGGCCCGATCTTGCGGCGCTGGATTTCCGGACGGTGACACGGATCGCGAACCTGTTTGCGAGCTATCCCGTCCGGCTGACCCAGGCGGAACGCTGGACCGTCACCGGCGGGATCGAACTGATCGACCAGAAAATCGGACTGGCGGGCGCGCCGCTCAACCGCGACAAACTGCGCATCCTGACGCTGCGCAGCGACCATATTCGCATCGATCCCGCCTCGGTTGCCGGCCGCAACGGTTTCAACAGCGCGGAGCCTCGCTGGCTGCTCGCCAGCAGCACCGAATGGCGCAAGGGTCTGGCCGGGCTGGGCGCGAGCGATGCGTGCGGGCCGGGCGGCGGCACCTGTCTGGCCCCCGGCACGGTGCCGGTTTCGCGGCTGGAGGGCAAAGCCGATGCCTTTCTGCTCCGCTGGCAAAGTCAGGCTGAATGGCGCCCGTCGCGCCGGGTCACGCTTGCGGTGATGCCGCGCGGGCAATGGACCGACGATCCGCTGCTGGCCTATGAAGAATTTTCGGCGGGCAATTTCACGGTCGGGCGCGGCTATGATCCCGGGTCGCTGATCGGCGATCGCGGGCTGGCGGTGTCGGGGGAGGCGCGGGTCGGCTCGCTCATCGCGCGCAACAGCACGGCGATGGCGGCCCAGCCCTTTGCCTTTGTCGACGCCGCATGGGTGTGGAACCGCGACGCGGCCTTTGCCGGGGTCGGGGCGCAGAGCATCTATTCCGCCGGGGGCGGCGTGCGCGTCGCTTATGGCGACAAGGCGCGGTTCGACGTTGCGCTGGCCGTGCCGCTCAAGCGCGCCCCCTTTGCCGCCAGCAGGGGCGAGGCCCGCGTCCTGATTTCACTGACCACCGCCTTTGGTGTGGGAGCGCGCTGAGATGATTGATCGCACCAATTCCTATACCTGCATCGCGCGCCCGGCCGACCTTCAGCGCCGATTGATGACCAGCGCGGCGGTTGCGGCGGGCCTGCCCGCCCTGACTCTCGCCCTGGCCCTCGCTCCGCCATCGCGCGCGCAGGGTGTGGCCGGAACGGGCGTCGTCAACAGCGGCCTTGCAAATATCAACACGCCTAATGCCTCCACGACCCGTGTCACCACCACCAGTCAGCAGACGATCGTCACCTGGCGCCCGACCGACACTGCGACGACCGGCGCGCCCATCAACTTCCTGCCCGCTGGCAACAGCTGGGAATTTGTGGGGACACAGCCCGGCTATACCGTGCTCAATCGCTTTCTGGGGGTGGACGGTTCCGGCAATCCCATCCCGATCACGCGCCAGATCGCGCTCAACGGCACAATCAGCTCCGTGCTCGATCTGGGCGCGACAACGGTGCCCGGCGGCAACATCTGGTTCTACAATGCCGGAGGCATATTGATCGGGTCGACCGGCGTGATCAATGTCGGCAGCCTGGTGCTGACCAGCAACGACATCGACACCACCGGCGGGCTGTTCGACCTGTCCGGCAACATCCGTTTTCGTGGACCCGGTGGCAGCACATCGGCGATCGAGGTGGCATCCGGCGCGGCGATTACCGTCGCCAACACCAACCCCGGCGGGGCCTATACCGCCTTTGTCGCGCCGCGCATCGTCCAGCGGGGAACCGTGTCGACCGACGGCTCGACCGCCTATGTCGCCGCCGAACAGGCCGATATCCGCATCAACCAGGGGCTGTTCGACATCAATGTGCTGGTGGGCGCAGAGGGCGGGACGGTCATCGACCATAGCGGCGAGACGACCGGCCCGGCGGCGCAGGACGGCGACCCCAACGACAGCCGCATCTACATGGTCGCGATCCCCAAGAATGACGCCGTGACGATGCTGGTGGCGGGTCAGGTCGGATATCAGGATCCCGTCGTCGCACAGGTCGACCCCAATGGCGCAATCCGCTTGTCGGCGGGGCGGGACATCTTTGCGGGCGAGATTGTGGCCAATCCCAATCCCGCATCGACCGCCGCCGCAAACATCGCCGTCCAGGATATTATCTTCAACAGCGAGATCGTCGCGCGGGCGAGCGGCAGTCTGACCGGTGCGCCGCAATCGACGCTGTCGGCTGGCCCCTTGCCCCAGCGCGGGCAGATTCGCTTCAACGCCGACGCGCTGTTGCAGGGCGACAATCTGACCCGTCTCAGCATCGGCAACGACCAAAGGATTGTGGCGGCACAGGCGCTGCGCCTGGTCGCGGCCGGGCGCGGGGCGGCATCGGGGACAGCAGAACTGCTGCTGAACTATAACGCCGCCGCGCCGGGCGCGCGGCCGACGGTGACGGTGGGCAGCCAGCTGGCGGTCGATGCGTCGCGGACGGCGTTCGACCTCACCGGCAACGCCGGCGGCGGCACTGCCCGGATCGGTATCGACGGCGGGCTGCTGACCGCTTCCGACATTGCCGTGCGCGCCGATGGCATTGCCGACTATCCCTTCGGCGCGGGTGCAACCGGCGGAGCGGGTACGGGCGGCAGCGCGGCGATCAGCGTCGCGCGCGGTCAGGTCGCGGCCATATCGATCAGCGTGTCGGCCAATGGCGAAGGGGCAGGCGACCGCTTCAATGCCAACCTCGGCATCGCTGAATATGCCGCGCAGGGCGGTGCCGGACAGGGTGGCAGCGCGACTGTGACGGCCAGTGCTGGCGGAACGCTAACGGGGCTTCAGGCCCTGTCGCTGTCGGCGGCGGGCATTGGCGGCACCGGATCGGCCCGGGGCGGCGAGGGGCGCGGCGGCCTTGCCCGCATCGCCGTTTCAGGCGCGGCCAGCGGCATCGCCTCGTCATCGACCGTCCTCGACGCGACGGGCAGCGGCGGCGGCCCGCTCGAAATACCGGGGCCAGCTTTTTCCGCCATCGGCCAGGGCGGCGACGGCTTTGGCGGAACTGCCGAAATAATCGGCGACGGCACCAATGCTTTTGGCGGGACGATTGTCGACACGGGCGGCTTTGGCGGAGATGCCACGGTTAGAGCCAATCGCGGCGGCAGTGGCAGCGGCGGTCTGACCGTCGTGGCGTTGACCGGGGGGGCGACGTCCTTTGGATCGCTCAATCTGCGCGCCAATGGTCGTGCTGGCAACGGGGCGGCCATTACCGCCGCTGCAGGCCCAGCCGGAAGCGGGAACGGCGGGTCCATCGAGTTTAGCTTGGCGAACGGCAGCCTGACGGCGGACGATGTGGCTGCCGAAGCCAACGGAACCGGCGGGTCGGGATCGGCAGCAGGCGGCCTGGGCAGTGGCGGCAGCGCGGACCTGAACATCGGTGGCGGTACGGTTCAGGTTGCGGGGGGCATCAGCTTTACGGTCGACGGCACGGGCGGCGTCGGCGTCGCGGGCACGCCAAGCGGCAATGGCGCGGGCGGCAACATCGGCGCGGCGATGGCTGGCGGCACGCTGCTGGCCGCTGACCTCAATTTGTCGGCGCGCGGCGTTGGCGGTGACGGTGTAGGCGGACTCGACGGGGGGCCAAGTGGCGGCGGCATCCGCGTCGGCGGCGATGCGGGTGACGGGGCAGGAGGCAGTATCGGATTAACGCTGAACGGCGGCACGGCGACGCTGGGCGGATTGACGCTGGCCGCCGATGGCCGGGGCGGTGAAGGCGGCGGCTTTACGGTGACAAGCAGCGGGCTTGCTGGCGATGTTGGTAACGGCGGCGATGGCTCAGGCGGCTCGGCGACCCTGACGCTGAATGGTGCCAGTATAATCATTGATGCGACTAGGCTTGATGTCGGCGCGGCGGGCGGTGCTGGCGGCACGGTGACGTCCTTTTCCCCCATTGCCGGCGGAACCTCGATCGGCGGCGCTGGCGGCGACGCGGCGGGCGGCACGGCCACGGTGAACCTGTCGACTTCCAGTGCCACGGGCGGAGATCTGGAACTGCTGGGCCTCGCTCTGGGCGGCGCGGGATCGGGCGGGTTCAATGCGGCCAGCGGTGATGGCGGCGATGCAGCCGGGGGCAACGCCGTGCTTGCCCAGACGAACACGGCGAACACACTCGACGATGTCAGCATGCGGGTCTCCGCCGTTGGCGGCGCTGGTGGATCGACGCTGGCCAGCGGCGCAGCGGGCGGGGCTGGCGGCCGGGGCGGCGCAGGGGCAGGCGGAACCGTCTCCGTCACCGCCGCTGGCACCGGGTCCGAACTGGTCCTGGGCAGTCCGGACATCGGCGCCAACGGCACCGGCGGCACGGGCGGAACCGGCTGGGGCGTGGCCACATCCAATGGCGCTGCAGGGGGCGAGGGCACGGGCGGTACTTTAAGCTTTGCGGCGTCGGGCGGCGGGCGGCTGGACCTTGCCGTTGCGGCCGGTCTGGTGGTTGTCGGTCGGGGCGGCACGGGGGGTGCGGGTGCGGTTGGCGCGCCGATTGCGCCTTTCCCGGCCACGGCGGCCGATGGCGCCAATGGTACAGCCCCCGGGCAAGCGGGCGGCACCGGCGGCACCGGGGCCGATGGCGCGATCGGTAACACCGGCGGCACCGGCGGGCAGGGCGGCAATGGCACCGGCGGCACTATCACGCTGACGGCCAGCACTGGCGGCACGATCGACAATGGCGTGTTCAGCTTGGCAGCCACCGGATTTGGCGGCCGCGGCGGCGTCGGCGGCGCTGGCGGCACGGGCGGCGCTGGCCAGGGCGGCGGCAGCGGCGGTAACGGCGGGGCAGGCGCGAGCGGCGGCAACGGTGGGCGCGGCGGTAACGGTGGCACGGGCGGCGACGCCGGGGCCGGGGGCAGTGGCGGCAACGGGCGGGGCGGCGACGTTCTGCTGTTCGTCAACGGCGGAACGATCCGGTCGGGTGACCTGTCGGTCAGCACCAGTGGCGGCGGCGGTCTGCGCGGCGATAATGGCGCGGGCGGAGCGGGCGGTCTGGCGGGCGAAGGCGGTGTCGGCGGTCTGGGCGGCGGCACGCCCGGTTCGGACGGCAGCGCTGGTCCCAATGGCACGGTCGGCCCGACCGGATGTACAGGCTGTGCCGCGGCAACGACCATTCCCGGAGTTGGTGGCGGCGGCGCGATCACCTTCCGCACGCGGGGCACGGGCAACAATCTGACGGCGGGCACGGTTTCGCTGGTCAGCAACGCAATCCTTCCCGACGATATCGAAATCTTCTCGGGCAACGCGGGCACCGTGCAGTTCGACCTGGGCAACAGCGACGGCGGCGCGCCCATAATCCTTGACGAACTGACGGTCGAAGCGCTGGGCGACCCCATGCAACCCGGTGTCGACAACATCGTGATGACCGCCGGCACGGCACGCATTGAGGTGCCGGGGAACATGACCCTGCGGGCGACCAACGCCGTTCGGATCGGTGCGGTTGGTGGCGGACGCATTGCCGTTGGCGGCAACCTGAACATCACCGGCACCGCGATCACGGCACAGTCGGTTCAGGTGACGGGTAACGCCAATCTCGACGCCGTGACGGGCCTGACAGGCGCGCTGGATGTGACGGGATCGACGACGCTGGACGCCGACAGCGGGGCCATCGACCTTGACCTGCGCTCCGGCAGCGCGGTCACGGCATCGGCGAACAACATCACCATCCGCAGCGGCGGGGCGCTGAGCTTTGCCGCAATCGCGGCGGACACCGGCGCGGCCAATGTCACCACCTCAGGCGAGCTGCGGGTTCAAAGCGGGACGCTGGCGGCGGGCGGTCGTTTCGAATCGACCGGCGGCGATGTCATCCTGGATACGCTGTCCGTCACGGGCGGCAATTTCGCGGCCATCGCCGACGACGACATGACGCTTGGCACCATCACCGCTGCCGCGCAGTTCAGCGGCGAAGCGGGCGACGTGATGACCGTAAACGGCCGTGTCGCCGCGCCCCAGATCCGCCTGCTGTCGGGCGACATCGTGGTGAGCAACAGCGCGCAATTGGGCGTGCTCGGCACCACCCAAAGCCTGTTTGTCGCAAGCAACAATCCGAATGCCCCCACCTTCATCGGGGGAACGGGCACGCGCGCCGGATGGCATCTGGACGCCGCCGAAATCACCCGGCTGGCGGGCGGCAGCGTCACCCTGTTCGGCGAAAGCGTGACCGCACCGGGCAACGTGTCGGTGGGCAGCGCCCGCGCCCCCGACGTTGTCCTCGACGATCTCACCTTCAACGCGGCAACGCAGCTTGGCGCGAACGGCACGTTCCGCATCGATACGCGCGGCAAGCTGCGGACCGTGGGCGATGTGCGCTTCACCGGGATGACCGATGCCCAGGGGCTGACCATCGTGGCCAATGATGCGCTGGAGGTCATATTGGGCGATGGCAGCATCTACCTCAACGACGCAAATGGTGCGCTGGCCGGCACCCTGTCGCTGGAATCGGACGATATCGCCGTGGCCACGCTGGCCGCGATCAATGCGGCGGCGACCCTGACGACCACCGACGCGATCAGCGCACGGCTCGACCAGAATGACGGGATCGTCAGCGACACCGGCGCGCTGGCGGCAAACCGCATCAACCTGACGCACACCACATCGACCAGCATATTGGTACCGAACAGCGGCGCGGGCACCGCCTTTGCCGACCGGCGCGGCATCACCGTGGGCGCGGGCGGCCTGTTCATCGCGGGACCGGGGAATGGTGACCGCATCGTCATCAACGGGGTGCAACAGGCGGCCGGGGGCAATGTCACCGGTCTTGCCCTGATCCCGCTGGTCAGCATCAATGGTTCGGCAAGTGCACCCAGCGGTTTCGACCCGCGATCGACCATCAACGGCTGCGCGATCGGCAACGTCGCGGCGTGCAGCACCACGCGCCCGCCGTCCGGCGAACCGGAATCGAACTTCCCGGTCCAGGACGTGATCGAGGAAGAGGTGGAGGGCGATGGCGGCAGCGGCGACGACAGCATCACCGCGCCGCTCATTACGC
>ERZ1066121.2323-NODE-2323-length-12238-cov-24.406550_pt1 | contig 12238 bp, 8 predicted proteins | sample MGYA00382768_ERZ1066121 | MGnify/ENA primary metagenome ERZ1066121 (study PRJEB33369, sample SAMEA5778351) | biofilm metagenome | biome: Industrial cooling water; feature: Water cooling tower basin; material: Biofilm | place: United Arab Emirates | collected... | reverse complement strand
CGGGGTCTGGCACCTCTGGCACCGGCCGGTGCCAGAGGTGCCAGACCCCGCGGAGATCTTGAGGACGCCCGCACGCGAACGCTTACGCGAGCGACAGGGACAGTTCCCTCCTCCGCCATCAGGGACGAAGGAGATTTTCCCCTGTCCCCCCCGCCCCCTCACCCCTCCAGCACCACCACCGCCCCCGCCACCCCCTCCGCGTGCGTCAGCGTCAGCAGCACGCGCACCACCCCCAGCTCCCGCCCCCGCGCCGCCGCCCGGCCGTGCAGCACCAGCGCCGGCGCCCCGCCGTCCGCACGCACCACCTCGAGATCCTGCCACGAGATCAGCCGCGCCTCGGCCGTCCCCGCCAGCGCCTTGTACGCCGCCTCCTTCGCCGCGAAGCGCGCCGCGAAGTGCCGCGCCGGCGCCGCCCGCGCGTCGCAGTACGCGATCTCCCCCGCCGTGAAGAGCCGGCGCCGCCCGCGCGCCGGGTGCCGGTCGAGGAGCGCCGCCACGCGCGCGATGTCGACCAGGTCGAGCCCGAGCCCGACGACCATCAGCGCTCCCCCTCGCGCCGCAGCACCCGCCGCCACAGCCGCCCCTCCGCACCGCGCGGGTCGCAGAGCACCGGCACCGCCGCGATCCACGTCGCGTCGGCCGCGCGGAAGGCGCGCGTCACCGCCTGCGTCCACCCGCGGAACGCCGCGAACCGGCGGTCGGCGTCGCCCTCGACCACCTGCCGCGCCGCGGCCCCGAGCGTCGCGAGCGCCGCCGTGTACTCCTCGCCCAGCTCCTCGAGCTCGTACTGCAGCGCGCGACGGTCGGGCCCCGGCGCCGCCACCCGCGCCTCGGCCCACGCCGCCCACGTCGCGCGCGCGTGCCGCGCGAGCGCCGGCGCGTCGAACGCGGCCACCTGCCCCGCCACCGTGCGCTCGGCCGCACAGGCGCGCCGCGCCGCGAGGAGCGCGGCGAACCACGCGTCGTGGTCCGACCCCGGCGCGCTCCGCTCGCTCGCGAAGCCGCGCAGCGCGAGCGTCTGCTCGGGGAGCGTGCACGCCGCCGCCTCGATGCGCGCCGCGAGCGCGCCGAGCACTGCGTCACCCGTGAGCTCGAGCACGTCGCCCCGCGCCTCGTGCAGCGCGAGCGTCGTCCCGTCCCACGTCACGCCGTCGAGCGTCTCGTAGGGGAGCACGAGCAGCTGCGCGCGCGGCGTGCGCAGCGCGAGCCGCACGGCGTCCGCGTCGGCCGTCGCCCCGGCCTCGCCCGCGAGCTCGGTGCCGCGCCAGAGCGCGTGCAGTCGCGCCACGAGGACGCCCGCCCCGCGCGCCCCCTCGCTCACGCCGCGACCGCCGGCCCCGCCGGGGCACGCACGAGGGCGGCCACCACCGCCGCGGTGTCCGACAGGTCGGCGAAGACCGCCACCGGGTCGTGCGGCAGCAGCTCGGCCGCGCGATAGCGCCCCGTCTCCACGCCGATCGCGCGCGCCCCGACGCCGCGCCCGCAGGTGAGGTCGTTCGGCGTGTCGCCGACGATCACGAGCGACGCCCCGTCGACGTGCGCGCCGAAGCGCGCCCGCGCGCGCGCCAGCGCCACCGGCGGGAGCATCGGGCGGTGGTGATGGTCGCTGCCGAAGGCGCCGAGCACGAAGCGGTCGGGATCGAGCCCCGCCGCGCGCAGCTTGAGCGCGGCGCCGGCGGCGACGTTGCCGGTCAGCAGCGCCGGCACCAGGCGCGCGTCGCGCTCGACGGCGTCGAGGAGCGCGGGGACCCCCGGCAGCAGCTCGACCGCCGCGCGCGTCGCCAGCTCGCGCTCGAGCAGCTCGAGGTAGCGCGCGAGCACCGCCTCCATGCCGGCGCTGATCTCGTCGTCGGGGACGCCGGCCTGCGTCATCAGCTCGCGCACGATCTGCGGGTCGGTCTTGCCGTCGAAGCGGTGCCCGTCGGGACCGGGCGTGCCGAAGACCTCGACGAGCGCCGCCGCGATCGAGCGCGCCCCGGCGCCGTGCGCGCGGAGGAGCGTCCCGTCGATGTCGAAGAGGACGATGACGGGCGCGGCGCCCGCGTCGGCCGGGCGCGTCACGTCGCGCGCCGCGCGAGCAGGATCCCGCCGAGGATCCCGGCGGCGCCGAGCAGCTGCCACGCCGTCGGGACGTCGGCCTGCAGCCGCCACGCGACGAGGAGCGCGATGAAGGGCTGCAGGTTGCCGTACATGCTCGTGCGCGTGGGGCCGAGGAGCTTGAGGCCGCGGTAGTAGATCACGTACGCGAGCCCCATCGCGCCGACCCCCGCGTACGCGATCGCGCCCCACGTCCCCGCGTCGAGCGTCGCCCACGGCGTCGTCGCGAGCGCCGGCGCGGCGAGCGCGGTCAGCGGCACGACGCCGCCGAGGAGCGTGAGCACCGTGACGTGGAGCCCGTTGAGGCGCGCGGCGAGCGGGCGGAGGAGCGTCGCGTAGGCGCCCCACGTCAGGCAGGCGCCCGCGACGAGGACGTTGCCGAGCATCGAGCCGGGGCGCGACGGGTGCGCGCTGTCGCCGAGCATGACCATCGCCACGCCGCAGATGCTGCACGCGACGCCGGCGAGGAGCTGCCGGGTGAGCCGCTCGGTGCGCGTCGCCCAGCCGATGAGCGCGAGCACCGCGGGCGAGGCGGCGAGGATCAGCGACGCCGAGCCGCCGCGGGTGCGCGGGACGCCGCCGATGAAGAGGAGCTGGTAGATCCCGTTCCCGATCACGCCGCAGCCGAGGAGCTTGAGGCGGTCGCTCCACGACGGCCACGGCACGCGCACCGTCGCGACGGCGAGCGCCGACAGGACGACGAGGCCGAGGAGCATCCGCGTCGCGTTGAACGCCCACGAGTCCATGTGCGCCGCGCCGTACTGCACGGCGAAGAAGTTGCCCCCCCAGATGAGCGCCATGACGACGAGGAGCGCGTCGGTCGCGCCGAAGCCCGGGCCCGCCGGGCGCTCGAGGGCGACGGGCGCGGCGGGGGTGGCGACGGCGGTGGCGGACGGGGCGAGGGCGGTCGACGACATCCCCGGAAGATAGCCCGGCCCCGGCACGGCTCCGTCGGGCCCGAGGCGGACGCCCGCCGCGCCGCGACCGTGGAGCGTCGCCCCCGGGCCCCTTCCCGCCGGCCCGCGCGCCGGGTACGCTGCCGGATGCACATCCAGTTCGCCCTCTTCGCCGACGCGGCCAACGTCTCGCAGGAAGGGAAGCTCAACGTCCTCGGCGTCTTCGACGCGCTGCAGGTCGCGCAGCTCCCCGCCCTCCACCCGCGCGCCACCTTCGTGATGCGCTGCAAGGCCCTCCCCGCCGACGAGGGCCACCACGAGATGGCGCTCGCGTGGGTCAACCCGGAGTCGAAGGCGCTCTGGACGACCACCGGCACGCTGCAGGTCGGCACCGCCCCCGACGGCACCGGCGAGATCGACCTCCCGCTCATCGCGCAGATCGACCTCCCGCTCGACGTCGCCGGGCTCTACGAGATGCGCGTCGCGCTCGACGGCGAGGAGGTCGCGCGCGTCCCGCTGACGGTGGCGTTGCCGATCATGCCGGGGACCTTTCCGCTCGCGCCGCAGCCGACCGGGCTCGTGGCCTGATCGGCGGCGGCGACGGCCGGCGTCACGTCGCCTCGTCCTCTCCGTCCTCGTCGTCCGCTCCCGTCCCGACGTCGTCGAACACCACGCGTCGCGCCCCGAGGCACGTCGCGTCGAGCATCCGCACGAAGGGATCCTCGACGTCGCCCAGCCACTCCACGGCGTAGCCGCCGCGCCCGAGCGCCACGTGCGCGAGCCGGTTGCCGGCGAGCACGATCCCGACGTGCGTCGGCACCTCGCCCTCGCCGAAGAAGAGGAGGTCGGCGGGGCGTGCGTCGGCGCGGGCGACCGGATCGCCCGCGCCCCACTGCTCGCGCGCGTCGCGCGGGAGCGTCACGCCGTGCAGCCCGTAGAGCGACTGCACGAAGCCGCTGCAGTCGCACCCCCACGGCGTGACGCCTCCCCAGAGGTAGCTCGCCCCCTCGAACCACTCGGTCGCCGACTGCGCGATCGCCCCCGGCTCCATCGGGAAGACGTCCTCGAGCCGGTCGAGCCCGACCGCCTGCCCCTGCTCGATCTCCTCGTCGAGGTCGAGCCACGCGCCGAGGGGGAGCGCGCGCACGCCGTGCCGCTCGCTGCGCACGACGACGCCGAGCGAGACGCGCGGCACGTACGTGAGCACGAAGTCCTGACCGTCGGCGGCGGGGACGACGACGTCGTCGTCGAGGACGCGCATCAGGAAGCCCGCGTGCATCCACCCCTCGAGGTCGTCGAGGCCGCGCACGCGCACCCACTCGCCCTCGCGCCCGAGGACGTAGAGCGGGTGCCCCGCGAGGCGCTGCGAGCGCTGCTCGGCCGACGCGCGCGGCGCGGCGAGGAGCGGCGCGATCGGCGCGCGCACGAAGGCGTGGCCGACGATGCCCGTCGGGCCGGCGGGGTCGCTCACGTCGGGGTGCCCACGGTCAGAACTCCCACTTGCGCACGAGGTCGAGGCCGAACTGCTGCGGGGTCGGGACGAAGTTGCGCGCGTTCACCGCGGTCTGGCACATGAGCACGTTGGTCGGCGGCTCGATGCCGACGCTCGCCGAGACGCGCGGGTTGAAGCGGTACTCGACCTTCGCCCCGATCGAGTTGACGAGCGTGCCGTAGTCGATCCCCTGGTTCACCGGCCCGCCGGCGGGGGTGGCGCCGAAGAGGTTGAGGCAGAGCCCCACCGTCGCGCGCACGAAGGTGCGGCTCCCGATCTGGACGCCGCCCCCCAGGCGCGTGCTCGAGAGCGCGGTCCCGACGCCGAACTGCTGCCCCTGCACGCCGCCGCCGGCCTCGATCTGGAACTGGTCGAGGCCGAGCGCCTGCGCGACGCGCCCGCCGAGCGCCGAGCCGAGCGTGGGGAGGAGGAGGTTCGCCGCCTGGTTGCTGTAGCGGTCGGCGACGTTCGTCACCGAGTAGCTCGGCCGCCCCGTGAAGAGATAGGCGATCGCGTCCGACTCGCTGAGCGGGAGGTTCGGGTCGGCGCTCCCGAGCTTGAGCGTCGGCTGCTCGAGCGTCCCGCCGATCGCGATGCGGATCGGCACGTCGCGGTCTGCGCGGGTGAACTGGCGCACCGTGTACTGCGCGGTGATGTCGAGCGCCGGGTTGAGCGTCGGCTCGCCGAAGAACTGCAGCGTCCCGCGCTCGACGTCGAAGGTCCGCTGCACTGCGCCGTAGCCGAGGTTGAGCTTGTAGGTGCCGCGCTCGGTCTGGAGCGTGCCGGTGAGCGCGAGCTGCGCGCGCGCGCTGTCGACCGGGTCGCGGCCGAGCGTCACCCCGAGCTCGCCGGCGAGCTTGATGTTCGCCTCGGCCGAGCGGAGCCAGACGTCGCTCCCCATCGCGATGCGCACGTCGTCGATGGCGAGGTTGCGGAGCAGCGGCGACGTGGTGCGGGCGACGAGCGTCCGCCCGGCGGCCGCGGTGGTGTCGATGAGGGCGAGGAACTCGGGATCGTCGATCGGGACGAGGTTCTTGGCGACGCCGAGCTCGGGGATCGCGATGTCGCCGCGCGGGATGAGGAACGACCCCGCGACGCGCGCGCCGTCCGTGCTGCCGCGCACGCGCACGCCGTCGCCGAGCGTGCTGACGTTGAGCGTCGCGATGCGCGGGCGGTCGAGGACGCGCAGGTTCGCCGCGCGCACCGCGAGGTCGAAGCTCGGGCGGTCGAGCCGCGCGAAGCCGACCGCGCCGTCGAGCGTCGCCGCCCCGCCGCGCGCCCCCGTCCCCAGCACCTGCAGCTGGCGGAGGAGGACCGTGTCGCCGCGGAAGTCGAGCGTCCCCGTCATCCCCTGCATGCGCACGCCGAGGCCGGGGAAGGTGGCGCTCCCGTCGCGGAGCGCGAGCGTCCCCGTGGCGCGCGGCGCCGCCGGCGTCCCCGAGAGCGCGAGGTCGCCGACGAGCCGCCCGTCGGCACGCACGAGCTGCGGCGTGAGCGCCTCGACGACGCCGAGTCCGAGCGAGTCGAGCCGCAGCGAGCCGCTCAGCCGCGCGTCGCGCCGCACGCGCGGGAGCCCGGCGAGCGTCGCGTCGGCCTCGAACGAGGCGGCCAGCGCGAGCGGCTCGCGGGCCGCGTCGACGATCCCCGCGGCGACGTCGAGGCGCGTCCCGCGGTAGGTCGCCCGCGCGCGCGCGTCGCCGAGGCGCGTCTCGCCGATCGCGAGCGCGTCGACCTGCGCGGCGAGGTCGAGCGCGGGCTGCGTCCCCGTGCCGTGGAGGCGCACCGTCGCGCCGAGGCGCCCGCCGATCGGGCGCTCGCGCGGCGCGAGCCAGGCGAGGTCGGCGAGCGCCACGCGGGTCGCGGCGAGGCGCACGTCCACCGTGTCGCCCGCGCCCAGGCGCCCGCCGAGGACGAGGCGCCCCTCGCCCGGGTCGCGCAGCGCGAGCTCGTCGAGCGTCGTCGTCGTCGCCGTGCGCGTCAGCGTCGCGGGGTGGAGGAGCGCCCAGCGCGCGCGCGGCCCGCTCGCGGCGAGCGTGTCGAGCGTCGCGACGACGGTGTCGCCCGCACCGGGGCGCCAGCGCGCGCGCGCGACGAGGGCGAGCGCGCTGTCGCCCGCGGCGTCGAGGGTGAAGCTCCCGGCGTCGCGCGCGTCGCCCTGCGAACGCGCCTGCACGGTGCGGAAGCGGAGCCCCGCCACCCGCGCACCCTCGAGCGACGCCTCGGCCGTGCCGCGCCAGTCGTCTGGGCGCCACGTCCCCGCCACCGTCGCCTCGAGGCGCTGCGCGCCGACGTCGTTGCGGAGGAGCCCCTCGCCCTCGGCGCGCGCGCGCACGGCGAGCGAGTCGACGCGGCCCGCGAGCGTCGCGCGGGCGACGAGCGCGCCGGCGAGCGAGTCGGCGTCGGTGGCGAGCCACGGCCTGAGCGCGCCGAGCGAGTCGACCACGGCGCGCAGCTGCAGCGAGTCGGCGCGCCCGGGCGCGAGGCCGAGCGCGCCGGTGCCGGTGAGCTGCCCCGCGCTCGTGCCGAGCGTCAGCGTGTCGACGCGCAGCCGCCCGTCGGCGAAGACGAGCGCCGCGAGCCCGCCGTTGGCGCGCAGCTCGCCGACGCGCGCGCGGCCGAGCGTCGCGCGCGCCGTGCCGACGAGCGTCGCGAGCGACTCGCCGCGCAGGTCGAGCGCCGCGTCGGCGTCGAGCGACGTCGTGGGGAGCGCGGCGAGGCCGAGCGCGCTCCGCAGGTCGAGACCGCGCGCGACGAGCGTCCCGGTCGCCGCCCAGCCGCCCGAGAGCGAGTCGCCGTCGACGAGGCCGCGCCAGTCGAGGCGCCCCTGCTCGCCGGCGAGCGACGCCGTCACGTCGAGCGCCGGGAGGATCCCCCGTGCGGCGATCGTCCCGCTCATGACGCCGCGCAGCGGGATCAGCGGATACGAGTTGGCGAGCATCGACCACGAGAGCTGCGGCGTCGCGAGCTCGAGATCGTAGCGCACGAAGTCGTCGGCGAGCGTGACGCGCCCGGCGCCGAGCACGTGGCTCGGCGGCGCGCCGGAGCCGTCGTCGTGCCAGAGATCGGCCTCGCGGAAGCGGAGGTCGGTCCAGATCGAGTCGAGGCGCACCGTGCCGCGCACCCAGCCGGCGAAGCGCGCGAAGTCGGGGTTGAGGTAGCGCGGCGTGCGCAGGTCGGCGCGCGTCATCTCGAGCGCGAAGTCGCGGAACTTCGCGTCCGACGGGACGAGGATGTCGAGTCCGCCCGCGCCGCGCCCGGCGCTCGTCGCCCCGGGGACGTTCGCGTCGCGGAAGGTGAAGCGGACGTCGTCGACGGCGAAGCGGTGGAGCGGCCCGCCGCGCGCGACGATCCGCCCGGTGAAGGTGCCGCGCCACGGGTACGGGAAGGGCGCCGCGCGGAAGGCGCGCAGCAGCCGGAAGTCGAGCGGCGCGGCCTCGAGGTCGACGTCGACCAGCTCGACCACCGGGCCGCCGACGTTCCACGTCATCCGCCCCGTGAGGCGCGAGCCGGCAGACCGCGCGTCCATCCCGCTGATCGCGTAGCGGAGCACCTGCGGGTCCTGCTTCCGGTTGCGGATGCGCAGGAACATCGAGCCGCTCCCCTCGGTCGGCCACGGACGGCTCAGCCACGCGATGTCGGCCATCGCGACCGTGTCGCCGCGCACGTCGATCGAGTAGATGATCGGGTTGCGCCCGCCCCAGCGGACGTCGCCCCACATCGCCCCCGACGAGCCCGGGAGCCGGAAGCGGAGCGTGTCCACCCAGATCGTGTCGCCCGTCCACCGGACGTCGCCGCGCGCGTCGGTGAAGCGGAAGGGCGGGTCGTGCTCGGTGACGGCGAACGAGGTGATGCGGAAGAGGCGCCCGGCGGTGTCGGGGTGCGCGAAGCGGATCGCGCTCGCGGTCGCGCGGCCGTCGGTCCAGCGCCAGGTGCGCGCGAAGCCGGTCTGCATCCCCGGGTGGCGCCGGATGCGCGCGTCGGTGCGGGCCATGTTGGTGGCGATCGCGCTGTCGCGGCGCGCGCCGCGGAGCGAGTCGGCCGGCTGCCACGGCATCGTGAGGAAGAAGCTCCCCCGGTCGATGCGCACGTCCTCGAGCCGCACGAAGTCGCCGAGCGCCCCCTTGGGGCGCGGCGCGCCCTTCTTCCCCGACGGCGGGAAGAGCCGCTTGTAGTTCCAGTCGCCGCCGCGCACCGGGTCGCCGTCGCCGTACTTGACGACGTGCGCGTAGAGCGACCCCACGCGCGCGCGGCGCACGACGATCCGGCGGTCGAGGAGGTCGCGCGGGTCCCACTCGGCCTCGACGCGTCCGAGCGCGAGGAGCACGGTGCCGTCCGGCTCCGCGATGGCGAGCGAGTCGAGCGTGACGCCGGTGAGGAGGTCGCCGCCGATGCGGCCGACGTGGAGCGTCCCCTTCACGCTCCCCGCGAGCTGCGCGACGAGCGTGCGCCGCACGAAGTCGCGGCCGATCGCGGTGCGCGTCGTCACGAGCGCGGCGACGACGAGGCCGAGCGCCATGGCGACGACCGTGGCCAGCCCGGCGGCGAGGACGATGCGGCGGCGCTTGATCGCCATCGGTCAGAACGCCTGGCCGATGGCGAAGAAGAAGGTCACCGGGCCGAGGAGCCCGCGCTGCCGCGGCGGGGCGTAGCTCCCGGCGCACGACGTGTACGGATCCTGGTCGATGAACTGCTGCCCGCCGGTCGTCACCAGCCGCGCCGGGATCGTGTTCCCCGGGCTCACGCAGAGCAGGGGCGCGCTCCCGTCGGGGCGGATCGCGTCGTTGAAGAACGCCGCACCCGAGCGCGGCGGGTAGTCGTTGTAGCCGAAGTCGAGGCGGACGACGCCGATCGGCGAGAAGAAGCGGACGCCGAGCCCCGGCGTGACGCGGAGCCGCGCGTCGCGCAGCGAGGGGTCGGCGGCGCCGCGGCTCCAGACCTGCCCCGCGTCGGCGAAGACGGTCCACTGCAGCACGTCGGGGAGGAACGGGCTCCGGAGCCGCACCTCGGCGTTCGCGACCGCGACCGTGTTGCCGCCGACCGGGATGATGCGGAGCGGGAGGTCGGCGGGGCGCGTCTGGATCGCGAAGGTCGTGTCGCTGAGCGGGACGCGCACGAAGTCGCGCGCGTCGTTGCCCGCCATGAGGTAGGCGATCGGCCCGAGCTCGTTCTGGCGGAAGCCGCGCACCGTCGTCGGCCCGCCGGCGAAGAGCCGCTCCTGCGGCGGCACGAGCGACTCGCGCGTCCCGAAGACGGTGCCGAGCTGCACGCGGAGCGCGAGCGTGAGCGCCGGGGAGAGCGTCCAGTAGCGCGCGCCGTCGACGACCGCGGTGCTGAAGCGGAAGGCCGAGTCGCTCCCCGTCACCGGCGAGGCGTGCCGCAGCGAGAGCCGCGCGAACGAGCCGCGGCGCGGGTTGAGCGGGTTGTCGGTGCGGTCGCGCGTGAGGTTCGCGCCGACGATCCCGATGCGGCGCGTCTCCTCGAAGATCTGGCGGTCCTCGGGGGTGCAGCGGTTGAGGACCGAGCAGAAGAGCGCGGGCTGCGCCTCGGTGCGGCCGAGCGAGAGGTCGTAGGCGAGCGTCGCCGGGATGCGGCGGAGCGGCTCGACGGTGATGCTCGCCACCGCGCCGATCGGCGTCGTGCGGCGGTAGGCGCGGAATTCGGAGCGGCGCTCGCTGTAGAGCGTCAGGTCGGGGAGCCGGAAGCCGCCGGTGCCGGGCGGCGGGCGGAGCGTCGCGCCGGCGTAGTAGTTGATCCGGTCGCTGTACGGGTCGCGGTCCGGCGTCACCTCGGGGCAGAGCCGCCCCGCGCCGTCGACGTCGAGCGGCGCGCCGACGCCGATCTTGCTGAGCCGCCCCTGCAGCTCGAGGCGCCGCGCCTGGCGCAGGAAGTTGCGGTCGACGTACTCGGCCTGCGTGCGCACGCAGTCGAGCGTGCCGAAGCCCGCGCTCAGGGTGCGGCTGTGCACGAAGCGCTCGGCCACGTCGACCGCGACGTCGAGGACGAGCGAGTCGCGCCCGCGCGCCTGGTCGACGGCCGCGCGCTCGGCGCGCTCGAACTCGGCCTTCTCGCCCGCCGTCTCGGCCGAGTCGCGCCGCAGCCGCGTCGTGCGCGGCGTCACCACCGGCTCGATGCGCACCTGCTGGAAGGCGTCGGTGCGGTAGAGCGCCCGCGTCGCCCGCTCGAGCGCCCCCTGGCTGAAGCGCTGCCCCGGCACGAGCCCGGTGAGCCCGAGCACGACCGACGTCGGCACCTGCTGCGGCTTGCCGTCGCGCGGCGTGACGCGCACGCGGATCGCGCCGAGCGTGACGTGCGGCCCCGGGTCGACGCTCCAGCGCACCGCCGCGACGCGCTCCGCCGAGCCGGCGTCGCCCCAGGTGTCGGTGGCGAGGTAGATCTGCGCGAACGGGCGCCCCGCATCGGCGAGCCGCCGCCGCAGCGTGTCGCGCGACGCCTCGAGCAGGTACTGGTCGAACGGCGCGCCGCGGCGGAGCGGGAGGTCGCGCGCGAGCGCGGCGCCGTCGCGCACCGCCTCGAGCCCGGTGACGACGAGCGTGTCGACGCGGATCGGGACCCCTTCGCGGATGTCGAAGCGGATCGACATCGCGCGCCCCTCGCGCGTCACCGCCGTGTCGACGGCGACGTCGGGATAGCCACGCCGCCGGTAGTAGAGCACGAGCCGCGCCCGGTCGATCGCGACCAGCCCCGGGCTCCCGCAGCGCCTGACGCCGAAGACGCCGCCGATCCCCGGGATGCGCCGCGACACGTCGCTCGCGGTGAGCGCGATCACGCTCGCGAGCTGCCCGCTCCCCACCGCCCGGTTGCCGCGGAAGTCGATCGCCCGCACCTCGAGCTCGCTCGGGTCGCAGGCGTCCCGCTGCGCCCCCGCGAGCGCCGGGAGCCCCGCCACCATCGTGCACGCCGCCACCGCCCGCAGGGTGCCGCGAACCGGAAGGCGGGGCAGGAGGCGTCGGAGCGACAACGGAACGGGGCCTGGGACGGGCACGGTGGGCGCGCGGGAATCTCCGGCCCGGGGGTGCCCAAGTCAACGCGAGCTAGAGCGTTGCAGGGCAATGGGTTGTACGACAGGTCAGGGAGTGCGGTTCCGGGGCGCCGCGTGATGCGCGTTACGGGGCCGTTCTGGGAACCGAGCGGAGGACGCGGGCTCCGGGGCGCGTTCGGGGAACCGAGCGGAGGACGCGGGCTCCGGGGCGCGTTCGGGGAACCGAGCGGAGGACGCGGCGGAACGGCGATGTCGACGCGGAGGGCGCGGGGGAAGGGCCGACGGTCGGCACCGGGGGACTGCGGTCGGCGTCGCCGTCGTTCAAGAATGGACGAGATGATGATCGGCCGCTGCGTCCGTCCGTGTCTCCGGCATCGCTGCAGGCCGAGCCGAAGACGAATGACGGGATCGGGCGTTCGTGCCGTTCCCCATCATCATCATCATCCCCGAGCTGCACTGACGCCGACCTGGTCCCCCGGTGCCGACCGTCGGCCGTTCCGCCGCGCTCGCCGCGTCGACATCGCCGTTCCTCCGCGCCCTCCGCTCGGTTTCCCGAAAGAGCCCCGGCGCCCCCGCCCACCGCTCGGTTCCCCGAACGAGCGCCGGCGCGCAAGAGCGCTCAATCGGCCGTCTGCCCGAAGATCGCCAGGTTCGACGAATGCCCCGGGTTGACCTTCTTCTCCGGGTAGACGTGGTGGACCGCCTGGTTCACCGCGATCGCCGCCTCGCCGAAGCCGACCGAGATCAGCTTGA
>ERZ1066121.2316-NODE-2316-length-12261-cov-8.169753_pt1 | contig 12261 bp, 13 predicted proteins | sample MGYA00382768_ERZ1066121 | MGnify/ENA primary metagenome ERZ1066121 (study PRJEB33369, sample SAMEA5778351) | biofilm metagenome | biome: Industrial cooling water; feature: Water cooling tower basin; material: Biofilm | place: United Arab Emirates | collected... | reverse complement strand
CAGGGGTGCTGGCCTTTGCTCCGGCCCGCGCAGCGGATACGGCGGCCATCACGGTCGAGACCGAAATCACCTATGAAATCATCCATGACTATGCGGATGCGGGTGCGGCGGAGGCGGGCGCGGTCCAGCGTTACGCCGCAGCCCCGGCAGTGCCCAGCGCGCACAGCGGCCCGCGCTATGGTCCCTTTACCGTCGTCGATGGCACGACCGCGCGGATGGCGGGCGGAGTTGTAACGGCCACCCCGCGCCAGTTCGCGGCCATGCTGGCGGCACATCCGACGCTGAAGCGCATCGACCTGGTCGACTGTCCGGGCAGCCTGGACGAAGAGGCGAATCTGCGCCTGGCCCGCGCCATCCGCCGCGCGGGGCTGGCGACGCACGTGCCCGATGGCGGGTCTGTGCGGTCGGGCGCGGTCGAGCTGTTCCTGGCCGGGGTGACGCGCACCGCCGCTCCTTCGGCAGAGTTCGGCGTGCACAGCTGGCGCGACGAGGACGGGCGCGAGGCGCGCGACTATCCCGCCGACGATCCGGTGCATGGCGAATATCTGGGCTATTACCGCGAAATGGGCATGGACGACGCTACCGCGCGCGCCTTTTACGCGATGACCAACGCCAGCGGTTTCGACGATCTGACCTATCTGACCCGCGAGGATATGGCGCGTTACGTCACGCTGAATTAGGCGGAACCCAGATGTCTGTGATTTCGTCATTCCCGTGCCGGCGGGAATGACGAGGAGAGGGAGGGCAGGCTTGCGCGATCCGCACCCCCTTCCCACTTAAGCCTCCATGCCGCGCCGATCGCTCTATCAACGCATGCGCCAGAATGCCGTCGTGCGTTTGTGCCTGTTCGCGCTTGGCGGCGTCCTGTTGCTGCTCGCGCCCATCATCGGCGTCCTGCCGGGACCGGGCGGGCTGATTCTCTTTCCCGTGGGGCTGGCGCTGGTGCTGCAGAACAGCATCTGGGCCAAGCGCGTTTATGGCCGGTTCAAGCGGCGCCACCCCGCCTATGCCGCTTGGGCGGACCGCATCATGCGGCGGCCGAGCGCGGCGCGGCGGCGCGCGCTGGAAAGCGGCGATGGGGCCAAGGATGGCAATTGACTTTTTGGCGGAGCGCCCGTAACGGCACCCACATCAGCGGCCGCCCGCAACTGGCGGCCCTTTTTTGTTGCACGGACCGATTCGCATCGGCCATCGATTTTTTTGAGGAAACCGCGATGAAGCGCACCTATCAACCCAGCCGCCTCGTGCGCAAACGGCGTCACGGCTTCCGCGCTCGCAAGGCCACTGTCGGCGGTCGCAAGGTGCTTGCCGCCCGCCGTGCGCGCGGCCGCAAGAAGCTGTCGGCCTGAACGGCGACGCTGGCGCGATGCTGCGCCAGATGACAGCCCGGCGCGAATTTCTGGCCGCGAATCGCGGCTTGCGCTTTCCCACACCCGGCTTTGTCCTGCTCGTCCGCCCGCGCGGCGACGATGACCTGGCGCTGGGCGTCGGCTTTACCGTCAGCAAAAAGGTCGGCAACGCCGTCACCCGCAACCGCATGAAGCGGCGGCTGCGCGCCCTTGCCCGGGCGGCGCTGCCCCAGCACGGCGTTGCGGGCGCGGACCATGTGCTGATCGGTCGCCACGGCGGCAACGACATCGGCTTTGCCGATCTGGCAGCGCAGCTTGATTCGGCATTGGCGCGCGCTGCAAAGAAGATAGGATGAGTATAGCCACTCATCTTTCTTTTCACCGTCACCCCGGGCTTGACCTGGGTGACGAGAGATTAGTGGCATGATCGCCAAGCTCCTGATCGTGATCGCACGCGCATGGCAGATCGGCCCGTCGCGGCTGCTTCCCCCCACCTGCCGCTATCAACCGTCCTGCAGCGCCTATGCCATTACCGCCCTGTCGCGGCACGGCGCGATGAAGGGTGGCTGGCTGGCGATAAAGCGGCTATTGCGCTGTCACCCTTGGGGCGGCCATGGCCATGATCCAGTGCCGTAACGGCGCCTTCGACACCCCGACCGACGATTTGAGAAAGAACAAGAAGCGTGAACGACAAGCGTAATTTGATCACCGCCATCCTGTTGTCGGTGTTGATCCTGATCGGCTGGAACTTCATCGCCGAACGCTTCTTCCCCGCGCCGCCGCCGCCAAAGGCCGCGCCAAAGACGGCCGCTGCGACCGCTGCCCCGCCGCCTGCAAGCGGCGAACTCGGCGCACCGCAAACCGCCGCGCCGGCCGCCGCTGCTCCTGCTCCAGCGGCGCAAGGACCGCGCTCGCTTGCCGCCGCACTGGCCGAAGGCGGGCGCATCCGCATCGAAACGCCTAAGCTTAAAGGGTCGCTGAACACCGTCGGCGCGCGGATCGACGATCTGACGCTGACCAATTACCGCCAGTCGCTGGCAAAGGACGCGCCACCGGTCCGGCTGTTCGCGCCCGGTGGCACCGCCAACGCCTATTTCGCCAGCGTCGGGTGGACCGCGACCGGCATCGCCGTTCCCGATCAGCAGACAGTGTGGACCGCGACCGGCACGGTACTCAGCCCCGCAACCCCGGTCACGCTCAGCTGGTCGAACGGCACGGGTCAGACGTTCCGCATCGATTATGCAATCGACAAGGATTATCTGGTCACCGCGAAACAGACGGTCAGCAACGCCGCGGCCACCCCGGTGAGCGTCGCCACCTATGCCTTTGTCAATCGGCGCGGCAAACCCACGCATCCCGAGGACGTCGACAGCTGGACGATCCACAACGGCCCCATCGGCCAGATCGCGGGCGCAACCAATTACGACTGGGATTATGATGACCTCGACGCCGCGCCCGGCGGCATGACCAGCTTTGCCAGCACCGGCGGCTGGATCGGCTTTACCGACAAATATTGGCTCGCCGCCGTCATTCCGGGCGCGAAGGACCGCGTGACCAAGGAAATGAAGGTCGGCGCGGGCGAGCTGTATCAGACCAATTTCGCGCGCGCGCCGATCACCGTCCCGGCGGGCAAGGCGATAAGCCAGACCAGCCGCATCTTTGCCGGGGCCAAGGAAGTCAGCGTACTCGACGATTACAGCGAGCGGCTGGGCATCACCCGCCTCAACTATGCGATCGACTGGGGCTGGTTCGATTTCTTTGCCAAGCCGATTTTCGCGCTGCTCGACTGGCTGTTCGGGCTGGTCAAGAATTTCGGCGTCGCGATCATGATGCTGACGCTCATCATCCGTCTGCTGATGTTCCCGATTGCCCAGCGGCAGTTCCATTCGATGGCGCAGATGCGTGTCGTCCAGCCCAAGATGAAGGCGCTTCAGGACAAATATAAGGAAGACAAGCCCCGGATGCAGCAGGAGCTGATGAAGCTTTATAAGGATGAAAAGATCAATCCGCTGGCGGGCTGCCTCCCCATCTTGCTGCAAATCCCCATCTTCTATGCGCTGTACAAGGTGCTGATGCTGACCATCGAAATGCGGCATCAACCCTTTGTGCTGTGGATCAATGATTTGTCGGTGCCTGACCCTGCGATGGTGCTGAACCTGTTCGGCCTGCTCGACTTCACCCCGCCCGCGATCCTGGGCATCGGTGTGCTGGCGATCCTGCTGGGCATCACCATGTGGGTGCAGTTCCGTCTGAACCCCGCGCCGACCGACCCGATCCAGCAGCAGGTCTTTTCGATCATGCCCTGGATGATGATGTTCCTGATGGCACCCTTTGCCGCCGGGTTGCTGCTCTACTGGATCACCAACAACATCCTATCGATCGCGCAGCAGCAGTGGATGTACCGTCAGTTCCCGGCGCTCAAGGCGGCACCGGCGAAGTGAGCGACGACGACAGCACAGACCGCGCCGAACGCGCGCGCAAGCTGTTCGCCGGGCCGATCGCGTTCCTGAAATCGGCCCCGGCGCTCAAGCATCTTCCCGATGCGGCGGTGCCGGAGGTCGCGTTTGCGGGCCGGTCGAACGTCGGCAAATCGTCGCTGATCAACGCGCTGACCAACCGGAACGGCCTTGCGCGCACGTCGGTGACGCCGGGGCGGACGCAGGAGCTTAACTTCTTCGACGTCGGCGCGCCGCTTGCCTTCCGGCTGGTCGACATGCCCGGCTATGGCTTTGCCAAGGCGCCCAAGGATGTGGTGCGGCAGTGGCGGTTCCTCATCAACGACTATCTGCGCGGCCGTGCAGTGCTGAAACGCACGCTGGTGCTGATCGACAGCCGCCACGGTATCAAGGACGTTGATCGCGACGTGCTCGCCATGCTCGACGAGGCGGCGGTCAGCTATCGTGTCGTTCTGACCAAGGCCGACAAGATCAAGGCGACCGAGCTTGCGGAGGTGCACGCCGCGACCATTGCCGAAGCGCGCAAACACCCCGCCGCCCACCCCGAGGTGATCGTCACCAGCAGCGACAAGGGGCTGGGCATCGCCGACCTGCGTACCGCCGTGCTGGAGGCGGTGGAGGTATAGGGGGTTACGGGGGTTGCGGTTGCTCCAGGGCCTGTGGGGATTCATCAATCACCAAAGTTCGTCATTCCCGCGCAGGCGGGAATCCATCTCCCGCCCTGTAAACTTGGACAGCAGGTGATGGATTCCCGCCTGCGCGGGAATGACGAAATCAGGAAAAACCGGGCTTTTGCGATGAATCCCACATCCCCTACAGGATATGCATGTTCCGCCTGCTCTGAACTTCGCACCCTCTGTGAGTCCCACAAGCGCAGGGCTACGGTCATTCCATCACGGTAAATTAGGGCAAACCCTTAACGCTGCTCCGCCGCCAGCGTGACCTTGAACTGCTTGCCCATCTCCGGGCGATAGAACCCTGCTTTCTCGCCGAACACGACCGTCATTATTTCGGGCTTTTCGGCATAATCGCGGTTCAGGAAATATTCCTCGACCTCAAGGCGCGCGGCGTCGGCCTTGGGAACGGGCAGCGCGGCCGTAAAATCGGTGGTGGGCGACGAGAAATAGAGCGCGATATTCTGGAGCTGCCATTTGCACACGCCGATCCCGAAATAATCCTCGTCGCGCAGGGCGTCGCGATGAAAGATCGCGCGGTAGCGATTGTCGTCAAGCTTTTCGAGCGTCAACGGCAGTTCATGTTCCGGTGCCAGCACCGCGCCGCTCAAGGGCTGCGGTTTGGCGCAGGGGATGTTGTCGGCACGGTAAAATGCCAGCGCGCGAATTTTCGTGAGCGGACCGGGTGCGTCCTGAAATCCGATATCCAGGCGATAGCTCTGCACCGGATTTTGCGTCAGTTTGACATCGGGCCGTTCGGGCGCGTCAGCCGTGCTGTCGCACCCGCTGGCCAGCAGCGCCAGCAGCGCGCCAACCATAACCCGTTTGATCATCATCGCCGATTACCCCTTTTGCCGCGCATCAGATTACCAACGGGGCGGCCGGTAAAGCGACCGGCTTATTGCACCAGTGCAGCCTTGAGCCGGTCGACCAGGTCGGTGCGTTCCCACGGGAAGGCATCGCCGCTGGCCTGTCGTCCGAAATGGCCATAGGCGGCGGTCTGGCGATAGATCGGCTTGTTAAGGCCCAGGTGCGTGCGGATGCCGCGCGGCGTCAGGCGGACGAGCGTGGGTAGCACTGCCTCCACCGCGCCTTCATCCACCGTGCCCGTTCCGTGCAGGTCGACATAGACCGACAGGGGTTCGGCCACGCCGATGGCATAGGACAGCTGGATGGTGCAGCGGCGAGCGAGCCCCGCGGCCACGATATTCTTGGCGAGATAGCGCGTGATATAGGCCGCCGACCGGTCGACCTTGGTCGGGTCCTTGCCGCTGAACGCGCCGCCGCCGTGCGGGGCCGCGCCGCCATAGGTGTCGACGATGATCTTGCGCCCCGTCAGCCCGGCGTCGCCGTCCGGCCCGCCAATCTCGAAACATCCGGTGGGGTTGATGTGATAGACGGTGTTGTCAGTCAGCAGCTCGGCAGGCATGACATCGGCGATGACGCCCAGCACATAATCGCGCAGCTGCTGATATTTCGCCTGATCGCCCTCGCCATCGTGCCAGTAATAACCCTCGGCATGCTGCGTCGACACCACGATCGCGCTCGCCTCCACCGGGCACTCGTTGGCATAGCGCAGCGTCACCTGGCTCTTGGCATCGGGTTCAAGGAAGGGCGCCGCGCCCGATTTGCGGTCGGCGGCCATACGCTCCAGGATCTTGTGGCTGTAATCCAGCGTTGCGGGCATCAGGTCGGGGGTTTCGTCGGACGCATAGCCGAACATGATGCCCTGGTCGCCTGCGCCCTCGTCCTTCGTGGCGCTGGCATCCACGCCTTGCGCGATATGCGCCGACTGGGGGTGCAGATTATTTTCGAAGCGAAAGCTTTCCCAGTGAAAGCCCGATTGTTCATAGCCGATTTCGCGCACGGTGCGGCGCACGGTTGCCTCCACCTCGTCACGCACGCCTGCGGCCCAGTTGCCGTCGGTGTCCATGATGCCCTTGCCCCGGATTTCGCCGGCCAGCACGACGAGCTGGGTCGTGGTCAGCGTTTCGCACGCCACCCGCGCCTCCGGATCCTTGGACAAGAACAGGTCGACGATGCTGTCCGAAATCTGGTCGGCGACCTTGTCGGGATGACCTTCGGACACGCTTTCGGAAGTGAAGAGGAAGCTGTTGCGCATGGGATTATCTCTGGCCGGAGGGGGATATAAAGAAATGTTTATGTCATTGTCCCGTTAGCGCCACCGCCGCGCGGATGCAATGGCCAAGACGAACAGCAGCGCCGCAAATGCCAGCGACAGGATATTGCCATGGCGCGCGAACAAGGTCGGCGCGTGCGGCGGCGGCAGGCGGGTGTCGATCCGTCCGGCCACGCCGATCGGCAGCGATTCGAGCACTCGCCCATTGGCGGCGATGACTGCGCTGATTCCCGTGGGCGTGGCGCGGACGACAGGCAAGCCTTCTTCGATCGCGCGCAGCCGCGCCTGCGCCAGATGTTGCGGCGGCCCCCAGCTGCCGAACCAGGCATCGTTTGACGGGTTGAAGATGAAATCCGGCCGGTTGGCGCGGTCGACCACCTGTCCCGAAAAGATGATCTCATAGCAAATCTGGATACCCGCGCGGCCGAACCGCCCCAGATCGAGCGTGCGCGGGCCAGCGCCGGGCCAGAAATCCAGATCGCCGGGCGCAAGCCGCGACAGGCCGATCGCCGACAACACGGGCCGCATCGGCAGATATTCACCATATGGCACCAGATGGGCCTTGTCATAACGCGGGCCGAGCGAGCCGTCGGGGCGGACCATCATCACCGCATTGCGTGCGCCCACCACCTCGCCGCGCCGGTCCATCTCCAGCTTCAGCGCGCCCAGCAGCATGAGGTCACCGGGGTTCATCAACGCGGTCAGCCGCGCCCGAGCTTCGGCCGGGGAACGGTCGTAATAATAAAGCGGGTATCCGGTTTCGAGATAATCGGGGATCGCCGCCTCTGGCCAAAGGATCAGGCGCGGCTCAGCGCTGATGGGGGTCGTCAGCCGCGCGAGTTTCGCAAAATTGGCATCGGCCTTGGCCCCCACCCATTTGTCCTGCTGGCCCACATTGGGCTGGACGATGGTGAGGGGCGAACGGCCCGCGTCCTTGTGCCGGGTAACCGCGTCCGCATCGGCAAGCCCCTGCCCAAGCCAAGCCGCCAGCGTGAGCACGATCGGAGCGGTAATGCACAACAGCCCACTTGTCCACTGCCGAAGCGCCATGAGCGCAACCCCCGCCGCGACCATGACCACAAGGCCGCCCAGCGCATAGGTGCCGATCCATTGCGCTGCGCTTGCCGCTGGTCCGGCGACAACAGCGCCGAGCGGATTCCACGCGAACCCCGTGAACACCCAGCTGCGCAGCCATTCGGTGGCGATCCACAGCGCGGCAAAGGCGAGGGTGACGGTGACCAATGCCCCGCCCTTCCCTTGGTCATTCCCGCGCAGGCAGGAATCCAGCTGATGAGCGTCCGACATGGTGCCGCCGGGTGATGGATCCCCGCCTTCGCGGGGATGACGGAAGAGTGAGAGGGAATGGCGGAACGGCGAGAAGCGCGCCGCCACCGCCCATGCTCCCCACGCCGCCAGCGCCGGATAGACGGCGAGGTAGAGCGCCAGCGCTACCACCGCGACCCAGCCGAGCCACGCGGGCATCGCCGCCTGATAGGTAAAGGCCGTCGCGATCCAGTTGAGGCCAAGCGTGAAATGCCCGACCCCAAAGGCCCAGCCCAGCCCAAAGGCGCGGCGCTGTCCGCCTGCATCGGCGATCAGCAGGATCAGCAGCGCCAGCGCGGCGAACGTCACCGGCCACAGCCCGAGCGGCGCAAAGCCCGTGGCCGAGGCGATACCGAGCAGCAGCGCGCTCGCCTTGGGCCAGGCCCGTGCAAGCGCGATCAACGGGGGGGCGATGCGGGAGAAAAAATGCGGCACGGACGCGGACATAGCTTGCTCGGGCGTCAACCCCAAGTCCCATTCCTTCGCGCGGGGGGGTGGGAGGGGGGCGCCTATCCGCCCCGGCAATCCTCGATCAATCTGCCGATTTCCGCCTGCACCGGCAGGACCTGAAGGATCGTGCCCCGCACGGCGAAGCGGCCCCGGCTGAAGGCGATGCGGTCGAGCAGGATGTCGTCCACCGGCACGCTCGCCCCGGCAAGGCGGTGGTCGATCGCGTTCGCCCCCGCGGTCGTCAGCACCTGGTTCGCCGCGCCGTCATAGCGCACCAGCATCCGCACGGCGCGCGGCGCGGCGATACAGGCCAGGCTCATCACCTCTTCCCCCCGGTCGTTGGTAAAGCGGGCAAGCCGGGCGGCAGGATCATAGCTCCAGTCGCCTTCGATGATGGGCCTATCCTCCCAACCGGCGACCAGCACGGGGGCGGGCGGCGACACGGTCACGGGGATCGGCGCCGACGGTCTTGCCGAGATCGGGGGCGACGGCGGGGCCGATTTCGGCACGACGGTACAACCCGCCGCCAGCAGCAGGACAGTCACACCCGCAAACCGCAATCCCCGCCTCATGCAAAACCCCGATATTCGATGACCTCGTCCAGCGGCGCGCGCGGCACCGGCCATGTGTTGACGGGATTGTCGGTATCGGCATGGCCGATGGCAAGGCCGCAAAAAAGCATCTGGTCGTCCGCTATGCCCAGTTCGCGGCGGATCGTTTCGCCATAGACGGCCCAGCATTCCTGCGCGCACGTCCCCAGCCCCGCCTCGGTCAGCAGCAGCATCAGCGATTGCAGCCACATGCCCATGTCGGACCATTGCGGCGGCCCCATGGTGCGCGGGGTATAAAGGAACAGCATCACCGGCGCGCCGAAGCCCTGGAAATTCTGGGCGAACTGCATCATCCGGCCCATCTTGTTTTCGCGCGGGATGCCAAGCGCCGCGTACAGCGCCTCGCCCACGCCATAGCGCCGCGCTTTCCAGGGGTCGGGCAACGCTTCGGGATAGATGGGATATTCCATCTGCTGCCCCGCCGGACCGAGCGGCAACCGGGCGGCGATGACGTTTTTCAGCTGCTCCCACGGCTCGCCGGTCAGCACGATGGCGCGCCAGGGTTGCAGGTTGCCGCCAGAGGGCGCGCGCTGCGCCGCCGCGATGGCCGCGCGCAATATGGCGGGATCGACCGGGTCGGGGCGAAAAGCGCGGACGGAACGGCGGGTGTGCATGGCTTCGGTCACGGTCATCATGTCACTCTTTCGCATATTTGTCGGCGCGGCGCTTTCCGAACAGCAGCCCGCGTTCGAGCCGCGCGCGCAGCTGGCGGTAATAGGCTTCCAGAAAATCCTCGTCGCTTTCGGCGTCCGGCCGGCCGATCTTGGTGCGGATCGCGGCCGCGACCTGCGCGATCTGCCGCGCCTCGCGCACGCGCAGCACGCGCTCCAGTTCCTGCAGCTCATAGACGCCATAGACGCCAAGCTCGGCGTCGGTGAAGCGCAGCGCCGCTTCGGGCGCACTGGTCGCGGCCAGATCGGTGGCCAGCTTGGCGCGCCCCGCCTGCACCACCCAGGTGCCAGCGATCAGGTCGCCCATCCGCATCCGGTCGCGGTTGAACAGCAGGAAAAAGCCCAGCGTCAGCGTCCACGCCGCCCCGGCCAGCGACGTGCCCCAGCCGACCAGATCCTCCGCCGCCCCGGCGCCCAGAAATGTCAAGGGGAGGAAGATTTCCAGCTCGCGGATCAGGTTGCGGGCGATGACCGCATCCGCCGTCAGCCGCCCGCCATCGCGCGCGACGACCCGGATGCCAACCAGCCGCTTGCCCGGCGTCGCCGCGCGCTGACCAAGCTCGAACCCGATGAACCAGAAGGTCCGCAGCGCAAAAAAGCCGAGCAGCCAGATAATGAAGGCAACATCGGCGCCGTCGGTCCCCGTCCCCACCCAAACCGCAAGCAGCGTCAGCGCAAGGAGTAGCAATACAATAAGCGTCAGGTCGACGACCAGCGCGGCAAAGCGCAGCCCTGAACTGGCGATCGCCAGTTCCAGATCGACGCCCTCGGGCGTGATGAACTGCCGCCGCTTGTCGCGTTTTGCGGCGATGGCGGCGGCGTTGGCGGTGTCGGCGGCGTTCATGCCATCCCCCGCCGCGGCGCGTAATAATAGGCCAGCCAGCCCAGCAGCAGCGTCCCGCCAATGGCATAGCGCACGGCCGTATCGGTGATGAGCTGGCGCCCGAACCCTTCGAGCAGGCCCGCGCAGAGCAGCATGATGATGACGCCGACCATCACCTTGCCCGCCGTGCGTCCGGCGCGGGCCAGCGCGGTCAGCCGGTCGGCGTCGCCGGGAAACAGCATGGCCACCCCGATCCGCAGGCCCGCCGCGCCGGACAGCACCGCCGCAAACAGCTCGGTCGTGCCATGGATGGCAAGCCAGCCGCCAAACTCCACCCCCAGCCCCTTGCCCGCGAACACCGCCATCATCGCGCCCAGCACCAGCCCCTGATAATATTCCAGGATCATCGTCGGCACGCCGAACGCAAACCCCAGCGCAAAGGACATGATCGACACCCGGCTGTTGTGGGTGAAAAGATAGGTGGCAAAAACACTGAGGCCGCTCTGCACCTCCTCCCCATCCGCCGCCTTGCCATGGCCGATGGTCGATTGCAGATAGTCGGCACTCGCCTGCGGCGTGCGCCCTCCTGCCATTTCCTCGGGCACGAACTGGAAAAACCATTCGGGGTCGCTCGCCGTCATCGACCAGCTGGTCGCGACGCCCAGCAGCAGGATGACCGCGATGACGATCGTTTCCTTCCACACCGCGCGCACCGCGGCGGGCCAGTCGTGAGTGAAGAAACGGGCAAGCCGCGCCCCGCGCTTTTCCCGCACGCCGTACAGCAGGAAATAACCCCGCATGGCGAGCGATTCCAGATGGTCGTTCAGCGCGCGGTCCAGGCTGGTGGCGCGCGCGATACTCAGCGACGACAGGGTTGCGCGGTACAGGACAGGCAGGCGCAGCAGCTCGTCGGTCGACAGCGATGCCGCCGATCCCTTTTCCAGCCGCGTCAGCAACCGGTCGAACTCCAGCCAGTCACCCTCGCGCTCGGAGCGAAACCGGCTGGCGGAAAAGGCGGGCGCGACTTGGGCTTGGCTCACAGGCTCCCCGCTTTCTTGATGTTCATCCAGGCATCGAGCACCCCGCCCGACACGCGGTCGTGCGCGACCTCGACCACGTCCACGCCCATGCGCTGAAGCCGCGCGATGACCAGCCGCCGGTCACGCAGCAGCTCGGCGGCGACATTGGTGCGGACCAGGTCGGCGGGCGCGCCGGGCTCCATCCGCTCCACGCTTTCCAGCTCGGCATCCTTCAGCACGACGCACAGCAAGCGGTGCTGTTTCACCAGTCGCCCCGCCGCGCGGATCATCAGCTCCGCGCTCGTCGGGTCGGTAAATTCGGTGAACAGCACGATCAGCGAGCGGCGGTTGAGCTGCGCCCCCAGCGTTGCCAGCGCCAGCGTGAAATTGCTCTCTTCATGGGCATAATCGATGGTCGCGGCGGCGCGCTGGAGCAGCGGAAAGTCGCTGCTGTGCGCCAGTACCGGCGTCGACCCGCCGGGCCGCGCGGCAAAGTGGAACAGGCTGACGCGGTCCTCCATCTTGAGCGCGACATAGGACAGCAGCAGCGCCGCCGACACCGCGCGGTCGAGCCGGGGCATCCCATCGACCGGCTCGCTCATCGTCCGCCCGGCGTCGATGGCGATTACCAGCCGGTTGTCGCGCTCGATGCGATATTCCTTGGCGAGCAGCTTCACATGCCGCGCCGATGCGGTCCAGTCGATGCTGCGCCGGTCCATGCCGGGCTGATATTCGCCCAGCGCCT
>ERZ1066121.2315-NODE-2315-length-12263-cov-5.618611_pt1 | contig 12263 bp, 12 predicted proteins | sample MGYA00382768_ERZ1066121 | MGnify/ENA primary metagenome ERZ1066121 (study PRJEB33369, sample SAMEA5778351) | biofilm metagenome | biome: Industrial cooling water; feature: Water cooling tower basin; material: Biofilm | place: United Arab Emirates | collected... | reverse complement strand
CGATGAGGCCGATGTGGTCGTCCGAGTAGCCGGCGGCCCGGAGGTCGCGGACGGCACGCTCGGCGGCCTCGCGGGTGTTGAACACGCCGACGACCGTAGAAAATGCGGTTGCGGTTGCCATGTTGATGCTCCGAAGCGAGAGAGAATCCGGCCGAGTACGACTCGGCCGCGACAGTGGCACGTCGAGAGATGCAGGCGTCGTGCCGGGAACGGAGGTAGTCAAATGAAACCGGCAAAGCGTCACCCGCTCCGGACCGGGTGACGCTTCGCCGAAACGCAGGCAGCGGTTCGCGTGCCGTCAGTCTTTCTTCAGCGAGTTGTACACCATCCCCGTCAGGATCTTCGGGTAGAAGTACGTCGACTTGGGCGGCATCTTCTCGCGGTTGCCCGCGATCGCCTCGACGTGCTCCATCCCCACGGGCGGGACGAGGCACGCGAGCTGGCACTCCTTCGCGGCGACGGCGTCGGTCACCTCTTGCATCAGGTGGACGTACTTGCACGCGGCCGCGCCGCCGACCTTTTCGGGGAGGAGCTTTTCGAGGACCAGCTTGTGGAGGATACTGACCGCGAGCGCGCGCCAGTCCGCCGACTGCTCCGGGGCAAGGGCGTCCATCGCGGACGAATCCCGGAGTTTCGCGGCGAACCAGTTCCCATCCGCAACCGTGCCGAACCCGAGCACGTTCTGGTTGCCGTCCATTTCGAGGTGCTCCCAGCACGCGGTCGCGTCCGGGCCGAACTCGCCGACGATGTCGAAGTGCCCGGCGATCGCGGCCTTCAACTGCTCCGCGGTGACGGCCGGCAGCCCGCTGACGAGCCGGTGCGTCGGCAGGATGATGAGCCCCGGGTCGCTCATGCCGACGAGCATCATCAGGCAGAAGTTCGGGGCGGCCTCGTCGTCCGGAACGTTGCCGGCGGCCTTCTGTTCTTCCAGGTACTTGAGCCCCGTCTCGTAGCGGTGGTGGCCGTCGGCGATGAACACGGGCTTGGGTCCCATCAGCCCGGTGACGGCCGAGATCGCGGACGTGTCCGTGACGACCCACAACCGGTTGACCACGCCGAGGTGGTCGGTCGCGGTCAGCGGCGGGGACTTCTTCAGCAGCGGTTCCAGCTTGGCGAACACCTCGCCGTCCGCGTCCGGGTAGAGGCCGAACACCGGGGAGATGTTGAAGCCCGTCGCCTGATACAGTTTCAGCCGGTCCGCCTTCGGGCCGGACAGCGTCTGTTCGTGGGGGAAGATGCGGCCGGTGCCGAAGGGTTCGAGCCGGACGCGGGCGAGGAACCCGCGGCGGGTGTACGTCTTCCCCTCGGCGGTGAACTCCTGCTCGTAGACGTACAGCGACCTTGCCGTGTCCTGCCGGACGGCCTGGGCCTCGATCCATTCCTTCAAAGTGGCCGCGGCGCGGGTGTACTTGTTGTGCTGGTCGTCGTCGGCCGGGTCGTCCTTGGTCAGTTCGATCTTGATGGCGTTGAACGGGCTGGCCGCGTAGAGCTTCGCCTGGAGGGCGGGGTCGATCACGTCGTAGGGCGGGGCGACCACGTCGGCGAGGGAGCCGACCTTGCCGAGGTCGTACCGGAACCCGCGAAACCCCCGAATGTCGGCCATGCCTGAAGTCCTGTGAAGCGGAGAGAAACACGTCGCCGGGAAGCGACGTCTGTCTTACTTCCTCGCGGCGACAGCGGAAAGCGGGACGGGTCAGCCGGCCTTCCCGCCCGGCGGCTTCGTGAGGGTCGCGACGAACGTGCGGGCGGATTCGCACAGGGCCACGTCCGCGGGGAGGGGGCCGGCGTAGTCGACCCGCTCGTGGAAGTTGCCCAGTTCGTAGGCCCGGGCACACGCGACTTGCAGGTCGATGACCGTGTCCCGGTCGTCGGCGGCGAGGGGGAGCTTGAACTTCGGGAGGCGCTTGGCGGCCGTGGCGGTGTAGATCTCGTACCGATCCGGGCTGGTGCCGCGGGTGACGGTGACGGTGTAATCGTGCTCCGGCAGGCCGTCCCGGTTGAAGTCGAGCGTGGGCTTCCCCTGGGTGACGAGGTCGATCTCGACGCACCCGGCGCGGTCCCGGGCGGCGGCGGCCCGGTGGGCGAGGTACGCCGCCCGGCCCCCGGCGGTCGTGCGGTTCGCCGGGCTGACGACCTCCACCAGCGTCACGAGCCGGCCGTCCGTCCGGGCGCGAATCTCGATCACCTCTTCCGAGTGCGTCTCCCGCAACACGGACGTGAACAGCGGCGTCTCGGTGGCGTACTGCCGGCCGACGACCCGAGCCCGGTACCGGTCCACCAACCCCGGCAGCAGGAGCTGGTACAGGCCGGCGACGAGGTGGTGCTGGAAGTCCGGCCACAGCTTCGGGTGTTCCAGGAACGGGTCCATCCCAGGGAACGGGCTGGGCATGGTTCGCGACCTCCGACGGAGGGACGGTACGACACGGGGGACCGGAACGCGACGGTGCCCCATTGTACTTCATCGCATCGGGCGTTGAGAAGGGGGGCGAGTGCGGAGGTGGGAGTTAGAGTCGCGGTGTCTTCACTGTCACAGCCACTCGCACTGCCGCTGTTGCCGGCTGAAAGCAGTGACAGTGCGAGTGGCTGTGACAGTAAAAAATCGGAACATGCCAAAGTCGGGAGGGGGAACCGCCATTACTTCTTCTTCTCCTTCGGGTCGAGGTTCTTCGCGATGTCCTCGTCCGTGACCTCGGACGCGACGCCGTCCTTGGGCACGTCCACCTTGCAGATCCACAAGAGCGCGTTGAGCACGGCCTTGCGGTAGTTCGGCTCCAGCCAGTTGCGGTGGACGTGGCCGCCCGTGAAGCCGACGCCGCGGCCGCCGTCGGTGCGCTCGCACGCCCACATGACGTGCTCGGCCCGGCCCTTCGCGTCCTGGATGTGCTTGTACGGCCCCTTCGGGTAGACGTAGGGGCCGTCCCGGACCGTGTCGGACGGCTTCGCCGACAGGATCGGGGTGACGCCCTTCATCTCGTCGCGGAACCGCATGTTGATGTACCACTCGTCGCGGGCCTTGAATGGCTTCACGCCGCGGGTGATCGGGTGGTCCGGGAACTCCGCGAACTCGGGGGTCCAGAACGGGTTGCACGAATAGGCGTGCTCGTAGTACCCGCCGATCCACTCCTTGAACTCCGGGCCGCCGAGGTCTTTCGGGACTTCCACGCCGAAGTGGGCGCACATCAGGCCGACGCCCTTGGCCATGAGCTTGCCGACGCGCTCGAGCCGGTTTTCGAGGATGAGGGGGTGCCGGGCACCGCCGTCGGCGTAGCACAGGATCCCGTCCGCGGTGTCGAAGACGCTGTCGTCCTTCGGGTAGCCGCTGAGCACGACGACGGTTTCGAGCCCCTTGACGTCCGCGAGGCACTTAGCCAGCAGCTGCACGCCGGCGTTGAACTCGTGGTCGCCCGGACCGTGGCTGGGCGTGCCCGCCATGAGCACGAGTTTCTTCGGCTTGGCGGGGTCGGCGGCGAGGGACAGCGCGGGAACCGCGGCGGACGCGGCCAGGAATTCGCGGCGGGACAGCGGCAGCGGCATCGGCAACCTCGCGGTCGGGGGACGGGGCGGATACGGGAGTTTATATCCGCCACGACCGCGACGCGAGTGGTTTCAACCCGCGGTGGGAATCCCCGCCCGGCGGAGAGCCGGGACGCCGTTCGGCGGCGTGTCCGACGGGACGACCGTCGGCGGCTCGATCCGGCTGGGGGTCCGCACCGTGTCGGCCACCAACGCCGCCTGTGCTTCCACGGCCTGGGCCAGCCGGGTGAGGGTGGCGAGTTTCTCCGTGATCGACTGTCCGTCCCGGACCCCGACGACGGTCAGCCGACCGAGCACCTGCCCGCAGCCGAACAGCGGCAGTTCGACCCGCCAGACCTCGTATTCGGGCACCGCCGTCCCGCCCCGGTCCCAGCGGCGGTGGTATCCCTCGTGCCAGGCGGGGGCGTTCACGTCGAGCCGGACCGTGGTCAGGTTCAAGTCCTCGGCCGTGCGGGTGATCTCGTGCCAGACGGCCCGCCAGTTGCCGACCCCCTGCAGCCGGACTTCGACGTCCGCCCCGCCCCCCCGGTGGGCCTGTCGGACCAGCCCGTAGATCCGCTCGCGGATCAGTCGGAACTCGGCGTTGCCGAACAGGCCACCTGCGAGCAGGATCAGGACGACGGCCGCGCCCGCGGCGAGGGCGATGAAGTCGTTCGAGTAGGTGACGCTCACCATCGCGCCGGCCCCGGCGATGCCGCCGAGGCACGCGACCAGCACGAGGATCCGCCGCGGGGTCAGCCCGTTCCGCTGGAGGACGTGGTGCAGGTGCCCGCGGTCCGCCTGGGCGAGCCCGCGGCCGGTCAGCTTCCGGCGGACGACGGCGGCCGTCGTGTCGAGCACCGGCAGGACCAGCAGCACCGCGGGGGCGATGATGGCGACGGTCGGCCCCTTCAACGACGCCATCAGGGCGCACGCCCCGACGACCAGCCCGACGAGGTGGCTCCCCGCGTCCCCGAGGTAGACGGACGCCGGGGGGAGGTTGAACCTCAGGAACCCGACTAGCGCCCCGGCCATCGCGACGGACACCCACGCGACGAACAGGTTCCCGCCGGCGAACGCCATCGCGGCGAGAGCCCCGCACGCGACGACCCCGACGGTGCCGAGGAACCCGTCCATCCCGTCGAGGAGGTTGACCGCGTTGATCGCCAGCACCAGCCACGCGACCGCGGCGGGGGCGGCCAGCAGTCCGAGGGGGAACTGGTGGCCGAAGAGCGTGACGGTTTCGACCTGGAAGCCGCCGAACCCGACGAGGACTGCCGCCGCCGCGATCTGGCCGAGGAGTTTGTAGCGGGCTCGCAGGTTCTTCCAGTCATCCACGAGTCCGACGAGCGTGACCACCGCTGCCGAAGCGAGCAACGCCAGCGAACGGTCGAGTTCGCCGAACAGTTCGCCGCGGATCGCGGGGCGGAGAAGCGAGGCGAGGGCGAGGGCGGCCAGCACGCCGGAAAATACGCCGATGCCCCCCGCAAGGGCGACGGGGTCCGCGTGAATCTTGCGGCGACCGTCCGGGCAGTCGGTCAGGCCGACGCGGAGGGCGAACGCACGGGCGAGATACGTTCCAACCCCGCCGCAGAGCGCGGCAAGGAAGGAAACCGCGACGATTTCGAGCACGCGGCGACTCCGGGTAGGACGGTGTCGGCCCAGGGCGCGGGCCGACATTACCAGGTTTCGCCTGACCTTCGGGCGGTCAGACAGCAGTCATCCATCGATCATCGATCAGCCGACCCCTGGACGACGACGGGGTACACCAACGGTTCGCCGAACGACCGTGGGGGAGAGGGAAATCGGACTCGCAGCGATCCATCCGTGAGTGACGTGGCGTTCCTGGCCGGAGTCCGTGCTGTAGCTGTACGGATAGCATCCTAGCGACTTCGCCCCGTCGACTGCAAGAACTCGGTGGAAAGATTGGGCACAAACTTCACCTATCCTTTGCAAACTCGTTACTCCGCCGGCAGAACTTGCGGCTCGGCCCACGGGCAGACGCGGTACAGCTCGGCGGCGAGCAGGCCGGCCAGGGTCCGGGCGTCGGCGCGGGCGGGCTCTCCGCCTTGCGGGATCGCGATCAGCACCATGAGCCGGGGGCGGTAGCCGTCTTCCTCCGAAAGCCCCAACAGACGGGCGAGCCAGCCGTGGCCGGCCCGGTTGCGGAACAGGGCCTTGTCCTGTGGCGGGGCGTCCGGGTCGGACACGACGTCAGAGCCGTCTTGCATCCAGTACACCAGCAGCTCGCGGTCCGACCCGCGACGGTAGTCCCGGGCCGTGGCGACCAGCGACTTCCCGCTCCACCCGACCGGCTGCTTCGTCCGGGCGGCGATCTCGAACCCGCGGCGCGGCCAGCACACGTCCGGATCGTGCGGGTCCGAATAGGTGAACCGGTTCCAGAAGATCACCCAGACGTGCGCCTTGCGGCCGACGTTGTTGGTGTAGACCCGATAGCTCGCGGTGTCGTAGGCCAGGGTCTCGGTCACGAACGCGGGCACCGCCTGCTCCTCGCCGGACCACCCGTTCAACGCCAGCGGAATCTCGTCGATCGGGGCCGACACCGCGGCGCGGGATTCGTCCGTCGAGCCGGTCAGGATCGCGGCCGATGAGGCGAGGATCCCGAGCGCGAGGGCCGTGGGGATGAGCCGCCCGATCGGGCGGGCGGCGTCGGCCGCACCGGCACCGGGACTCGGGGTCGGCGGCGGTTCCCCGCCCAGCAACCGCGCGAGCCCGAGGACGAGCCCCAAACCGACGAACACCATCGCGACGCCGAGGGCCTCGTGCCAGTCGCCGCGGACGTACTCGGACCCGGCATACTCCTGGACGAAGCCGCTCAGCACAACGCGGGCGATGTTGACGGCCGCCACGACCGGGATCGCGAGGGCGACCAGGGCCACCCCCCGGCCGGGGCCGAACCCGCGGAGGTACGCCACGAACGCGGCGATCGCGGTGATCGCGGTCACGGACCGCACGCCGCTGCACGCCTCGGCCACGCCCAGGTCCCCGCCGGGCAACCGCAGAACGTACCCCGACCGTTCGACCGCGACACCCAGAGAAGTCAGGACGGCGTGCGAAGTCGAGGTGGTCAGTTCCTGCAACCCGGATTGCAACGGGGAAATCACCCGGCCCGGAATCGGCAGCGCGAAGAAAACGAACACGAGCGGAAACGCCAGCACCCGCAGCCGCGGCCACCCGTCTCGCGCGAGGAGCAGCCCCGCGGCGGCGGCGGCCAGACACGCCGCGTGCCACCACAGCAGGATCGGCCGCGGGCCGACGCGGGCCTGAAGGTACCACGCCAGCGGGGCCAGGACCGCCGCGAGGAGCACCAGCAAGGCTCCGACCCGCGGCCGCGGGCGGGCCGGGGCGGCCCGGTACGCGGGCACCAGTTCCCAAGCCGCCCACCCCGCACCCAGCAGCACGAGAAAGCGGTCCGCATGGCCGGGGTTCGTGCCCCAGAACCGCGCGAGCGCGGCCGCCAGCCCGACGCCCCCGACGGCGACGCACCCCCACGCCAGACGGTCGGCCGTGAGTGTCCGCGTCGGCATGGTCCCCCCCTGCGGTCGAGTCGTCGTTACCGGGACTCGCGCACGCCGAACTGGTCGAGGAATTTCGCACTCTGCCGCAACGCCCGCACCCGCTCCGCCAAGGAGCCCTCGTAGGCGCGGTCTTCCACCTCGATGCACACCGGCCCCTTGTAGCCGGCGTCCGTCAGCGCGGCGAAGAACTCGCCCCACGCCACGTCGCCGAGTCCGGGGAGTTTCGGCTTGTGCCACCCGAGGCCCATCACCCCCACGTCGTAAAGTTTTTCGCGGTCGATCCGCTCGTCCTTGGCGTGGACGTGGACGATGTGCGGGCCGAACTCGCGGATGGCACGGGCGGCGTCGATGAACTGCCAGACGAGGTGGGACGGGTCGAAGTTCAGCCCGAGCGGGCTGCCGGGGAACATCGCGAAGAGTTGCCGCCAGACCGCGGGGGAGACCGCGACGTTCTTCCCGCCGGGCCACTCGTCGTCCGAAAACAGCATCGGGCAGTGCTCGATCCCGACCCGCACCCCGGCCGCGGACGCTTCTTGCAGGATGGCCGGCCACACCTGCTTCACTTCGTCGAGGTTCGCCGCCACGGACTTGGTGTGGTCTCGGCCGACGAACGTGTTCACCACGTTCACGCCGATCTTCGGGGCGGCCCGGATCACTTTCTTGAGGTGTTCCGCGACCAGTGCCCGGTGCTCGGGGTTCGGGTCGAGCGGGTTCGGGTAGTAGCCGAGGGCGGCGACTCCCACGCCGTGAATCCGGACCAGATCGCGGACGTGGGCGGCCTGTTCGTCGGTGAAGTTCGACACGTCGAGGTGCGTCACCCCGGCGTACCGGCGGTCCGCCTTGCCGGGGGGCCAGCACATCAGTTCGACGCAGTCGAACCCCTCCTCGGCCGCGAACGCGAAGAGCTGTTCGAGCGACAGGTCGGCGACGATCGCGGAGACGAACCCGAGTTGCATCCGGCACCACGGTGAAAAGGGAGGGGTCAGCCCGCGGGCTTGCGCTTCGCCCGCGCCAGGTACGCCGCCGCGACCAGCACCACGAGCAGGTGAACCGACACGATCTCGAACGGCAGCAGGAACGCGGTCGACTCCGTCCCCTGCACGCCGAGGAACGTCAGGCCGAGCGGCTCGACGCCGGGCAGCGGGCCGTCCGGGGTGGGATCCGGCGTCCCCAGCCGCAGCGAGGCGTTCACCAGCAGCCCGAACAGCGAGACGGCCAGCACCCCGCCGACCGCCCATTCCGCGGGCCGGGTGCGGTACTTCAACCCCGGTGCCGCCGAGGTCAGCATCACCCCGAACACGACGAGGACCATCGTCCCGCCGACGTACACGATCAGTTGCGCCGCCCCGAGGAACTCGGCCCCGAGCAGGAAGTACAGGAAGCTCACCGCGATGAGCGTGAACAGCAGCCAGACGGCGGACCGCACGATGTTTTGCGACAGCACCACCCCGAGCGCCGACCCGGCGGCCGCGAGTGCGATCACGGTGAAGAGGACGACGGAAAGCGACATCGGTCATCCGGGAGAAGGTCCGATTTCCGTATGGGATACGCCCGGCGGCCTCGAATGCAAGCGCCGCGGCCCTACGCCTCCTCTTTCGCCCACTCCCGCGGTTTCAGCCAGTATTCCGTCAGCGCCGCCTCCGGCGTGCCCGGTTCCGCCTTCCAGTCGTACACGTACCGCACCACCGGCGGCAGGCTCATCAGGATGCTCTCCGTCCGGCCGTTGGTCTTCAGCCCGAAGATCGTGCCGCGGTCGTAGATCAGGTTGAACTCGACGTACCGCCCCCGGCGGTACTCCTGGAACGCCCGCTGATCCGCGGTCCACGCCGTACCCTTCCGCCGTTCCACGATCGGGACGTAGCTTTCGAGAAACGCATCGGAAGCTTCGCGGACGAACGCCCACGCCTTGGCCGGGTCGCCGGCGTCGAAGTAGTCGAAGAAGATGCCGCCGACGCCGCGGGCCTCGTTGCGGTGCGGCAGGTGGAAGTAGGCATCGCAGTCCGCCTTCATCTTCGCGTGGTCGACGGCCGGGGCGTGCGCGTCGCACACCCGCTTCCAGACGCGGTGGAAGTGAACCACGTCCTCCTTCACGGGGTAGTACGGGGTCAGGTCCGCCCCGCCGCCGTACCACGCCTTGCTGCCGTGCGTGAGGAACCGGAAGTTCGCGTGAACCGTCGGGACGTGTGGATTCCGCGGGTGAAGCACCAAACTGACGCCGGTGGCCGTGAAGCGGGTGCCGTCGCCGGGCATGGACTTCGCGAACTCGGGGGAGAACTCGCCGTGGACCTCGGAGAAGTTCACGCCCGCCTTCTCGAACACGCCGCCGCTTTCCAGCACCCGCGACCGCCCGCCGCCGCCGCCGGGCCGCTCCCAGGAGTCCTCGCGAAACGACTTCTCGCCGTCGGCGGTCGACAGTCCGGCACAGATGCGGTCTTGGAGGCCGCGAAAAAACTCGACGGCGGCACGGTGTGCGTCCACGGCAATGCTCCTCTCGGTGGTGGGGGAAATTCTACAGCCTTCCCGCCCGGCACCCGCTTGCGTCCCGGCGGATTCGTTCGCAAGATAACGCCACGCCCGCACCTCACGAGGATTCCGCCGTGCCACCTGCCGATCCGACACGCCGCAGTTTCATTCTGTCTGCCGGGACCGCCGCCGCCGCGACCGTCGTGGGCTCGGTCGCGCATGGGTTCCCTGCGAACGAAACGATCAACGTCGGCGTCATCGGCACCGGCGGCCGGGCGCGGCACCTGATGAAGGCGCTGGCGAGGATCGAAAAAACGCGGATGACCGTGCTGTGCGACGTTTGGGACGCCGCCCTCAGCCAGGCCGCCCCGATCGCCGACAAGCAAGCCACGTCCACGAAGTCCTACAGCGAACTGCTCGGCCAGAAGGACGTCCACGCCGTTCTGATCGGCACGCCGGACCACCAGCACGTTCCGGTCACGATCGCGGCGCTGAAGGCGGAGAAGCACGTCTACGTCGAGAAGCCGCTGACGCACGAACTCAGCGAGGGGAAGGCAGTCCTCGACGCGCACGCGGACAAAAAGCTCATCGTGCAGGTCGGCACCCAGCAGCGGAGCATGCCGCACGTCATCAAGGCGAAGGAACTGGTCAAGGCGGGGAAGATCGGAAAAGTCTTCAAGGTGAAGATGAGCTGGAACCGCAACACCGACCGCGTCAAGCGGTTCGCCATGGGCGTCGACCCGAAGAGCGTGGACTGGAAGGCGTTCCTCGGCGGGGCGAAGGACCAGCCGTTCGACGAGTACCGCTTCCGGAACTGGCGGTGGTTCTGGGACTTCGGCGGCGGCATCTTCACGGACCTCATGGTCCACTGGGTCGATGTCGCGCACTTCGTCCTGGACCTGGACCGCCCCGAAAAGGCCGTCAGCGCCGGCGAGTTCTTCGTGGCGAAGGACGTGTGGGAGACACCCGACACGGTGCAAACGCTGCTGACCTACCCCGGCAGCGTCCAGATGCACTTCGAGGGCACTTTTAGCAACGCCCGCAACGGGGCGCACATCGAGTTCCAGGGGACCGACGCGACGATCTACGTCGACCGCGGCCGGCTGGAACTGATCCCGGAGCGGAACAAGAAAGCGGAACCGCTGAAGGAAATCCTCGGCACGAAGCCCGACTACCCCGGCGCGGACTTCTACGACCAGCCGGACGGCGAACTGCTGCACCTGCAAAACTGGGTCGACTGCATCCGCAGCGGCAAGGAACCGACCGCCCCGCTCGCGGCCGGCGTGTCCGGGGCGGCCGCCGCCCACCTCGCGAACCAGGCGATGCGAACGGGACAGACCGCCGCATGGAAGGGGTAATGCCTGGTAGGCCGGGCCGAGTCTTCGAGGCCCGACGTTGCCCCTCCCGTCGGGCCTCGAAGACTCGGCCCGACCTACAAGAATAGAACCACGATGCCCGACCTCCGCACCCGCGTCGAGTCCGCCCTCCGCACGCACGCGGCCCCGGCCCTTGCCCTCGACGGCGGCGGCATCGATGTCGTCGAAGTGTCCGACGGCATCGCGTCCGTCCGCCTGACGGGGGCGTGTTCCGGCTGCCCCGCGACGATCATGACGATCATCACCGGCCTCGAACACGAACTCCGCAAGCACGTCCCGGAAGTCGAGTTCATCGAAGCGGTCCCGTGACCCCTGCCGAGGTTTGAAATCCGGCCCCCTCCCCCTGGGAGCGGGGAGGGGGGCAGAGTAGTCCTTCCCGAGCGTAGGGGAAACAGGAGGTCATCCATGATTTCGCTGACCGCGTGCCTGACGCTCTCCGCGTTCCTCTTCGCCTGCGGCGTGCTCTGCATCGCCACGAAGCGGAACGCCGTCGGCATCCTGATGGGGGTCGAACTCGTCCTGAACGCCGCCAACGTGAACTTCGTCGCGTTCGCCCGGTTCGAGCCGACGTTCCGGCTCGAGGGGCAGGTGTTCGCCGTCCTGGTGATCGTGCTGGCGGCAGCAGAGGCCGCCGTCGCGCTGGCGATCTTCCTGAACTTCTACAACAACTTCGCGACCGTGGACGTCGAACAGGCGACCGACCTGAAGGGCTAACCGATGGCGTTCGAGACCCTGGGATTAGGAGTCCTACTCCTCTCCGCACTCGGCGTGATGTGGCAACTGTTCAGCATCCGGGTTTCTCGGCTCGAACGAAAGCTAGACCTGATCGTCCGCGGGCTCGGGTTCGACGTCGCCGAGCGGCTGAAGCTCTCCGAGCGGGTGAAGGAGATTGCCCGCGACCCCGGCCGAAAGATCGAAGCGATTCGCACCTACCGCGAGGAAACCGGGTGCGGGCTCGCCGAGGCGAAGGACGCCGTCGAGATCTACCTCTCCAGCCTGAAGACGTGACCCCATGCTCGACGCCTTCCACCTGCACCCCGGCCGGTTGTACGTCGTCGCCACGGTGATGCCGCTGGCCGCCGCGGGGCTGATGCTCGTCGCCGGAACGGTGCGAAACCTGTTCGCCCCGAAGCACCGGTTCGGGTTACTCCCCGGCCACGTCGCTATCGGCAGCATGGCCGTCTCCGCCGGGCTCGCGATCGCGGGATTGGTCACGGTCCTCGCCGACGGGCTCGCTTCCCCGGACCGCTGGGCGGAGCGCACCGACTGGGTCCGCATCGGGGCGAACCCGAAGGCGACGATGGCGCTGGAACTCGGCTACCACATCGACTCGCTGACGGCCCTCCTCTTCGCGATGGTCACGGTCGTGGGC
>ERZ1066121.2313-NODE-2313-length-12266-cov-6.145688_pt1 | contig 12266 bp, 11 predicted proteins | sample MGYA00382768_ERZ1066121 | MGnify/ENA primary metagenome ERZ1066121 (study PRJEB33369, sample SAMEA5778351) | biofilm metagenome | biome: Industrial cooling water; feature: Water cooling tower basin; material: Biofilm | place: United Arab Emirates | collected... | reverse complement strand
GTGTATGGCCTTGTACAGTGGCTTCCACAAAGGTGTCGGCGATGTGTTCATGATGGCGCCAAAGCCACCAGAGTCCGAGCCGCGGCCAGACATCAGGCTCAAGAGAAGAGGCGGCAAAGGCGTCGAGTGCTTTATGCCGCCAGCGCTCGACGACCCTAGATTCGCCTTGCGGGCGAGCATGGGACAAGAACCAGGCGAACTGCTCGAGACCCCGCAGGGTGAGCGCTGAAGCGTGGGGTAAACGTCCCAGCTCGAGCCGCAGATAATAGCCACCGAAACTCGGCACCTCCCTCCCCTCGGCGATCGCCACGATGCGCTCTTGTTTTTCTGGAGAAAAGGTCTTGGCCGAAAGCGAGACTTGGCGCTCCACATCGCTCGTCACACAACCGGCGAGTTCACCAAGGAAGAGCGCGATGCTGCACCACCTCTTCGGGTGTGGGCGCGCGAATCTCCTGGTCGTTTTCCGGAAGTGGAGCAGTTCCATGGCACCTAGCCCAGAGTGTCGCGCTTGTTCGCTGGGCTTACGATAGAGCACCGACAGGGCCTTCCGGCAAGCCGCGGCGGCTCCCTAAACTCTCCTGCCTCGGCGCTCCCCAGACGCCGTCGAGAGCGCTCCAAGGCACATTTTCGCATTGCTAAGGCGAGGCCTTCGCGCCACCTAATACCGCGAGCGGTGGGGGCGCCGCTTCAGCCACTCGAATCAAGGGAACTCGAGGAGTCGTATGGCCCTGCAGAATGAGACGGTCCGCCAAGAAGTTCAGCGTTTTATGCAAGGCGTCGTGGAGCGCAACCCCGGGGAAGCGGAGTTCCACCAGGCGGTGCAGGAGGTCGTCGAGAGCCTCATGCCTTTCGCGCTCGAACACGAACAGTACCGCGCGCAGAACCTCCTCGAACGTCTGACCGAGCCCGACCGCGTGGTGATGTTCCGCGTGACGTGGGAAGACGACGCCGGACGCGTTCATGTCAATCGCGCGTGGCGGGTGCAGTTCAACAACGCGATCGGGCCCTACAAGGGCGGATTGCGCTTTCATCCTTCGGTGAATCTGAGCGTGCTCAAGTTTTTGGGCTTCGAGCAGATCTTCAAAAACAGCCTGACCGGGCTGCCCATGGGCGGCGGCAAAGGCGGCTCGAACTTCGATCCTAAAGGAAAAAGCGATCGCGAAGTCATGCGCTTCTGCCAAGCCTTGATGAGCGAGCTTTATCAACACATCGGCTCCTACACCGACGTGCCGGCGGGGGATATCGGCGTCGGCGCGCGTGAGATCGGCTACCTCTTTGGTCAATATCGTCGACTGACGCAGCAGTTTACCGGAGTGCTCACCGGCAAAGGTTTGGCCTATGGCGGCAGCCTGATCCGCCCCGAGGCGACGGGCTACGGCACGGTGTACTTCCTCGAGGAGATGCTGGCACGCCAAGGCGAAGGCCTCGAAGGCAAGCGCGCGGCCGTCTCGGGTTCGGGTAACGTGGCGCTCTACGCCATCGAAAAGCTCATCGAAAAAGGCGCGAAGGTGCTGACGGCCTCCGACTCCGAGGGCTACATCCTCGATCGCGAGGGCATCAACCCGGAGAAGCTGGCTTGGCTGCGCGAGCTCAAGGAGCAGAAGCGCGGCCGGATTCACGAATATGCCGAGCACTTCGGCGCCGAGTTTTTCGCCGGACAGCGCCCCTGGTCCGTCCCCGTCGATCTTGCATTGCCCTGCGCGACGCAGAACGAGATCGAGGTCGACGACGCGCGTCTGCTCGTACGCAATGGGGTACGCGCGGTCGCCGAGGGCGCCAATATGCCCAGCAGCATCGAAGCCATTCAGTGCTTTCAGCAGGCCAAGACCCTCTTCGGTCCCGCCAAAGCGGCCAATGCCGGCGGCGTCAGCGTCTCCGGTTTGGAGCAGTCGCAGAACGCCCTTCGGCTCTCGTGGACGCGCGAGGAGGTGGACGCCCAGCTCCGCCGCATCATGAAAGAGATCCACGAACGCTGCGTCCGCTACGGCAGCAGCTCGGAGAAGGATGTCGACTACGTGCGGGGCGCCAACGTCGCAGGCTTCGTCAAGGTGGCCGACGCCATGCTCGCCCAAGGTCTGACCTAGGAGACGCGCTGCGACGATTTGCCGCGTTGTCGGCACTGGCCAACGCTGCCAACTCTTCGGCACTCAAGGAGGGAGCCGATGATGGTGTTGGGTCAAATCGCAAGGTATTTACGCTGGATTGGGGTCGCGTCGCTCGCTGCCGCGCTTCTGGCCTGCGGTGACGAGGGCGGAAGCAAGCTCGAGTCGCAATCCGGAGCATCGAGCTTGATGGGCCGCACGCTCGCCGAAGGTAGCTTTGGCGGACAATACGTCTTCGTCGCGTCCACGACGGGCAATCGCGTGCATGTCTTCGACTTCGACACGCTGCAGCCGATCAAAACCATCGAGGTCGCCAACCAGCCCAGCGAGATCCACGCGCATCCCGACGGCAAGAGCGTCTGGGTGCTCAGCCGCGAAGCCGCCGAACTGACGACGATCAACGTGGCTGCGCTCGAGGTGCACAGCACGCACGCCACCGGCGCTCGTCCGACGCATAGCTATTTCGCACCGGGGTACGGCAGCTTCTGGGTGGGGAACGACGGGTCCGGTGACGTCTCCGTTTACGAGCTTCGCAGCGGGCATGAGACGCGGGTTTTGACCGGCTCCGGTCACCACAAGATGGCTTTCGCCAGCGACGAGAGCGGCGCTTTGCGTTTCGCTTACGTGAGCAACATCAGCGATTCGACCATCACCGCCATCGCTGCGGGAGATCCGCCCAGCGCCGTCTCGACCATTTCGGTCGGCAGCGCGCCGCACGGCATGGACTTCAGCAGCGTGACGCGGCAAGTCTACAACTGCTCGGGAGACGCGCAGAACAGCGTCGAGGTGATCGCCACCGAAGGTGCGCAAATCCATCAGGTCGTCGGGCGCATTCCCTTGCCTTCGCGCTGTGGCTTTCTGCACGTGGAGGAGGAAGGCCGCGCTGCCTTCGTCACCCTCAAAGAGGCCAATCTCTTGGTGCGCATCGACTTGCAGACGCAGGCGCTCTCCTCCTTCGCCACCGGTGCGGGGCCGGATAAGTTCGAGCTCGATGGCGCGCGCGCCTTCGTCAGCAACGTCGAAGAGGCGAGCGTCAGCGTCATCGACCTGCAGGGCGCTGGACAGGCGCGCAGCATCCCGGTGGGCGCCGCGGTCCTCCCGGGCGCGACGGGAAATGCGCATCGTGGATTGCGAACGTTCGAGACGAAGCTCTTCGTTCCCAACCCCGCGGCCGATAGCGTCTCGGTGATCGACAGCGCCTCCGAGACCCTCATCACCACCCTCGAAGGGATCGCGAATCCCTCGGGCATCGCCATCGCGGGCGTGAGAGGCGGGACCACCTACCCTCGCTAGCGCAGAGGCTCGACCTCTGCTCCGGCAAGGCCCGACGGTCTCGCCGAAGCAAAGGTCGAGCGCATCCTCGACGCGCTTCACGAATTCGACGTGCTTTCCGCTCCAGCCCCTCGCCTCGCTTTGCGCTTTGCGCTCTTCCTCATCGCGTCGGTGAGCTTTTGCTTAGCGAAGGCTCCGAGCGTCCGCGCGCAGAGTTTTGGGCAGAGCAACGTCGCGCTGCGCACGGAGGTCTACGCCGATACGGACCGAACGACGGTCTACCGTCCGCGGGTCTCGGGCCGCAGCAGCGCCGGGCCGATCAGCTTCGGGGCCTCGTGGATGGCCGATGTCGTCTCGAGCGCCTCGGTCGATGTCTTGACCCGCGCCACGCAAGGCTTTGACGAGGTGCATCAGGACGTCGGTTTCCAGGTGGGTTGGCAGGGCAAACGCGGCGTCGAAGGCGGGGTTTTCTACCTTCTGGGCATCGAGCCCGACTACCGCTCTCACGGTGTGGGCCTGCAGTCCGCCATGGACCTCGATCGAAACCGCCAATGGCGCTTGAACGCCACCTTGGCCTTTTCGCATGCGAGGATCGAGGCCGTCATCGATCCGCGTTTCCGCGCCTCCAACTATGCCTTGCAAGCGAGCGTCGGCCTGACGCATATCCTCGACGGGTCCAACCTGTTGCGCATCGGCATCGAAGCGGCTCGAATCGATGGATTGCAATCGAGCCCCTACCGCAATGTCCGTCTCGGCAACTGGAACGCGGATCGGTACCGGGGCGACGACCCGGAGAGCTTGCCCTGGGTTTTCCAAGGAGTGACCGGCTCGGCGCGCGAAACGCATCCCAAGGAGCGCTGGCGCGGTCGTCTCGGCCTCGAGGCCTTGCACGACTTCGGCGTTCCTCTGGCCTTGCTCGCTCGCGTGGGCGCCTACCGCGACAGCTGGAAGGTGAGCGCCATCGACCTCGGCGCCGAGCTGCGCTGGCAGCCCCTCTCTTGGCTGCTGCTCCGCAGCGGAGTGCGCAGCTACGTGCAGAGCCGCGCCTTCTTTTGGCGGGCGCGTTATGTCGATCGCACCGACGTCCAAGGTTATGTCAGCGACGACAAGGAGCTCGGGCGTCTGCTGAGCCATACACTTTACGGGGCCGCCGCTTTTTCGCGGGGCGCCTTTCGTTGGGATCTGCGCCTCGAAGGGATTCGTTATGACTACCTCGACTTCACCCTCCTCCCGCATAAATACGCCCTCATCGCGCAGGCGGGAATGGCTTGGATCCTGTAGAAGGATCGGCCTCGGCGCCGCCTTGCTCTGCAGCTTAGGGCTCGGCCTCGGCGCCTGTGCAGCGCCTCTGCCGGCTTATGAGCGTGAGACCTTGGCCACCGCGAGGATGAACCTCGACGACGATGCGGACGAAGCCGCCATGGCGCGCTCTCGACTGCGCACCCGCGAAGAGGGCCATGTCGGCGCGGGAGGGGTCACGGGCAGCGCGAGCGGGGGCTGCGGCTGCAACTAACGCTCGGGAGGATTCGGCGGAGCCCCTGCTCAGCGCTACCTTGACAGGTCGCGGATCGGGAAACGAGAATGCGGCTCTCATGATTCTCCCTCGAATCGTGGTGAAGGAAAGGGTAGAGTGTGTTCATGTTGGAACGACACCGGATGTCTTACGGTTGGGTTTGGATGCTCATCGCAATGGGCTGTGGCGGCGCGACGCAGCAGCGTGAGCCTCGACAGGTCGAAAAGCCGCTCGCCGACGTCGAGTTCGAGGGAGATTTGCAGCACGTCGAGAAGGCTGAACCCAAGAACCCGAAGATGCGCGTGATTCACGCGGTCGCCGATAGCTCCGCAGGAGCGGTGGCGCTTTTCCTCGACGACGAACAGAGCCCGACGGCGGCTTCGCTGCCTTTCAAGTCGGCCACGGAGTATCTGCCCATTTCGGGGGATGGCGCGCGCAAGGTGGCGCTGCGGCCCGCGAACTCCGACTCCAAAGCCGAGACCTTCTTCGATGGCCAGACGCCCAAGCTCGAAGAGGGCAAAATCTACACGGCCATCGCCTACGGCCTGGTGAGCCAAGATCCCAAGATCACGCTTGCGGCGGCCGACGATCCCGATGCGAAACCCTCGGCGCAAATCACCCGTCTACGCTGGTTCCATGCCGTGCCGGGCGTCGGTCCGATCGACGTCTGCGTCCCGGGCGAGAAGGCCCGCGATCCCGGCAAGCCGCTCTTTGCGAACGTCGACTACGGTGCCTTCAGCAGCGATGGCGACAACCTGCAGGAGGGCTACGCCAACCTGACGGCCAACGTCGATATGGCGCTGCAGATCCGCAGCCATAAGGAGGCGGTGTGCAGCGGCCGCGTGCTCGGCATCGTGCACTTCAAGGCGCCGGCGGCCTCGAACCAGACGGCGATCGTGCTCGCCAGCCTCAAGGGCAAGGGCTCGAAGCGCACTCCCGGCAGCGTGCTCTTCTGCCTCGACTCCCCTGCCCCCAGCCCCAACTGCGGCGAGACCGCGCTCAGCAAACGCTGAGCACGTTGCGGGAAAGGCCCCTAGTCGTTGACGGTGAAATCCACCGTGCTGCCTTTGGGCAAGGTCGTCCCTTCGGCCGGCTGCTGCGAGAGCACGACACCTTGCTCTTCGCTGTCGCTGTAGCCGAGACGCACCTTGCCCACCTTCAAGCCCATCTCGCTCAGCTTCTCGCGGACTTTGCGCAGGACCTGACCTTTGAAGGAGGGCAGCAGGACTCCGTCGCCGGGGCCGAGGACGATCTGCACCGCTGAGCCCTGCTTGGTCTCGCTGCCGGCGCTGGGCTGGGTCGTGCTGACGACGCCGCCATCGAGGGGGCTCGCCGGCGGCATGTAGCGCAGTCCTGCCTTCTCGAGGAGTTCGCGGGCGCTCTCCGGTGATTTGCCCTGTAGGTCGGGCACGACGACCATCGCCGGCCCAGTCGACATCTTCACGCGGATGGCGCTTTTGGGCGGCAGATCGGAGCCCGCGAGAGGGTTCTGCTCCGCGATATGGCCGGGCGGGGTATCGACATCGGCCACTTCGCCTTCGACGACCAAGCGCAGCGAATGCCGCTTGAGCACCTCCTTTGCCTCGTCGCTGCTCATGCCTAGCAGACGGGGCACGACCGTGGGCTGCCCTTTGTTCGACGCAGCCGCAGCGCCCGGGAACCAAGGCGTCCGCGCCAGCGCAAAGACGGCTGCCACGCTGACGAGCGCCGAAACCAGAGTGCTCACCAAGAAGACAGAAAAGAGGCCGCTGCTGCGGCGCACACCGGGGAGATCGTCGTCGTAAAATGCCATGGGCGCGAGCCTAGCAGGCTCCGTCTCTCTCCGCATGAAGCTCCGCTTCCGGCTTATGTTCTTTTTTTTCACAACCGGGTGGACTTCGACTCGGCTTTTCTCCACACTCCTTAGGTGGTGCCCCTCGACGCGACGCTTTTCCGCGCTCTCCTCGTCCTCCTCCTCAGCACCGCTTGTCTACAAGCCTGCGCAGACGACTCGCTCACCAATGCCTCGGTGTTTTCGCCGCAAGTGGAGGAGGTCGTCGTCGAAGTCGATTATCAAGACGGCGCCGAGCCCTTCGTCAACAACCTGCAGAATACGAACAACCCCTGGGTGACGCTCTTTCAGCCCAACATCGAGGCCCTCTTCCAAGGCGGCAACAAGCGTTTCTCCTTTCAAAACGAGCTCGCGCAGATGGAGAAGCTCGAGGGGATTAGCAAGACGCAGTTCAGCGCCGAAGACATTTTGGACCTCGCGGCGCAACACCAGAACGTGCGCAGCGCGACCCATCGGCGCGCCTTCTACGTCATCTTTCTCAAAGGCATTTTTGCCGGCTCCGATCCCTCGCGCCCGACCTTGGGCATCTCGATCGGTGACAGCGGTGTGATCGCCGTCTTCAAACCCGTGATCACGAGCGTGGCGGCGATGAGCGTGCAGCGTTTCGTCGAGCAGTCGACGCTCATTCACGAGTTTGGCCATTCGGTCGGCCTGGTGAACAACGGTCTGCCCATGGTGCGACCGCATCACGACGCCGAGCACGGTGCGCACTGCACCAACCCAAACTGCGTGATGTATTTTCAAAACGAAGGTCGCGACGATCTGGTCGCCTTCGTCAATCAGCTGGCCGCGACTTCGTCGGTCATCTTGTTCGGCCCCGAGTGCCTCGAAGACACACGCGCGGCGCAGATGCCTTGAAGCTCTGCCCAACCTTGCCGCTATAGGCGCGGATGAAGGGGACATGCCTCCCCTACGTGCCCGATGTTAGCCCCCGCTTGCACGCCACTTGTCCCCTACATCCACGGCTTGGGTAGGAGCAGGTTCCATGCCGTCTCCGCTCGATGCCCGAGAGCGCGGGGGCAGCGCTATGCTCGCCGAAATCGTTGGTAATTCCGAGTAACCTTGCTCACTCGATGCATCGCCATCGCCAAAGGCGGAACATCGGTCGAGCCAGAAACGAGAACCGGGAACGCGTCCTGCGCCATGAACCCGCGCGCGCTCTCGTCCTTGAGCTGAACAGCGGCCCTCCCTGCTGCTGGCCCGACTCTTGCCCTCCTTTGGGCTAAGCTCGTGTCGAGGACGCCAGCGATGAATCGTGATCTGCGCACCATGAAAAAGAAGGAAGTTCGAATGCCTTGGTCGAAGGGGCGAATGGCCCTTTTTGCGCTCGTGTCCTTCTCTTTGCTTTGGGCAGCGAGCGGCTGCACGGGCACGGGGAGCGCCGGCGAAAACGAAGACGTCGTGGTCACCAAATACGACCCGGCCAAAGACTTTCGCGCCTATACCACCTTCGCCATCGCGCCCGATGTCGGTCTGATCGGCAGCGACTTGCAAGAGGGCGCCTTGCTCGACAAAAGCATCGCCACGCCCATCCTCGACCAGGTGAAGGGCGAGCTCGAAGCGCGCGGTTATGTGCAGAGCAGCTTGGAGCAGGACCCCGATCTCGGCGTCAACGTCACCCTCCTACGGCAGCTTCGCCAAAGCGTCGTCGCCTATCCCGGGGGCTATTGGTGGGGCAGCTCGATCTACTATCCGGGGCCCAGCTATTGGGGCTATCCCGGCTACTCCTATTACGCCCCTTGGTCCTATGCGGTGTATTCGTATCAAGTGGGCACCCTGGTCGTCGAGATCGTCGACCGCCGGAGCGCGACCCCTCCCACCGCGCTCAGCCCCTCTCCGCTGCGCGATCCCTTCCCGCAACCCTCTCGCCTGGACATGGTGTGGAGCGGCTTCACCGTCGGCGTGCTGAGCTCCGACCCCAACGAAGTTAGCCGGCGCGCCGTCGCGGGCGTCGCGCAAGCCTTTCTGCAGTCGCCCTATTTCCAACGCTGAGGTTCGATTGTACGCGACTCGACGACTCTCCTTGCTCTTCCTCTCGCTCGGCTTTCTCGCGGCGCTGCCTGCGGCTGGCCAAGCGCAGCCCTTCGTCATGGCGTCGGCGCAATACAAGATGAGCGTTCCGCTCGGGAGCCTGCGCAACTTCAGCGACGAGCCGAGCTTTGCCGGCATGCGTCTCGATTGGCAGTACTTCCTCATCGAGAACCGCCTCTCGGTGGGCCTGGGCTTGAGCTGGAGCTCCTATCGTCAAGATTGGCCACGCGCCACCTACCCTATCGACAATGGCGCCATCACCTCGAGCATCGAGCGCGCCATGCGCTTTTGGACCTTCGAGCCCGAAGTCTTTTACTACTTCATCCCCGAGGGCATCGTGCGCCCCTTCGTCGGCCTTGGCCTCGGTGCAACGCTCGCGACCTTCGAGACGGCAGCCGGGCTGCTTTATGAAGGCGATACCGACGGCGCCTTCCTCGTCTCGCCCAAGGCTGGCGTGCTGATTCGTTTCTTCCGCGGGCCGCTGCTGCAAGTCGGCGCCATCGTCAGCGCCGACTATACCTTTACCGGCGCCGAGCCACCGCGCACCGGCAATCATACCTCGAGCACCTCGGTGCACGTCGGCCTTTACGTTTACTAAGCACGTCCGCTCAACGGGACGCGCGCTCCTCTTCGATCTTGCGGAGGACTTCTTCGGGCGCGACGTCGGAACGCAAATCGTCGATGCCGGCATCGGGTTCGATGTCGAGACGTTTGGCGATCGCGTTGACGAGATCGAGGAGACGCGTGAGTTCGTGCTCGGTCAGGAGGCTGACCTGCACGTTCAGATCGGCGCGTCTGTCGTCGAGCGCACTCATGCGGTTTTGGCTGATGAGCACGAAGGTGGAGAGGAAGATGGCTTCGACGGAGGCGATCATCGCCAACATCACGAAGGGGAAGGGATCCCAAGGGCGCAGCGGCAAGACGCGCAAGTTGCAGAAGATCCACGCGCCGATCACCAGCGCGTGCAGATAGACGAAGGCCATGCTGCCTGCGAAACGCGTGAAGGCATCGGCGATGCGGTCTTGAAGGCTTTTGCTGGACTCGAACTCCGCGCGCATCTGCGAGAGGGAGCTGACGTTGCGCTCCATCACACGAGTCAGCTCTGAATCCGGCTCGGTCGAGCCTGCGGGATGTTGCGACATGGGGAGTCATGAGGAAGCAAAGGTCGTTCCCCTCGGCGCAGTTCAGGGTTGAGCGTCATTGCATGGCACATGAAGTGCAAAACAGCTTGAGGTCTAAGCTCAGGAGCAGTCGACGTTTATGATCCGATGGGTTCAGCTTTTCGTCTCTTCCGCATCGCGACTCGATCGCTCTCTGCCGCCTCGCGTTGCAGAGGACTTCCCCGGGCTCGACTTTCGTTTGAGCCATACGCTCTCCTCCTTTCCTCGCGATGCCGCGAGCTTCGATCTCAACGATTGGCTCGAGGCCGATGTCGATCCCGGCGACTTCGATGTCTACTTGCGCGACTACAGCGAGCGGGGAGGACGCGGACTCATCGTCTGGGCGGCCGACATTCGCGACGATCGCCGGGTCGAGCGTGCTCTCTTGCAGGCGATGTTGCGGGTTCAGCGTTTGCTCGCGCGTCCGCAGAGCGCGGAAGAAGCTCAATTTCTCGCGATTCGGCGTCGGCATCGGGCGCTTCATAACCTCGCCAAGCCGCTGGTGCGGGCCGACTACGACCATGCACACGATACCTGGCGCTGGCTCCTCCGCCTCGCGCCGCAGGCGAGCCTTGCGCTGCAGACCGCGGCGCTATTCCACGACATCGAGCGCTTGATCAGCGAATCGGATGTGCGCATCGAGCATCGGGCCGCCGATTACCAAGCCTTCAAAGACGAACATGCGCGCGTCGGTGCGCAGCTCCTCCGCGATATGCTCCAAGGCATTTATCTCTCGGACGCGTTCATCGAGCGTGTGGCTGTTCTGGTCGAAAAGCATGAACGCCCCGCGCAGGATCCCGATCTCCAGACCCTCAACGATGCCGATGCGCTCTCGTTTTTCTCGCTGAATGCGAGCGGGTTTCTCAACTACTACGGGCATGAGCATACGCGGCGCAAAGTGGCGTATTCGCTCGGCCGCCTGCGCCCAGACCGCCAAAGCTGGCTCGACCGCATTCATTTCCGTGCCGATGTGGCCGCGATCGTCAGAGAAGTGCGCAGCGCATCCGCCCCTTCGGACTTCCTCGTGAGCACTGGGCTTCCCTCCTCCACCCGCCGGGTGGAGACGCTATGAAGGTCGTCATCTTCGGGCTCTCGGTCAGCTCTTCCTGGGGCAACGGACATGCCACACTGTGGCGAGGTCTGTGTCGCGTTTTGGCACAGTGGGGCCATCAGGTCGTCTTTTTCGAGAAGGACGTGCCCTATTACGCCGCACACCGCGACCTGCATGACCTCGAAGGAGGCAAGCTCTGCCTCTACCGCGAGTGGGTCGATGTCGAGAGTCTGGCGCAACGAGAGCTCGACGGCGCCGACGCTGCCATCGTCACCTCCTTCTGCCCCGACGGCGACAGGGCATCGCGCTTGGTGTTCGACGCGAAGCGACCGCTCAAGGTCTTCTATGATCTCGACACCCCGGTGACCTTGAGCACGCTGAGCCGTGGAGAGGGCATTCCTTACCTGCCCGCCTCCGGCATGCGCGAGTTCGACCTGGTGTTGAGCTATACCGGCGGTGCGGCGCTGCGCGCTCTGCAGCAGCAGCTCGGCGCGCGCCGCGTTTATCCGCTCTTCGGCAGCGTCGATCCACAGGTGCATCGGCCCGCGGCATCTTTGCAACGTTATCGCGCCTCGGTGTCGTATTTGGGCACCTATGCGGAAGACCGGCAGCCGGCGCTCACGCGTCTCTTCGTCGAGGCGGCGCAGCGTATGCCCGATCGACGCTTCCTCATCGGCGGCGCGCTCTACCCCGAAGATTTTCCTTGGACGCCGAATATCCATTTCGTGCGCCATGTGCCGCCTCCCGAACATCCTTCTTTCTTTGCCTCCTCGCGTCTGACATTGAACGTGACGCGCAAAGCCATGGCGGAGATGGGCCATTGTCCTTCGGGGCGCCTCTTCGAAGCCGCCGCTTGCGGCACACCCATCGTCAGCGATGCCTGGGAAGGCCTGGAAGACTTCTTCACGCCCGACGAAGAGATCCTGATCGCGCATACGACGGAAGAGGCCATCGGCGCCTATCTGCGGAGCGACGAAGAGCTCGCCAGGATCGCCAAGGCTGCGCGTGCACGTGCGCTTGAGGAACATAGCGCCGAGCGACGCTGCGCCGAACTGGTGGACCATTTGTCGGGCAGTTCGTCCGCTGTGGTGCAGGGGAAGCCTGCAAAGGTCGAAGCTGCTTCGATGGGGAGGTAAGGATGTGGGGAATCATTCCAGCCGCGGGTTTGGGTACGCGGATTCAGCCTTTGGCGTGCTCGAAAGAGCTTCTTCCGCTCGGGAGCCGGTTCGAAGGCGAGGTCGAACGCCCGCGCGCGGTGAGCGAATACCTCGTCGAGCGAATGATCCAGGCCGGTGCGACCAAGATC
>ERZ1066121.2312-NODE-2312-length-12267-cov-6.055274_pt1 | contig 12267 bp, 10 predicted proteins | sample MGYA00382768_ERZ1066121 | MGnify/ENA primary metagenome ERZ1066121 (study PRJEB33369, sample SAMEA5778351) | biofilm metagenome | biome: Industrial cooling water; feature: Water cooling tower basin; material: Biofilm | place: United Arab Emirates | collected... | reverse complement strand
TCTCGGAGGGGTGCAAGCTCACCTTCCTCCCAGAGGGGGATTTCCAGATAGGGGATGGGGCCTCGTGCTCCGGGGCGAAAGGATAGAGGTCGTTGCGATTCTTCCGACAGCGTGTTGTCGATGAGCCATAGGCGGCACTCCTCTTCTTCCTCGAATGCAGGGTGCTTCATCAGCGCGTTGTTTTGTGCCGTCGAGCTCAGAAGCCAGAGGTTCAAGGCCTGCTGTGCGTTTAGGCCATCAGGATGGTCACGGCCGCCGGGGTAGTTCCGGAACAAGACATCGAGCGCGGGTTCAACCTGATTTTTCGTCTGCTCTTTTTGTTTCGATTCGTCGTAGCAAAGTCGAGAAAAAAAGAGTGCCTCTTTCTCTGACGCCTTTCTTTCCGTCAGTTTGTTCAAAACGTTCGTGTCGAAGCCTAATGAGAATCCTTGACCCATGGCACCGTACCCGCGCCACTGTGCCAGCGAGTCCCCCTTTGAGGAAAACGAGGCGGCGTAGATGCTGTGGTTGCTATTCACTTGGGCGCAGATGTTCCCGATGTAGTCTTGGAGGAATCTGCGCGCGTCGGTCTTCTCATTCGCCCTTGAAAACAGCCATTCGGAGAGGAAATCGCGTACGCGCTGGGTGGCAATCTGGTTTTCCGAGATGTCGTTCAGAAAGTCCGTATGTGTTGCCCAGATCATACGACCTTTCAGGATTCCGTTGAGCCCTTTCCAGTCGGTGTAATGGTACACGATGCGATCCGCCTCCACACTCAGCTTCTTCGGAAACTCGTTGTGCTCCGGGCAGGCTTCTTCAAATTTGTCGTAGATTCGATCGACCGCGTTCTTCTTTTCCACGTCTGCGTCTCCTTCCGCCAACCCGAAACCTCGAAAGAGATAGTAACCAGATTGGGTGCAACGCGAACAACCTTCGTCCCGTCCCCGGGAAGAGGGGACCCCCCATGGGCACTCCAGCTCTTGTTCCTTCTTCTCCTTCTCGAAGAGGAATGCCCTCGCTCGTCCCGCCTGCAGCCAAGACTTCGTCAGGCATGCCCGTTAGTGCGTCGATCCGATTAACCACCGGTGGTCCTAGACATAGTCTTGGGTTGGTCCATAATGGAGCTATGGAGAACATCGCCACTGCCAAGGCCAAGCTCTCGGAACTCGTGCAGCGGGCCCTGAACGGCGAAGATGTCGTCATCTCCCGCAATGGGGTGCCAGTCGTTCGTCTCGTGGCGATTCGTCCGATGAGCGCTGAAGATCCCTGTCGCGTGATACCAGAGCTCAGCATTCAGGTGGGGCGCGATGCGCTGGATCCGCTCGGCGAAGAAGACTGGGGCGAACTCGGAGGATGATTCTTCTCGATACCTGCGTGCTGCTCTGGTTGGCTGCGGACCCAAGTCCTCTGCCGGAAAGCGTGAAGACCCATATCCGCAACGTGGCGCCTGGGCAGCGTTATCTGTCAGCGATTTCGATGTTCGAGATCGGAGTGAAACATTCTCGAGGGAAGCTGGTGCTGCCGCAGCCTCCGCGCACCTGGTTTGAGCGACAGTGTGCGGCCCGCTCCATCAACGTGCTTCCGGTGACGGCCTCCATCGCCGCACGCGCAACCGAGTTGCCATGGCATCACCGCGATCCTGCCGACCGGATGATCCTTGCCACGGCGCTCGAATACGATCTGCCCATCGTGACCTGCGATGAGGCCTTTAAGGCCTATAACAATGTCCGCTTGCTCTGGTGAGCTCCTGTTCCGCGAGGCTATCGCCAAGGCAGGGGGTGATCGTAAACGTCGTACGATCAACTCGGCCGTCTACCGAGAGGACGGCCTCTACATTCCCGCGTTCCACTCAAGGCCCTGCCGCTGATTGGCGAAGGCTTGGATGGCCAGCAAACTCGTCTGCCCAAGCTTCGCGAGTTCTTCGCGCAAGTTGATGCCCGAGCTCACCGGAGAGCACTGCACGATCGTGTCGGCCTGGCGCATCAGACGCGCGTCTCCTTCGAGAAGGGCGAGACCGTATTCCTGCTCTTGAGCGCTGCCGGCTAAGGCGCAGCGGGCGTCGTAGGGGCCGATCTGCGCTGCTGCCCAGCGCTGGAAACCCTGCGTTTGCGCCGCGTCGCCGGCGAGATCGGGTTGGTAGTCGGGAACGTAGATGCTCATCTGCGGCTGAAACATCCGCAGCGCTTCGTCGGCAGCACGGCGCGCGTCGGGGCCGAAGGCGACGCCGGTGTGCAGCACGGTGCTCTCCTGCGAAAAGCGACGCAAATGCGCCAGTTCCGGCAAGGTTTCGTAGAGGGAGAGCGAGAGCGCCATGCCAGGGTCTGCGGCCGCGTCCGACCAAGGATTGCCCCGCAGAATGAAGCGGGGAGGGGGCGGCGTAGAGCCCGAGCAAGGGCCGTAGGAGATCGGGAAGTGGTACCAGCAGAGCCAAGCATGGTCAGCGCTGCAGCGCGTCGCGCCGAGACGACGCGGATCGGCATCGTCGCCCAAAGACGCGAAGCTCAGGGCGAGTTCGCCGCCAAAACTTTTGGGCAAGGGAAGGTCGTCCGTTTTAGGGGCAGCGCATGAGACCACCCATAGGAAGAGCAGGGCGGATGCGAAGGAAAGCGCAGGCCATCGGTCTCGAAATCGGCGAATGCCTCGCGCTCTTTTCTCGGCGGAGAAGCTCATGCGTAAAGGGCATAAGCCAAGACCGAGCCCTTTGACTAGCCCCCCAAGCCCGCGCTGCCTTTGCCCGATGCGCCTCTGTGTGTCTCAACCCTCGTCTTCGGCGCTCTCGTTGACCACCGAACGCGAGCGCGGGAAGCGCCGTCGCGGAAAACATTGCAGGCTGCGCGGGCGGTCGTCGGGGCGGGTCCAGGTCAGGGCCTTGATCGGATTCTTTTTCACCACTCGGTAGCGCACGGCAGGGCGGAAAAGCGGGCCAGGATCGCAGTTTTTGCCATCGTGAATCAGCTCGAAGTGCACATGCGGCCCCTTGCTGATGCCGGTGCTGCCGACCTCGGCGAGGATGGCGCCGCGCGCTACCTTCTGGCCGGCGACGACGAAGTTGACCGAGTTGTGCGCGTACATGGTCACCCAGCCGCCGGGATGGATGACGAGCACCATATTGCCGTAGCCGGTGACCTCGTTGCCCGCATAGCCGACGATGCCCGGCCCGGCGGCGCGCACGTTCCAGCCGATCTCGCCCATGATATCCATCGCCAGGTGGTAGCCGCCTTCGCCCGAGCCGAAGCCGCGCGTGAACCAGCCCTTCGCCACCGGCCAACGCAGGGTGCCGAGCAGGCGGTTCGGCCGGCCTCCAGCGGCGCGTAACCAGGCGGGTTGCACGCGGCCGCTCAAAAGCTCGCTGGCGGCCTTGCGAGTGCCCAAGCCCAGGCGTTGACCCATGCCCGTGGCGCGCTTCTGTGAGGGCGTGGGTTCGCGTTTGGCGAGGCCTTTCTTGTCGCGCAGCACACCCGGGATGAAGACTTTGCTGCCCTCGCGCAGCTTGGTCACTTCGTCGGGTCCCAAATGGTTGGCGGCCATGATCTCGGCGACGCTGACCTGAAAACGATTGGCCAGGTCCCAGACCGTCTCGCCGCGCTCCATGCGGTGCTCGACGCCTCGCGCCTTGGCCTCGGGTTTGGTTTGGGTCTGCAGCGCTTGGCGTTTGCGCAGACCGGGGATCAACACCGGACGCCCGGGGCGCAGCAGACGCAGATGCTCCTCGGAGAGGTGGTTGGCCTCTAAGATGGAATCGACCGGCTTGTCGTAGAGCCGCGCCAAATCCCAGAGGGTCTCCCCCTGACGCAAGATATGGTGGCTCCCTGCTGGCCCTTCCGGCGGCACTTCCGGCAGAGGTGGACTTGGCTCTTTGGGCGCGGCGGCGGCTTGCGGGCTCGCCTGGCGAGCGGGGACGTTCAGCGTCATGCCGGGGCGGAGTTTGGGCGCGTCGCTCTCCGACATCTTGTTGAGGCGAAGGATCTCGTCCACCCTGCTTTGGTAACGCCGAGCGATCTGCCAGAGGGTCTCGCCTTCGCGGACTTCGTGCACCGCCAGCGGCGTCTTGCGCGCGGGCGCTACCTTTTCGCGGGGTCGCTGCGCATCGCTCGCGTCGGGCGCGCCGGCATCGCGCGAGCTACAGCCGAGAGTAAGTGAGAGGCAAAGCCACAAACTTCGCCCAAGGGCCCAGCGGCCATATCCAACGAACGACACGCGGGGAGCCTAGCCCATGTGCCCTGCGGCGCACGTCCTCGCAGGACCGGAGAGGGAGGCTGGCCTCCTGCGCTGGCCCGGAGCCGCGGACGGAGACTGCGCCTCGAGTGGAGAAAAACAACGACGTTTAATTGCAATTTTCTGCACCTGGAGGTTTGCGGCATTTCGCCTCCCATGACATAAATGTCACGTGTCCCGGCCCACAGGTCGCAGCCAAGAGCTTCCGGCAGACGCCGAAGCCGTTTTTTCCGCCTTCTTGGTGAAAGCGAACGAAGGCTCCCGTGCGTCGCGGACCTCGGAAGTCGTTCCCGCAGCCGCCATGCGCGGGCCGGCAGCGCAGCCCTCGACAGGAGCACGAGGGGCAGAATCGGGGCCCCAGCCTTCGCCGGGTGCGGCTTCGCTGGGCTCCACACTAGGGGTCGCTTCGCCTTCATCCTTCGGACCCTCGCTCGGTCGCAACCTCATGGCGCAGGGCTCGACAGCCTCGCAGGCGCCTCTCAGCCCCGACGAGGCCCGGCATGCCCGCGAGGAAATGGCGCGCATGCTCGGCGGTCGCAACAGCAACCCCGAAGGCTTCGCCTCGGCGCAAGAGCTCGAGGGTTTGATGAGCGATATGCAGGTGCTCTGGCGTTACGGCTACGACCGCCGGGTGCTCGAAGAGTTACGCTCGCTCTGCCGCCGCTTCCCCAAAGATCTACTTCTTCTGCGTCGCTTCGCCGAGTTTTGCCAGCAGGTCGGCAGGCCGGCGCAGGCCGCCGAATTCCTCTTCGTGCTCGCCGCCAAGCTCTATCGCCGGCGTGAGCTCGACGCGATGCTCGCCACCTTGAAGCAGGTCCTCGAACTGGTCCCGGGTCATGCCTTGGCGCAGCGCCTTTTGACCATGTTGGGCCGCCCGATGAACGGCATCGGCCCCCATCAAGGCGCCTGATTTTCCGCTCTCGGCGCATTGTACTCGGCAGACTGTCCTCGACAGCTCGGCGCTTCGTGGCAACCTTCGTTCCCCCTTGCTTCTCGCCGGCCTGGGGTTCGAGGAGTAGATCGTGGCTCGCCGTCCCAAAGACCTTCCCAAAACCTCTTCGCTGGCCCTCATCGAGGACGCCTCGCTCGCCGAGGAGACGCGCCGTCGTTACCTTAATTATGCCCTGAGCGTCATCACCTCGCGCGCCCTGCCCGACGTGCGCGACGGCCTCAAGCCGGTGCAGCGCCGCATCCTCTACACCATGGACCGCGAGCTGCATCTGCGCTCCGATGCCCGCTACCGCAAATCGGCGGCCATCGTCGGCGAGGTGATGGGCAAGTTCCACCCCCACGGCGATACGGCCATTTACGACGCCTTGGTGCGTTTGGCGCAGGACTTCACCATGCGCGCGCCTTTGGTCGACGGGCGCGGCAACTTCGGCTCGCCCGACGGCGATAGCGCGGCGGCGATGCGTTATACCGAGGCCAAGCTGCGTCCTCTGGCGGTGGAGCTGCTCGAAGAGCTCGGCAAGCAGACGGTCTCCTTCCGGCCCAACTACGACGGCACCCGCGACGAGCCTACGGTGCTGCCAGCGCGTTTCCCGCACCTTTTGGTCAACGGCTCGCAGGGCATCGCGGTCGGCATGGCCACCTCGATCCCGCCCCACAACCTGGGCGAGGTGATCGACGCCTGCGTGGCGCTGATCGACGATCGCAACCTCTCGGTCAAACAGCTGCTCAAATTCGTCAAAGGCCCCGACTTCCCGACCGGTGGCGAGCTGAGCTGCAGCAAGCAGGAGCTCGAACAGGTCTACACTCAGGGCCAGGGCGCCTTGCGCCTGCGCGGCACCTGGACGGTCGAGCAGTCGGGCAAAGGGCCTTTGCTCTTGGTGATCCAGTCGATTCCTTATTTGGTCGAGCGCGGCAGCGTCGTCGAGAAGATCGCCGACCTCATCACTTCCAGGCGTCTGCCGCAGGCCCTCGATGTGCGCGACGAGAGCACCGACGTTTGCCGCATCGTTTGCGAGCTCCGGCCCGAAGCCGACCCAGCGCTGGTCGCGGCCTTCTTGCAGAAGCACACGCCCCTGGCCGTCAACGTGCAGGTCAACCTCACGGCGTTGGTGCCGGTCGAAGGCAGCGATGTGGCGGCGCCGCAGCGTCTCGATCTGGTGTCGATGCTGCAGCATTTCTTGCGCTTCCGCATGCGCGTCATCGAACGCCGCCTGCGTTACGAGCTCGAAGAGCTGCGCCGCCGCATCCATATCCTCGAGGGCTTCGAGACCGTCTTCGATGTGCTCGACGAGACCATCGCCATCATCCGCCGCTCCGAAGGGCGTAAAGACGCGGCGGGCAAGTTGATGCAGCGCTTCAAGCTCGACGAGGAGCAGGTCAACGCCATCTTGGACCTGCGCCTCTACAAGCTGGCGCGCCTCGAGATCAACTTGATCCGCCAGGAGCTCAAAGAGAAGCGCGCTGCGGCGCAGAAGCTCGACGCCTTGTTGCGCAACGAGGGCAAGCGCTGGAAGCTGATGCGCGACGAACTCGAAGGGCTCAAAGAAAAGTTCGCCACTCGCCGCCTCACCAAAGTCGTCGGCGTGCAAGAAGAGACCAAGATCGATCCCGAGGCCTTCATCATCGAAGAAGACGCGATGGCCGTCATCACTCAGCAGGGTTGGGTGCGGCGCCAGCAGCGCATCAAAGACGTGGCCTCGACTCGCGTGCGCGAGGGCGACGCCTTGCTCGAGATCGTCGCCGGCTCGACCCGCAGCACGTTGATGTTTTTTACCAGCACCGGCTCTTGCTACAGCTGCCGCTTGGTCGATCTGCCTGCGACCTCGGGCTACGGCTCGCCGATCCAGACCTTCTTCCGCCTCGGCGACGGCGAAAAGTTGGTGAGCGTGTTCGGGACGGATCCCCGCTTTCTCGAGGTGCCTCCGCCCGGCGAAGATTCCTCCTTGGTCGAAGCGCCGCTGGCCTTCGCGCTGACGCGTAGCGGCATGGCTTTCGCGTTTTCGCTGCGTGCCTTTCGTGATCCCTCGACCCGCAACGGGCGGCGTTTCTGCCGTTTGGGTGAGGAGGATGAAGTGGTCAGCGTCGGGCTCTTGCCGCCCAAGAGCTTGGTCGCTTGCGTCAGCGCGCGCGGCAAGGCTATCCTCTGCCCGGAGAGCGAGCTGCCGCGGGTGGCAGGGCCGGCCAAAGGCGTCCGCTTCCTCAAGCTCGACGAGGGGGACCATGTGGTCGCCGGCCGCAGCTTGAGCAAGCGTGAAGGCCCGCTCGAGTTGCAACTCGAGAGCGGCAAAACTACGCAACTCCGTTACGACGCGAGCGCCAGCACGAGCCGCGGCGGCAAAGGCTTTGCGCTCATCAAACGGGGCAGGGTGGTGCAGGCGCTGCTCTCACCCCAAGTCCCCGAATTCCCTTCGACTTAGTGTTCGGATTTTATGGCGACGACTTATACCGCACGCGATATCGAAATCCTCGAGGGCCTCGAGCCCGTCCGCAAGCGCCCCGCGATGTACATCGGGGGCACGGGCACGCAGGGTTACCACCATCTCCTCTGGGAGATCGTCGACAATGCCATCGACGAGGCCATCAACGGCCACGCCGACCGCATCGAGGTGGTGCTCGATGCCGACGCCAAAGGCGTCTCGGTGAGCGACAACGGCCGCGGCATCCCGGTCGACATGCATCCGCAGTACAAAAAGCCTGCGCTCGAGCTCATCCTCACCACCTTGCACGCAGGCGGCAAGTTCAGCTCCAAAAACTACCACGTTTCGGGCGGCCTCCACGGCGTCGGCTCCTCGGTGGTCAACGCGCTCGCGACCGAGCTGCGCGCCACCATCCACCGCGACGGCGAGATCTACGAACAGAGCTACTCGCGCGGCAAAGCGACGAGCAAGCTGCGCAAGCTGGGCAAGACGCGCAAACGCGGCACGACCCTTTGGTTCCGCCCCGACGAAGAGATCTTCGGCAAGCAGGCCAGCTTCCGCGCCGAGACGGTGCGCGAGCAGCTCGAGGCGAAGAGCTATCTGCACAAAGGCCTGACCCTGCTCTTCGTCGATAAGGCGAGCGGCGAGAAGGTCGAGTTCAATCACCCCCGCGGCATCATCGACTTTCTTGCCCGCCTCTTGGAGGAGAAGAAGCAGAAGGTCGTGCATACGCAGGCCTTCACCCTCGAGCGGGCCGGCGAGGCGCGTGTCGAAGTGGCGATGCAGTGGACCGAGGCGCGCGAAGAGGTCTTCCGCTCCTATGTCAACGGCATCCCCACGCCCATGGGCGGCACCCACGAAAACGGCCTCAAGCAGGCCCTCGCCAAGGCCTGCCGTGCCTATATGCAGACGCGCAAGCTGGTGCCCAAGGGCATGAGCATCACGGCCGAAGACGTGCGCGAGGGCCTGGTCGCGGTGCTCAGCGTCTACATCTCGGAGCCGCAGTTCCAAGGGCAGACCAAAGAGCGCCTGAACAACCCCGAGGTGGTGCAGCTGGTCGAGAGTACGGTGCGCACCGCCCTCGAGCAGTGGTTCTTCGACAACCCTTCGATCGCCGAAGCGGTGATGGCGCGCGTCATCATGGCGGCGCGTGCGCGTGAGGCGAGCCGCTCGGCCATCCAGCAGGTGACGCGCAAGAGCGCCGTCAACCACCGCCTCAACTTGCCGGGCAAGCTCTCCGACTGCGCCAGCACAGATCCTCGAGAGAGCGAGCTCTTCCTGGTCGAGGGCGACAGCGCCGGCGGCAACGCCAAGCAGGGCCGCGACCGCCGCACGCAGGCCATTCTGCCGCTACGTGGCAAGGTGCTCAACACCGAGCGCGCCACCAGCTCGGCCGTGCTCGGCAACCGCGAGCTGCAAGACATCGTCAGCGCCTTGGGCTGCGGCATGGGCAAAGAGCTCGATCTGCAGAAGCTGCGCTACGGCAAGATCTTCCTGCTGATGGACGCCGACAGCGATGGCCATCATATCGCCACCTTGCTGCTCACCTTTTTCTACCGCCTGCTGCCGGAGCTGGTCCGCGCCGGGCACGTCTATCTGGCGCAGCCGCCCCTCTACCGCATCGACGTCGGCCAGCAGACCTTCTGGGCCCGCGACGACGAAGAGCGCGAGAAGGTGCTGCGCAGCCTGGCCAAAAACGCCAAAGCCGAAGTCAGCCGCTTCAAGGGCTTGGGCGAGATGACGGCCGAAGAGCTGAAGATGACCACCCTCGACCCGCGCAGCCGCCGCGTGCTGCGCGTGCGCATCGAAGAAGAGCAAGAGGTCGACCGCGTCTTCAACGAGCTGATGGGCAAAGACCCGGCCTCCCGCTTCGACTTCATCATGGAGAACGCACCCCGCGCGGGGGTCGAGGATCTGGATTTGCACTGAGCCTCCGGCCTTTCACGGCTCGCGTCCGAGCGCACATTTTTTTGACTTGTGCTCCGGCTTCTGCTTCAAGCGACGAAGTGGACAAAACTTGCCGGATAGGCTCATGACGCAAACAGCTTCTTCATGTAACGTATGTGGTCGCGACTTTCAGGTTCGCTTTGCCTATCAGGTGCGTGAGGAGGCTGGGCGTTTCGCCTATGTCTGTTCGACCGCCTGTCACGAGCGCCTGCTGGCGCAAGAAGGGCAATGCACCTGCTCCACCTGTGGGAAGAGCTTTGCGCTCGAGTTTCCCTACCAGGTGCGGGTGAGCGAGGGCGCGCGGCGCTACTTCTGCAGCCTTGGCTGCCGAAAAGAAAGCGTGCCTCAGATCAAGGCTGCCCCGCCGCCAGTGGCGCGCAAGACGCCGCGGCGCATCGCGGTCTTCAACCACAAGGGCGGCACGGGCAAAACGACCACGGCCGTCAACCTCGCCGCGGCGGCGGCCGAGTCGGGCGCCAAGGTCCTGCTCATCGATGCGGACGGCCAGGGCAACGTCGGCGCCTCTCTGGGCATCCGTGGCGAGCAGACCCTCTACCACGTGCTGGTGCTCGGGGCCGATCCCCTCGGCGCGGTGGTGCCCATCCGCAACAACCTCGATGTCTTGACCTCGAACGAGACCTTGGCGGCGGCCGAGCTCTATCTCGCCCGTCAGCCCAATCGCGACCGTATCTTGCGTGATCGCCTTGGGGTCTGCGCCGAGTCCTACGACCTGGTCGTCATCGATTGCGCGCCGGCGCTCTCGCTCATGAACCAGAACGCGCTGGTTTATGCCGACAGCGTGCTGGTGCCGGTGGCCTGCGACTACCTCTCGCTCTTCGGCGTGCGCCAGGTGCTCAAGACCTTGCGCAACGTGCGCGAGCTCTTGCGCCACGAGGTCTCCTTCCTTGGCGTGCTGCCGACTTTCTACGACGCCCGTCAGCGCATCGCGAGGCAGTCGGTAGACGCGCTGCGGGAGCACTTCAAAGAGCGCTGCCTGGCGCCGATCCGCGCCAACACGAAGATCAAAGAGGCGCCGACGGCCAAGCAGACGATCTTCGAATACGCGGCCGACAGTCACGGCGCGCAAGATTACCGGGCGCTTTTCCGTCGCGTGCAGCGGGAGCTCGAGGGCAAGCAAAACAACGCCTCCTCGCTCCTCGAGCCCATGCTCGAAGAGATGACGAGCAAGAGCGAGCAGGGCGCCATGATGCCCGTGCCCGCCTACGCAGCTAGCGCGGCGCGAGGTTCGCGATGAGCGAGGACGATCTGCTCCGCGAACCCAACGTCGACGCTCTAGGCAGCGAAGGCTACGCTACGGGGAGCTCGGGCGATGAGCTCGAGGGCCAAGGCTTTCGCTCCGTCTTCGACGGCGACGAAGTCCGGCAAGTGCTCGAGGCCTCCTTCTTTCGTGGCGACAAAGGTCGCCCTCCGACGCGGCGCAGCGCTCCCGAACCGGAGAAGCCGCAGCACTATAAGGTCATCTGCATCTCGATGTACAACGAGGACCTGAGCCGTCTCGATGCCAAGGTCGACGAGCTGCGCAAAGCCGGCTTCCGCAAGGTCAACCGCAGCGCCTTGATCCGGCTGGCGCTCGAACGCCTCGACAACGTCGCCGACGAGGACTCCTTGCGTTCCTGGGCCAGAGCCCTGGGCTGGGTCGCGGCGCGACGTCCCTAAGGGCTGAGGGGGAGCCTATCGTCTCCTTGCTTCGCCGAAGGCTCCCCTTATCCACTTTTGGCATCCCTACAGATACTAGAGGGGGGCAGAGGATTTGTACTAGAGCCTCTACTTTAGATGTTTGGTAAAGCCCTCTGGACTAAGGCCTTCGACTAAACACGCTTTCTTTACTAGAGCGCGACGTTGGTCAAAAAGCCTTTACTAGTGGACAGCGTTAGTAAAGAGGGCTTTACTAACGCAATAGGCGGATCCAGCCAGGTTCTCTGGTAGACCGCGAATCATGCCGAAGCGAAGCACCGGACGATACGAGCGCATCAGGGTCGCTGGGGAGGAGAGCGCGGCGTTCATCCCCTTTGCGTTGCCGCCGGCCGCGCCCCCCTTGGCGATCGACTCCGGCCTCGTCGAGCGGCTCCGCAGTGCCGAACAGGCGCTAGTCCGACTCGAACTCGCCGGCGAAATGGTCCCCTCGCTCGACGGGTTCATCTACGCCTTCGTGCGCAAAGAAGCCGTCGTTTCATCCCAGATCGAGGGGACTCAAGCCACGCTCGTCGATTTGCTCAACTTCGAGGCGCAGGAGGTCGGCGGGGAGGCGCCAGACGCCACCCGGCCGATCGCCGACGTGGAGGAGATCTGCAACTACCTCGACGCTCTGTCCTATGCGCGGGAGCAGCTCAGCGACTCAGGGGGACTCCCCCTCTCGATGCGGCTGCTGAAAGAGACGCACCAACGCCTCATGCGCGGCGTGCGTGGCGCCGAAAAACTGCCGGGTGAGCTCAGGCGGAGCCAGAACTGGGTCGGAGGCAGCCGGCCCGGCAACGCCGTCTACGTCCCGCCGCCGCCACACGCGCTCGGCGAGGTGCTGGGCGCTTTCGAGCGTTACCTGCACGCGGATGACGCCTTACATCCACTCGTGCGTGCAGGCCTTCTGCACGTGCAGTTCGAGACCATCCATCCCTATCTCGACTGCAATGGCCGCATCGGTCGCCTACTCATTACCTTGCTGCTCGAACACTGGAAGCAGCTGAGCAAGCCCCTCCTCTACCTGAGCATCTTCTTTAAGCGCCATCGAGAAGAATACTAC
>ERZ1066121.2311-NODE-2311-length-12267-cov-9.103259_pt1 | contig 12267 bp, 9 predicted proteins | sample MGYA00382768_ERZ1066121 | MGnify/ENA primary metagenome ERZ1066121 (study PRJEB33369, sample SAMEA5778351) | biofilm metagenome | biome: Industrial cooling water; feature: Water cooling tower basin; material: Biofilm | place: United Arab Emirates | collected... | reverse complement strand
CCCTGATACGTCAGAATAGGGATTTGCTGATCCCGCTTGGGGTGCTGAATGCTAGAAATCTCTACATCCTGCCGTTTCAGAATAAACATGACACTAGCAATTTCTCCTGTCAGGGCTGTGTGGGTGTCAACCGGGCGGGGGCTTGGGGGTGGGCCAAAACCGGATACTGCGATCGGCTGAGGGGAAATCAAAATCGATAGTCAGATAGACCCCAGATTACTTCAATCTTTTGATTTACGGAATTCCTACGGTGAACTTTATCGGTGCGAGTTGGCGCTGGTTGGGCGAGCAAATGGAGGCCGTTAGGGTGTTTTGGGGTTGGGGGGCAGGCTGCCGGAGCTGAGGCTGGGTGGTAATGCTGATTTGATGGTGGGTGAGTGGGCGCTCAGGCTGAGGGCAAGGATGGATGCACGCGGGCGGTTGCCGACTGAATCCGTGTTCAGGGTACCTTAGAACTCGTGGGTTGAGACGAATTCATTGAAAGTGATTATATTACCTAACATTTGTCTAAAATGTTTAGTGGGATAGTCGGTGGGGGATGGTTGTGGGCGATCGCGGTTGATCTGGTGCCGGGGAACTGCGCTGGGGGGAGCAAAAGAGGGTTGCACCAGGCCCGAAAACTCTGGACAATGGGTGTAGTTGTCGTGTTTGGTTGGGGCTCATAGCTCAGTGGATAGAGCAATCGCCTTCTAAGCGATCGGTCACAGGTTCGAATCCTGTTGAGCCCGTTCTTGGGTATACCACCAGTTTAATAAGAGGGCGCGGCACTGGAGACAGGCGATCGCGCTGAGGAGAGTGTTTAGCCCGGTGGGAGTATGGGCGATCTGTTGGCCCAGGTAGGCGGGGGCGATCGTGGTGGTGGGGGCAATGTGGGCCACCATGCCATAGAGCCGCTGATTGGAAAAGGAACTGTTGATGGGCCAGCCTTCTGGGTTGAGGCAGGCGAGATGTAGGATATCGCTGTTGGCGAGGCCGAGTTCGCGCTGGAGGATGGCGATCGCGGCGGCGGTGGGGGTTTGCTCTGGGGGGAGGCGACCACCGGGAAAATCGAGGGTGGCGGCTCCGACCCCAGGGCGATAGCTGGGGGGGGGCAGGAGAAAGTTCTGGTGTTGAATCGGTAAAACGACGACGGAGTGTGCCCGTTCTACCCGCCAATAGTCTAGGGGGTGGCCGTGATGGTCGGTGAGGTGTTCGCCAATGAGGGTGCACCAGGGCGATCGCAGTTCCAAGAAGCGATCGCGGACGGGCCAAACGGGATCTTCAGGCGGGGTCATGCTGGGGGCTAATCGTGGACGACAACCGGGGTGCCAACGCTGGCCCAGTTAAAGAACCATTTCGCATGATCCACGGCCACATTGGTACAGCCATGACTGACGGGCGTACCGAAGCGATTGTGCCAGTAGGCTCCGTGAATGGCATACCCCCGGTGATAGTACATGGTGTAAGGGACATCGTCGATATCATAATCATCGCCTTGCATCCGGGCGTAGCGGTGGCGGGTTTGGATGGCAAAGACTCCGGGTGGGGTGGGGGTGGCGCTTTTGCCAGTGGAAACGATGACGGCGTAAACTTGGCGATCGCCCTCCCAGGCATACAAGCGCTGACTGGACAGGTCAATTTCTAACCAGCGGGAACCCGAAGCCTTGAGGTCGGTGACGGCGCTGGCAATGGTTTGGGTTTGGGCGATGGCGATCGCGGGGGCCGCTTGCGCGGGGTGAAGCCGGAGGGTAGCCTCCATGCCAACGGTGAGCACAACGCCCAAGGCACTCAAAACAGAGCGGGTGAATGAAGATTGCATGATGTTCTCATTGTGCTTAACTCCATCCTAGGCCGATGGTGCGGGCGTTTGGGAAGGGCCAGCTTACAAACTGTTAGGGTTGTAGACACTTCTTGATGTTGTGTAATCTTCGGGGTCGGGTGGGGGCGGTGTGCCCTGGGCTGAGCGGGGGCGCTGCTCTTGGCTGAAGATCAGGCGTTGCATCAGATGGCTGGTGCGGGTGGCGATCGCGGCCCAATCCTGGGCACCAAGGGCCGCAGCGGGAAACAAATCACTGGAAATGCCCACGGCGATCGCCCCAGCCGCCAGAAAAGTGAAAGCATTATCCAAAGTGACTCCTCCAGTGGGAATCAGCGGAATCTCCCCCAGTGGCCCTTGCAAACTGTGAATGTAAGCCACGCCCCCCACCGCTTGAACTGGGAACACTTTCACACTGGCGGCCCCGGCTTGCCATGCCGTCACAATTTCCGTTGGGGTCAAGGCTCCGGCAATGAGGGGGACATCCTGGGCGATCGCGGCTTCAATCAACCCCACGTTGACATGGGGCGTAAACAGGAATTCGGCTCCAGCGGCGATCGCGGCCTGCACCTGGGCCAGCGTGGTCAACGTGCCCGCCCCAATCACACACTGAGGCAACTGCTCCCGCAGCGTGGTGATCAACTCTGCCGCGCGATCGCTGTTCCACGTAATTTCAATAAATTGCATTCCCCCCTGGGCGATCGCCGTTGCCATCCCCATTCCCAGTTCCAACTGCGGCGCACGGATTACACCAATCAAAGGCGATCGCCGCACCCGTTCCCGCCAGACCTCCCGTTCCATGCCCCTTGCGATCCTCGCTAGTCACCTGCCAAACCTAAATCTCAGGGCCGACATAGCCACCCAACCGCGCCCCCACATCCCGCGAAGCGCATTGGCTCAACTGCCCTGAGCAACGGTCATCCAGTGTAGCAAACCCAATCCCCGCCCAGAACGCAATAAAAATTAACTAAACTCAGTGGGAAATGCCCCGAATCCTCGATAGAAAAAACGTCTAATTAGGAAAACTTTAATATGATGGTAAGCACATTGGCCCTCGCTGTGGCCCATCTATCCTGAAAGTTGCTAATCGTCCCCTGCAACCTTTGCCCGCTAAGCTCTTGTGTCCTGCCGAATGAATTGATTGGCCTTGAGCGATCGCCCTCAACCACCAGATCCGAGTTAAGTTTGCACACTAACTTGCTGGCTCTGGGCCGCGACCCCTCCGCTCAGTGTGAATAACAACTATGAATGACAGTACGCCCTCAGATTCAGACTTTAACCCGACCGAAGCCGCGATCGTTCAGCCCTCAGATGCCACCCCACCAGCCGTCCCTGGGGCCGACCTCAGTGATGATGAGGTGATTCGCGTCGAACTGTTTGAAACAGTGCCTACTATTCATCGGGAAACCGTGATTCGCGAAAAAGTTCAGATTCGGAAGATCTCAACCTCAGAGAATTCTTGAAATCTGCGTGAAATTGCCCGCTCGTGAAGAGCCAAATTGTTCCTCCTATTGCCATGCAGGAAAATGTATCAACCTTCTGCAAATCCGAATGACCCTTCCGGCTCCGAATCTGATCGGATTAGGGCGCTACTCGAAAATCTCAATAACTTGAGAGCCAAGCTGAAAAACTTTGCTGTCATTGATGAGTTAGGGCAGCCAATCGGTGAAATTAAAGATCTCATCTTAGATTCGGCTCATCAACTCAACTTGGTGATCCATCAAGCCGATGCCACCGCCCAGCAACCATCGGTTTTGCTGAATGGGCGGCGGATTAAAAAAGTCAGCGTCCAAACCCAATCTGTTTTTGTGGACATTACCAAAGCGGATGTGCGGTTTTTGCCAGAGTATTTCCTGCCGGATGATGCCATTACGGAAATTGCCGAGCCGCCGATGATGGCGCAAAGCATGGCCGAATTTGGGGCAACGGAGAACGGGAACACCCCTGGCGAACCCACGACGGCCGGTGCGGCGGTGGATGCCGCAGCCTACACGGCTAGTCTGGTTGAGGCCGATTTTGGCACTGGGGCAGGGGACGATCGCGCGTTGGGTGAAGCCCTGGAATTGGCATTGGAAGAACCGGAAACGGGATTGCCCACGGCGGACGATCTGATGGATTTTTCCCAGGCGGAAGACCTCAGTTTGTTGGAGGCCGCACCTGACTCCGGCGAGATCCCAGAATTGGCGGCGGATGATTGGAATTTGGAGGAACTGCCCAACGAGGCGCGATCGCTGGATGAATTTGGGCTGGACACAATGGCCCCGCCCGATATAGATCGCCTTGATCTGGAAACGGCTGGAGCCTTGGGCGACTTGGAAGACTTGGATCTGAGCGCGACCAGTCTGTCGGCAGCACCAGAGATGAATCTGGACGATGCCTTGCCCGACCTCGATTTGGATGTGCCCCTGGAAGCCGAGACGACCCTGGATTTGGGGCCGGATGCGACTGCGGCTGAAGCGGTAGACTTTGGGTTTGAGCTGGGTGATGAGTCTGCCTTGGGTGACTTGGGCGATAGTGCCGCAGCGGCGGAGTTGGCGCGATCGCTGGAGGGTGCCGCTTCTGATTTGTCTGGGCTGGAACTGGGCGTGGAGGATCTGACTGCGGGGTTTGAGCTGGAGGAACCAGAACTGAACCTGGATACTGCCCCGGAGCCGAATTTTGCTGCTGCCCTTGATCTAGAATCCCCGGACGCGATCGCGGCGGAGTATTCCACTGATTTGGCTGGATTGTCTAACCTGGAGTTGGCCGCAACGGTTTCCCCTGACCCGGATCTGGGTTTGTCAGATCTGGATTTGGGTGCGGTCGCCGAGGCTCCGATGGATACGCCAACGGACGGCATGGATCTGGGGCTGGATTTGTCCTTTGACCTGGATTCGCCTGAGCCTGCTGAAGCGGATACCGACCTGGCCTGGGATGAAGCAACGGATTTATCTAGCCCGGAAGCTGGCTTTACTCTGGAGGAAGACCTAGCTGATTTTGGCTTTCCAGAGGAGGCGCAAGGGCCACCAGACGACGCGATCGCCAGTGAGGAATTTGCGCTGGGCGATTTGGAATTTTCGGCGGCAGAGCCAGGTGTAGAAGCGACGGAAGATTTGTCAGATTTTGGTTTTCCAGCGGAACCGGATTCTGCGATCGCGCCGACAGAAACTAGCAGCACCTTTGACCTGAGCGATCTCGACTTTGGCGGTGAGGCGGATCCTGAGACAATGCCTGCTGCCAATCTGGACGAAGACTTGTCCGACTTTGGTTTTCCAGCGGCAGCCGACGGCGATCGCGAACCCGTGGTTGTGGCTGAAGAATTTGCCCTAGGCGATCTAGAGTTTCCGGCGGCGGAACCAGGGGTAGAAGCGACGGAAGATTTGTCGGATTTTGGCTTTCCGGCAGAACCGGAGTCTGAGCTGTCCGCAGCGGATGAAATTGATTTTGGCCTGGGTGATCTAGACACTGCTACCTCGGAGCCGGAACCCGCGATCGCGATGACGGAAGATTTGTCGGATTTTGGCTTTCCGGCAGAACCGGAGTCTGAGCTGTCCGCAGCGGATGAAATTGACTTTGGTCTGGGTAATCTAGACACTGGCACCTCAGAGCCGGAACCTGCGATCGCGATGACAGAAGACTTATCGGACTTTGGTTTTTCCGGTGAGGCAGAGTTTGGCGCGGGCGAGGAGCGGCTGGATGAACCATTTTTGGATGAATTGGATTTTGCTGCGCCGGAAACCGATGCAGCCTTCGACATGGGCGAAGATGTGTCGGAGTTTGATTACCCGGTGGATACGGCGCGATCGCCCGATGAGGCCGAAGCTGAGTTTGAGTTTGGGAATTTGGAGGTAACGCCGCCTGAGACAGAACCTGAGGCGATCGCTTCCCTGGCAGAGATTAACTTTGCTGAACCGGGGGCTGATGCGTCGATTGATGGGTTGAGTGATCTAGATTTTGGGGCAGACTTGTCAGGAGCCGAAGCCTCGGATTCGGAGTTTGCGCTGGAGTCTGAAGAGTCTCAAGCCTGGGCCGCCCTGGAGGGGGATGGGACTGAGGAGCCCTCTTTGGGGCTGGAGGCGGTGGATGAGTCGGCTGAGGCTGGCTTTGATCTGGACTTGCCGCTGGTTGAGACCGATGCGATCGCCCCAGATGAGATGGGGGCGGCAGGCAGCCTGGACTGGGATGGGCTGAATGAGGCCGAATCTCAACCAGAGCCGTTGTTGGCGGCGACAGGATTGACGGATGTTGCCGATTTGAATTTTGCGTTGGATGAGGCGAACCCGTTGGATCAGATGACGCTGGATACTGATTTTGGGGCAGCAGAATTGCCTGAACCAGAGGCCACGGCTGCAAGTCCGGCGAGTGAATCCTTGGGCGAGTTTGAGTTTGATCGGTTGGATGCGATCGCCCTGACGGATGACCTTGAACCGGAGGCCCCGGCTGAAGCGGATGCTGCGGGTTTGCTCGATCTGGAGTTGACCGAGCCAACGCCTGAACCAGAGGCCACCGCCGAACCACCCGCTGCCGATTGGAATCTGGACTTGCCGGAGCTGGCGGATGAGTTACCGGAGGGGCTGAGCCTTGGTGAACCGACCGAAGAACCCGTGGATTTGGCGGCAACAGAGGGCTGGGGCGATGGTCTGGATTTAAGTTTGGATCTAGATACGTCGCTGCCGGAAGGTACCTTGATTGAGCCAGAGCCAGATATGGCTTTGGGCTTGACCAGTGGGATAGAAACACCGCCTCCCCTGAATCTGGACGATTTGGAGTTAAGCCCTGTTGCCGATGAGTTGCCGGAAGGGGAGGTGCTGACCGAAGCAGAGGCGATCGCGCCAGTCGATTTTGGCGAAGAGACATTCTCTGCCCCTGCGGCAATGGTGATGAGCGACGAGCCTGAGGGCGTTCTGCCGACTCCGACGAGTACCCCGGAAGCGGCACCGGAAACCGTAGATGTCATCATTCCGCTGTTAGAAGAGCGGCTAAATGTGGAGTATCAACGGCGCAAGGTGGGTGAAGTGATTATCCGGAAGCGCATTGAAACTCGGATGATCGAAGTGCCTGTGCGGTACGAGAAGCTCATCATTGAACAGGTCAGCCCGGAGCAAAAGTCCTTGGCGGAGGTCGATCTCAGTCAAGGGGCGCTGGAGAATATCGAAATTGTCGGGGTCGGCGGCAAACCGATTGTCAGTGGTGAGTTTAAATCTCCTCGTACAGCCACCTATGTTCTGGATGCGATCGCCAAGACGTTGCGCCATCGCTGTAAGAGTGTGCGGATTGAAGTGGAACTGGAAGATGGCAAGCTCCAAGAGGCTTACCAGGAGTGGTTAGATCAGTGTAGTCAGATGTAGGCCAATGTCGGTGTTGGCGGTCGTGCTCACGGGGCTTGAGTTTAATCGGCCCTGGCAGCGGCTGCCACTCAATAGATTCCATCAAGATTCCACCAAGCAAAATTCGCAAAACAAAAGGGGCAGAAATCTGCCCCTTTCGCGTTAACAGAACCCGAATAAACGCTGATGATGCGCGGTATCCAGACGTGTAGCTGGTTTTGGACGAGTGCTACTCAGCGATCGCTATGGCTTGAACCCAGGGGGGAGAGACGCGGACGATCGCGCCTGCATCCACTCCCATCGGCTCCTTAGGCGATCGACGCAACTCGGACATCGCTGGATGCTAACAAGTCTTGTAACTCTTCCGAATCGACGGTTTCTTTCTCAATCAGCATTTCGGCCAACCGATCCAGCACACCCCGATTGTGAGTTAAGACTGACTTGGCCCGACGGTAGGCTTGGTCAACCAAATTCCGGACTTCGTCATCGATCGCTGCTGCCGTTTCTTCCGAAAAGTCGCGCTCAGCCGCAATGTCACGACCCAGGAACATATTGCCCTGCTGCCGACCCAAAGCCACTGGCCCCAGGCGATCGCTCATCCCAAAGCGAGTGACCATCTGGCGGGCAACCCGTGCCACCTGCTGCAAGTCATTGGAGGCACCTGTGGTCACTTCTTCTTCACCAAAGATAATCTCTTCGGCAATCCGACCACCGAGGGCAACCGCCATCTGGTTTTGCAGATAAGAGCGCGAGTACAAACCAGAATCCATGCGGTCTTCGCTGGGGGTGAACCAGGTTAGCCCACCAGCCCGACCACGGGGGATAATGCTAATTTTTTGAACCGGGTCATAGTCTGGCATTAGCGCCCCAACCAGAGCGTGCCCCGCTTCGTGGTAAGCGACTAACTGCTTCCGCTTTTCACTCATGACCCGATCTTTTTTCTCTGGGCCAGCCAGGACGCGATCGATCGCATCGTTGACTTCATCCATCGAGATTTCGGTCAGGTTACGCCGTGCGGCCAAGATTGCCGCCTCATTCAGCAGGTTGGACAAGTCCGCACCTGTGAAGCCAGGAGTCCGACGCGCAATTTTCTCCAGGTCAACGTCTTTGGCCAGGGTCTTGCCCCGTGCATGGACGTTGAGGATTTCCAGGCGACCGGAGTAATCGGGGCGATCGACCACAACTTGGCGATCGAAACGACCGGGCCGGAGCAGGGCTGCATCCAAAACGTCAGGGCGGTTGGTAGCGGCAATGATGATAATGCCCGTATTCCCTTCAAACCCGTCCATTTCGGTGAGCAACTGGTTAAGGGTTTGTTCCCGCTCGTCGTTGCCACCGCCTAAACCTGCACCCCGCTGCCGACCGACAGCATCAATTTCATCAATGAAGACGATACAAGGGGCGTTGGCTTTGGCTTGCTCAAACAGGTCACGGACGCGGGATGCACCGACCCCAACGAACATTTCCACAAACTCGGAACCAGAGATGGAGAAGAACGGCACCCCGGCTTCGCCAGCGACGGCACGAGCCAACAGGGTTTTCCCGGTTCCCGGTGGCCCTACGAGCAGTACGCCTTTGGGAATCTTGGCCCCGATCGCGGTGAAGCGGTCAGCATTCTTCAAGAAGTCAACCACTTCGTTCAGTTCCAGCTTGGCCTGGTCAATCCCGGCAACATCGCCAAACGTGACCTGGGTTTGTGGCTCCATCTGCACCCGTGCCTTGGATTTGCCAAAGTTCATGGCTTGGCTACCGGGGCCGCTTTGGGCGCGGCGTAACAGGAAGAAGAGACCCACCAACAACAGGATGGGGAAGAAGAGGCTGCTTAGAGCCTTAAACCAAAAGTCGCCCCCTTCGGATTGGGGCATGACGGTGATGTCTACACCGCTCTTGGTCAAAATATCGATCAGTTCTGGATCAGGAGGCAGGTTGACTGTTTTCTGGGCCGTGCCTTCGCTGTAGCTGGCAAAGGAGCGATCGGCGCTGATCCGAACATTGCTAATGTTTTTATTCTCGCTACCAACTTGGGCTGGTTTGCCCGCCTCGATTCTGTTCATAAAGTCACTGTAGGGGACGGGTTCACTTTTTGTGACCTGCCGCCCATCAATGAATGCGGTTGCTAGCGAAATCACAACGATCGCCAGCAGTGCATATAAACCAACATTTCTCCAGCGTTTATTCACCGGGGTCTGTCCTCCCACTCGTTAAGGTACGGAGCTATCTGCCCTATTTTACTATGTTAATTAATATTAACGTATCTCAGAAAACCGGGCAGGGGGAAATTTCTGAATTGGGGCTGTTGCCATTAACCAACTGGTTGGGCACGCTGGGATGCCGTAGATTTGCCCCAGAGCCATGAGGCAAAGGCACTGCCAATGGGATAGCTAAGGTAAGGGCGATCGCCAATGGCGCGGCAACCCAACTCTATTGTCTAGTGTATCTTTAGGCTCTCTGGTATGGCAGCACAGGGTGAAGTCTTGATTGCGATCGTGAAAAGCAAAGCCGATTGGCAGATTGCCCAAACCCAGCACTGGTATCGAATTCCGGCGGCACAAGTGGAGAAACTGCAACAGCGAGGGCAATGGCTGCCACCCCAATGGTTGGGCTTTTACCAAACGAAAAAACTGACTCCGGCTCAACCCTTTGTGATTCAGTGCATTGCCCAGGTCATTCAAATCGAGCGGATGCAGCGGTTTCAACTGTTGCCAATGGAAGCCCCAAACGCCAAAAGTGAGCATTGGTATTACAAGCTTGACCTGGGCGAGTTTTGGCAATTAATCCCTGGTATTCCTAGCCAGCGCTTGCGGCGGGTGACATTTATTCCAACGACTTGGCTCAAGTTGACAATGGCTACAGAAATTAGTGGCCTGATGGAGCGAGAAAAAGTCAGCAAATCAGCCGTTTGTTAGACCGTGGGTGAGTGGGGCGTGGGTTAAGATACCGTCGTCTTGGCCTTGTTGGAATGGTGCGATCGCAACGGGCTGAGGCGCTGGAGTCAAGTGGAATAATCCATGAGTGAAGTTTTAAAAACGGTGAATGCAAGCCTCCTGAAGTTGGTGGGGCAAGGGGTCGAGGTCTTACCGGCTTTGGTGATTGCGGGCTTAATTCTGGTGATGACGCGCTTTGTGGAGCGGGCAGTGCGGCGGTTGGTGCGGGCGACGGTTGATCGATTTATTCACAATCTGTCTTTGCAACTGTTGTTTCTGCAATTGACTTCGGTGGCGGTGTGGGCGGGGGGAATTTTGCTGGCCTGCGCGATCGCCTTCCCTGACTTGGGCCTGGGTGACATTATCGCCTTACTGGGTTTAAGTTCTGTGGCGATTGGTTTTGCATTTCAAGATATTTTCAAGAACTTCCTGGCCGGGGTTTTGCTGCTGTTGAATGAGCCTTTCAAGGTGCGCGATCAGATTGTTGTGGGTGATTATGAAGGGACGGTGGAATCGATCAGTATTCGGGCCACCGAGATCCGCACTTATCAAAATGAATTGGTGGTCATCCCTAATGCGATGGTGTTTACCAGTCCGGTACAGGTGTTGACAAACTATCCAGCACGGCGCACAGATTTGGGGATTGGTCTAGATTACAATACGCCCCTGCCAGAAGCACGCCAAACGCTGTTACGCGCCTTAACCCAGGTGGAAGGAGTGTTGGCTGATCCGGCCCCGGAGGTGGACTTGGTGGGGTTTGGGGATAGCTCGATTGATTTTATGGTGCGCTATTGGACGGCTTCCCCCATTGCCCAGGTGCGCCGCACGAAGAGTCATGTGGTGATGGCGCTCAAGCAGGCGTGTGACCAGGCTGATTTCAGCATTCCCTACCCGATTCGGAGTGTCTACTTTTTTGACCAAGACCGCTACACCGATCACACGCCCAATGCCATCGGTCAGAGCGCGACCAGTAATTGATGATGGCCCGGAAATGATTTGGCAAGGGGCCGCTAAACCCGCGATAGGGTGTTGAGCCGCGATCGCTCAATTACTTGCCGCAGCACCATTGCTGTCCAATCAATGTCTTCGGTGGTGGTTTCGCGGCCCACAGTGAGGCGAATGCCGGATTTGGCAATGCGATCGCCATAGCCCATTGCCAGCAAAATTGGGCTGGGGGTGACTTTGCCACTCTGGCAGGCGGCCCCAGCACTGATGCCAATACCGGCGAGGTTCATCTGGCGTACCAGGCTTTTGCCCGTGAACTGGTCGTTATCAGCGGTTTCTAGACAAAAACTGACGTGGTGGGGCAACCGCTGCCAGCGATCGCCCGTGGGCACGAGGCCAGGAATTTCTTTGCATAGTGTAAATAGGCGATCGCGCAAGGCCGTTAACCGAGGGGTTTCGGTGGCCATTTCGGTGAGGGCCAGTTCGGCGGCGGCTCCAAAGCCTGCGATCGCCGGGAGTGCCTGGGTGCCAGAGCGCAGCCCTTGCTCCTGCCCACCACCGCCCAGCAACGGTAACAGCGGCGTGCCAGGGCGAACATATAATGCGCCTGCCCCCTGTGGCCCATAGAGCTTGTGGCTAGAGAGGGATAATAAATCGACTGGAAGCTGCTGCACATCGATAGGCAAGCGTCCGGCCACCTGTACCGCGTCCGTATGGAAGAGGGCACCGTGGGCCTGGGCGATCGCCGCCAGGGTGGCAATGGGTTGTAGCGTCCCCACTTCGCTTTGTCCATAGATGATCGAAACCAGCACCGTGTTGGCCCGGAGAGCCGCCTTCAGTTCTAGGGGGTTGATGCGGCCAGTAGAGTCAACGGGCAACCGTGTTACTTGCCAACCTTGCCGCTCTAGGTGGGCGACGGGTTCCGCGATCGCCGAATGCTCAACACTGGAGATAATCAAATGCTGCGGCACGGCATACTGCTGCGCCACGCCCCAAAGGGCAAGATTGTCCGCTTCTGTGCCCCCGGCGGTAAACACAATGGCTTCTGGCGGTGCATTCAACAACCGCGCCACTTGCACCCGCGATCGCTCCAAGGCCGTTGCCGCCCGCTGCCCTGCAAAGTGTAGGCTAGACGGATTCCCCCAATGCATCGATAAGGCTGCTTGCATCGCGGCGATCGCCTCAGGCCGAGCCGGCGTTGTCGCACTGTAATCCAAATAGATCTGCATGAATTCAGGTGGCGGAGTTCGTACTCTTCCAGCTTACGCCTTCTCGTTTTCTCCTGGTTCAATAATCC
>ERZ1066121.2307-NODE-2307-length-12274-cov-7.319993_pt1 | contig 12274 bp, 10 predicted proteins | sample MGYA00382768_ERZ1066121 | MGnify/ENA primary metagenome ERZ1066121 (study PRJEB33369, sample SAMEA5778351) | biofilm metagenome | biome: Industrial cooling water; feature: Water cooling tower basin; material: Biofilm | place: United Arab Emirates | collected... | reverse complement strand
CCATCAAACGGTGGTCCCTGCGGGTAAGCGGGATCATCCGCGGCAGCTGCGACCAGGCGAACCCTACCGCGGTCGTCTGGCAGGCACGGTGGACCGGATCGGTCCGCCCGAGATGGTGGCGGTCGTAATAGCGCTCCCATTCATCCGGATAGTTGTGGATGCGGATCGCCGGCTCCGACGAGCTGCGCAGATCCACATGATGGCTGAGTGCGAACTGCCGGAACCCGAGTTCCTTCGTGATTTCCGAAAGTACCGATTTCAGCTCAGCCTGGGAGCCGACCGCATTCACGTCCTCGACGAAAGCACCAATCCGTTCGAACATGCCGAACCGCTGCGTTCCGCACGGTCACGCGGGGCGTACCAAGCCCGCCGGATCCACGTGCCGCCCTCTTGAGGCCGCGTCCCGGGATCTCACTCCGCAACGCGACCGCCAATGGCCGCGTGTCCGAGCTCGCCGAACAAGTCGGCGAGCTTGTCCACGATGCAACTATTGCAGGAGATCGGCTGGCCGCGCAATTCCCCCAATTGGGGGAATAGCTTAGCCTACGTTGGATCACAGAGGAGAGGGAGCCTCCGCTGCTCGGCTCGATAGGAGCCGGACAGATTTCGGAGACTCCGATGAAACATGCAGTCAGCCGGCCATCGCCGGCGGAAACGATCACGGCCGCGATTGTGGAGCGGCTCGAGGCGGGCACGAGGCCGTGGGTCCAGCCGTGGACCGGCACGTCGGTATCGCGGCCGCTGCGGGCCTGCGGCACCCCTTATCAGGGCATCAACGTGCTCTGGCTCTGGATGGCGGCCGAAGCCGCGGGGCATACCTCGCCATTCTGGATGACCTATCGCCAGTCGCAGGTGCTTGGCGGACAGGTGCGGAAGGGCGAACGGGGAACCGTCGCCATCTTCTACCGCGCCTACCGGCCGCGTGAGGCTGACGAGGGCGACGAAGCCGCAGACCGCCAGACCCGGCGCATCCTCAAGAGCTTCACCGTGTTCAACGCCTGCCAGATCGACGGGCTGCCGAAGAGGTACTTCCCGGAGCCGCGGCCACTCCCGCCTCCGACGGAGCGCGACACCGCCCTCGACCGCTTCTTCGCGGCGGTTCCTGCGCGGATCCGCCACTGGGGTGCGGAGGCCTTTTACTCGCCTGCGCTGGACCAGGTCACAATGCCCGAACCGGGCCTGTTCAGAGACCTGGACCACTATCGTGCGACGCTCGCGCACGAGTTGTCGCACTGGACCGGTCACGAAAGCCGTCTCGAGCGGCAGATGGGCGGCCGGTTCGGCAGCGACGCTTACGCGATGGAGGAGCTGGTGGCGGAGCTTTCCTCGGCGATCCTCGGGGCCGAGCTCGGGCTGCCGGTGGACCATCTCGATCATCATGCCAGCTACCTCGCTTCCTGGCTCAAGGTCCTGAAGGCCGACAGCAGGGCCATCCTCACGGTCGCGGCCAAGGCCGAGGAGGCGGCGTCGCTGCTCCTGCGGCTCGGACGACGAGAGGTTTCCGGCGCGACCGCTGGCGACGCCGTCGATGATCCTCCCGAGGCTATCGCCGCCTGAGCGGTAGCAGCTTCTAACGGGCGGCGCTGTCGAGAGTGCAATCTCGCTGCTTTCATGTGTGCCGGTTTCGGCGCGGGAGAGGCCCTGCCCCGGCGGCGGTGGACCGCAACCCGCTTCGCCTGCGGCCCGTGTTGGCGTGCCGCTTCGCGAGGCACGCCTGCCCGCGCCGGCCGCGGCTTCGGGGTGTCCCGCCGCCCTTGCGGCGGTGCGGTCCGCCGCCTCGTGCCGGGGCTTCGGGCTCCCGGCGCCGATCCCCGGCGCTTTCAGGAGAGCCTGCCATGCACACCAATCTTGCCGCCCAGCTCGCCGCACTCGAGCTCGGCCACCTCAACGTCGCCGCGCTCGATCGGACGCCCTGCACCGATCCTATCGATGCGGATGCAGCCGAACAGACCCTTATCGCCGTCTGGTCCGACCTGTTTGCCCTCTTCCCCGACACCGCGCTCCAGGACGATGCCGAGGAGCTCGGATGGTCCTTCGTCAACCTGTTCCACCGCGCCGCGCTGAAGCGGTCCCGCCAGATCGACCGCGCCACCGATGAGATCAGATGTCTCATCGCGTCGGGAGACGGCTCGGAGGTTCACGCCTCGCAGCTCGAGAACGAGATCGCCCGTGCCCAGGCCGCCGAGGCTGCGATGCTGGCGCTTGAGAGCCTGCGCGAGACCGCCGCCCGCCTCTACCTCAACGAGACCGGCCATTCCTGGCGCCCGGCCGGCGGCTCGCGCGCCAATCACGGCGCTGCTCTGACCTCGGCCGTTGTCGATGGCCGCGACTTCCTTTGCGCACGAGCGGAGAGCCGCCGCAAGGCGGTCATGCCGGAGGGCACGCCCGTCGTCTTTGCCGGAGGGCGGCTCTCGTTTCCGACCGACCAGCAGGCAAAGACATTCGCGGGCAACGTCTGGGACACGCTCGACAAGGTGCGCGAGCATGTCGCCGACCTGGTCCTGGTCCATGGTGGCGACACCAAGGGCGTGGACCGGCTCGCCGCCTCCTGGGCTGAGCGGCGCAAGGTGCCGCAGCTGACCTTCTCGCTCGATCGGCGGCTCGGACAGCGGGCGGGTTTTCGGCGCAACGAGCAAATGCTCTCGCTCAATCCGCGATATGTCGTGGCGTTCGCCGGCAATGGCGTCCTCGAGAGGCTGGTCATCCAGGCGAAGGAGAAGCGCATCTCCGTCATCGATCGTAGGGGGCCGCTCGGAACACACCCGAAGCGCTCGGCGCGCGAGGCAGCTGCGGCCTGAGCTCCACTACCGGGCCGGCTTCGCCGGCCCGGTCCCTCGGAGATCACCGGAGGAGAGATTGCGGCGTGGCGGCGGAGGTGCAGGCACGTCGATTGGACGCGGCCGGCCTCGGCCTTACGAAAGGAACGCCGCCATGTCCGACACGCCCGATCCCGATCTTCTGCGCCGCCTGGAGGAGGCCATGCTCAACATTCCGAAGCTGCAGCGGGAGATTTTCATGGCCCACCGCCTGGACGACATGTCCTACGGTGAGATCGCCCGCCGCACCGGCCTTACCGTGCGGCAGGTGGAGCGTCACATGGCCAGGGCGCTCTACAAGCTCGACAAGCAATTGCAGGGCCGGCAGCTCAGCTGGTGGGAACGGCGGTTCTGAGCGCCGTCACGCCGCCGCCCTCGCCAGAGCCGTTCCAACCTCTTAGGATCGAGCGCGATGCGAACCGATCTAGACCATCTTCCATCGGCCCAGCAGGACGAGCTCGCGCGCGTCGTACGGATCCTCATGGCCGAGTTTGATGCAGTCACCTCGCGCGCCACGCAGCCCTGGCGGCGCAATGGCAAAATCTACAAGATCATCCTGTTCGGCAGCTACGCTAGGGACGATTGGGTCGACGAGCCGGAGAACGGCTACCAGTCGGATTACGATCTCCTGATCGTGGTGAGCCACCGCGATCTGACGGAGATTGCCGATTATTGGTACGTGGCCGAGGACAAAATCCTGCGCGATCCGGGGATTGAGCGACCGGTGAACATCATCGTCCACGCGATCGACGAGGTGAACCAGGCGCTGAAACGGGGGGAGTATTTCTGGGTCGACATCGTGCGCGATGGCATCGCGCTCTACGAACTTCCAAACCATGCTCTGACTGCGCCCGGACCGCTCACTTCGACAGATGCATATCGGATGGCGCAGGAGTATTTTGATAGGTGGTTGCCGAGCGTGGACGCCTTCGTCCGAGGCGCTGGTTACGCGATGCGCGATGGCGACCTGAACAAGGCCGCATTTGACCTTCACCAAGCAACCGAACGGCTCTACATTTCCTTTCTGTTGGTTCGGACCCTCTACTTTCCACGCTCCCACAACATCAAATTCCTGCGCTCACTTGCTGAAGCGAAGGACCCCAGGCTGATCGACGCATGGCCACGCGGGACGAAGCTCGACCGGCGGCGATTCGAGCTGCTGAAGCGCGCCTACGTCGAAGCCCGCTACTCGGCGAGCTACGAGATCGGACCCGAGGATCTGGAAGCGCTGACTCAATCGGTCCGGGGTCTCCGCGCCATCGTTGAGGAGGTCTCGCGTGAACGCCTGGAGGAGCTGCGGGGGTCAGCCGAGGCGGGAGAAGCGTCCGCTCCGCTTGCCTAGTCGAAGGGCCGGGCTCGATTGAGAGCCTCACGATAGCGGCTTCTGGTCAGCATCTCTCCTGGCAGGCAGCCGCGAGACCACACCCATCTCCTCTCTCAGCCCTATGGCGCGGCGGCGCCGGTTCGCAACCCGCGGCCCTGCGGCCCGTGTTGCCCTTCGGGCTGCCCGCGCCGGCCTTGTGCCGGGGTTTCCCTTGGCTGCACCTGCGGTGCGCCCCGCCACTTCGCGCGCGCCTTTTCCGGGCCGTCGACGGGGTGGTCCCGGCGACAGGACAGGAGACTTTCGATGACCAACACCGTACTTCTCGTCGGCAATCTGGGCGCCGACCCCGACCTCCGCTCGGCCAACAGCGGCACCGACATCGCCAGCTTCAGCCTCGGCACCAGCCGTCCGAAGCGCGACAGCGAAGGCAAGACCTACAAGGATGCGAGCGGCTTCACCGCCAAGGATACGGAGTGGCACCGGGTGACCTGCTTCAACGGGCTCGGCCGGGTGATCGCCCAGCACGCGACCAAGGGCATGCTCGTCTCGGTCCGCGGCAGGCTCCATTACACCCGCTGGACCGACCGCGAGGGCATCGAGCGCTACGGCTGTGAGATCATCGCCGACGACGTCCAGTTCCTCGGCCGGCCGCGCCAGTCGGGCGCCGCTGCCGGCTCCGAGCCGCAGGGTGAGCTGGACGACGACGTCCCGTTCTGAGGTTCGATCCCGCCCCGGCGGCTGGCGCCGCCGGGGCTCTTTTCTTGTGTCCGCGTCCTGTCATTCGACCACTGAGGGTCTCCACGGTCCGTGCATCTAGCGCGGGAGGAGAGGCTGCGGGGGGGTGGGGTCTCGTCTCGTAGAGACCCAGTGTGGCGGGCGGCGGAGCGGCTCTCAAGGATGCGCGGTCCCCCCAATTTTCTTCGAAAATCGGCTCCCCCGCGCCCCGCTTCGCGGCGCCGAAGGCGTCCCTGACAGCCGCTCCGCCACCCGCGCCTGATGCTCCGTCTTCGATCGGAAGACGATGCTGAAGGAGACGACAGATGAACATGATGACCACCATCGGGCGGAGCAGCGACGCGGCGATTGACGCGCTGCGGGCGGAGTTCGGAGCGGTCCTGGCTGAGCGGATTATCGAGGCTGAAGCCCTCGACTTCCTGTGGCAGGCGCGCGTCCGGGAGCGGTATCTTGGACAGCAGATCGGCTTCAATTTCGACGATGAGGATTCGTCCCAGGAGCTTTCTCGGATCGCGATTCTGAGCGTGTTGGACGGTCGCTGGTACGCAGGCATGTGCTTGGTCGATGGCGAAGGAGCGGCCGTCGAGCTGCTCTGGAAGCGGCAATTTCAAAGCCGCGGAGACGCCGAATTCGAACTTCTTCGGGCGCGGTAATGCTTCGGATTCCTCTCGCCGGAGCGGCGCGGCAGCGTCGCTCCGGCTCTTGTTTTGCTCGCCGCAACCTCACCCCAGCGGCGCCGATGCAGAGCCTGGTTAGGCTTGCGCTTTGCCGCGGCCCCGCCCGCCGCCCGCCTTGGCGGTGCGGCCCTTCTGCCCCAGCCCGATCTTCTTCGCCATGTCGCGCCGGGCCTGCGAATAGTTTTCCGCCACCATGGGGTAATCGGGGCGCAAATTGTATCGACGGCGATACTCTTCGGGCGTCAGGCCGTGCCCCGATAGGTGGCGTTTGAGCGTCTTGTAGGGCTTTCCGTCGATCATCGAGATGATGTGATCCTTGGAAGCCAGAGACTTCCTGACCGACACCGCGGGGGTGAATTCTTCGGCCGGCGCGGCCTCTTCAGCGGCCTCGGAGGCGGCCAAGCTCCCGCCGGCGAGCTCCGTCACCGTCGCATGCATCGTACGAAGGAACTGCGGTACGTCGTCGGGCTGGACGCGGTTGTTCTGATTTCCCAGCCAGGCAATCGTCAGCTCGGTCGCCAGCTCGACGGCATTCAGAGTCTGTTCCTCGGCCACTTCATTCTCCCAGGTTTAGATGTCTCGGCGCCCCTAATCTGGCCCTGCTGAAAACGCCAGAAGAGATGCAAATGCAGCTCCCGGCACTGAGGTGCACAGGTCGCATTCACGGAGGAACCGGGGTTCTGTCGGTTGGCTGCTATCCTTCGCCACCCTGTCCCAGAACGCCTCATTAGGAATAGTAAGTAGCCTGGGAGACAGAAGAGAGCAGTGTAGGGCAAGATTAAAGCAGTGCCTCCCTGAGACCCTGAAAGTGGCGTCTGCACATCGTTTTTTGTGGAGGCATGCGACGACGCATGCCTCCATTTGCTCCGGAAATGGCGGTTTTCTGCGGCGCTCTGTGGAGGACCTTGAACCGGAGCTTTAGCCTCGCCTCATATCCTTGCGATGGCGCAGGAAGACGACTTTGAACTCTGGCTCGGCCGCATCGCAGACCGCGGTCGCGGGAGCGGCAAGCGTTTCGCCAATCGCATTCGGCAGGCGGCGCAGCTCGCCGGCGGGCCTAGGCCGCGAGGCGGCGCTCGGAGATTCGACGGGAGCCGTATCGGCCGCGGCGCCGGTGCCGGGCGCGTCCTGTCGAGCCGGCCAAGATACAGGGGGCGAACGGCGCGTCGCGTGGTGGTGAAGGCCAGCATCGTGAAGCTGGGCCGGAAGGGGCTTGCGCGCGCGACGGCGCACATGCGCTACCTGCAGCGGGACGGAACCACCCGCGAGGGCGAGCGGGGTGCGCTCTACTCGGAGCGGGAGGATCGGGCGGACGGCAAGGACTTCGTCGCGCGGGGAGAGGGAGACCGCCACCAGTTCCGCTTCATCGTCGCGCCGGAGGACGGCTCGGAATACGAAGACCTGAAGCCGCTCGTCCGACGGTTCATGGCGCAGGCGGAGAAGGACCTCGGAACGAAGCTCGACTGGGTGGCCGTCGACCACTTCAACACGGGTCACCCGCACAGCCACGTCATCGTCCGCGGGAAAGATGACCGGGGCAAGGACCTCATCATCGCTCGGGAATACCTGACACAGGGGCTGCGCGAGCGCGCGGCCGAGCTGGTCAACCTGGACTTGGGGCCGAGGACCGAGCGGGAGATCCTTCGCTCGCAGCTGCAGGAGGTCGAGCAGGAGCGGCTGACCAGCATTGATCGGCGGCTGATCAGGTCGATCGACGCGGAGGGACTGGTCGATCCGCGGCCCGGGAGCTGGGTCGAGCAGGACCTGCGGACGGCGCGGCTGCGCACGCTCTCGGGGATGGGTTTGGCCAGCGAGCAGCGCGGTGGCCGGTGGAAGCTCGATCCGGAGCTGGAGACGACGCTGCGGGAAATGGGCCGGCGTGGCGACATCGTCCGGACCATGAACCACGCGCTCAAAATCGCGATGCAGCCGCGGGTGCCGCAGGACCAGGCGATCTACGATCCCGACGCACCCAATGCGACGCCGGTGGTCGGTCGGCTGCTCGCGTCCGGACTGGCGGACGAGCATACCGATCGGCGGTTCCTCATCGTCGATGGGGTTGATGGGCACACCCACTATGTCGATGTCGGGACGAACGTGCTCGGTGCTCGGCCTGGAGCCATCGTGCAGATCGGGCCCCGGCAGGTGGGCGTGCGGGAGGTGGATCGGACGATTGCGGCGATCGCCGGCGCCAGCAAGGGCTGGTACAGCGTCGAGCTTCATCAGTTCCGCGACCCCACGGCGACTGAGCCGTTCGCCATAGCCCATGTCCGTCGGCTGGAGGCGCTTCGCCGCAGCGGGCTTCCTGTCGAGCGGGAGGTCGATGGCTACTGGCTGATCCCTCCCGACCACTTGGAGCGGGTCGAGGCGCACGAGCGGCGGCTTCGGGCCCGGATGCCTGTCGCCGTCGCGCTCCTCAGCGGCGACCGGCTTGATCTTCTGCCCGAGCGAGACGGAGCGACCTGGCTTGACCGGGAGATTGTCGCTGACAAGCCGGTGGAGCTCGGGCGCGGATTCGGGGCCGAGGTTCGCAAGGCGATTGACCGTCGGGTGCAATGGCTGGCGGCGCAGCGGCTGATTGATCTCGAGGGGGACGATTACCGCTTCAGGTCCGACCTCGTCGAGCAGCTGGAGCGGCGGGAGCTCAGGGCCGCCGCAGCAAAGATCGGCCAGGAGAGCGGGCGACGCTTCCGTGAGCATGAGATCGGCGATCATGTGCGGGGGATCTGCCGTGGAGCGGTTCAGGTCGGCGACCGGAAGTTCGCGCTGGTTGAGCACTCCCTTGAGTTCAGCCTCGTGCCGTGGCGGCCGGTGCTGGAGCGGCAGATTGGCCGTGAGATATCTGGGGTCGTGCGCAGCGGAGGGATCAGCTGGACGCTTGGCCGTGAGCGGCAAGGCCCAAGCATCGGCATGTGAGCCGGAGGCAAGCGCGATCAGCGGGGCCTTGGTGCGGCGAAGGCGCCCTTCGACCCGACGCCAGTTGCCTCCATACTGGCGCTACCATGAAGACGTTCAAGACACGCCACCAATTCTATCTTCCTGACGATCTGTCGGAAGCGCTCGATCGGCTTTGCTCGACGTCAGGTTCGTCGAAGACGGCCGTGCTGACGGAGGGGCTGAAAGCCGTGCTCGAGCGGCGTGCCGGCCAGGAACTGGACCAGAGATTCGGAGTTCGCCTGGACCGGATGAGCCGCGGGCAGGAGCGGCTCGAGAACAAGGTCGATCTCCTGGCCGAAGCCTTCGGCACGTTCGTTCACCATCAGCTGACGTTGGTCGCTCACCAGCCGCCGTTCGATGAGGAGACGCGGCAGCTCGGGCTTAAGCGATACCAGGCTTTCATTGACCTGGTGGGGCGGAGGATGGCGTCGGATACAAAGCTGCGGTTAGTGAAGGCTGGCGATTTGTCGCGGGAGCTTTGAAAACTTGTGCACAGCTCAGCGGAAGAATGAGCTCATCTTGCGCAAATCGGGAGCTGGGTCCGAGCATGTTGAATCTCGTGTGGTCCTCAATGAAGTCTGGCGAGTTGCCAAACGAGCGAAAGTGGCCACACCCTGCTAGGCGACAAGCACCCACGGAGGAGCAGCGCGGTTAAGTGAGTGACGCCGGTTCCGATCCAGAGTTCGCAGCGGCAGCACCGCGCGTTCGCGTCCACACTGTCGTGGTTGACGGTCCACTGGCGCTCGGCATGCGGCGCCTGCGGGCGACGCGCCCTGGCACGGCAGGCTTGCAGATTGTCACCATCGCGCAACTGGCGGCACATCTGGCGGGTGGCTTTGCGAGGCCTGCGGTAAGCGCCGACCTCGAGGTCGCGGTTGGGAATGCGCTCCGCGCTGGCGGCTTCGCCGAGATCGCCCCTTTGGCCGACCTGCCCGGGATGGTTCGCGCGACGATGCGCACGCTCGAAAGGCTGTGGCGAGCGGGCGTCGTGCCCGGGGACCATGCGGGCCGGCATCCGCGGCTCGCAGATCTCGCACTTCTGGACGCGCGCGTGCGCGCAGGGCTGGGGGGCGGCGCGCGCGCCGCGCCCGATCTCGTCCGGGCGGCCCTGACTCGCCGTGAGATATATGCTCGCCTGACGGGCGAGGTGACCTTCGAGCATGTCCACTATGTCGCTCCTGTCTGGCGCCCCATGCTCGAGGCGCTGGCGGAGAGCGTGCAGGTGACTTGGGAAGACTGCGCGCCACCGCCTGGCTGGGCCGCGGGAAGTGCCAAGACACCTCCCGAGCGTGTCCCGGCAACGATCGAGGTCGTCAGTTGCGCCCACCCACAGGCCGAGGTAATCGAAGCGCTTAGGTGGGCGCGCGAGCTACTAGCCTCGGGCAAGGCTAAGCCAGCTGAAATCGCAATCGCGGCAGCCTCGCCCGAGTCATGGGACGACACGATGCTCGGGCTGGCGGAGGGCGCGCCGCTGCCGATCCACTTCACGCATGGCATTCCCGCGCTTTGCAGCATCGATGGCCAGACCTGCGCTGCGCTTGCGGATCTCCTCGCCCAGGGGTTGTCTTACGGACGCGTGCAGCGACTGCTTGCGCATAGTGCCGGCCGGTGCCCGGCAATGCCCGCACTCCCGCCTCGACCATTGGCCGGCGTTCCGGCGGGCGCGGCGCTCACGACGCTTGACCAATGGCGCCGCGCGCTCGCGGTCGCCGGCAGTCTCAGGGAGGACGGGTTCGACATCCTCGCCGCCCTCGCGCCGGTGCTCGAAACGATGACGCAGGGTCTTGTCGTGGCCGAGACCGCGGGCGAGCAGCTTCTGCCCCCCGCCGCCGCCGCGCTGTGGCGGATCGCCTTGCGACGCGCGCCCGCGGCCGCGCTGCCATTCACGCTGTCGAACTTGCGCGTCGCGGACGGCAAAGATCCCGGGGCCAATATCGCCTGGGGACCTGCAATGCATCTGGCCGGCGCGCCCCGGGCTTGGACGAGGCTCATCGGTATGACCTCGCGCGCCTGGCCGCGGCCTCACCGTGATGACCCGTTGCTGCCGGAGCATATCTTTGCGGTCGATCCTGCTGCGTCGCCCAAACGGCCCGATGTCGACCGGCGCTCCTTTCAGGCCATTTGCAGCGGCACCGCTGCGCGACTCTCGCTTTCTTATGCGCGTCGTACCTCTGTCGGCGGCGCTCAGGCCCCAAGTCCGCTGCTCCCTACCGGCGTGCCGCGTCCACTGGCGCGCCTTCGGATTCCGGAGCATGCCTATAGCGAAAGTGACCGCTTGCAGGCCCGGCCAAAGGACGGGATCGATCAACTGCGGCTTTCCCGGCCGGTCGCGTGCGCACGCGCCCGCCTGAAGCCGGAGCTCACGCACTGGGACGGAGTGATCCGGGCGGATCATCCCGTCGTCGTCGATACTCTGGCGCAGGTTCAGTCTTCGTCCTCGCTTCGCTGGCTCCTGCGCGATCCGCAAGCATTTGTCTGGCGTTATGCGCTCGGCTGGGAGGCGACGCTCGAGCAAGTCCATACGCTCTCGCTCGACGACCGAGATTTTGGCGCGCTCGTCCACCGCCTGCTGCAGCATAGCGTGACGACGCTGGAGCGCGGGCCCGGCTTCGGCCGCGCGGCCGATCATGAGCTCGAGGAAGCGCTTGGTCTCGCGCGGCAGCAAGTCCTTCTCGAATGGCCAACTATGCGGCCGACACCACCGCCAATGCTCTGGCGGCACACGCTGGACAAGGCGGCGGAGCTAGCGCTCGTCGCACTCAGGCTGGACGGCACATTCCAGCCCGGCACGCGGAGTTGGACCGAGCTGCCCTTCGGCGAGGCACAGATACTTCCAAACCCGCCCTGGGACGTCGAAGCGCCCGTTCCGATCCCCGGGACCAGCCTCGAAATCCGCGGGCGGATCGACAGGCTCGAGCTCGCTGCCGGCGACCGGGCAGTGCGCATCACCGATTACAAAACGGGGCGAGCGCCAGGCAATGCGGCTGCGATCATTTTCGCCGGGGGCGCCGAGCTGCAGCGCGTGCTCTACAGCGTTGCGGCGCGCCACCATTTTCCGGACGCGGGGATACGGGCCGACCTGGTCTATCTCGGAGACGACGTGCCGCAGCGCCATTCCCTAAATGAGCCGGAAAGCGCGATGAGCCGCGTTGCGGAATTGCTCAATAGCGCCACCTCGCTGTTGCGCGCGGGCACAAGCCTGCCCGGTCCCGACGCGCGCGAACGCTGGAATCCCTATCGTCTGGCTCGGCCGGCGACTGGCGAGCCAGCGCTGAAGGAGCAGGCAATTGCGCAGGCGTTCGGGACGTTCCAGCGGGTCTGGGCCGAGCGATGAGCGAGCAGCCGGACCTTCGCATTCCGGACGCCGCGGCGCGCGTGCGCGCCCTGACGGATCTGGATTCGACGCTGCTGGTTGAGGCGGGCGCAGGCACGGGCAAGACCTCCTTGCTCGCGGCGCGCGTGACCTCGCTGCTCATGCACGGACGAGCCCCCTCCGAAATCGGGGCCATCACCTTCACGGAGGCTGCAGCGAGCGAGCTGGGCGAACGGGTCCATGCTTATGTGTCGGCCCTGCTTGCCGGGGAGATCCCGGAGCCAATGAAGGACGTGCTGAGCGCAGGCATCGGCAACGAGCAGCTGGCACAGCTTCGTTGCGCCGCGGAGCGGCTCGACGGGCTGACGGCGACGACGATTCACGGCTTTTGTCAGATTCTCCTCGCGGACTTTGCGGTCGAGGCCGACATCGATCCAGGCGCCCAGGTTATTGATGAAGAACAAGCCAAGGC
>ERZ1066121.2306-NODE-2306-length-12283-cov-11.670592_pt1 | contig 12283 bp, 13 predicted proteins | sample MGYA00382768_ERZ1066121 | MGnify/ENA primary metagenome ERZ1066121 (study PRJEB33369, sample SAMEA5778351) | biofilm metagenome | biome: Industrial cooling water; feature: Water cooling tower basin; material: Biofilm | place: United Arab Emirates | collected... | reverse complement strand
ATCGGGCCAGATTGGCGACCTGCGCCATGATCTCGCGGGTGAAATCGGCGAGCAGCCCCATCATCGCCGCGCCCAGCACCACGAAGACCAGCGCGGTGATCGCGAGCTTGGGGATGAAGCTCAACGTCTGCTCGTTCACCGAGGTCGCGGCCTGGATGATCCCGACCACCAAGCCGACGACCAGCGCCGCGACCAGCACCGGCCCGGCGATCAGCGCAGTCACCCACAGGGTCTGGTCGGCGAGCGCGAGAAGCTGTGCGTCCTCAGTCATGTCGCAAAGCTCAGCGCAAGACTGCCCATCAAGAGCGCCCAGCCATCGACCAGCACGAACAGGAGCAGCTTGAACGGCAGCGAAATGATGGTGGGGGAGAGCATCATCATACCGAGGCTCATCAAGACGCTCGCCACCACGAGGTCGATCACGAGAAAGGGCAGGAAGATCATGAACCCGATCTGGAAGGCGGTTTCGAGCTCGCTCGTGACGAAGGCGGGGAGCAGGATCGAGAAAGGCACGTCAGCCCCGCTCGTGAAGGTGCCGCCGCCCGCCATGTCGGTGAACATCATCAGGTTCGCCTCGCGCGTCTGGGCGATCATGAAGGCATGGAAGGCCTCGCCCGCCTTGCCGATCGCGGCGTCTGCGCCGATGCTCCCGGCGGCGTAGGGCGCAATCGCCTCAGCGTTCACGAGGTCGAGGGTGGGGGCCATGACGAACAGCGAGAGGAACAGCGCAAGCCCCGCCAGCACCTGCCCCGGCGGCGAGCCCTGCAAGCCGAGCGCCTGCCGCAGGATCGCCAGCACCACCAGAATGCGCAGGAAGCTCGTCATCATCAGCACCAGCGCGGGCAGGATGGTGAGAAGGCCCATCACCACCAGCAGCTGGAGCGACAGGCTCAAGGGGCTGTCCTCGCCCGCACCCTGATCGCCCAGCGCGCGCTCGATCGCGGTGCCGACTCCCGCCTTGACCAGATCGGGGGCGGCGGGCGGTGCGGCGGCGTGGGCGATGTCGGGCATCGCGGCAAACATGGTTAACGCGGCAAGGCACACCAGCGCCGCCCGCAGGATCGCGGCAGGGCGCATCATGCGCTCTCCGGGTCCGGGATGACGGGCGCTTCGCCCAGCCGCAGTTCACTCAGCCGGACCATGCCCTGCCGGGTGCAGCCGAGCAGGATCTCGCGATCGCGGAAGCGCACCACGGCGAGCTTCATCCCCGGCGCGATCAGGCTGGTTTCGACGAGCTGGAGCTGGCGTCCCGTCCCGCCGCCCGCACCAGGCGCGCCGTGGAGGCGGGTCTGGAGCCAGCGGGTCAGCCACAGGCTCCCCCATATCAGCCCCGCCAGAACCGGCAGCAGCAGCGCAAGGCGCAGCAGATATTCGATCATCGCCCCTCTCCCCGCCCGCTCAGCTCAGGTCGTCGAGCATGGCGGCAAGCGGATCGACCGGCGGGGGCGGCGGAGCGCCGGGCGCGGGTGCGGGCGAGGGCGCGGGCGGGGCCGCAGCGGCGGCGGCAGGCTCGGGCGCATCGGCCGGCTCCCGGACAGGGGCCAACCCCTCGCCAGAGGTCGGCACGTCCTTGCCGTCCTCGCCCACGAGGCACACGATGCGCAAGGCAAAGCGCCCCTTCTCGGCCACCACCTCGCCGCGGGCGATCACCCGGCCATTGGCGGTGACATCGAGCAGTTCGTCGGTCAGCCGATCGAGCGTGACGGTGCTCCCCTCGCCCAGCATCAGCACGTCGCGCAGCGGCATTTCGGTGCGGCCAAGCTCGACCGAAAGGCGCACGGCGACATCGCCGAAACGGGCAAAGGCGGCGGGTTGATAAGCGGTCATGGTGCGAACCCTTCGGCAGAGGCGGTAACGGTAATGGAAGCGGGAGCGGAAGCGGGAAGGCGGGTCAGGCGGATCGCCATGCGGTCCTCGGCAGTGCCGACCGAGCCGTGGGCGACCAGCGTCTCGCCCGACAGCAGCGGCACCTGGCGGCCCATCGCCAGCGGGATCGTGTCGCCGGGCGCAAGGGTCTGGAGCCGCGCCAGCGAAAGGTCGAATTCGGCCAGCACCACATGCAGCGGCAGCGGCATGTCGGCGAAGGGCGCGCCCATGCCCGTGGCAGGCGCGCGCGGGGTGCGGGGGCGCACCCGACGCTTGCCGCCCGGCAGCAGGCGCCCCATCCGCTCCGCCGCCAGCACGAGGCTCGCGCGCCAGGTGCAGCCCTGCCGGTTGACGATCTCGAGCGTGAAGAACAGCGCCTCCGCATCGAGCGCGAAGGGCTTAAGCCGCGCCGCGCTATCGGAGCGGACGATGACTTCCCCGCCCGCGCTGGCTCCGGCCGGGGGCGGCATGTCGCCATAGCTTGCGCGGGTGATCGCACCGGCGATGACACAGGCGGTCTCGTCGACCAGCAGCGCGGCCGAACGCGGCAGCGCCTCGGGCACGCTCCCGGTGATGCGCCCGTCGCCGCCGAAGCTCTTGTCGGTAAGCGCGATGGCGGTGGCGAAGTCGAAGCTGATGAGCGCGGTCTCCCCGCTCGCCCCGCAGCGGATCAGCGCGTTGGCGGCGACCTGCCCGATGCGGCGCAGCGCATCGGCGCCGGACAGGCGTTCAGGCTCCGAGACGCTCGCATCGAGCCGGTCGCCCGACAGCAGCCCGGAAAGGTCATCGGCCAGCAGCCGCGCCAGATCGCGCCGCCAGGCAGCGAGCAGCGCGGCGCTTTCCGCAAGGCTGGGCCCGCGGGTCGTCAGTTCGGCGCAATGCACCGCGGCGGCGCGCGCAGGCGCGAAGGCGTGGCCCATCCTCATTGGACGAGGAACCCCTTGAAGTGCACCGCGTCGATCCCGCCGAAGCCCTCGTTCTCCTCCAGCACCTGGTTGACCGCCTTGGTCAGCCGCCCGCCAAGCTTCTTCTTGCCTTCGACGTCATAGGCCTCGGCCTCGGTCGTGGCGGCAAGCTGGGCGATGATCGCCGAACGGATCGCGAGCTCGTGGGTCTTGACCCATTGCAGCACCCGCCCGTCGCGGCGGGTCGAGACCGCCAGTTCGACCTGCACCAGCCCCGGCGAATCCGCGAGGTTGGAGGTGAAGGCTTCCTCGAAGGAATAATAGGCGGTGCGATACTTGCTGCCGCCCTCGCCATAGACCGTGGCGGCGGCGTCCTTGTCCTTGTCCTTGGCGGCAGGGGCGTAAGGGTCGGTCTCGGTCTTCAGCACCAGTTTGGGCTGGTCGATCTCCTTTTCGCCGTGCCCGCCGCCGAACAGGCCCATCGCGAAGGCGCCATAGGCCCCGCCCGCTCCGATGCCGAGCAGCAGCACCGCGCCAAGCGCGATCTTGACGATGCCGCCCTTGCCGGACTTGCCGCCGCCCTCTGCGCTCTCGGCCTTGTCCTTACCCTTGGCCATGCCCTCGAAACTCCCTCGGTTAGCGTGTCAGGCGGTCAGGCGAACAGGCCGCCAGTGGCTGCGGCGCGGGCAGCGGTGTCCTCCGCCTCGTTTGCCCCGCGCGCCGCGAGTGCGGCGGTGGTCGAGGGGCGGCGGTGGTCCGGCGCAGCCTCGCCGTCTCCGGGTCCCGATTGGCCCAGGTATGGTTGCGAGCCTCCTTGCCCGGAGTTAGGGGAAGACCCGTAGCGTTGCTCACCGGCCCCGTTCTGGGACGCTCCGTGCTGGTGAGACTGGCCCGAGAACCCCGTGTCCGAGGCGGCGGCAGGAGCAAGCGCGCGCTCGGCCAGCGCGGCCTGGATCGCCGGGACGAAGCCCGGATCGCGGCTCGCCAGCACGGCGCGCCACTGATCGCCCGCCGCAGGCTCGATGCTGAGCGCGATGGTCCCGAATTCGGCATGCCGCAGCGTCATCGCCGGACGCGCGCTGCGCAGCGCCTCGCGCAGGGCACCGACCTGGTCGATGGCCGCTTCCCCACGCGCGCCGGGGGCGGTCTGATCGGCGGCGGGTGCGGTGGCGTTCGCGGTTGCCTCGGCAACACGCTCGGCCGGGGCGACAGGCATGCCTGGCGCGGCAAGCTGCGGCACCGGCATGGGCGACGCGCTCGCGCCCGCCGTCGGCGCTGCGGGGGCGGGGGCGGAGCCGGAGGAGGAAGCGGGGGCCGAGGCGGGAGACGCCTCGGCGCTGTCGCCCGTGAGGGCGGGCTCGGCAGGGTCGGACGCCGCGGGCAGGTCCGCCGCCATCGCGGCGCTCTGCTGATCGCCTGCACCCGCACCGGCGCGGGGCAGAGCGCGGGCCGCCGGACCCGCTGCAAGCGCGCTGCGCCCTCCCGGCGCAAGGCCTGCGTGCAGCTGTGCGGCGAGCGCGGCGGGCGGAGCGGGCGGCGTCAGCACCGCTGCGGCAGGCATTGCCGGGGACGCGCCGGCAACAGGCTCGAACGCCGGGAGGGGCGGCGGCGCAGCGGGCGGCAGGGTGCCGGGCGCGGGGACTGTGGCGGGATCGGCGGCAGAGGCGGGCGCAGGCACATGCGCCTCGGCCGGGGCCTTGGCGTCCTGCGGGTGCTGCGCCGGGAGTTCCTCGGGCGCGGGCACAGCCGCATTCGGAAGCGGCGAGGCGGCGTCTGCGGCAGGCGTCTTGCGCGTCGGCGGTCCCGCACCCTCGTCCACGGCAACACGCGGCAAAGGAGGCGGCAAGGCCGCGCCAGGGTCCGGCAGGAAATTGCCGCTCTCCCCGCTGGCGGGCGCGGGGAGCGTCGGCTGCGGGTCTGAGGGGACGGCGGGAGCCGATAGCGGCATGGTCCCCGGCCGGGTCCCGGCGAATGCGGAAGGTGCGCTCAGCGCCCATGACGGGAGTGTGGCCCCGGCTGAGGTCATCAACGCCGCGCCGGGAGCGGCGATCGGAGCCGGTGCTTGCGGCCCATCGTGAACCTGTCCTGCAAGGGCCTGCGTGCCCGGCCCGGCTGCGGGCATCGCCGCAGGCACAGGCGCAGGCGAGGGCGAGGGCACAGGCGCGGGAGCCGCCTCCGCCGCATCGAGCAGCCCGGCAAAGTCGCGCCCCGCCCCGCCACCGCTCACGCCCGCCGCGGTGCCTGCCGCCAGCGCCGCCGGCGCAGCGCCGCCGCCAGCGATGGCTGAAGCGAGCGCGGGCATTTCGGTAAGGAAGGAAGGCAAGCTGGTCACGTCGGGTTGTCCTTGTCGCTGCGCGAAGGTCAGTCTGACGAGCGGCTCTGCAATTTGCGTGCCAGCGGCAGTTCGCGGGCCGCCTCGCGCCGGGCCTGCGCGGCGGCGAGAGCGGCGCGGGCGTCGGCGACCATCTCGGCGAGCCGCCTCGCGCGGGTCTCGGCGCGGGCCAGCGCGTCGCTCTGCCAGGCGCGCTGGAGCGCGGCGTCGCGGGCGGCGGCCTCGGCCTGTGCGGCAAGCTGCGCGAGCCCGGCGGCAAAACCGGCGCGCGCCGCGAGGGCCGCGCCGGTCGTCGTGCCTTCTCCGGGCGCGCTCGCCGCCACAAGCCGCGCGCTGCGCGCCGCCAGCGCGCCCCTCTTCGCCTCGGCCTCGAGCGCCTCGGCGAGCGACCGCAGCGCCTGCTTCCTCGCCACCTCGGCGATCAGCACCTGCCGCTTCAGCAGCCCGAGGCGGCGCGCCTCACGCACCGTGCCGGGCCTCGGGCGAACCCATCAGCGCCAGCAGCGCGGCGTGGCTCGCCGCCAGCGCCTCGGCCTTGCCGCGCGGCTGGGTCAGGAAGGCATCGATCGGACCGCTGAGCGCCAGTGCCTCGTCGAGCAGGGAGTCGCCGCCCGCCCGGTAAGCGCCCATCATCACCAGATCGCGCCCGCTCTCGCGCGCCGCGATCAGCGCCCGCAGGCTGCGTGCGGCGGCGACGACGGGCGCGCCCGCGACATCGTCCATCACCCGGCTCAATGAGGCGGGAATGTCGATCGCGGGATAATGCCCGCGCGCCGCCAGCTCGCGCGAGAGGACGATATGCCCGTCCAGAATGGCGCGCGCGGTGTCGACCACCGGATCATTGGTGTCGTCCCCGTCCGCAAGCACGGTGTAGATCCCCGTCACCGCCCCGCCGCTGCGCGCGGAATTGCCCGCGCGCTCTACGAGGCGCGTGATCGCCGCCAGCGCCGAGGGCGGATAGCCCCGCGCCGCGCCCGGCTCCCCCAGCACCAGCGCCAGTTCGCGCGCGGCGTGGGCGACTCGGGTGAGGCTGTCGAGGATCAGCAGCACCCGCTTGCCCTGCGCCCTGAAATATTCGGCAATGGCGCTCGCATATTGCGCCGCGCGCAGCCGCAGGTTGGGGGCATGGTCGGCGGGCACCGCCACCACCACGATCGCGCCCTTGTGATGCGATCCCATGTGCCGGTTCACGAAGTCCGAGACCTCGCGCGCGCGTTCGCCGATCAAGGCGACCACGGTGACATCGGCAACGGCATGGCCCGCGATGGTGTCGACCAGCACCGACTTGCCGACCCCCGATCCCGCCATGATCCCGAGCCTCTGCCCGACGCCCATCGCGCACAGGGCATTGATCGCCCGCACCCCGCAATCGAAGGGATGTTCGACGCTCGCCCGCTCCAGCGCGCCCTCGCGCCTGCCGGCCAGCGGCCAGACCTCCCTGCAATCGAGCCGGGGACCGCCGTCGATCGGCTCGCCGAGGGCATCGACCGCGCGGCCGAGCAGCGCCTCGCCGACCCGCACCTCGCCCGGCTGCCCCAGCGCGCGCACCCGCGCCTGCGGGCGCAGCAGCATGGCATCGCCGAGCAGCATCATCAGCGAATGACCCGCGCGAAAGCCGATCACCTCGGCGAGGCACTCGGCCCCCGCATCGTTCTCGATCAGCCCGAGCGAACCGACGGGAAGCGGCAGGCCCGCGACCTCGATCAGCCCGCCGTCGCAGGCGACCACGCGCCCCGTCAGCACCGGCCCGGCGGCGACCGGCGTGGCGCGCATCCGGGCGAGGTCGAGCTGGAGTTCGGCGATCATGGGCGCAGCGCGGCGGCGATCGCGCGGCGCCATTCGGCGGGGCCGTCGGCCACCGAGCCTTCGGGCCCCTCGATCACGACGCTGCCGGGTTCGAGCGAAGGATCGCCCGCGACCCGCATGGTGCCAAGCGCCTCCTCGCCGAGCAGGGCGATGTCGTCGGGGTGTAGGTGCAGCACCAGCGCCTCCGGTGCCTCGCCGATCCGGCGCGCGGCGGCGATGCAGCGTTCGCGCAGACCCGCCGGGTCGCGTGCCGCCTCGCCGAGAACGCCCTCGCACAGCGCAGCGACGGTGGCGGCGAGGTCATCGGCGAGCACGCCGAGCGCGGCCTCGTCGAGCGCGCGGAAGGTCAGCCGCAAGGCCCGCTGGCGCGCCATTCGCGCCTCGCCTTCGGCCTCGGCGGCGGCGCGGCCCTCGGCAAAGCCTTCGGCGCTCGCAAGGGCGATGGCTTCGGCCAACGGATCGGGTGCGGGTTCGTCAGGCTCGGGTTCGGGGAGCGGTTCGGGCAGGTCGGCCACCCCTGCCGGATCGCCGAACAGCGCAGCCTCGCGGAAGGCGCCCGCCGTATCGAGCAGGGCGAGCCAGTCGGGCGCCTGTGCATCCGTGTCGCGAGCGATGGCGACATCGGCCCCGGCCAGCCGGCCGAGCCAATCAGACGAATTCGCCATTGCCGCTTCCGATCACGATCTCGCCCGCATCGGCCAGCCCCCGCGCGATCTCGACGATCGCCTTCTGCGCCGCGGCAACCTCGCTCTTGGCCAGGCGCCCGCGCAGTTCGATCTCGTCGCGCACGCCGTCCGCCGCGCGGCTCGACATGGCGGCGAAGAAAGGCGCGCGGTCGGGTTCCTTGAGGCCCTTGAGGGCATCGACCAGCTTCTCGTTGTCGACATCCCGGAGAAGCCTGCCCATCGACATCGGGTCGAGTTCGAACAGCATCTCGAAGGTGAACAGCTCCTCCTCGATCTTCTCGGCGAGCGGCGCATCGCGCTCGGCGATGGCGGGCAGCACGGTGCCCCGCATCTCGCCCGCGGCGAGGTTGATGAGGTTCGCTGCCTCTCTCGGCCCGCCCAGCATCAGCGCCGCCGTGCCATAGGTCGCGGAAATGCGCTGGGTCAGCAGCGTGTCGATGGTGGCGATGGCGGTCGCGGAAATTGCGCCGCTTTTCGCCACGCGCTCGACCACCAGCGTCTGGAGTTCGAGCGGGAGCATCGCCAGCACCGCGGCGGCAGGCTCGGGCTCGATCAGCAGCAGCAGCGCGGCGATCACCTGCGGGTGTTCGTCGAGGATCAGGCGCACCAGCACGCCGGGGGCGAGCCACTGCGCGAGTTCGAGACTGCGCGGGCTCGCATCGGGCTCGATCCGCTGCATCATCGAATCCGCGCGCGCCGGGCCCAGTGCCTTGTCGAGCAGGCTGCGCACCCGGTCGGTCCGCCCGCGCATCGGCAGCATCTCGCGCGCCGCCTCGCCCGCGAAATCGGCGAGCGCTTCGGCCATGTGCGGCTGTTCGATCTCGCCCAGTGCCATCATCGCCGCGCCCAGCTTTTCGAGTTCCTGCGGGGAGAGGCGCGAGAGCAGCCCGGTCGCCTCCTCGTCGCCCAGCAGCATCAGGAACACCGCGGCGCGGTCCACCCGGCTGAGCAGCGGGGCAGGCGCGGGGGCTGGCTGAGGGGCGGGGGTGAAATCGGCCTCGGCCATCATGCCGCCTCCGCCGCAGGGCCGGGCGCGTCGGGGCCTTCGAGCATCCGCTGGAGCGCCTCGACCGCGCGTTCGGGCTGCTGCGCGGCGAGCCGCCGGGCAAGCTCGACCTGGCGGGGCAGGTCCCCGAGCGCGATGCCGGTGTCTGGGCCCGGCAGCGTGCCGGTGCCCCCGGCCTCGGTCGCGGCGGGGTTATCCGCAGCCAGAGCCAAGCTCTCGCCCGCGCCTGCCCCGGCCGCCGCCGCATCGCCAGCCGCATCGCTTTTGCCCCTGATCTTGCCGATCAGCGGCTTGACCGCGAGCAGCAGCACCAGCAGCACCGCGATCAGCGCCGTGGCATAGCGCACCAGCATCGCGAACCACGGCTGTTCGTAGAAGGCGGGGGGTTCAAGGTCGGCGGGTTCGAACTTGCTCGCCACCACCTGCACCATGTCGCCGCGCTGCGCGTCGGCGCCCACCGCCGCGCTGACCAGCGCCTGCAATTGCTGCGCGGTCATGGGGGCTGCGGCCTTCAGCGCCTTGTCGCTCACCGCGACCGCGACCGAAAGCTTCTTGAGGCTCCCCGGCCCGGCGGTGGTGACGGCAACCTCGCGGCCCAGTTCATAGGCGCGGTCGGTGGCGGTTTCGGTGTCGGTGGTGGTCTGGTTGGCGGGCGGCACGGGCTGCGGCGCACCGTCGACCAGCTGCGCCTGCGGGGGCGGGGTGTTGGCCGGGACGCCCGGCACGCCGCCTGCGGGCGCGGCCCCGGTGCGGGTCGCCTCGCGCGCGCTTTCGGTACGCACCACGCCTTCCTTCTCGTAGGTTTCGCGCGCGGTGGTGACTTCGCTCTTGTCCAGCTTGACCTGCACCTGCGCGGAATAATTGCCCTCGCCCAAGAGCGGCAGCAGCAGCGCGTCGAGCTGCTGGGCAAGCTTGGCCTCGTGCTCGCGCTGGAGGGTCAGGCCCTCGCCAGCGCGCGCCTTGGGATCGGAAAGGAGGCGGCCGTTCTGATCGACCACCCGCACCGCATCCGGGCTCATCCCCGGCACGCTGGCGGCGACGAGGTTGACGATCGCGCCCACCTGGTCAGGGCTGAGATTGCGCCCGCTCACCAGCCGCACCATCACCGAGGCGGATGGCGGGTTGTTCTCGCGCACGAAGACCGAGCGTTCGGGCGTGGCGAGGTGGACGCGCACGCTCTCGATCCCGTCGATCTCGCGGATCGTCAGCATCAGTTCGCGTTCGCGCGCGAGGCGCAGGCGTTCGCCCTCCAGCGTGCGCGAGGTGCCGAGCGGCATCGCATCGAGCATCGCCTCGGCACCCTCGGGCGCGGCGATCCCGGCGTTGCTGGCGACCAGCATCTTGGCGCGGTAGACGTCGTTCTCCGACACCGAAAGCGCGCCGGTGGCGTTGTCGATGGCGTAGCCGATCCCGCCTGCTTCGAGCGTTTCGACCACCTTGGCGCGCTCGGCATCGGTGAGACTGGTGTAGAGCACGCGGGGCGGGCCGGAGGAAATCGCCATCCACAGCCCGGCGGCTGCGGCGGCCGCGCCCAGCGCGCCCAATGCGGGCAGCGCGCGGACCAGCGCGGGTTGGGAGAGGAAGCCTGCCATCGGCGGCGGCAGCATCGTGCGCCAGCCGGTCGGCGCGGGCGGCAGGCCCGCCGGATCGAGCGGCACGGGAAGAGCGGCGTTGGCCATCTATCAGCCCCCCATCCGCATGATGTCTTGATAGGCGTTGAGCAGCTTGTTCCTCACCTGAAGCGTGGCTTCGAAGGCGACGCCCGCTTCCTGCCGTGCCAGCATCACCTGGGCGATGTCGGTCACGGCCCCGCGTTCGTAGGCGACCTGCATCTGGCTCGATCGTTCCTGCACCGCGTTGACCTGCTTCAGCGCCAGATTGAGCGTGTCGGCAAAGCCCGCCGCCGGCGCTGGGCCGCGCACCGGGGACACCCCGCCCGCCTCGCTCGCGGCGCGCACGTCGCGCAGCGCGGCGCTCCGGGCGAGCACCTGCGAGCGCAGCGCCATGACGTCCTCGACGCCGAAGCCGATCCGGCCCACCGCGCTCATGCCGCGCCTCCTGCCGCGAGCATCCCGGCGCCGCGCATCGAGGCGAGGCGGTAGCGCAAGGTGCGCTCGGATATGCCGAGGGTGCGCGCGGTCGCGGCGCGGTTGCCGCCGTGGCGGCCGAGGGTCTCGAGGATCGCGCGCGCCTCGGAGGCGAAGGCGACATCGGAGAGCGAGCGAGTAGCGCCGTTGTGCGCCAATCCCGTCGCGGCAGGCGCAGCATCGACCGCCGCGACCGCGCGCACGGCGGTGTCGAACACGATGTGGTTCGCCGCGATCGCCGCCGCCCCGTCCGACAGCAGGATCGCGCGGCGGATGACGTTTTCGAGCTCGCGGACATTGCCGGGCCAGGCGTGGGCTTCGAGCACGTCCATCGCCGCGCGCGCGATCCAGCCCGGTCGGCCCGGTGCGCCGGAGGCCGACCGGGGTGCGTGGCGCAGCAGCATCGCGAAGGCGAGCGGGGCGATGTCGCCGGGCCGGTCGCGCAGCGCGGGCAGAGCCAGGGGAAAAACGTTGAGGCGGTAGAGCAGGTCCTCGCGGAAGCGCCCGGCCTGCGCCTCGGCGGCAAGGTGCCGGTTGGTCGCGGCGACCACCCGCACATCGACCTTGAGCGGCCTGGTCGCGCCCAATGGCAGAACCTCGCCCTCCTGCAAGGCGCGCAGCAGCTTGGCTTGCAGCGCCAGCGGCAGTTCGCCGATCTCGTCAAGCAGCAGCGTGCCGCCGTCCGCCGCGCGGAACAGGCCCTCGCCCGCTTCGGCCGCGCCGGTGAAGGCGCCCTTCCGGTGTCCGAACAGCAGCGCCTCCAGCATCGCCTCGGGCATGGCGGCGCAATTGACCGCGACGAACGGGCCTTCCGCACGCGCGGACAGGCGGTGGACGAAGCGCGCCAGCACCTCCTTGCCGGTGCCGGTCGGTCCTTCGAGCAGAACGGGGATATCGGAGGCGGCGATGCGTTCGGCCAGCGTCAGCAGCGCAAGCGACTGCGGATCGCCCGCCACCGGCCAGCCGCCGTGCGCCGAGGCCGCGATCAGCGCGGCTCGCGCTTCGGGGAGGGCATCGGGATCATAGGCGAGCGTCAGGCGGCCCGTGGCGGCGAGCGCCAGCGAGGCAGCACCGGGCGCGGCATGATCGAGCGCGACGGCAAGCTTGCCGCTGCGCGCGATCCCGGCGGCCATGGCGGGCGGCAAGGCTTCGCCGAGCACGATGCGCTCGCGCTGCCAGCTGCCGCCCATCAGCGGCACGGTCATCCCGATGAGGATATCGTGCGCGCCGGGTGCCGGGGGGCGCGCCGGGCCTGTCGCCCTGCCCTCCTGCGCCGTGCTTGCCCAACCTGCGTCGACCGCCGGTTCCATCATGCCTGCCCCTGTTTGCCGTTGATTTGCCTTCGTGTGGCAAGTCTCTGCCGCATACAGGCTGGACACGAGGCAAATTTAAGCCCCCGTAGCTTCCCCTATGGCCGCGGCGGCGAACACCTAGCGATCGGCGCGCCGCACTCCGGAAGGGCCGCGCCGCTGACAGCTTTTGGCTTGTTTTAACGAGAAAACTTTTCCGGCTTAAACATCCCGGAAGACAGCCGCTCTAGGGGCCAGCAGCGACGGGCCTGTTCGTCCTGCCTGACCATTCGGGAGTTTGAACAA
>ERZ1066121.2302-NODE-2302-length-12295-cov-19.615605_pt1 | contig 12295 bp, 6 predicted proteins | sample MGYA00382768_ERZ1066121 | MGnify/ENA primary metagenome ERZ1066121 (study PRJEB33369, sample SAMEA5778351) | biofilm metagenome | biome: Industrial cooling water; feature: Water cooling tower basin; material: Biofilm | place: United Arab Emirates | collected... | reverse complement strand
CCGGAGACATGCCGACCCGCTGGAAGTTCTCGGCGAGCGAGGCTTCGCCCGCCGTCTCTTCGCTACCCTCGAGCAGCTTGCATTCTACTTCGGCATCCGCAGCCCAGGCCCCGCGATCAATGATCATGCCAATGGCCCGCAGGCGGCGGCCACCGGCGATCACCGCAAACTGGCCGCGCTTCTTGCTCTTGGTCACCAGCAGGTTCTGCAGGAGGCCGCGGGCCTCGATGTCCGCAGAAAGCTGCGCGTCGTCTTGGTCATTGCGTGTTTTGCGCACGTTCGCATCGCTCAAATAGAGCTTGGAAAAGGGAATCAGCATCTCGGTCACTCCTGATCTGCTCCCGGCCATCACCGGGGCACAGATCCCCTCCCCCTCCCCTTGTTTGTCGGGTTCAAGCATCCAAGATCCTGTGCACTTGTCGCAGTCACCGTGGGTTCAGCGCCTTCGGTGCTGCCTCCCATCACCGCATCAGGAGCGCCGCCAGCACGGCCTCTGCTGCCGTTGTCGGAATGAACACCCTTGTGCGGAACGAAATGATCTCGGTGAAACAGCCGATGCTCTTCAACCAGGGCAGCTGATCGACGGGGGCGCCAACGATCTCGTAGCGCTGCTCGTTGGCGACCCGCGAGGACTTGATGGTGGCCTCGAACGGTTGCTTGATAGGTATCGTCCGATGCTCGCCGAGCGCCTTGAGGATCGTTTGCTCCGAGAGTTCGACATTCGAGGTAATGTCGAACTTCTGCAAAAGGTTTGCGACGTCGAGCTCGTGAACGATGCGGCCGAGCCAGCTGCGTCCCTCCTCATCGACGATTCGCCTCACTTCCAGATAGTCGATCGGAAGGCTCGACCATATCGGCAGCAGCAGTCCTGTGGCGAGGTAGATCTTCTCGGTTGTCAGCTTCTCGGCCAGCTCGGCGACTTCGGCACACCAAAGTTGCTCGAAGGTCTCCCGAGGACATTCCGCCCACGCAGACTCGGCAAGATCATCAAGGTGATGGTATTCGCGGCGCAGCGGTCGGTGGAGAATGACGCGGCGGATCAGTTCGCCCCGATCGGTCATGAAATGCCGGGACGGCTCAGCCAGCGCCGCCCTGCCGCTCTTGGTATTGTGCATCAGCATGCACCCGTCCGACAGCTCGAGGCGCTGCTTCACCCTTTCCAGCGTGATTGGCCGGGTACGCGTCCTGAGCGCGAGCTGGAGGAGGTGCGAGGTCGCCCCGGTCCGTGCATCCGTCCGCAGCACAATATCTTCGATGACGTCGGCACTTTCGACCTGGATCGTTTCGACGCCCACATCGAGAGAACCGGCCTCACGCGCCGCGGAAACCCGGGCTTCGAGGAGCCCGAGAAACTCATCGAAAATTGCGTTCTGCATGCCGATCGGCAGGGCAAGAATGCGGTTGAGCCACCGCTGGATCGGGGGAAGGTCTTCTTCGAGCACGCCATCCTGGGAGACGATCGTCAATCCGCTGCGTTGCTCGAAGTCGGACAAGGTCACGCTCTTCAGCGTTCCCTCTGCGAGGAGGCCGAACCAGCTGGTGAGCGCCGCCTTGGCATAAGGGCTTTCGAGATTGTCCGCCGGATCGAACAGATTCTGGCCGCCGGTTTGGCGCTGGCCACGCGTCAATGCCCCAAGGCTGTCGAGGCGCCGCGCGATCGTGCTGGTGAAGCGCAGCTCACCTTTGCAGTTGGTCGTGACCGGCCTGAATAGGGGGGTGTTCGCCTGATGAGTGCGGTGGGTGCGGCCGAGGCCCTGGATGGCCCGGTCAGCGCGCCAGCCCGGCTCTAGAAGGAAATGCACCCGGCGCTTCTGGCAGGGTGCGTCAAGGCTGGCATGGTAGGAACGCCCCGTTCCGCCTGCATCGCTGAAGACGAGAATGGGTTTGCGGCCATCCATGAACTGGTCGGTTTCCGACTGGTTCGTGCGGGGGGAGCGAGTTTCGAGGCGCTGGCTACCATCGGCCTGAGAAATGAGGCGCTTTGTGCGCCCGGTGACTTCTGCGACCTTATCCGTCCCGTAGTGTTCGATGATCCCGTCGAGGGCTGGCTTGATTGGCGGCATCGCGCAAAGATGCTCGATCAGCTCGGCGCGCCGGGCGATCGCAGCCTGGTTGTGCACGGGGCGGCCGTCCTCGTCGAACATCGGCGTCGAACGGGTAGCACCGGTGTCGTCGGTGTAGAACGTCATCTGCTGGGTGGGAAAAGCTCGCTCGAGGTATTCGATGACCGCATCAAGCGGGCTGAGATCAAGGTCGAGTTCGGCCCGCTCTTCGGGTGAAAGGCTGTCGAGCCTTCGGTCGAGGATGCTTTCGGCGGTCGAGACCAGCTGAACCACGACCACGTCATCCTGGTCCAGGTGCTTATTGATGGCGCTGATCAGAGTCGGGAGCTTCATCGAAAGCAGCAGCTGGTTGAAGAAGCGCTGCTTGGTGCTTTCGAAGCGGCTGCGGGCTGCGGCCTTCGCGCCGCCGTTCAGCGTGCTGCCGTCGATCTCGTCGACCACACCGGTCAGCGCGAGCGCCTCCTCCATGTTCTGGTGAATAATCGCCCAAGCATCCGCATAGGTGTCGTAGACAGCGATCTGCTGGGCCGTCAGGCCGTGCTTGAGGATTTCGTACTCGACCCCGGCAAAGCTCAGCGCCCGTGCCTGGTAAAGCCCAAGGGCCTTAAGGTCGCGCGACACCAGCTCCATCGCAGCGATGCCACCTGCCCTGATCTGGCTGATGAAATCCTCGCGGTTGGCAAACGCCGTTCCTGGTCCCCAAAGGCCGAGCCGAACCGCATAGGCGAGATTGTTGACTTCAGAGGCCCCGGTCGCCGAGGCATAGAGCACGCGGGCCTTGGGCAGATGGTTCTGGAGCATGACGCCGGCGATGCCCTGCTGGGAACCTGATTTGCTCCCGCGGGCGCCCTCGCCTCCTGCCACCCCGCCCATTTCGTGGCTCTCATCAAAGGCGATGACACCTTCGAAATCCGCCCCGGCCCAGTCCAGCAATTGCTTCAGACGGGTCGCATCCTGCCTCTGACTGCGCAGCGTCGGGTACGTGACGAAGAGGATCCCCTCGCGGAACGGCACTGGCTGATCGATTTTCCAGCTGGAGAGCGGTTGAATGTCGGCAGTCATCCCGCCGATCGCGCTCCAATCCCGGCGCGCATCTTCGAGCAGGCTCTCGTTCTTGGATACCCAGATCGCCTTGCGGCGTCCGGCTAGCCAGTTGTCTAGAATGCAGGCGGCAATCTGTCGGCCTTTGCCCGCGCCAGTGCCATCACCGAGGAAGTAGCCCTTGCGGTAGCTGTGTCCGTCTTCGGCCAGAGTGAGAGCGACACCTTCGTCAGCCGGGACGAACAGGCCCGGCAGATACTGCTGCCAGGCATTGCCGGCATAGATCACCGTCTCGAGCTGCGCTTCCGAAAGCAGGCTTTCTTTGAGGATGCGGCCCTGCAGGCTGGGGCAATACTCCGGCACCGGCGCTGGTATGGAGCCCATGGCCACACTTTCCACCAGCGGGGTCGGGTGCGCCTTTGCACCATCGATGTCGATCCGGCTCGGGCGGTAAGGCAGATAGACACCGGCCTGCTCGCCCAGAGGGCGCGGCGTTGCCAGGCTGCGAAAAACAAGCGGCGATATCGATGGCGCTTCGATTACGCGCGGCTTAGCCGCAGGCGGCTTTGCACTTGTGCGCATCGCCTTGAAAAGCGTGCCGGGCTTGGTCTGCTGCCGTGCGTAAATTGGTGAAGCCTCGCAAGGACCGACTGCCCGCTTTACCACTGCAACCGCCGCGGCAATCTCGGCGACATTCGATCTAGCGAGGATCGCAGGACGGATGTTTCCGGGAACCTTGTCGATCACGTAGAGGCGAACCGGCACGCTGGTCCCCTGCTTGTGGTAGCACCTGGCAAGGCGGCAAGCTGTTTGCACCGTGCAGTTCTCGAATGTCTGGTCATAGATTTTCGAGAGCCTAGCGCTGGTGGTGAACCAGTCCGGCATGATAGCGACAAGTCTGCCGCCAGGAGCCAATCGACCGAGCGCGGCGCGCAGATGGCGGACAGCAGCGAATTGATCGACGCCCCTTCCCTCCGAACGGGAGAACGGGGGGTTCATGAGAATCAGGCTGGGGCGCAGCGAAGGATCCAGCGCGGAAGCCAGCATCGCACCGTCGATCCCGGTAAGCTTGGCATGTTTGAACAGCAGAGCGAGTTTCTCACGGCGTTTGGGATCAAGCTCATTGAGGTGCAGCTGCCTTACTGTCGGCAGGCTGGCCACGAGCGCACCATGTCCCGCACTCGGCTCCAGCACGATGTCGTCTGGCCGGGGCTGCGCAAGGACAGTCGCAAGTGCCGCAAGATCGGCAGGCGTGGAGAACTGTTGAAACCGAATCTGGTCTTCGCTCCTGACCGTATGGGTTGGCAGCTGCTCAACCAGAAGACTCAAAGCGGTGATGTCGTCCAGGCGCACCGGACGGGGTAATCTTAGGAGGTGACGGGTCACCCCTGCTTCGAGGAGGTCATACGCATCGCGCTGTGCCCAGCGGCCCTCAGCCGAGCTTCCTCCATGGAGGCGCTTCATTGCGTCGAAGAGCGTCATCTTCGTAAGCGATCCACCGGCGATCTCGAGCGCGACTTCGTCGATGACCTGATCAAGGCGGGAGTCGAACGGGGTGAAAAGATCGGTCATGCGCTGCTCCTGATGCTGATGCGCACCACAGCCTCCCCCTCCCCTTCCGGTTCGGCAGCGCGGAGCTTGGAATTGCGCCAGAGGCGTTGAGCAGCGCCACTCTTGGAATGCCTGTTTTGGCCCGCAGCATTGCACTAGGGAGAGTTCATCGGCCAAATAAGGCCTATAAGTTGACGTTTTTGCGGATAAAGGCCATATATGGCCTATGTATCTCACCCTCCCGGATCAGCTGACGGGCCTCGGCAAGCGGATCAAGGTACGCCGCCTGGCCCTCGACCTTACCCAGCAAGCGGCAGCTGCCAAAGCTGGCGTGTCTCACAGGACGTGGCGAAGGATGGAGGCCGAAGGCAGGGCTTCGATCGAAGATCTTGTGCGCGCCGCCATCGCACTGCGCTGCGATGAAGGCATTGTCGCGCTGTTTCCGCAAGTTCCGGCAACCAGCATGGATGAGCTGCTCGCGCAGCAGCGCCAAGCAGCAAAGCCGCAGCGCAAGCGTGCTAGCGGTGCAAGGCCATGAAGCTGGCTCCGGGAACGCCCTTGGTGGTTGGATTGCTGACCGATGAGACTGCCGCGCCGCTTTCGGTCGGCAGGCTGGCAATGGCCAGGGGCCTTGCGCAGCTCGAATGGTCTGCAGAGATCATAGCGGAAGGGATGCCAATTTCTCCGCTGCACTATCCGGCTGAACCGGGCCTGCACCCTGCCCGCAGCCGGACCTTTGAAGGCCTCCACGGTTTCCTGTCGGACTGTCTGCCCGATGCCTGGGGCATGCTCTTGTTGAAGCGGCGGCTTCAGAAAATGGGTCACCGGTTCGAAGACCTAAACGCAGTCGACCGGCTCGCCCTTGTTGGCACGAAAGGTCGGGGCGCGCTCGTATTCCAGCCTGAAACGCTTGATGGTGAAACTTCAAGTACTATCGACCTCGATGCTTTGGCCGATGAATCCCGCCACGTTCTGCTCGGCGAGGAGACAGAGCTGGAGGCGCTGCTCACTCGCCTGGGCGGCGGCTCGGGCGGCGCGCGGCCGAAAGTTCATGTGGCGATCGACGCGGGCGGCACGCTGTCCGCAGGAGACGAGTTGGCTGCAGCGGGAACCAGGAGCGCCGGTGAGGAATGGATCGTCAAGTTTGCAGCGACCAACGACCCCGCAGATATCGGGCCGCTGGAGGAGGCCTACGCCCGGATGGCCCGCGCTGCGGGAATTGAAATGGCTGAAACGCGATTGATCTCCTCTGCGAAGGGGCCAGGCCATTTCGCGACAAGGCGTTTCGACCGGCCCGTGCCCGGAAAAAGGCTTCATATGGTCAGTCTGGGCGGAGTGCTTGAGGCCTCGCCGCATATGCCGAGTGTCGACTACGACGGGTTCCTGAAGGCGACATTGGCGATCACCCACAGCATGGCGGACGTCGAGCAAGCCTTCCGCCGCATGGTCTTCAACGTGCTCGCGCGAAACCGCGACGATCATGTTCGCCAACATGCTTACCTGATGGACGCTCGGGGAGATTGGCGGCTTGCGCCGGCCTTCGACCTGACGTTCTCGAATGGCCCCGGCGGCGAGCATTACATGGCTGTTCTGGGCGAAGGGCGCACCATTACCCGCCAACATATAGAGAAACTCGCGAAGACCCACGGTATCTCTCCCAAGCGCGTGTTCGCAGTGATCGACGATGTTCGTGCATCACTCGCCGATTGGCCGTCGCACGCTCGGGATACTGGGGTCCGGGTCTCAATGGCAAAAGTATCAGAGGGCTTGGAATCCGTGGCCCGAACATTTGGCTAAGGAAGGCTTTGGGGTCCGTTTTCCCAAGTCTTTGAAGACACCAAGAGGCAGCTCACTCGTCTCCGGGTTGGCCACCAGCAATATTTCATTGCTTTCTCTAGTTTGCCGCTAACTTACTGGGTCCATCTTTCAGTCAGATTTCAGAAGGACGCAGACGTCGTCCTTTGGCGTCATGACCGTGGTGCGCGATTTAGCCCTAGTCACGCTCACGCGAAAATTCTGACGTGCCTGGGATAGGTCGCCTTCTAGCTTGTTTTCGCGAACGATCCGATCCGGGTTCGCCTTAATCTCCTTACCCACCCTGAGTGGCCAGCCTTCGAACACGATCACTTCGTCAAACTGCTTCCCCTTCGCCTTATGCATGTTCATCACAATGACGCCCGTCTCGGGGCGCTGAGCTGTGGCGAAGTGATCCTGAACAAACGCCAATCGAGTGATGTCAAGCGCATCGGAATAGCGACCCCGCTCTCGCCAGTTCTGTTCCAGCGTATTGCGCATCAGATTGCCGCGTTCGAGCAGACGCACGTTGCGGGCGTCGTTCGCAATAGCCCGCAACCGGGTACACGCTCCATCAGCGAGCGTGGCGCGGATGGCGATCCAGTCCTTGTCTGGATCGCCGACCATAACGACCTGCCGGGTTGCGGAAAGGACGGCAGCGATAGGATGGATGACACTGTTCGCGTGCGGCGCCTGTCCCCCGGCGATCCGCTCGTTCCATTTCGCCAGCGCGCTCTCCAGCTTGACCGCATCGCCCAGATCTCCCTTGCCTGGGTCGGATCCCCCACGGCCGCGAAGATATTGGCATATCAAATGCACCAACTGGTCGAGGTCATCCGAAGCACGCTCTTGCTGCATCAGTTGCGCAATGACTTCGGCTCCCAGGATCGGTCCTTCCATATCGATCGAGGCGGCATGTGAGATAGTCGGAACGTTACCGAACGGATCGCGCAGGATATCGGAAACGAGCCGCATCTTCCGCTTGGTTGGAACGAGGATTGCGAGCGACCAGTCGCGCCGTCCGGTGGCGATCAGCCGGGCTCGCGCCTGAAGGACCTGCGTGACCAGCGCGGCATAGGCCTGGTTCCGGTTGGACGGAAACAAGCAAAAGCTGATGCCAGAGTATTCGGCCTTGCTGAATTTGGCGGTCAGCAGCTCGTTGCCGAAGAGTAGTATGTCCGTGCCCTTGCTGCGGTGATTGTCCGAGCCGAGCTCGGTGAAGGTCGGAGCGAACGCAGCCTTGAAATGATCAAGGCGGGCCGGATCGGCGCCAATGAATTCGAAAATGCGTTGCTCCGGGTCGGCCAGCGCAATCAAGGTGCAACGGTCGCCAAGCGCCTTCACGACACGCCACTGATCCGCGCTCGTATCCTGGAATTCATCGAAGATGATGCAGGGCCAAGCTATAGCAGTCATTGCTCGCAGTTTGGCGGAACCCTCGAGCAGCCGTGCCACGAGATCAGCGAACAGATCGAAGCAGACTTTCCCCTCTGCAAACGCAAGTCGGTCGCGCTCAGCCTTCTCGCGCGCTCTCTTTTCGGCCAGCTGGGCTTCGTCGAGCTTCTTGTCGGGGCCATATTCCCGGCGGATCGCAGCTAGGGCGATCGCTTCACCTGGCGGTGTGAGGATCGAGATCCTACGCGGCAGGCCGACCAGATAGCCGTGCGTCTTGAGAAGCCGCCAGAAGAAGCTGTGATAGGTGTCAACCTCGATCCGGCTCCGCTCGTCGGACGAGACGTCTTTTTCTTCGTCGATGGCTTCGAGGACACGGGAGACCGTCGCACGCGCGAAGCTGAGAAAGAGGACACGCTGCCCTGGCTTGAGCATTTCGCGGGCGATTTTCGCTGCCTTCAGGATCGAGACGGTCGTCTTGCCGGAACCGGGGCCACCGGTAACCAGCTGGTGGCCGGCGGTCGCGAGCACGATCTGCTGCTTCGGCGTCAGGTCGACCATGATTACCGCTGTTACCTGAAAAGCGCGTCGAAGTCGTCGCCACCTCCGCCAGGTGCAGGATCTGCAACAGGCGGAGGTGGAGGCGGATCGCACAGCTGGCGCAACCGCGCGCAGGTTTGCCGAAACCACAACGGTATCTCGGCTTCTGAGCACTGGGCCAGGAAGTCGGCGATGCCCCAATTACCCTTGGACCACTGGAAATAGTCCATCAGCGCATCGATCATGTTCACGTCGGCGCCCGCATGCTTGGCTGCCAGATGCGGCGGCCAAGCCAGCGACTGCGAGAAGCGGTTCATGGCCTCCAAGGTGGTGTTCTTGAGGACAAGGTCCTCAATGCCTTTTTCGGGATGCATGAACAGCTGTTCGACCTCGGCCTCGATGGCTTGCTGCGCCTCCGCGGTCTGCAAATCACACAGCGCAAACACCCGCTTGCCCAACCCCGCATAGAGCCTACCGAGATCGGCGATCTGAGTCTCGGTCTTCGCGTTAATGACGGTGATTCCCAAGCCTTCGATTGAGCTGTAGGTCGCCGGATTGAGATCAGAGAGCCGACGCGCGACGACCGGAAGCGCCGCGGCTTCGGTATCGCCTTCCGCAATGAGCACCCGGCGCGCCAGCAGCCCTTCGCAGAATTTGGTGCGGAAGTCTTGTCGGTAGCGCTTGTGCTTCACGCTTTCAGGAAGGGCGATAGAAGCTTGGCTGAGTATGCCTTGGCTGCTCCGGGAAAGGATGACGGTCTCGTCTAGACCAAATTCTTCAAGGACGTAGGGCGAATGAGAGGTGATTATCGATTGGGCGGAGAGCTTGCGTAGCTCATGGACGATGCGCTTCTGCGCATAGGGAGGAATAGCAGTTTCGACCTCTTCCATGGCGAAGATCACATTCTGCTTGTCCTCGGCGATTTGAGAAAGAAGCGCGAGGACGAGCATGTTGATTGTGCCGGTACCCTGCCGGTAAAAGGGGGCGGCATGGTCGCCACTGCCGGTGGCGATGAAGGCCGTTATCACTTTGCGGAGATGCTCGCGTGTCAGGCTGGAAACGCGAAGGTGCGGCTTTGCACCCCATTCTCGAGGCACGTATTTCTTAAGCGAGGCGTTCACGCTCTCAAGGACTCCGCTGATGCCCATCTGGGGGTCACCAGCCACGTCCAGTGTGGAAAGCGCATCCAGTGTGCCTTCCCAAAGCCGGGGGCGGATTTCCTTTAAGCGGAGGATGATGTCGAGCAGGCTGCCATGCTCAAGGCTGAGGGCGCGGGATCCGGTCCTAAGCGAGCGGAGAAACAAGAAGCCGCAATGCTGCTTGTCAGTCTTGCGGAACGGAGTCGGAGTATCGTCTTCCGTCAAGCTGCGGGTGAAGTAAGTGGCACCAGTGAAATCGTCGTCGTCCGGGTCATATTGGCCGATAAAGGTGACGCGTAGCGCTGCGACGACGGCGGCTGCATCTATGCCGGCGGGGTTCGCCTCAACGAACAGGGTTCCATCAGCCGTGTTGAGCCACTCGATTCTACCGCCGAAACGAGCCAGCTGTTCCTCCGATAGGTCCGTGATCGTCACTTCGATCTCGATGCGCGGCGGCACTGAGTCCGCCAATGGGTTGCCTGCGGCCTCGACGGGAGGCTGCCCATCGTGGTCAGCCTCTGCCACGGCGGTAGCGGGAGCGAGATAACGACCCTCGAAGAAGTCGTGCTCGTCGACCGGTGGTCGACGGGAGAGTCGATCGGGGCCAAGTACCAGATCGATGGCCTCTAGAACCGAAGACTTGCCAGTGTTGTTGTCACCGATAAGCACTGCATGCGCAGGCAGACAGATGGTGGCGGACTTGATGCCGCGAAAGTTTGTCACCGATAACGAATGAACTCGCATTTCTTTCTTCGACCTCCCTGAACCTGCGCAAGATGGCGCAAGGCGGGCCTATTGGGAAGTAAAACAGGCATTTATGCTATTTTCGCGAGGATCGATTGGAGTTCGCACCACGGGAACCGTCATCTGGTGCCAAAAGGATAACCAGGAAAAATTAGTCCTCATCAATCTTCGGAGTAGGGATCCCATCGGTGAAATAACTCGTTGTTTGCGGCCCAATCATCGCCATTGCCCGGAGCACTTCGAATGATCTGAAGGCCAGGTCTAGCGTAAGCCATCGTCGCTCGGTGTGCTGCCCTTCGCCCTGGCGAATTGTTGTCCTCGGCTATGATCAATGTGTCGAGCTCCAGCGGCAGCTTAAGGTTTGGCAGTCGGGAAGCGCCCATCGCCGCCCAACAGGTTACGCCAGACAGACGGGTGAAGGCAGCAGCATCTTCGAAGCCCTCCGCTACTGCCAGAACTCGTCCACTCGGCGTCGGTTGCCATGCCCCTTGCCCGCAGCGCCCGAGCAAGAATTTACCCTGATGCTGGTTCGTTCTCGGGTCGAGAATGATGCGCTGGACGGCGACAAGGTGACCACCGTCTCGCACAGCGACGAGCAATGCTTGATGAAATGCAGTGTTTGGCTTTCGGCCGAGAGGGCACTTCGGGTGGAAGCGCACGTCAGGCAGATCGAGGGGTAGACATCTCCCAATGAGGTAGCGTTCTCCCAGCGTACCATAAACGCCGACCGCATCACTCCACAGACGCTGAGCGAGTTGACTGGAATGCAGACTTTGCGTTGGGCGGGGTTCTACGCCTCGAACTCGATCTGTATTCCGCAGGGCACGTATGATGTCCCTTGGATTGCAGCCGGCAAAGCAATGCACGAGGACCCCTGATAATCCTTGGCGGATCGATAATGAGGGCGTCCTGTCGTCATGAGCAGGGCATCGGCACATAGCGTAGGAGCCGTGCCATGTGCCGCGCAGAGCTGTGACAAGGTTGATCGTGTCTTGAGTTGGTCGGAGTGCTGATAGGGTCATAAGCGTCCCTAAAGCTTTCCCCCTCCCCTTCCTGCCGTGCACTTGAGGAGCGCCGGGTGCTTTCAATCGTCCCCATAGGGCCTGCAGTCATCGAAGTTGGCTGTAGCGAACTCCAATTCGCTTGAATGCGCTTGCTCGTCTTTGACGGATCAGCTGAGCGGTCGCTTCGGCTTGTGCCGTCGCCTCGAAGCTAAGAATGAGGCCCTGCCCTTTTGAGCCTATCCGCCCCCAGCGGCGTTCAACAGTTGTCCACCCGAACAAGTCGGTTTGGATCCAGAGGTGGTATTCTCGCGCGACGTTGCGCGAATTGTCGACGGCTTGCCAATGCCACGACTGACTGGTTGGTGTTTCCATAGTAGCCTGGTGGCAGAGACACGGACCAATGGTCCAACCGGGAATATGAATCACAGCTGCGTCAGTGATTCACTGATCCGATGGGAGGGGGTTGCTGGCCGATCACCTTCAAAAACATCATCATAAAAACGCCGCTGCTTGCAGCGGAAGGATTTCTGATTCTAGAGATTCAGATTCAGGTCCGATTTATGGCCTGAATTCAGAGGACTATGCCGTTTTTCCTGACCCGATGGGGGTGTTAGGCTGACCTTCTGGGGGCTACATCCTGACCGAGCGGGGGCTTTCCCCTGACCTTCTGGGGCATTCCTGACCAAATGGGGGGAGAGCCTGTTCCAGTAGATGTAGCGGGCCTTTCGAGCGTTTTCTCCTGCCTGGTTTTGTAAAAACTGAACCCTAGCTTGCGTTCGTTCATGACGCTTGCCGACTCGCAGGAATTCCGACGATTCCGTAACCCCTCCCTTGCCCTTCAATCCTGACCTCTTGGGGGCTGCACATTGATTCCTGACCTGACCTGACTTGACGCAAGAGGTCAGGTCAGGCAGCAATCAATCCTTCAAAGAATCAAGCTCTGATCGCACTATGGCATGGAAACTGATGACGGCCCAATAGTAGAAGCTTCCGAGGAGAAGCCTGAAGAAGGTTCCCCCGGACGTGC
>ERZ1066121.2300-NODE-2300-length-12298-cov-39.488932_pt1 | contig 12298 bp, 16 predicted proteins | sample MGYA00382768_ERZ1066121 | MGnify/ENA primary metagenome ERZ1066121 (study PRJEB33369, sample SAMEA5778351) | biofilm metagenome | biome: Industrial cooling water; feature: Water cooling tower basin; material: Biofilm | place: United Arab Emirates | collected... | reverse complement strand
AGCATCAGGAACGGGTCGACCGGCGGCTGCTGCGGCGTGCCGATCAGGCGCGTCAGCTTGACGCCGGCACCGTCCGAGGTCGGCAAGCCGGCGGTGAGGCGGAGGACGTGGCGGCGCGCGGCGGCGCGGGCGTCGGCGGTCGGGGAAGCAGGAATGGCGTTCATGGCGCCATGCTCGGCGCGCGCTCCGCGCGCCTCAAGGCGCAGCCCGCAACGCGGTATTGCGCGGCCGCAACGGCGGCGTTGCGCCGCCTCGCGGGCCGCAGGCACGCTGCCGGCATGCAGGCCGTCGACGCCTTCCAACTCGCGACCCACGCCGGCCCGTACGACGCGTGGCCGCTGCGCACACCGCTGCTGCACGCCGACGGCCGGCCAACGGGCCTCACGGTGCCCGGCTACACCCTGCTGCACCAGTTCCGCGTCGGCGACGACTGGCTGCTGCTGACCGACTGGGACTGCCCGTACGAGGAAGCCACCGAGGTTCTGCTGCTCGACGCGCAGCTCCGGCTCGTGGCGCGGCGAAGCTTCGGCGCGCCCTACGCCAGCTGGATGCTCGACGGGGTCGACCAGCTCGGCGGCGACGCCCTGCGGCTGCGCTTCGTCGGCGGCCCGGCGATCGCGCTGCGGGTCGCCGCACCCGCGCCGTGGTGGTCGCCGGGGCGGTGGCGGTCGAGGCTCAGACCGTGCCGCGATTCTTCCCGGTGAAAGGCCGGTACCAGTCGCGGATGCGGGCCATGTCGGCCTCGACGTCGTCGCCGCAGCGCAGCAGCGGGCCGATCTCGATGGTGCGCGTCGGGTAGTCGAAGGCCACGCACAGCACCGGCGCGTCGGCGGCACGGGCGATCTTCCAGAAGCCGGTCTTCCATTTCTCCACGCGGCGCCGGGTGCCCTCGGGCGCCAAGAGGAACCACATCCGCTCGCTGTCGCGGATTTCCCGACCCACCTGCTCGGCGATGCCGCCGGGCGCCGCGCGGTCGACCGGCAGGCCGCCGAAGCAGCGCAGCAGCCAGCCCAGCGGCCCGACGAACAGCTCCTGCTTGGCCATGAACACGATGCCGAGGTCGAGGCCGATCTTGGCCGCCAGCCCCCACACCGCGTCCCAGCCGGAGCTGTGCGGCGCGACGATGATGACGAGGCGCGGCACGTCGGGGAAATGGCCGCGGAAGCGCCAGCCGCCGACGCGGTAGAACACCCACCAGAAGAACACGCGCCAGAACCGCGGCACGTGCGTGCGCGGCACGTGCGGCGCGATGTCCGGCACGCCCTCGCCCACCGGGCGCTCGTCGGCGCGCTGCCAGGCCTCGCGGATCACGGTTCGCGCTCCCAGCGCCGCGAGGCGCGCTCGCGCTTGATCTGCGCGCGCTCGCGCTTGCTGCCGAGGCGCCTTTCCTGCGAACCCTTCGTCGGCTTCGTCGCGATGCGCTTCTTCGGCGCGCTGCGGCAGGCCTCAATCAGGGCGTGCAGGCGCTCGCGGGCGTCCTCGCGGTTGCGCTCCTGCGTGCGGAAGCGCTGCGCCTGGATCACCAGCACGCCTTCGGCGGTCATGCGCCGGTCGCGGCGGGCGAGCAGGCGCTCGCGCACGGCCTCGGGCAGCGAGGCCGACGCGCGCACGTCGAAGCGCAGCTCGACCGCGCTCGCGACCTTGTTGACGTTCTGCCCGCCCGGACCGGAGCTGCGCACGAAGCGCTCGTCGAACTCTCCGTCGGGGATGATGAGGGGCGGGAGCGTGGGCATGCCGGGCAGTTTAAGCGCCGCGACGCGCGACGCTGCGGCTCAGGCCGCCGGCAGCCGCGGGTGGCCGAACTCGTCGCGCTCCTCGCCGGCGGCAGCGTCGCCGATGCGCTCGCGCAGGCCGCGGCCCGGCATCTCGCGCGGCGGCTCGGCGCGGGCCACGCGCAGCGCGTTGCCGAAGGCCACGGCGGCGCGCGGGTCGTTCGCCTGCGCCAGCAGCTCGCCCAAACCCTCCCAGGCGTCGCTGCCGGCGCCTTGGGCGATGGCCCGATGGAAATAGGCCTCGGCCTTGCCGGGCAGGCCGGCGTGCCGGCACAGCCGGGCCAGCGCCAGCAGCAGCGCCGGCGAAGTCGATCGCGCGGCGAGCCAGCCTTCCGCGCGGGCGAGCCGGGCATCGCCCGCGTGCGGCGGCAGCGCGCCGAAGGCTTCGACCACCGCTTCGTCCCAGCGCGCGTCGAGCGCGTCGGCCAGCGCGGCAGCGGCCTGCGCCTCGACGTGCAGGGCGGCGGCGCGGCGGGCGAAGGCCACCAGCACCGCCGGCTGCGCGCGCAGGGTCGGCGGCAGGCCCTTCCAGCGGATCAGCAGGGTGCCGGCTTCGGCGGCGTCGCCGAGCGCAGCCTCGGCGAGGCGCGTTTCAAGCGCGGAAAGGGCGGCGGCGTCGGTGCCGCGCTCGGCGCGCAGGCGCGCGATGGTCGGCAGGGCCTCGTCGGCGCGGCCCAGTCGGGCCAGCGCTTCGGCGCGCAGGCGGATGCCGGCCGGCGGCAGCGTGGTGCGGGCCGCGGCGGTATCGAGGCTGGCGAGCGCCTCGACGGCGCGGTCCTCGTCGAGCCACGCCGCACTCTGCTCGAGCGCGGCGGCAAGCGGATCGGCCTTGCCGAGCGCGATTCGGTGCTGCTTGACGCGCTCCGCCTGCCCCGCTGCGCGCGCCGCGGCGATGGCGTACAGCAGCGCCGGCACGCGGTCGATGCTGGCGCGCTGCGCGGCCAGCGACAGCAGGTGCTCGGCGCGCTCCGGCCGCCCCTGCTGCAGCGCCAGCAGCCCGTTGCCGAGGCGCTCGCGCGCCAGCCGCCGGCTGTAGCGGCGCACCGCCCGGAACGGCAGGCGAACGAGGGCGATGCCCGCGATCAGGGCGGCCGTCACCGCGATCCAGGCCAGCACGGCGACTTCGGCGCGGAGGGTCAGCACGCGCTCCCCCCAGTGCAGCAGCAGCACGCCATCCTGCTCGCGCAGCAGCTGCCAGCCGATTCCGCCGAGCAGGGCCAGCAGCAGGCCGAACAGCAGCGCCGGGAAAAGCTTCATCGCCCGCCCCCGCCGATCACGGCCCGCCGCGCCGCTGCGCGCGCAGCTGCGCCAGCGTGCTGCCCAGTTCGGGCGCCACCACCGCCAGCCGCGCTTCGCCCAGCGGCGCGAGTCGCGCCAGCGCCGCATCGAGCGCGGGTCCCGGCGCGTAGAGGCGCCGCATCCACTGCGCGGCGCGGCCCGCGGCGGCGTGCAGGGCCGCGTCGTCGCGGCGCTCGATGGCGATCCGGGCCAGCGCCAGCTCGAGCCGCAGTCCGGCCTCGCCGCGCTGCCGATCGGCCGGCGCCAGCAGGTCCTGCACCCCGCGGGGCCGCACGTCGACGAGGGCGTCGAGCAGCCGGTTCAGCGGCGTGGCCGTTTCGTCGGGATCGGCCAGATCCGGCGCGGCGTCGAGACCGGGGAGGTCGCGCTCGAGGGCGTCGAGGGCGGCCTGCGCGGCCAGCCGCGGGTCGGGCGGGAGCGCCGCGAGGGCGGCCTGCTCCTGCGCCAGGGTCTGCCGCAGGTTCACGAATTCCGGCGCGGTGAGCGCCGCCAGCAGGCCGTCGGCCATCGCCAGCGCGCGGCGCGCGCCGTCGACGTCGCCCGCCAGCGCGATGCGGCTCGCCGCGAAGCCGAGCAGCAGGTCGACCTCGTCGAGCCGGAGCTGCGTGCCGGGGGCGGCGGCGGGCCGCCCCGCGAGCTGCTGGACGCTGTCCTCGAGCAGGGGGATGCGCTGTCCCCAGCCGAGCAGCTCCTCGCGCTGCACGCGGCTGCGCGCCTCGAGATCGGCCAGGCGCTGCTCGCTGCGGGCCTGTCCGCGGTCGAGGCCGGCCAGCGCCTGCTCCACCGCAAGCAGCCGGGCATCGAGCGCGGCGTTCGACAGCGGATCCACCGGCGCCGGCGGCGCGGGCCGCGTCAGCCACCAGCCGAGCGCTGCCGCCACGGCCAAGGCCGGCAGGGCGAACATCAGGGCGCGGGCGGGGCGTCGATCCATCGGCAGGGCGCGTCGTTACGGGTGCGCCGCACAGTTTACGGGCGCATCGCGAGCGCCGCGGCAACGAGGGCCTCGGGGCGCGCGCTTTCGGCCTCGACGACGGTGGCGAATCCGGCCGCGCGAAGATGCCCGGCAAGCCGGGCGCTGCTCGCCACGACGCCGCGGGCGCGCAGCGCGAGGCCGGATCGCGACGCCCGCCCCGGCAGCCGCTCGAGCAGCAGCGCGATCGATTCGGCGCTGCTGGCCAGCAGCACGCCGCTGCGATCGGCGAGCAGCGCCGCGCGCGCGCGCGCGCCGCCGCGCACCGGTCGCCGCTCGTACACGTCGGCCACGCGGAGCGCCGCATCCCGCTCGCGCAGCGTCGCGGCGAGGAGGCCGCGGCCGCCAGGCGCGGTGACCAGCCCGACCGGCGTACCAGCGGGCACGCGCAGCGCGGGAAGCGCCAGCGCGCCCTCGCTGTCCATCCGCGCCGGATGGTGGACGTCGCGCGCGCCGAGCGCACGAAGCGCGCCGGCCGTGCCGGCGCCCACCGCCACGTCGATCCCGGGACGCACCAGACCCGCACCGCCGCCGGCTAATCGCGCGGCGAACCGGACGGCCGCGGGGCTCGTGTAGACCCGGATCGGCGCCTCGAGCGCCGCTTCGAGCGCCCGGCGCGAGGCGTCGTCGGCGCGCGCCGCCAGCCGCTGCTGGGGCAGCGCGCGCAGGCGCAGGCCCGCGCCTTGCGCGGCCCGGCGCAGGCCCGCATGCTCGCCGGCGGGCCGCAGCGACCACAGCGTCATCGGTCTTTCCATCGCCGAACTGTCGCACACGCCCGCCATGACCGATCCCGCACAGCGCCTGCAGTCCCTGCTCGACGACATGCCGCCCGTGCGCGCGCTGGGGGTGCGGGTGCGCCGCTGCGACGCCACCGGCGTGGCGCTCGAGGCGCCGCTGGCCCTGAACGTCAACGACAAGGCCTGCGCCTTCGGCGGCAGCCTCGCCAGCCTGCTCACGCTGGCGGCCTGGGGCGCCCTGGAGCACGCACTGCACGGTCGCGGGCTCAAGGTCGAGGTGTATGTCGCCGACAGCCAGATCGACTACCTCGCTCCGCTGCACGGCGACCTGCACGCCGAGGCGCCGGCACCGGACGCGCAGGCGCTCGACGCGCTGCTCGGTCGCCTCGCCGAGCGGGGCCGCGCCGGCATCGCGCTGGCCGCGCGGGTGACCGGCCCGGAAGGCCGGCTGGTGGCTACGCTGCGCGGCCGCTATGCCGCGATCGCGGCGCACTGACATACTCCGACGCATGCCGACCGCCGCCCGCCGCGCCCTTGCCGTCGCCCTCAGCCTGCTGCTCGCCGCCTGCGGCACCGGGCCCGGCACGCGCGCCGAATCGCTGGAGCGCGCCCTCTACGACTACTCCGGCGCCCTGCGCTGGAGCCAGTTCGAGGGCGCCTACGGCATGATCGACCCGGCCGTGCGCGAGGCCCGCCCGCTCAGCGACTTCGAATTCGAACGCCTGAAGCAGGTGCAGGTCACCCGCTACGAGGTCGTGGCCAGCGCGGCCCTGCCCGACGGCGGGGTGGCGCGGGAGGTCGAGATCGCGCTGATCAACCGGCACACCCAGGCGGAGCGCGTGGTTCGCGTCCGTGAGACCTGGCGCTACGACGAAGCGGCCCAGCGCTGGTGGCAGACCGAAGGGCTGCCGAACTTCGCGCAGGACCGCTGATTCCAGCGGGCGCTGGCTGCGGCCGGCGCGCCGGCGGATAATGCGCGCCCTTCCCGCCCGCCGAGGCCCCGATGTCCTGGGACCAGCTCTACGCCTTCGCCCAGACCACGCCGCTGCTCAGCGCCGCGTTCGTGGTCCTGACCGCCGCCGTGGTCATCACCGAATTGAAGCGCCGCCTGTCCGGCATCGCGTCGGTCTCGCCGGCGCAGGCCACCGCCCTGATCAACCGCGAGGACGCCCTCGTGGTCGACGTGTCGCCGGTGGCGGACTTCGCCAAGTCGCACATCCTGGGCTCGGTGTCCGCGCCGCTGGCCGACCTCGATCCGGACAAGCACAAGCAGCTCTCGAAGGCCAAGGAGCGCCCGGTGGTGCTGGTGTGCCGCAGCGGCCAGAACGCCTTCGAGGCCGCCAAGCGGCTGAAGGCGGCGGGATTCACGCGCGTCTCGGTGCTCGACGGCGGCATCGCCGGATGGAAGGCCGCCGACCTCCCGCTCGGCAAGGGCCGCTGATCCCCAGCCGACGGCGCGTGCGATACTCCGCGCCCCTCCTTTCTCCCATTCCGGAGCTCCACCCGTGGCTGAAGACACCACCCCGGGCGCCGTCGGCGCCGACACCGCCCAGCAGGCCCAGTTCGCGATCCAGAAGATCTACGTCAAGGACATCTCGTTCGAGGCCCCGGGCACCCCGATGGTGTTCAACGAGCAGGGCAATCCCGACCTGAACCTCAATCTGAACCAGAAGGTCGGCAAGCTGGCCGACGACGTCTATGAGGTCGTCCTCGGCATCAACCTCACCTGCAAGCTCGGCGACAAGACCGTCTACATCGTCGAGCTCGAGCAGGCCGGCATCTTCGGCCTTGCCGGCTTCGACGAGCGCAACCTCGACTTCATGCTGGGCACCTACTGCCCGAACGTGCTGTTCCCGTATGCCCGCCAGCTCACGTCCGAGCTGATCCAGGCCGGCGGCTTCCCGCCGTTCTACCTGCAGCCGATCAACTTCGAGGCGATCTACGCCGAGAGCCTGCGCCGCCGCGCCGAGCAGCTGAAGTCGGCCACCGCGCCGGCCGTCGGCAACGCCTGACCACGCCGACCGGCGGCCCGGCCCTGCGCCGGGCGTCGCCACCCGGCCCGGCCCCGCACCGCGCCCGCCGCACCGCCCCACCGAGGATCCCGGCATGACCGCGACGACCCCCGTCACCGTGCTCGGCTCGGGCTCGTGGGGCACGGCCCTTGCCGCGCAGATGGCGCGACAGGGCCACGACACCCTGATCTGGGGCCGCGATGCGGCCCAGGTCGAGGCGATCAACTCCCGACGCGAGAACCCGCGCTACCTGCCCGGCGTGGCGCTGCCCGACGGGCTGCGCGCGACGAGCGACTTCGAGGCCGCCGTGCGCGCGGCGTCGATGCTGCTGGTGGTCACGCCCAGCCACGCCTTCACCGAAACCGTGCGCCGGCTTGCCCCGCTGCGCGCCGGCGGCTGCGGCGTGGCGTGGGCGACCAAGGGCTTCGAGCCCGGCACCGGGCGCTTCCTGCACGAAGTCGCCGGCGAGCTGCTCGGGCCTGGCGTGCCGCTGGCCATCGTCACCGGGCCGTCGTTCGCCAAGGAGGTCGCGCAGGGGCTGCCCACGGCCGTGACCGCGCACTCCGACGACCCCGACTTCGCCCAGCGCGTCGCCGAGACCCTGCACGGGCCGGCGTTCCGCGCCTACACCGGCGCCGACATGCTCGGCGCCGAGCTCGGGGGCGCGATGAAGAACGTGCTGGCCGTGGCGACCGGTGTGGCCGACGGCATGGGGCTTGGCCTGAATGCCCGCGCCGGCCTGATCACCCGCGGCATGAACGAGATGCTGCGGCTGGGCGCCGCGCTCGGCGCGCGGCCGGAGACCCTGATGGGCCTCGCCGGCGTTGGTGATCTCGTGCTGACCTGCACCGGCGACCTGTCGCGCAACCGGCGACTGGGCCTCGCGCTGGGCCGCGGGCAGACGATCGCCGAGGCGGTCGCCGCCATCGGCCAGGTGGTCGAGTCGGTGCAGACCGCCGACGAGGTGATGCGCCAGGCCGAGGCCCATGGGATCGAGCTGCCCATCAGCCAGCAGGTGCGCCGCGTGCTGCACGGCGAGATCACGCCCGTCGAAGGCCTGCGCGAGCTGCTCGCCCGCGAGCAGAAGCCCGAGTACCCGGAAAGCCTGTTCCGCGACGGCTGAGGTCGCGCGCCGGCGGCCCGGGCCGCGGCGATCAGAAGCGCACGCGCACGCCGATGCGCAGCGTCTCGCCAACGTCGTCGAACAGCACGTCGGTGGTGATGCCGATGGTGCGGGTGGCGTAGACGTGCACGCCCAGTTCGCCGACGAGTTCGGTGCCGCGATTGCCGGCGTCGAAGGCGCCTGCCAGCGCGCGGACCTCGACGCGTTCGCTGATGCCGCCGCGGGCGCCGACCGAGAGCCGCAGGCCGCGGGCTTCGTCCCCGTCGACGCCATTGCGCTCGAAGCGGTCGTCGCGGAAGGCGAGTTCGCCCTCCAGCGCCCAGAAGTCGCCGATCGCCCGGCGGTAGCCCACGCCGGCGTCGAAGCCGCGGCGATCGATGTCGAACGCGCCGTCCTCGCCCGACAGTCCGTAGGCGACGCCGTGCAGGTAGAGGCCCGAACCGCCGGCCTCGGCGAAGTCGAAGCTGCCGCGCAGGCTGGCGCCGCGGGCGTCGCCGTCGCCCGCCGCGGCGAGTTCGATGAAGTCGTAGCGCAGCGGTTCGGCGCGGAGTGCCGCCGGCGCCAGGGCGATGCCGAGCAGGATCGGCGCAATCGGGCGGCGGGGCGAACGGCGCGTCATGGGCTTCGGGGGCGGGGAATCGGTCGCGCACGATAAGCGCGGCGCGGCTGCCAAGACACAACAATGCTCAAAAAGCCGACGCCCGGCCGGAGCCGGGCGTCGGGGCACCGCGCGGGGGCGCGCGGCGGTCGCGAGGGATCAGAAGCTGGCGCGGAGGCCGACGAGGTAGATCTGGTCGCCCTGGCCGAACTCGACTTCGCCCGTCACGCCCCAGGTCGGGCTGAAGCGGTACTGCAGGCCGGCGGTGCCGGTGAAGTCGCCGTCTTCGGCCCCTTCGATGTTGCGGTAGTTGGCCTTCAGCAGGCCCTCGAGGTTCGGGGTGAAGTTGCCGCGCAGGCCGGTCGACAGGCGGTAGCCGTCGAGCGACTCGAGGTCGACGTACGCGCCCTCGGCCACGAGGTCGAGGTTGCTGCTGAGGTTCAGCGCGTAGCCGAGGCCGAGCTCGAACAGGTCGGCGTCGCCGCCGCGGCCGGAGTAGTTGCGGAAGTCGCCGAGGGCGTAGAAGCCGGTGTCGGCGAACTGGATCGAGCCGCGGGCGCCGAAGCCGTCGATGCTGTTGCCGGCGTCGGTGTAGAAGCCTTCGACGTAGCTGTAGCTGCGCTCGGCGGCGTTGGCCGACAGCGGGAGGACGGCAGCCAGCGCGAGGGCGATCAGGGTCTTCTTCATGGTCGTTCTCTTTCTTGGATTGGGGCACTGCCGCGCCGGGGCGGGCAGTGGCAACAGGGAACCAGCGCGATCCCTTCACGGCAACCCAACGCGATATGAACATTCAGCGCGGCGTTGGCATTGAAACCGCGGCGTGCTGACCACCGGGGCTTGCGCATCGCGCGCCGCCGGCGCACGCGGGCGGCTACGCGCGCGCGGGCGCCTCGCTCGACATCGACCCGGATGCGCCGAAGTAATCGCACTGGCGCCACGCCTCGAACACGGCCACCGCGACGGCGTTCGACAGGTTCAGGCTGCGGTTGCCCTCGCGCATCGGCAGCACGATGCGCGCGTCGGCACCGAAGCGCGCGAGCACGTCGGGCGGCAGGCCGCTCGTCTCGCGGCCGAACAGCAGCGCGTCGCCCGCGCGGTAGGCGACGCGGTCGAAGCGCGTGCCCGCCCCGGTTTCCACCACCCACCAGCGTGTCGGGCCGATCGCCGCGATGCAGGCCTCCAGATCGTCGTGCACGCGCAGCGTGGCGAATTCGCGGTAGTCGAGCCCGGCGCGGCGCAGGCGCGCATCGTCGACGGCGAAACCGAGCGGCCGCACCAGGTGCAGCGTGGCGCCGGTGTTGGCGCAGAGCCGGAGGGCGTTGCCGGTGTTGGGCGGGATCTCGGGCTGGAACAGCACGACGTGGAACATGGGGCGCATCGCAGCCGCGGCAGGGCAGCGAGTATCGCCGCGCCCGCCCGCCCTGTCAGGCCTCGACGCGGCAGGCGCGCAGCGGCTCGGCCGCGACGCGCTCCACGGCGTCGGCGGGCTTGGCGCGCGGCGGCTCGGGGAAGTCGATGCGGACCTTCAGCGGGTCGTCGCCCGCGTCGTCGCGCAGGTTGGAGAGCCCCTCGAAGCGCAGCAGGCGGCGATCGGCTTCGCTGTACACCACGTCGATGTGCGGCGCGATCCAGCCGAGCAGGCCGCCGAGCCGCAGGCGGAAGCGGCGCGCGTCGCCTTCGTCGCCGACCTCGTAGACCTTGAAGTCGTAGCTGGTCAGCCGCGAGGGCACGAGGAAGGCCATCGGCACGCGCTCGCCGGCGGTGAGCCGGGGCCACTGCGCGCGAACCCACTGGTCGAAGCCGGCGTCGGCGACGAGCGCGCCTCCCGGCAGCGGCGCCTGCTGGCGCTCGCCGCCGGGGCGCTGCACGAAGACGCTGGCGCCGCCGTCGCCGCGCAGCACCCCTTCGCGGAAGCCGCTGCGCGCGTCCTCGAACTGGAAGGCCGGCGCCTTGGGCGCCCCGCGGTAGTCGACGCGCTTGCGCGCGAACGGCGTTCCGTCGGTGCAGCGATACAGCACCACGCGCTCCAGCAGCCGGCCATCGGACGCACTGCGCATCAGGTGCTGCTCGCGGTAGAGCGGCTGGCCGCTGTCGAGGTCGGCGGCCAGTCCGATCTCCTCGCGCCATCCCGCGGCCTGCGCCGGTGCGGCCAGCGCGACCCCGAGGGCGAGCGCGAGGGCGGCGCGCGTCCGCGGCCGGCGGATGCGGGGCGGGGCGGCGCTCACCACGGCAGCACCTCGCCGCGGTAGTCGAGAAAGCGCGCGGCGCCGTCGCGCGGCAGGCCGTCGATGACCGCGAGCAGTCCGGACACCGCCTCCGGCGGCTCGAGCGGCGCCTGCGCCCCGCCCATGGCGGTGCGCACCCATCCCGGATGCAGCAGCACCGAGGCGATGCCGGCCTCGTGCAGCGGCTTGGCCAGCAGTGCGCCGGCCATGTTCAGCGCCGCCTTGGCCATCGCGTAGCTCGGCGTGTAGAAGCTGTCGGTGCGGGCGATCGACCCGAGCTGCGAAGTGATGAACGCCACCACCGGTTCGCGCCCGGCGCGCAGCGCCGGCAGCAGGGCCTCGGTGAGCAGCAGGGGACCGAGCGCGTTGGTCTCGAAGGCCTGCCGGAACGCGTTCGCGTCGAGGCCGCCGAGCGTCTCGCCGCGCGTGAGCACGCCGGCGTTGTGCACGAGCAGGTCGATGGGTCCATCGAGCGCGAGCGCCAGCGCGCTGCGCGACGCGGCGTCGTCGACGGCCAGCGGGTGCACGCGAAGTCGACCCGGATGCGCATCGGCCAGTGCCGCCAGGTCGGCCGCGTCGTCGGGCCGGCGGCAGGTCGCCGTGACGGCGTCGCCGCGCGACAGCAGCTGGCGCACGAACTCGAGACCGAGGCCTCGCGAGGCGCCAGTGACCAGCGCGCGGCGAGCGGGGGATTCAGGGGCTTGGGCACTCATGAGTCGGAGTGTGGGCGCGACGCGGGTGGCGCGAGCGTCAAGGGCAGCGGAGCGCCGCGTGAGGGCATGCCGTCCGGCAGGGGGCGAGCGAAGGGGGTCGGCGTAGGCTCGGGGCTTCTTTCCAAGGACATCCCCCCCGCCATGACCGCACGCCGTCCGCTCACCCTCGCCCTTGCCGCCGCGCTGGCGCTGGCCTGCGGCCCCTCCGCCGCCGGCGCGCCCGCGCGCGCCGACGCGCCGGCCGCCGCGGCCGACCACGTGCGCATCCCGTACGAGACCTTCACCCTGCCCAACGGCCTGCGCGTGGTCGTGCACACCGACCGCAAGGCCCCCATCGTCGCGGTGAACGTCTGGTACCACGTGGGCAGCAAGGACGAGGAGCCGGGTCGCACCGGCTTCGCGCACCTGTTCGAGCACCTGATGTTCCAGGGCTCGGAGAACTGGAAGGGCGAGTTCTTCGATCCGTTCGAGAAGGTCGGCGCCACCGACCAGAACGGCACGACCAACACCGACCGCACGAACTACTTCCAGAACGTGCCGACCACCGCGCTCGACCTCGCGCTGTGGATGGAGTCGGACCGCATGGGCCACTTCGCCGGCGCCATCAGCGAGGCCCTGCTCGACGAGCAGCGCGGCGTGGTGCAGAACGAGAAGCGCCAGGGCGAGAACCAGCCCTACGGCCGCGTGTGGAGCTTCCTCGCCGAGAAGGGCTATCCCGAGGGCCACCCGTACAGCTGGAGCACGATCGGCTCGATGGCCGACCTCAACGCGGCCTCGATCGAGGACGTGAAGCGCTGGTTCCGCGCCTGGTACGGCCCGAACAACGCCGTGCTGGTGCTGGCCGGCGAC
>ERZ1066121.2297-NODE-2297-length-12308-cov-6.439158_pt1 | contig 12308 bp, 9 predicted proteins | sample MGYA00382768_ERZ1066121 | MGnify/ENA primary metagenome ERZ1066121 (study PRJEB33369, sample SAMEA5778351) | biofilm metagenome | biome: Industrial cooling water; feature: Water cooling tower basin; material: Biofilm | place: United Arab Emirates | collected... | reverse complement strand
CCCCGCGGGCGGGGTGGGGGTCTACGCCCGGCCCTTTCCAGGCAGGTTCAGGCCTGGGCGATGCGGCCACCGACCAAGCGACGCGGATCGACGCCGAAGCGGCGCCAGGCGTCTTCCCAGCGGGTGTCGACTTCGGTGTCGAAGAGTAGGCTGACGTCGACCGGCTGCAGGGCTACCCAGAGGCCTTTGCGGATTTCGTCTTCCAGCTGGCCTGGTGCCCAGCCCGCGTAGCCCAACATCAGGGTGCGCGGCCAAGGGCCTCCGCCTTGCGCCAAGCGGTGCATCAAATCCGACGACGCGCTGACACAGAGGTTCTCTGAAACGTGAATTGTTTCGGGGTCTTCGTTGATGTCGTCGCCCTCGCCGGGCCGGAAGAGGATCCAGGCGGCGTCGCTCGAGACCGGGCCGCCGACCATGACCGCCGTACGGTCGATCGAGGCCGAGGGCCGGGGGCGAAGGCCAGCCTGCTTGGCCAAGGCGCTGAAGGAGAGCTCCGAGCGGCGATTGATGATGAAACCCAGCGAGCCCTGCGGCCCGTCGTCGACCAAAAGCACCACGCTACGATCGAAGACCGAGCAGCCGATGGTCGGCGAGGCGACGAGATAGCAGGGTGCCAAAGGTCCAGGCATGGCGCAAGCTTGCCATCGATAGGCTCTGGAGGCGAGAGTCGAAACATGTTCCTGAAGTCGGGTCTGCGTTTTAACGGGCTGCGAGGGCCATCCGGCCTGCCTCTGGCACTGAGCCGGTCCATGGCCTTCGGCGCCTACACCCTCTTTTCCATCGGCCGTGTCGAAGCCCATTGGTGTGCTCGGCCGAAGAGCGAACGGGAGGCGATCTTCGACCGCCACCTGCAGCGCTGGTGTCGCTCGCTGCTCGCGCTCTTCGGTATCGAGCTAGAGCTCGAGGGGCGTCAGCCCCAACCCAGCCCTTGCGCACGGCTGATCCTTTCCAACCATCGTTCGCCCCTCGACATCGCCATCCTGCTCGCGCTCTTTCCGGAGGGCTACATCGTCAGCCGCCACGACGTGGCCGACTGGCCCATCGTCGGCGCAGCGGCCCGCAGGGCGCGCGTGCTCTACGTCGACCGTGCGCGCGTGGGCAGCGGCGCGGGCGTGATCCGCGGCATGCGGCGCGTGCTACAAGAGGGCGGTACGCTCATCGTCTTCCCCGAGGGCAAGGTGCACGCCGGCGACGAGGTCGGCGCCTTTCACCGCGGCGCATTCGTCGCCGCGCAGGGCCTGAAAGTGGAGGTCCTCCCCATCGGCCTCGCCTATCCGCCCGGACACGAGTTTTTGGATGATACCTTCTGGCAACACATTCGCCGCGTCGCGGGCAAGGCAAAGAGCCGCGTCGCCTTGGTCTACGGCGCGCCTTTCCCTGCGACCGGCACCCTCGAGACCCTGCAGGAAGCCCAAAATCGGGTGCAGGAGCTGGTACGGCGTGCCCGCGATCTCTACGATCGCGGCGCTCCCTGAGGACGAGGCACGCCGATGACGCGGCGTGCGCTCGTGTTGGGCTTGGACTGCGTGCCCCCCAAGCTCGCCTTCGAGCGCTTCGCCGAGGACATGCCCCATCTCCGCGCCTTGCGCGCCCGGGGGCTCTGGGGGCCACTGCGCTCGACGATTCCGCCCATCACCCTGCCCGCCTGGGTCAGCATGTTCTCCGGCAAAGACCCAGGTGAGCTCGGCATCTACGGCTTCCGCGCCAAAGCCAGCGGCGACTATGCATTGCGCGTTATCGATGGGCGCAGCTTCCGCCACAAGCGCCTCTGGGATCGCCTCGGCGAAGCGGGCAAACGCGTCGCCTGCGTCGGTGTGCCGCTGACCTGGCCACCCCCTCCGGTGCGCGGCACCTTACTCTCCTGCTTTCTCATGCCCGAAGGCGCAGAGCCCTGGTGTTTTCCAGCGCATCGGGCCGCCGAGCTGCACGCGCGCTTTGGTCCCTACCGCGCCGACGTCGATCGCTTCGGCAAGCGCGATCGTGAGGCCCTGCTCGAGGAGATCCACGCGCTGAGCAGCCAGCGTTTCGCCATCGCCAGCCATCTCTGGCGGCACGAGCGCCCCGACTTCCTGGCGATGGTCGACATCGCTCCCGACCGCTTCCATCACCTCTTCTGGGATTGCCTCGATCCCGAGCACCCAGACTTCGATCCTCGACACGAGGAGATCGGCCGGCGCTACTACGCCCACCTTGATCGCCTCCTGGGCGAGCTTCTCGACGACCTCGACGCAGAGACCCTCGTGATGGTGGTCAGCGACCATGGCGCGCAACCGCTGCTCGGCGGCTTTGCCATCAACGAGTGGCTGAGGCGCGAGGGTTATTTGGTGCTGCGAACTCCACCTCAAGGCCCCGAAGCCTTCGACCCGGCCAAGGTCGATTGGCCAAAGACGAAAGCCTGGGCCGAGGGCGGGCATTACAGCCGCATCTTCATCAACCTCGAGGGACGCGAAGCCCAGGGCTGCGTCGCGATGCGCGACTACGAAGGCCTGCGGAAGGAACTCGAGCGCGCCCTCGAAGCGCTCCCGACGCCTTCGGGCCATCCCACGCAGGTGCTGCGGCCGGAGGACTGCTTTCGCGAATGCCGCGACAACCCACCCGATCTGATGCTCTTCTGCGGCGATATGGCGTGGCGTTGTCTGGGCACGCTTGGGCTCACCACCCTCTGGCCAGAGCCGCGAGATTGCGGCCCGGACCGCTGCAACCACGCTTGGGAGGGCATCGCCTGCCTGGCCGGTCCCAGCATCGCTCCTGCCCAAGCCTCGGAGCTCAGCCTCTACGACATCGCGCCCACGGTGGCCGCCCACTTCGGCCTCGAGAGTTCGACTCCGTGGCGAGGCAAAAGCCTACAGGGTCCAGATCGCTCTGGACCCCTCGCTCAGCTTTCGGAATGAAGAGCCCGCCCCGCACCCTCGACGCGGCTCTTCTGGACGTTCCGGCTAAATGAGGCCCGACACGACCTGGCTTATGCTGAGCTCTGGCAAGAGCGCATACCCGACGTTGACGGTGGCTTCGAAGCCATCGTGTTTGCAGTCCGACCCGCTGTCGTTGTCGCCGGTGACTACCACCGAGAGGTTGTAGTTTTTGTTGAGCGCCGCTCGCAGACCCAAACGCCCCGCGTTCTCTCTCGTCATCCGGATGAAGAACTCGCCGGACTGCTGCGTTTCGGGAAGATTGCAGGAGGGGTTGGTGGGACTGACGTTCTCCTCACCCAAGCAGTAGAGCCTTGGAGCGTTGTTGGAGAGCATCACGTTCACGATCTTGGGCCATTGATATTGCGGCCACGAGAGGCCCTGCAGTTCGGCGACCGGGGCGAGCATGGCGGCCGGCATGTCGCGGTTGCGCGTGGTCAGCAAAGCCCCGCCGACCGCACCGGAGTTGGCGCTGCTGCCACCGAAGAGGAAGAGCAAGTCATCGTCGTAGCGAAAGAGCCCGTCTTGGCGCAGCGAACGCACCGAGATATCCACGCTGCAGAAGACGGCGGCCTGACCTTGCGGAACCGCAAGAAAAGGCGCCAGGTCACGCACCTGCTCCACGCGGGAGCGCGTGTACTCATTGCGCTTGGAGAGGTTGTTCGTATCGCTGGGCCCTGCCGGATCGTTCTGGTTCGTCCACGGGCAGGTGTTCGTCAGCGCTTCGAAGGTCACCGTGATCGGCAGGACATCACTCGCGCTCAAGCTCGAGCAAAGCACGGCGACCGGGCAGCCCTCGAAGCTGCGCTGACCCGTGGCCTGCTCGCAGGCGGCGAGCGCGGCTTGCTGCTCGGGCGTCAAGTTCGCGTAGTCGAGGGAAGAGTTTCCCGTGTTGGAGCCGGTCGACAAGCCAATGCCGGACGAAGCATTGTCGCTGGCGTTCTCGCCACCCACGCCCTCGTCTCCGCCGCAAGCGACGACGCTGAAGGTGAGCAGGACGAGGGTGAGGAGGGGGGCCCCTAGAGGCCCACAGGATTCGCGCAAAACCCGGGTGCGGTGGGAGGTGTATTGCATGAAACCATTTTAGGAGTTGGATGGATCACGCGTAAACCTCAGCTGCAAAAATAACTGAATTTTACTACGACAACGTAGCGAAAAGACGGCGCTTAGAGGCGCCTTTCCGACCTCGTCCTCCCTTCCCGTAGGCGCCCGGAGAGAAGCTTAGATGAGCCCCGGTAGCGAGAGCTCGGGCAAGAGGATGTAGCCGACGTTTACGGTGGCCTCGAAGCCGTCGTGTTTGCAGTCGGGCTCGGCGTCGTTGTCACCTGTTACGACGACCGAAAGGTTGTAGTTTTTGTTGAGCGCGGCGCGCAGACCCAGACGGCCCGCGAGCTCGCTGCTCATGCGAATGAAAAACTCTCCGGACTGCTGCGTCTCGGGGATATTGCAGGAGGGGTTGTTGGGGTCGGCGCTCTCCTGACCCAAACAGTAAAGCTGCGGAGCGTCGTTGGAGAGCTCAGTGTTGACGATGCTGGGCCAGGAATACTGGGGCCAGGAGACGCCCGGCAGCTCCGTTACCGGCTTCATCATGGAGTTCGGCATGTCCCGGTTGCGTGTCGTCAACAACGCCCCTCCGACCGCGCCGGAGGTCGCATCTTTGCCACCGAAGAGGAAGAGCAAATCGTCGTCGTAGCGGAAGAGGCCGTCGGGGCGGAGCGAACGCACCGAAATGTCGACGCTGCAGAAGACGGCGGCCTGCCCTTCGGGAACCGCGAGAGAGGGCGCCAAGTCGCGCACCTGTTCGACCCGAGCGCGGGTGTAGCGGTTGCGGACCGAAAGGTTGTTCACATCCTCCGGGCCGCTGGGATCGTTTTGGTTCGTCCACGGGCAGGTGTTCGTCAGGGCCTCGAAGGTCACCACGATGGGCAACACGCTGCTGGGGCTGAGGCTCGAGCAGAGGACGTTCACCGGGCAGTTGTCGAAGCTGCGTTGGCCGGTGGCTTGTTCGCAGGCGGCAAGCGCCGCTTGCTGCTCTGGCGTGAGATTGGCGTAATCGAGCGCGCTGCCGTTTCCGGCAGTGCCGTTGTTCTGCATCTCGCCCATTTCGTTGCGGCCGTCTCCATCCTGAGTGCCCGCACAGGCGGAGAAGCCAAGGACGAGGATCATCGAAGCGGGCCAAAAGGTGGAGGCGAGCGACCTCGCACCACGAGATTGAAAGATAACGCGAAGCATCCTCTCAGTTTAGGCGCACTGCTCGAGCCAGCAAATCCATCGCGCAAAAAGGATGAGTGCCTGTGTGCCCATGTATGACAGCTGCGCATCGCCTGCCGGGAGACGAGGGGCGCAGCCTTGCACCCCTTCGGGCTGCCCCCCATCTTGGCCTCGACCATGACGACGCGTCATCTCATCCTCGGTTTCGATGGAGCCGACCTCGAGCTCATTCGCGAGCTCGGCGCCGAAACCTTGCCCCACCTCCATGCGCAGATGCGCGCCGGCGCCTTCGCCGCCTTGCGTTCGGCCATGCCGCCCGCGACCTTGCCCAACTGGACCACCTTCCTGACGGGCGGCGATCCGGGACAACATGGGGTCTTCGACTTCGCGGAGCGGCGCGACTATGGCGTGCACTTCGTCGGCGGCACGCGGCGCGCGATGCCCACCCTCTGGTCGCGCCTCGATCGCCTCGGGATGCGCTGCGCCAGCATCGGCTTCCCCGCGACTTGGCCGCCCGAGGAGCTCGGCCAGGGCTACTTCATCAGCGGCTGGGATTCACCGGTCGCCTTCGAGGCGGACGCTTCCTACGTTTGGCCGCCCGATCTGCACAGCGAGATCGAGAGACGCTTCGGGATCCTGCGCTTCGACGAGTTCGATCAGTTTCGCGCCGACGCCCGCGGCTGGCATGCGGCACTCGGCGACAACCTGGTGCGGCGTATCGAAGCGCGCTGCGCGCTCGCCTGCTGGCTCCTCGACCGAAAGGAGTGGGACTTCTTCGCTTTCTACTTCGGCGAGAGCGATACGGCGGCGCATCACCTTTGGAGTTTGCACGATCCAAACTCGCCGCGGCGACCGGCGCAGGTCGATCCAGCCGAAGGCAAAGCGCTCGCCGCGGTCTACCGTGCGCTCGACGCCGCGCTGGGCAAGTTGCTGGCGCATGCAGGTGGGAGCGGGGTCGAACTGACGCTGGTCAGCGACCATGGTTCGGGCGGGGCCAGCGATAAGGTGCTTTATCTGAATCGCTGGCTGCAGGAGGCCGGCTTCCTCCACTTTCGCGAGGCCACGTCTTTGCCTCTCGTCCAAGGCTTGAAGCATGCGGCGCTCTCCTATTTGCCGCCTCGCTGGCGCGAACGAATCTTTCGCTTTCGCGACCGTGCGCTCGCCAATCGCCTCGAGTCGATGAGCCGTTTCGGCGCGATCGACATGGCGCAGAGCGAGGTCTTCAGCGATGAGCTCAACTACTTTCCGGCCCTGCACCTCAACCTGCGTGGACGCGAATCGCTAGGGAGAGTGGCGCCGGAGGAACGCTGGACGATCGCCGCGCGTTTGCGTGAAGCCTGTGGCCGGCTGCGCGATCCTTGGACGGGCAAAGCTGTGGTGCGGGCCCTGCACACACGCGAGTCGCTTTTCGTCGGCGAGCATATCGAACGCGCGCCGGACTTCTTGCTCGAACTCGAGCTCGACGCGGGTTACAGCTACAACCTCATGCCCTCGGCCTCGGCGCCGCGCGGCACGGGCGCCTGGCGCAAGCTAGGCCCGGAAGAATATTTAGGGCGCAAAGGACGGAGCCTCCCTGGCAGCCACCGGCCGCGTGGATTGTTTCTCGCCAGCGGCCCCTCGGTCGCGCCGGTCGGCGAGATCGACGCTGCCATCGCCGACGCATCGGCCACCCTGCTGGCTCGGGCCGGCATCGCTTTGCCGGAGGACCTCAGCGGTCGCGTGCTCTGGGAAGCCTTGCGCGAAACGACCAGCGCAGAGGCACTCGCTCTCCCTGCCGCGGAGCAGCGCCGCGCGCGCTCCGAAGGCGATCCCGCACGCCTCGAGGAACGCCTGCGCCTCCTCGGCTACATGGACTAAAAGGAAGGCTTCATGCGCGCAGGCAGCCTCCATATCGCCGCCTTGCCTTTTCCCACAGCGCAAGGGACGCAAGCGGCGCTGCGCGCGATGCTCGACGCGCTCCTCGAGGAAGGCCAAGAGGCGCGTCTGCTCTGCTACGGCGGGGGTGTGAACGAAGGCGCGCGCGCTGCGGACCTGCAGTCAGATGCGCCGGCACTCCCGCTTTGGCGCATCGCCGACTTTCCGCGCCTACCCCATTTCCGCTCGGGGCCTTCCTGGCGCAAGCTGCTGCTCGATCTCCGCCTCGCGCTGGCGCTGCGGAGCGGCGGGCGGGAGAGGACGGTCTTCGCCCATCACGTGGAGGCGGCGCTGGCCGCGTGGATGGCGGGCGTTCCGGACTTCGTCTTCGTCGCCCATACCGATTTGGAAGAAGAACTCGAGAGCTACTTCCCCGCGCAGCTCGCGCCCTTGATGCGGCATGCGGGGCACGCGCTCGACACCTTCGTCTGCTCGCTGAGCCCCAAACTCGCCGCGGTCTCTCCTTGGCTTTGCCGGCGCTGGAGTGAGTGTACGGGGCGTCCGGTTCATTATCTGCCCATTCCCTGGAGCTTGCCTCCAGACGCCGCGTCCGCGGAGCGAGAGAAGGTTGCGCCGACCCGGCGAGCCGGCGAGCCGTCGTGGACGCTGCTCTACGTCGGCAACCTCGACGCCTATCAAGGAGTGGATCTGCTGCTGCCGATCGTGGCCGAGCTGCGGCGCGAAGGGCACGACGTCCATCTGCACATCGCGACGGCGAGCGAGGGCACCCGCCTTTTGCACGAAGCCGAGGCGGCAGGCTTGCGCCCTTTCCTCCGCGTATCGAAGCTCGATGGTAGCGAGAGCCAACGCGCTCGCCTTTACGCCGAAGCCGATCTGGTGCTGGTGCCGCGGCGCAGCTGGGGGGGCTTGCCGGTGAAGCTACTCGACGCCTTGGCGCGCGGCAAAGCCGTCGTGGCGAGCCCCGCGGCCTGCGCTGGCCTGCCTTTGGGAGGCGAGATCCTGAGCCTCGCCGAGACGCACTCTCCGCAAGGCTTGGCGCGAGCGGTGATCGAGCTCTTGGAGCACCCCGATCGGCGTCGGGAGATGGCGCTCTCCGGGCCTGCCTACATCCACACACATCATTCGCCAGAGCGCTTCGTCGCGGCGCTGCAAAAGGCCGCGGCTCAGCCCGCCTCGATCGCCTCGAGGGCCCGCACCAGGCGCGGCAGGGAGCAGCGTTGAGCAAAGTCGCGCGGGTCGATCCACTCGAAGGCGTCGTGTTCCTCCGAGAGCTGCACCTCACCGGCGAGGTGATCGGCGCGGTAGACCAAAACGAGCATGGGCTCTTCGAGGCGTTTGGCGCGATAGGCGTCGTAGGGGCGAGGGCAGAGCGCGACCGAAAGCCCTGTCTCTTCGCGCACTTCCCGCGCGGCCGCGGCGAAGGGATCTTCCGCGGCTTCGACCCTCCCGGAGACCACTTCCCAGATCGAAGGCGCCGCCAGCGCCCGCCGAGATCGCTGCAGCGTCAGGACTTTGTCGCCCCGGAAGATGAAGATCGATACGGCGATCAGGGCCCGATTTTCCATTTCCTTCCTTTCGCGCCTTGAGGTAAAAACGTCGATATTTTGGCGATGAGGCCCCACCCTCGTAACCTTGGGGGGCATGAGACGTTCTGTCTCGGCTCCCAAAGGTATGACCATCAGCGTCGAGTCTTCGATCGTCCCTTTCGTCGCGCCGCGGGCGGCGTCCCGGCGCGCGCTCTCGCCCAGCCAGGCGCTCGCCCTACTGCTGCACGGTTCCGAGGGTGACCATCATGAGTTGCCCGCGCTCGGGGACCTCGCGACGGCCCTCCTCTTGCTGGCGCGCGGCAAACGCCGCAAAGTGCTCTTGCCCTTGGGCGAGACCACCGGCGAGTTCGCCCTGCTGCGCCAAGGCAGCGAGGTCCTCGTCAGCCTCTACGACACCGGGCCCGAACCTTGGGTGCGCGTCCTCGATCGCAGCATCAGCCTCGAAAGCCTCCTGCGCACCTGCGCCCTCGCCTTGGCGGAGGAGGTGGTTGCCGAAAGCGATCCGCTTCAGCAGCGGGTGCTGCAGAAGCTAGCGGAGCAGACCACCCGCGCTTCGATCCGTCACGAGCGGGTCGAACACGCCCCAGCCGTCGTGCGCAAAGGCGGAACGCTGCAAGACCCGGGGCATCGGACGGCGCTGGCCTTCGGCTTTTCGGCCGCCTTTTTGCCTTCGTCGGAGCTCCCCAGCGACGGACCTTATGCCGCGGACGTCCATGCCTTGCTCTTTCAGGGCAGCTTGTGGACCTTCATCCGAGGCCATCGCGTCCTGCTCGACAAAGGGCCGATCATGCTCACGGTGCAGCGCTTGGTCGACGCCGTGGCGCGTCTGATCGACGCCGCTAGCCGCGCTTCGAGCGCACATTTACGTTTCCGCGCCGGTCGCAGTCAGGTGACCTTGCGCCTCTCCAGGCAAGGTCGAGTGCGCATCGGCTTCGCGCTCGCCGGCGCCTCCCCTCTGATCCTCGAAGCCCTGAGCGTGCGCGAGGTGGCGCTGCCGATTTTGCGTCTGGCCAGCGAGCTCAGTCGCGCCTCGATCGCCGTCGACCGCGCCCAAGCGCGCAATCTGCGCATGCGCGCCTTCCGCGACGAGGTCCGCCGGTTGCGCCGCTCGCTGAGCGCGCGGGGCGAAAAAGAGGGCTTCGTCAACGCCGATCCCGATCGCCTACGCCTGAAAGAGAGCGTCGAAGAGCCGGCGCCGACCTATATCGACTCGGCCGAGTCGCGCCATCTGCGCTTTTCGGAACGCTGGCTGCTGGCGGTCGACGGCCTCGACTCCTCCTCCACCTTTTTCTGCGGCGACCGCTTGGTGCTGGCCACCGAAGAGCACGTCGTGGCCCTCAGCCGCGATCAGGGCGAGATGCTCTGGAGCCACCGCAGCGAGGGCTCGAGCGTCATGATGGCCGGCAAGGTCTTGATGACCTTGGAGCGCGACGGACTTCTACAACTACGCAGCGTCGAAGACGGCGATTCCTACGCCTCGACGCGTTTGCGCCTCTCGCCGCTGGCCACCTTGGGCTGCAGCTTGCCCGCGAGCGCCCATACGCCGCCGATCGCGGTGCTGGAGGAGCGCGGACGTGGGCTGGTGGCCATCGATCTGCGGCATGGCGAAGCGCGCTGGCATTTCGAGTGTAGGCAGTCGACGCCTCTGCGTCTGCGACGTGCCGGGCGCTTGGTGTTGGTCGCCAGCGGCGAAGGCGTGCTGCAGGCCATCGACATCGTCAGCGGCGAGGTGGTCTGGCGTTTCCGCGCCCGCGGTCCCTTTGCCTGCGATCCCGGCGTGAGCCGGGACCTCGTCCACATCGTCGCCCAGCAAGGCAGCGAGGGCAGCGTGCTCTTCGGCCTCGAGCTCTACAGTGGCGAGCTCCTCTGGCAGCGCCGCCTCGATGCCTCCCCCACGACGGCGCCGATCGCGGCGGGCCCTCATACCCTCTTGACCTTCGGCAGCGAGAACGAAGCCGTGGCCGCCGCCTTTTCGCCCGAAAAGGGTGAGCTCCGCTGGATGGTGCCCGATCCGGGCATCGGCCAAGGCGCCGCGACCCTTCCTCTCGACGATCTCTTGCTCGCCCATGCGCAGGAGGGCAGCCTCAGCGCGCTGCGCTTGCACGATGGCGAGCTGCATTGGAGCCATCGCCTCTTCGACCCTTTGGTCGACGATGTGCCGCGGCGCCTCGAGCCGGTATTGCGCGGCGGTGCGCTCTTCGTGCCGGCCAACTCGGTGCGCGTCTTGAGGCCCGCCGACGGACGCATCATGGGCAACGTCATCGCTAGCGATCTCGTGCCCGACCTGATCCGCGTCGACGAGCGCGGTTGGGTCTACATCGTCGAAGACAGCGGCCGTTTGGCGGCCTACGCGCCCTTGCCGCAGCTGACCCTGGTGGTCGGAGGCCGCGGCTAGCGCATGAGCTTTAGTCTTCCGTCGCGCAAAGTTTTCGTGTTAGCAAGGCGATCCGCCTAGCAGGGCGCCTGCGCCCTTGGCCCTTTTTTCCATCCAACGCAGCCCGGGCGGCTGCCGCCGACACTGGAGATCAACGAACCATGTTTAGGCCCAGCAACACCACCCTTCCTGCCGAAACCCAGCTCTATCGAAGTCGCAACCAGGCCTGCGTACGCGTCGCATTCGCGATGGCTTGCGCGCTCTTTGGCTTCACTTCGGTGGCCACAGCGCAGGATCCCGCAGGCGCGACACTGGATCGATACCATCCTGCAGAAACGGTCGAAGACGGCTTTGCGATCTCGCGGCCCAAAGACTTTGGGCATCTGCGCTGGGGTGTGCAGTTGCAGCTCGATTACGCCAACGACCCTCTCGTCTTCGAAACCCGCTTGGGCGACCGCGACAGCGAGATCGCTTCGGTGGTCGAGCACCAGTTGGTCGGTCACGCGATCGCTTCTTTCGGTCTCTGGGATCGCTTGGTGATCTACGGCGGCCTGCCGGTCACCCTCTATTCGGATGGCGCTACCTTGCCCACCGTTCCGGCGGCGGACGGCACGGCGCTGGGCGATCCTTGGCTCGGCGCTCGCGTTCGCTTGCTGGGTGATTCGAAAGACTTCTTCTCCATGGGTGTGCAGGGCACCTTGACCCTGCCCTTCGCGCAGCTCGCCGACGGCGGTCAGGCCTATTCGGGCGAACGCACGGTAGCCTTCTTGCCCAAGTTGCTCTTCGAGCTCCGTCCCAGCATTCTGCGCATCAACGCCAACGTTGGCGCCCGCGTGCGCCAGAACGCCGAATACGGCACCACCCTCGAAGTCGGCGATGAGCTCACCTACGGCGTGGGCGTCACCATCCCGGTGTTTCGTGACAAAGAGGCCGATCAAGACCGCCTCAACGTCCATGTCGAAGGCTACGGCAGCTTGGGCTTTCAAGACTTTGGCGGCCGGCAGACCAGCCCGGTCGAAGCCATCGGCGGCTTGAAGTACCACACCGCCAGCGGCTGGCGTTTCGGCGCCGCTGCCGGTCCCGGCTTTTCGCGCGGCTTCGGTTCGCCCGACTTCCGCGTCATCGGCATGGTCGGCTTCAGCCCTGAGCAGAAGAAAGAGAAGCCCGCCGAGAAGTCGGAGCCCAAGGCGGCGCCCCCGGCGGATCGCGATGGAGACGGCATCCCCGACGCCCAAGATCAGTGTCCGGATCAGGCCGAAGACCGCGATGGCTTCGAAGACGAAGACGGCTGCCCGGATCCCGACAACGACAAAGACGGCGTGCCGGACAGCGACGACCAGTGCCCGAACGAAGCCGGCCCGGTCGAGAAGCAGGGTTGCCCCGCCAAAGAGG
>ERZ1066121.2295-NODE-2295-length-12311-cov-29.053443_pt1 | contig 12311 bp, 13 predicted proteins | sample MGYA00382768_ERZ1066121 | MGnify/ENA primary metagenome ERZ1066121 (study PRJEB33369, sample SAMEA5778351) | biofilm metagenome | biome: Industrial cooling water; feature: Water cooling tower basin; material: Biofilm | place: United Arab Emirates | collected... | reverse complement strand
CGCATCGTCACGAGGTCGCCGAACCAGAGGTGCGCGACCTCGTGGGCGATGACGCTCGCGCGACCGAGGCGCTGCGCCTGCGTCGCGGTGGTGTCGAGCATCAGCCCGGGCGCGTTGTAGAAGATCGCCCCGGGGTGCTCCATGCCGCCGAACTGGAACGCCGGCGCGAGGAAGACGTCCAGCTTCTCCCACGGGTGCGGGATGCCGGTGTAGTCCTCCATCCAGCGAAGCGCGCGCGCGTGCAGGTCGAGGATGTCGTCGCGGTTGCGCGCGACCTTCGCCGTGTCGCCCTCGCGGTGGAACATGCGGAGCGTGCGCCCGTCGCGCACCGCGCTGTCGACGCGGAAGCGCCCCGCGGCGACGGCGACGAGGTAGGTCGGGAGCGGCTTCGTCTCGGCGAAGCGGACGCGCACCCGCTCGCCGGGGAGCGGCTCGCGCACGAGCGCCGCGCCGTTGGCGACCGTCGCCCAGTCGCGCGGGACCTCGAGCGTCACCGTCCAGCGCGCCTTGAGGTCGGGCTGGTCGAAGACCGGCATCGCCTGCCGCGCGCGCGCCGGGACGAAGATCGTGTAGAGGAACTCGTCGTCGCGGTTGAGCGGGACGTCGCCGGCGACGAAGCGGATCGTGACGCGGTTCGCCCCCGCGCGCAGGCGCGAGGCGGGGATGACGAGGTGCCCGTTCACCGGCGCGAGCACGCCCGCGTCGCGCCCGTTCACCTCGACGCCCAGCACCTGCGCCGGCGACGCGTCGAAGTCGACGATCGCCGAGCCCGCGTTCGCGCGGCGCGTGAAGCGGAGCATCGTCGTGCCGGTGACCGGCGCGTCCTTGCGCGCCGGGATCGCGAGCGTGACGTCGTAGTGGACGTCCGTGATCGTGCGTGCGCGGTGCTGCGCGAGGGCGAGCGAGACCCCCGGGGCGAGGCGGGCGCTGTCGCGGTGCTGGGCGGTGAGGGCGACGGGGAGCGCGAGCGCGGCGGCGAGGAAGCGTGCCATGGGCATGATCCGCGAATCGTCGCGTGCGGCGGCGGCGCGCGCGAGGGGCGCCGGGGCGTCGCGCCGATCGCCTCGCGCCGATCACCCGTACCGTCCGGTGTCGCACGGATCGCGGGGCACGCACGACGGCCTGTAGCTTCCCGTCCTTCGCCGCTCCCGCGGACCGTCCCGACGCCTACTGCCACGCCCGCCATGCGCCCTTCGCTCGCCGCCCTGTCGCTCCTTCCCCTCGCCGCCGGCGTCGTGCTCGCGCAGCGGGCGGCCGTCGACCTCACCGGCACGTGGAGCTACGCCGTCGTCACGGAGAACGGCACGGGGACGCCGACCGTGACCATGACGCAGAAGGGCGACTCGCTCACCGGCACCTACGCGTCGGCGCGCATGGGGACGATCGGCTTCGCGGGCACGGTGAAGGACTCGACCTTCACCTTCGCCCTCGCCACGCAGGGCGGCGCGACGCTCGTCTTCAGGGGGCGCCTCGTGCGCGCCGATCGCGTCGAGGGGAGCGTCGACTTCGGCGGCCAGGGCGGCGCGACGTTCAGCGGCGATCGGCGGCGCTGAGCGTCGCGCTCCAGAGCCGCACGCCCCCCGCGATCGCGTTCGCGTTGTTGCCGGCGCGCGCGAAGGCCGGGAGCCGCTCGAGCTTCGTCACGTGGCCGCCGCCGAGGACGACGTGGTCGCAGATGAGCGCGCGGCGGAGCAGGTCGGTGACGACGTGCACGTGCTTCTCCCACTTCTTCCGCCCGAGCCGCTCGAGCCCCGCCTTGCCGAGGTAGTCCTCGTACGTGCCGCCGTTGCGGTACGGCAGGTGCGCGAGCTCGAGCGCCTCGACGCGCCCCTCGTCGACGACGGCGTTGCCGAGCCCCGTGCCGAGGCCGAGGAAGAGCATGCGCCCGCCGTCGTACGAGCCGAGCGCCTGCATCGCGGCGTCGTTGATGAGCCGCACCGGGACGCCGAAGGCCCCCGCGAAGTCGAAGTCGACCCAGCCGCCGCCGAGGTTGACCGGTTCGTGCAGGACGCGCCCGTGGCGCACCGGGGCGGGGACGCCGATCGAGATCGCGTCGACCTCCCAGCCGCGCGCGACGCCGCGCACGCCGTCGACGAGCGCCGCGGCGGTGAGCGTCGGGCCGGACGGGATCGCGTGCACCGTCGGCTCCCACGAGCCGGCGAGCTTGACGGTGGTGCCGCCGACATCGATGACGAGGACGCGCATGCTGGGACGGGGTCGTTGGAGGCGGGGCGCGGGCGCACCGGGGGCGGGGAGTGTCGCCGCGCCGCGGGCCGGCCGCAACCGGAACGGGCGGCGGCCGATCGGCGGGCGAGGGGTGACGCCCCCCGCCCGGCATCGTCTTCCCTGCGTGGCGTGGCCCGACGGCGGGCCTCCGTTCGCCCTAGACCGACCACCGCCCCCACGACGCCTCCCATGCCCGCCTTCTCGCCCGATCCGCGCCGCCGCGCCGCCGAGGAGAAGTGCCTCGCCGACATCGAGGCCTTCGGCCTGCACGTCCTCCGCATCCGCGGCGACGACGAGTATCCCGAGTACGCCTACTCCGTCGGCCTCCCCACGCTCGGCCAGCCCGAGGTGCTCGTCCTCGGCCTCCCCGCCGACGTCGCGCAGGCGCTGATCAACCGCGTCGCCGACCTCGTCGACGAGGGGCGCCGCTTCGCGGACGGCGACACGGTGCACGACATCGCCGACGGCTTCCCCGTCGTCTTCCGCGCCGTCCCCGCCGCGCAGGCGGCCGCGCACTGCAAGTGGATCGCGTGGTACCACGAGGGCGCGCCCGTCGAGGTGCTGCAGCTCGTCTATCCCGACCGCGCCGGGCGCTGGCCGTGGGAGGCGGGGATCGACGACGCGTTCGCGTGGCAGCAGCCCGTCCTCGCCACGGCGCCCGTCCCCGCATGGGCCGCCGACCCCGCGCCGCCCGCGAGGAAGGCTCGCCGCCGCTCGGTGACGCCGCGCTTCACCAACATCTGATCCGGACGCGCGGCGCGCCCGACGCGCGCCGGCGACGGATCACGCGACCGCGACGCGGTTGCGGCCGAGCGCCTTGGCGCGGTAGAGCGCGCGATCGGCGTCGTCGAGGAGCCGGTCGAGCTGCTGGCCGGCGAAGACCGCGAGGCCGATGCTGATCGTCGCGCCGACGCGCGGCCCCTCCGGCGTCGGCACCTGCAGCCGCTCGACCGCGTCGCGCAGCCGCTCCGCGATGCGGCACGCCGTCTCCCGGTCGGTCACCGGGAGGAGCATCGCGAACTCCTCGCCCCCCACGCGCCCGATCACGTCGCCGGTGCGCATCGCGCTCCGGCACGCCGCGCCGATCGCCGCCAGCAGCGCGTCGCCGACGACGTGGCCGAAGCGGTCGTTGATCGGCTTGAAGTGGTCGACGTCGAGCATCGCCAGCACGAGCGGCTCCCCCGCCTCGCGCGCGCGGGCGCCGTGCGCCTCGAGCTGCGCGAGGAACTCGCGCCGCACGAGCGTCCCGGTGAGCGCGTCGACGCGCGCGAGCTGCGTCATCTCGCCGGCGACGCGGTCGGCGCGCTCCTTCGCGGCGACGAGGTCGGCCTCGAGCTGCGCGCGGCGCGCCATCGCCGAGCCGACGGGGAGCGCCGAGACGAAGAGCGCCGCGAGGTGGAGCTGGAAGAGGAGCACCGCGAACGTCACCGCGTCGGCCGACGCGCCGAGCGCCTGCGCGTCGAGCACCGTCCCGATCGACCCGACGACCGCGACGAGCACCGTTGCGAGCGCGGCCCCCATCGGCCCGAGGCGGAACGAGGCGAGCACCACCGCCGGGAGCACGAGGAACTCGATCGGCGGCATGCCGGGGGCGTGGACCGCGAGCGCGACCGCGAGCACGAGCGCGAGCAGGGTGTAGCGCTCCGTCACCCCGCGCTGGCGCAGCAGGGCGTCGGGGCCGTGCACCGTGCGCGCGATCGCGAGGAAGACGATCGGCGTGACGACGAGGAGGCCGAGCAGGTCGCCGACGACCCACCTGGCGAAGGTGCGACCGAAGGGGAGCCCCGCGACGAGCGCGGCCCCGCTGGCGCTCACGACGCCCGCGGCGGTCGCCGCGATCGTCGCCGCGGCACCGAGCACGAGGACGTCGCCGGCCTGCTGGAAGAGGCGCCGGCGCTCGCCCCACCGCGCGACGAGCGTCGCCGCGAGCGTGCACTCGACGACGTTGGCGACGGTGATCGACGCCGCCGCCGCGAGCGGGGCGCCGCCGAGGAGGTTGGCGAGCACGCTCCCGGCCGCGCCGGCCGCGATCGCCTCGGCCCAGCGCACGCGCGGGAGGAGGAGGAGCACCGCGACCGCGATCCCGTTCGGCGGCCAGAGCGTGGCGATGCGCCCCGTCTGCCGGCTGATCGCGAGCCCGCCCATCGCGGCGAGGCAGTAGCCGGCGACGAGCAGCGCGAGGAAGGCGACGCGTCGCGGCGTCCACGCGTCGCGCCCGCGCTCCGGGCGACGGAGCTCCGCGGTGGTGGCGCCGAAGGGGACGGCGAACGACTCCGGGGCGAGCGGGCGATCCGGCAACGGGGGGCGTGGCGGGAGACGCCCGGGGGACTGGCCCACCGGGGACGGACCACGGCGCACCCGCGCCGCGCGCCGGAAGGTAAGCGGCGCGCACCACCGGCCGCGAACGCGATCGCGTAACTTGGCCGCCGTCCGCGCCCCGCGCCGCCCGCGAAGGGCGGTGTCGCGCCACGTCGCGATGCGCCGCGCCGTCCCACGTCACCCGCCCGTCCCCGTGATCCACGTCCTCGCCGAGCTCCACCTCGCCCCCGGCGCCCGCGACGCGTTCGTCGCGCACTTCCGCGCGCTCGAGCCCCTCGTGCGCGCCGAGGACGGCTGCCTCGAGTACCGGGGCGCGCTCGAGGAGGCGACCGGGCTCGCCGCACAGGCCCCGGTGCGCGACGACGTGCTGCTGGTGATCGAGAAGTGGCGCGACGCCGCCGCGCTCGCGGCGCACCTCGACGCGCCGCACATGCACGCCTTCGCCGCCGCGACCGCCGGGCTCATGGTCGGGCGCACGATCCGCGTCGCGCGCGACCTCGCGTGACCACACGCCCCGCCGACGAGGCGCGCGTGCGCGACGCAGGCGCCGTGGGGACGCGCGTGCCCGCGCCGCCGCCGCCGGCGTCGGGGCCCGCGCGGCGCCTCGTCCTCCTCGCCGCGCTCCCCGCGCTCGCCGCGATGGGGCTCCAGTGGACGCTCCCGTGGCGCCTCGCCGCCGTGGGGTGGCGCCCCGTCTTCGTCGAGTGGTGGCCGATCGGCTTCGTCGCGACGCTCTTCGCGTCGTTCTTCGTGATCGGCGTCCTCGTCGCCGCGCTCGGCAACGCGCGTTCGCGCCCCCGTCGCGCCGCCGCCTACGTCGCCGTGCTCGGCCTGCTGCCGCTCCTCGCGCGCGGCATCGGCGAGACGGGTGGCCCGCACGCGTCGCTCGCCGCGCTCCACGACGCCCCCGTGCGCCTCGCGCTCGCGGCGCTGTCGATCGTCGCGGCGGTGGCGGTCTTCGTGCAGGGCCGGCGCGCGAATCCGGTGCGCTGACCCACCGAGGCGCCGCCGGCGGCGCTCAGTCGCGCGTCGCCTGCGCCGGCGTCGCGACGTAGGTGCCCATCGCCTCGCCCATCCGCACCGGGAGCTCGGCGCGCCACTTCGGCGTGAAGGCGATGCAGTTCGCACGGAACAGCAGCACGACGGTGCTGCCGAGGAGGAAGCGCCCCATCTCGTCGCCCTGCCGCAGCACCACCGGGCGGTCGTCGTAGCGCCACTCGCGCACGGTGCCGGGGCGCGGCGGGTTCACCACGCCGTGCCAGACGGTCGCCATGCTCCCGACGATCGTCGCGCCGACGAGCACCATCGCGAACGGCCCGCGCTCCCCCTCGAAGAGGCAGACGACGCGCTCGTTGCGAGCGAAGAGCCCGGGGACGCCGCGCGCCGTCGCCGGGTTCACGCTGAAGAGCGCCCCCGGGACGTGCCGCATCGCGACGAGGCGCCCGTCGCACGGCATGTGGATGCGGTGGTAGTCCTTCGGGCTCAGGTAGAGCGTCGCGTAGCTCCCGCCGTCGAAGACGCGCGCCGCGTCGGCGTCGCCGCCGAGGAGCGCGACGGTGGAGTACGCGTGCCCCTTGGCCTGGAAGATCCGGTCGCCGTCGATCGCGCCGCACTGCGAGATCGCGCCGTCCACGGGGCAGACGAGATCGGCCGCGGCCAGCGGGCGCGCCCCCGGCCTGAGGGGGCGCGTGAAGAAGTCGTTGAAGGTCGCGTACGACGTGACGTCGGGGTCGAGCGCCTCGCCCATGTCGACGCCGTAGGTGCGCACGAACCAGCGGATCGCGGCCGTCGTCAGCCCACCCGCGCGCGCCGACGCCGCGTGCCCGGCGAGCGTCGTCAGCAGCTGCTTGGGGAGGAGGTACTGGAGCGTGACGGCGAGGTCGGGCATGCGGGGCGACGGAGCGTGAGGTGGACGCGGAAGATACCCGCGACGTGTCGTGACAGGTCGCAGCCATCGGCACTTTCTCCCCGGAGACGGGGGTACGGTCGGTGACCCCACCCCAGCCGCATGCCGCTGCCGTCGCCGCCCTGCCGGATCGCCTGCATCGCCGCCCTCGTCGTCTCGGCGACCGGCTGCTTCGCGCGCAACGTCGTCCCGACCGTCGAGACGACCCGACTGCGCGCGATGGAGCCGCGCATCGACCGCCGTGCCGTCCTCCTCCTCACGCCGTCGTTCACCGGGTTCACGGCGCGCCACGAGGACAGCGACGCGATCACCTTCACGACCTTCACGCACCTCGGCGCGGCGGCCGACACGGCGTTCCGGGCGTGGGCCGAGCGGAGCTTCGCGCGCGTCGACGTGCGCCGCGTGAGCGAGACGGAGGCGCTCCGCCTCCTCGTGGGCGGGACGGGGCTCGACGCGGGTGACGTGGTGCTCCTCCCCCGCCTCGACGGCACGCTCGGCGGAGCCGAGTCGATCATGTCGCCGTGGTTCGTCACGGTGCGGGTCGACGTGCGCGCGATGCGGAGCGGGGCGGTGCACGCCTGGACCGTGCAGGGGCGGGCCCGCCACACGAACGAGTCGCACCCGAGCGGGCGCGCGCTCCTCGCGGCGCTCACCGCCCTCACCGACACGCTGGCACGACACAGGCCCGGGTTGTAACGCTCACGCCCGGGCCGCCGGGCGCTGGCGCGCCCGACGGGCGTGGTCGCATGTTGGGGCATCCTTCACCGTCCGGACGCCTGCCATGTTCGCCTTCTCTTTCGGTCCCCTGGAAGGGCTGCTCGTGCTCGTCGCCACCGGCCTCTTCTTCATCGTGCCGGTCGGCGTCGCCGTGCATGCCAGCCGGACGCCCGGGCTGACGCGCTCCGACGTCGTGCGTCGCACCGCGCTCTTCTCCGCCTTCATCTCCGGCGTGATGGGCATCCTCCCGGGCGTCTGGCTCGGAGTCGGGACGGCGGTCATGGGTTTCATCTCGGCCGCGCTTCAGGGCGCCCTCGTCGGCGCGGTGGTCGCGCTGGTCGTGCTCCTCGTGCGCTCGCGCAGCGGCTGGTTCGCCGAACGGCCGTGAGGGTGCCGGCACGGCGGGCGCGGGCGCTCGCCGCCGGCGCGCTCGCGGGCGCGGCGCTGGCCGGGTGCACGGGCGGGGGCCGCACGCTCCGCTTCATCGATCCGCCCACGCTGAGCCGCCCGACCGGCTACTCGCACGTCGCCGAGGTGCCGCCGGGGCACGCGCTCGTCTTCATCGCGGGGCAGGTCGCGCTCGACTCGACGGGCGCGCTCGTCGGCGCGGGCGACTTCGCCGCGCAGACGCGCCAGGCCTTCGAGAACCTGCAGCGCGCCCTCGCCGCGAGCGGCGCGACCTTCGCCGACGTGGTCAAGATGACCACGTACGTCACTGACGCCTCGAAGACCCCCGTGCTGCGCGAGATCCGCGCGCGCTACCTGAACATGCAGGCGCCGCCGCCCAACACGCTCGTCGAGGTGCGCCGCCTCGCGCGCGACGAGTGGCTGATCGAGATCGAGGCGGTGGCCGCCGTGCGCCGCGCCCCGTGACGACGCTCGGCTTCGCCGTGCGCCGTCTCGCCCACGGCGACCGCGACGACGCGCGCGCCCTCGCCGCCGTCCTCGCCCAGGCCTTCGACGAGACGCCGCCCACCCTCGGCGACGCGTGGGTCGACGCGCTCCTCGCGCGCCCCGACCTTGTGCTGCTCGTGGCGCACGACGGGGCGGCGGTGGTCGGCGCCGCCGTCGCGCACCTCCTGCCGATGACGTCGCGCGAGGCGACGGAGCTCATGCTCTACGACATCGGCGTGGCGCCGGCGCACCAGCGCCGCGGCATCGGCCGCGCGCTCCTCAACGCCGTGCACGCCGAGGCGGCACGACTGGGCGCCGACACCGTCTTCGTCCTCGCCGACGACGAGGACAGGCACGCGCTCGACTTCTACCGCGCCACGCGCGGAAGCGCCTCGCCGGTCACGCTCTTCGCCTGGGAGCGCTGAGCGGGTCGTCGTGCGCGGCTCCGTGGCGTGCTGCGCGTCGTCGACGTGGGCGTCCGTGAGCGGAGGGCGCGGGGAACGGCCTCGGGTCAGCGTCCGTAGGCGGAGGGCGCGGGGAACGGCCTCCGGTTGGCGTCCGTGGGCGGGGGGCGTCCGATCCGCGGAGAGCGTCGTGCCGGGGGCGGGGTCCGAGCATCGCTCCGTGCGGCCGGCCGGTCCCGGTGTCGCCGCGGAGGCGCGGAGCGCTCGTGGTGGATGCGGAGGCATCCCGCCTCTCGGGACCGAGAAAAGCTCTGTCTTGCTCCCGCGTGCACGGACCCTTCCGACGCGCGTAGGGGCTCTCCGCGCCTCCGCGGCGACATCGGGGCCGGCCGGCCGCACGGAGCGATGCTCGGACCCCGCCCCCGGCACGACGCTCTCCGCGGATCGGACGCCCCCCGCCCACGGAGGCCGATCCGAGGCAGTCCAGCGGTTCCCACCGGGCGCGGGGCTCGAGGCGCCACACCGGCCCCGACCGAACGGAAGCCCTTGAACGCCGCCCGGAAATCCTGCAAGTTTATGCAGCACCCCTGAATAAGTATTCAACCGGAGCGGCCCATGCCCCGCAAGATCGCGCTCGCCTACTCGGGCGGCCTCGACACCTCGATCATCGTCCCCTGGCTCAAGGAGCACTACCCGGGGGCGCAGGTCTACTGCGTCGCCGCCGACATCGGCCAGGGCGACCTGGGCGGCGTCCGCGAGAAGGCGATCGCCTCGGGGGCCGAGGACTGCATCGTCGTCGACCTCAAGGAGGAGTTCGTCCGCGACTTCATCTTCCCGATGATGCGCGCCGGCGCGATCTACAACCGCAAGTACCTCCTCGGCACCTCGATCGCGCGCCCGCTGATCGCGCGGGCGCAGGTGGAGGTCGCCCGCCAGGTCGGCGCCGACGCGCTCGCGCACGGCTGCACCGGCAAGGGGAACGACCAGGTGCGCTTCGAGCTCACCTACATGACCTTCGCCCCCGACCTCCAGGTCATCGCGCCGTGGCGCATGTGGGACATCCGCTCGCGCGAGGACGCGATCGCGTACGCCAAGGCGAAGAACGTCCCCGTCGTCGCGACGGTCGAGAAGATCTACTCGCGCGACGAGAACCTCTTCCACCTCTCGCACGAGGGGGGTGGGCTCGAGGACCCGAACTGGGAGCCGGTCGAGGACATGTTCGTCCTCACGACCTCGCCCGAGCGCGCCCCCGACAAGGGCGAGTACGTGACGATCGGCTTCGAGGGCGGGACGCCGATCAGCGTCGACGGCGAGAAGCTCGCGCCGTTCGCGCTCCTGTCGCGCCTCAACGAGATCGGCGCACGCAACGGCTGCGGGCGCATCGACCTCGTCGAGGACCGCCTCGTCGGCATGAAGAGCCGCGGCGTCTACGAGACGCCGGGCGGGACGCTGCTCTACGCCGCACACTCGGAGCTCGAGCAGCTCGTCCTCGACCGCCGCACGCTCGCCGCCAAGGACCTCCTCGCGCCGCGCTACGCCGACCTGGTATACGAGGGGCGCTGGTGGACGACCGAGCGCGAGGCGTACGACGCGTTCGTGGGCGTGACGCAGGAGCGCATCACCGGCACCGTCACGCTCAAGCTCTACAAGGGCAACGTGATCGTCGCCGGCCGCCAGAGCGCGCACGCGATCTACGACGAGCGCTTCGTCACGTTCGGCGAGGACAACGTCTACCAGCAGTCCGACGCCGCGGGCTTCATCCGCCTCTACGGCCTCCCCTACCGCGTCCGCGCCCTCAAGGACGCCGAGATGGGCCACACCCCGCGCTGGGGCACCGCCGACGCCACCGAGCCGGTCCCGCCGGCGCCGGCGACGAAGGGCTGACCCTCGTTCCGGTTGCTCGCTCGAGCGCGCATCGCGGTTGCGGTGCGCGTTCGAGTTTCGCGGAACGGCCTGATGACTGCAGGAACGGCAGGAAACGACAGGAAGAGCAGGACATCGGCGCGAGTGGCCGGGTCGGCGCCGATGCCATCATGAATCTTTCTTGTCGGCTCCGGTGCCGATTCGACCATGCGCGCGGCTCACGGGCAGTCCTGGGGTTCCTGCAGTGCCCTGCCGTTCCTGCAGTTCTCAAGGTGCTGCAGTTCGCAGTTCACGATCTCGAACAATGACGACGTCGCGCCGATGGCGATGCGTGACGCAGGAGCAGGGTGAGATGAGCACGGAGACGACGCACAAGCTGTGGGGCGGCCGCTTCGGCGGGTCGCAGTCGGCGCTGCTGGAGGCGGTGAACCGGAGCATCGGCGTCGACTTCCGGCTCTGGCCCTTCGACGTCCGCGGGTCGCAGGCGTGGGCGCAGGGGCTCTGGTCGGCGGGGATCCTGTCGGCCGAGGAGAGCGAGCGGATGGTCGCCGGGCTCGAGGCGGTCGCGCAGCGCATCGCCGGCGGGGCGCAGCCGGTGGCGACCGACGAGGACATCCACACCATGATCGACCGCCTCCTGCACGAGGAGGTGGGCGACCTCGCGAGCCGGCTCCACACCGGACGCTCGCGCAACGACCAGGTGGCGACGGCCGCGCGGCTCTGGACGATGGACGCGCTGCAGCGCCTCGACGCGATGGTGCGCGAGCTGCAGCAGGTGCTCCTCGACCACGCCGAGCGCGAGCAGGAGACGCTCCTCCCGGCCTACACGCACCTGCAGCGCGCGCAGCCGGTGACGCTCGCGCACTGGCTCCTCTCGCACTTCTGGCCGCTCGAGCGCGACCGGCAGCGCCTCGCCAACGCGCTCCGCACGGCGAGCGTCTGCCCGCTCGGCTCGGGGGCGATCGCCGGCACCGCGTTCCCCGTCTCGCGCGTCCTCCTCAAGGAGCAGCTCGGCTTCGCCGCGCTCAGCCCGAACAGCATCGACGCCGTCGGCGACCGCGACTTCGTCGCCGACACGCTCTACGCCTGCACGATGCTCGCGACGCACGTCTCGCGGCTGGCCGAGGACTTCATCCTCTTCGGCACGAGCGAGTTCGGCTTCGTGCAGTTCGGCGACGCCTTCAGCACCGGCTCGAGCATGATGCCGCAGAAGCGCAACCCCGACGCGCTCGAGCTCGCGCGCGGCTCGGCGGCGCGCGTCTTCAGCGACCTCGCGTCGCTGCTGGTGACGCTCAAGGGGCTCCCGTCGGGCTACAACAAGGACCTGCAGGACGACAAGCGCGCGCTCTTCGACGCCGTCGACACGCTCGAGCTGGTCCTCCCAGCGACCGCTGGCGCGCTCGCCGAGCTGACCTTCCGCCGCGAGCGGATGGCGGCCGCGCTCACCGCCGGGATGATGGCGACCGACCTCGCCGACTACCTCGTGCGGCAGGGGGTGACCTTCCGCGAGGCGCACAAGGCCGCCGGCGCGCTCGTGCGGCAGGCCGAACTCGCGGGCGTCGAGCTCGACGCGCTCCCCGACGCCGCCTTCCCGCAGGCGCACCCCGCCTTCGGCCCCGACACGCGCGAGGCGCTCTCCGCCGCCACCTCCGTCTCGCGCCGCGCCGTCCCCGGCGGCACCGCCCCCTCCGCGGTCGCCGAGCAGCTCGAGGCCGCCCGCGCCGCGCTCTCGCCCGTCGACACCGCGCCCGGCAACCGCCTCGACCCGGCCGTCGTGCGCTGACGTCGCGTTCAGCGGCGGCGCTCATGGCGGTGTGCGGCGCCGGGTCGGCGTCGCAGGGACCGCGTCACCACGGAGGCGCGGTGCGGGGGTCGGCATCGCTGGAACCGCGTCACCACGGAGGCACGGAGGACGGCCGGAGGACGGAGTCGGCGCGCGGGGCCACCCTCCGCGCGGAGCCAATCCCAAGATCCGTTTTCTC
>ERZ1066121.2285-NODE-2285-length-12336-cov-11.069864_pt1 | contig 12336 bp, 10 predicted proteins | sample MGYA00382768_ERZ1066121 | MGnify/ENA primary metagenome ERZ1066121 (study PRJEB33369, sample SAMEA5778351) | biofilm metagenome | biome: Industrial cooling water; feature: Water cooling tower basin; material: Biofilm | place: United Arab Emirates | collected... | reverse complement strand
AGGTAGTCGTCGAGCGCGGCCTGGTCCTTGAGGTAGACCTCGGACTTGCCGCGCGCGACCTTGTAGAGCGGGGGCTGGGCGATGAAGAGGTGCCCCTTCTCGATCAGCTCGGGCATCTGGCGGAAGAAGAACGTGAGCAGCAGCGTGCGGATGTGGGCGCCGTCCACGTCGGCGTCGGTCATGATGACGACCTTGCCGTAGCGCAGCTTCGTCACGTCGAACTCGTCGCGGCCGATGCCGGTGCCGAGCGCCATGACGAGGTTGCCGATCTCCTGGGAGCCGAGCATGCGGTCGAAGCGGGCGCGCTCCACGTTGAGGATCTTGCCGCGCAAGGGGAGCACGGCCTGGGTGCGCCGGTCGCGGCCCGTCTGGGCCGAGCCGCCGGCGCTGTCCCCTTCCACCAGGAAGACCTCGGTCTTGGTCGCGTCCTTCTCGGAGCAGTCCTTGAGCTTGCCGGCGAGGTAGTTGACGTCGAGCGCGCTCTTGCGGCGGGTGAGCTCGCGCGCCTTGCGCGCGGCCTCCCGCGCGAGGGCGGCCTCCACGATCTTGCCGACCACGGCGCGGGCCTGGCCGGGGTTCTCCTCGAACCACTCGGCGAGCTTCTCGGCGACCATCCCCTCGACGGGCGCGCGAACCTCGCTGGACACCAGCTTGTCCTTGGTCTGGGAGGAGAACTTGGGGTCGGGGACCTTGACGGAGAGCACGCAGGTGAGGCCCTCGCGGACGTCCTCGCCGGTGAAGTCCACCTTCTCCTTCTTGGCGATGCCGGAGGACTGCGCATAGGCGTTGACGGCGCGCATCAGCGCGTTGCGGAAGCCCGTGACGTGAGTGCCGCCGTCGCGCTGGGGGATGTTGTTGGTGAAGGGCAGCACGGTCTCGTGGTAGCTATCGTTCCACCACATGGCGACCTCCACGCCGATGCCGGCGCGCTCGCCCAGGATGTGGATGGGCTCGGCGAAGGCGGCGGCCTTGGAGCGATCCAGGTACTTCACGAACTCCCTGACGCCGCCCTCGTAGTGGAGGTTGGACTCCAGCGGCTCGGCCGGCCTTTCGTCCCGCAGGCGGATGCGGACGCCGCGGTTGAGGAAGGCGAGTTCGCGCAGGCGGTTCTCCAGCGTCTTGAAGCTGTAGTCGAGGTTGCTGAACGTCCCGTCCGGGCGCTGCGTCTTGGCCGAGGCCATGAAGCGCACCTCGGTGCCCTTCTGGCCCGGCGCCTTGCCCTCCACGCGCAGAGGCACGGCCGTGTCGCCGTTCTCGAAGCGGGCGTAGTGTTCCTTGCCGTCGCGCCAGATGCGCAGGTCGAGCCAGTCCGACAGGGCGTTGACCACCGACACGCCCACGCCGTGCAGGCCGCCGGAGACCTTGTAGCTGTTCTGGTCGAACTTCCCGCCGGCGTGCAGCTGGGTCATGATGACCTCGGCGGCGCTGACGCCCTCCTCCTCGTGGATGTCCACGGGGATGCCGCGGCCGTTGTCGCGCACCGACACGGAGGAGTCCGCGTGGATCGTCACCGACACCTCGGTGGCGTGGCCGGCGAGCACCTCGTCGATGCCGTTGTCCACGACCTCGTAGACCATGTGATGCAGGCCCGAGCCGTCGTCGGTGTCGCCGATGTACATGCCCGGGCGCTTGCGCACGGCGTCCAGGCCCTTGAGGACCTTGATGGAGGAGGCGCCGTAGGCGGCGGCCGCGTCGGGGGTTCCAGGCGTCCCGTGGGGGGCGCCGTCGGGCGCAGCGGCGATGTCGTCGGGCATGGGAGGGCTTTCGAGAGGTCTGCGGACGTGTAGCCCAAGGGGGCCGGCCACGCCACCCCCGGGCCTCCGGGGACCCAGCCGATATGGGGTTTTCGGGCCGTTTTTCCAGCCCTTGGGCCGTCACGGGGAGGGGAGTGACCTAGGGGACGACGAGGGCACGCACCTCGCCCGGCGGCGGGGGGTCGGCGACGACGGACGCGGCTTCCGCGAGGGGGACGCGGCGCGTGACGAGGGCGCCCGCCGGGACGGCGCCGGAGGCGATGAGGGCGGCGGCCCGGGCGTGCGTGGAGGGGTTCACGAAGGAGCCGAGCAGGCTGATCTCGCGGAACACGAGGTCGAAGGGCTCGATCGGCACCGTGGCGCCTTGGGGCAGGACGCCGAGCAGCACGACCGCCCCGCCCGCGCGGGTCAGGCGGGGGGCCTGGGCGACGGTCTCGGGGACGCCCGCGCACTCGATCACGGCATCGGCCTGGGGGAGCCCCTGGGCCGAGGGGAGGGCGCGGGCGCCGAGGGACTCGGCCAGGGCGCGCTTGGCCGGGTGGCGGGTGACGAGCGCGACGGAGGCCCCCGCGAGGGCGGCGAGGCGCGCGGCCATGAGGCCGATGACGCCGCCGCCCAGCACGGTCACGGTCATGCCGGGGACCACGGCGGCCAGGTCCATCCCGTGCAGCGTGCAGGCCAGCGGCTCGGTCAGCGCGGCGGCCTCGGCGCCGATCTCGGGGGGGACGCGATGGGCCTGGACGGCGGGCACGATGGCAAGGTCGGCGAAGCCGCCGTCGCGGCCCACACCCAGGGCGCGGTTGCCCTCGCAGAGGTTGGGGCGGCCGCGCCGGCAAGGCCCGCAGAGGCCGCAGGGGATGTTGGGGTCGGCCGTCATCAGGTCGCCGGGGGCGAGGTGGCCCACGCCCTCGCCCACGGCCTCCACGGTCCCGGCGAACTCGTGGCCGAGCGTGACGGGGGGCCGCGAGGGGAACTCGCCCCTGTAGAGGTGGCGGTCGGTGCCGCAGACCCCGCAGGCGCCCACGCGGACGAGCACCTCGCCCGGCCCCGCCACGGGGTCGGGCAGGTCGCGGAGCGCGAGCCTCCCGACCGCCTCAAGCCTCAGCGCGCGCATGGCCGGCCCTCCCCCGCCCCAGGAGGCGCCGGGCGGAGCGGCGCGTCAAGCGGGCTCCACCACCGACGCTCCCCCCTCCTCGCGCACGCCCAGGTGCTGCGCCCGCCCGCCCAGGGGGGCCAGGAGGGCGGGCTCGGTGGCGGTCATGAAGGCCTGGAGGCCCAGGGCCGCCACCTCGTCGAAGAGGGCCTCGCGCCGGGCGGGGTCGAGGTGGGCGGCGACCTCGTCGAGGAGGAGGAGCGGCGGGCGGCCGTCCTCGCTCAGCGCGCGGGCGTTGGCGAGGATGAGCGAGACCAGAAGGGCCTTCTGCTCGCCCGTCGAGCAGTCGCGCGCGGGCACGCCCTTGGCCTCCCAGGTGGCGTCGAGGTCGGCGCGGTGGGGGCCGAGGAGCGACCGCCCCGCCGCCATGTCGCGCCAGCGCCCGCGCCCGAGCGCCTCGGCGAAGGCGTCCTCGGCCTCGGGGGGGGCCTCCTCGGGGAAGGTGAGCGCGAGGGTGGCGGCGGGGAAGGCGCCGCCAGCCTGGGCCTGCGCGCCATGGAGCCGCAGGAGCGCCGCCGCCCGCGCGCGGGCGACGCGCGCGCCGGCCTCGGCCATCTGGCGCTCCAGGGCGGCGAACCAGCGGCCGTCGCGGCTCTGCTCCTTGAGCAGCCGGTTCCTCTCGCGCATGGCCTTCTCGTAGAGGAGCGAGGCCTCGGCGTGGGCAGGCTCGAAGGAGAGCGCGGCGCGGTCGAGGAAGCGCCGACGGCCCTCGGCGGCGTCGGTCCACAGGCGGTCCATGGCGGGCACGAGCCAGAGCACGGGCAGGAGGCGGGCCAGGTCGGGCTGGGAGGCCGCCTTGCCGTCGATGCGGACCCCGCGCGCCTCGCCCGGCGCCCAGAAGGTCTCGACCTCGCGGCCGGGGTCCGGTGGCATCACGAGCGTGCCGACGACCTTCCAGCCGTCGCCTTGGCCGCGCCGGGCCACCTCCTCGGCGGCCGCGCGGCGCAGGCCGCGGCCGGGCGACAGGTAGGACACGGCCTCCAGGAGCGTCGTCTTGCCCGAGCCGTTGGGGCCCGTGATCGCCACCGGGCGGCCGTCGAAGGCGAGCCGCGCGCGGCCGTGCGAGCGGACCTGCGAGAGCGCCAGCGCGGCGAGGTGTGCCCCTTCCCGGCTCACACCCGCATGGGCATGACCACGTAGAGCGCGGACGAATCGTCGCCCTCGCGCATCACCGTGGGGTCGCCAGAGGAGTTGAACAGGAACACCGCGTTCTCGCGGTCCACCTGGTCGGCGATCTCCAGGAGGTACTTGGCGTTGAAGCCGATCTCGAGCCGGTCGTCGCCGTAGGCCACAGCCAGCTCCTCCTCGGCCGTCCCCGAGTCCGGCGCGTTGACCGACAGGATCAGGCGGTCCTCGTCCAAGGCCATCTTCACCGCGCGCGAGCGTTCGGACGACACGGTCGCCACGCGGTCCACGGCGCGGCGGAACTCCTTGGCGTCCACCGTCAGGCGCTTGGGGTTGGCCTGGGGGATGACGCGGCTGTAGTCGGGGAAGGTGCCGTCAATGACCTTGGAGGTGAGCGTGATGTCCTCGGCCTCGAAGCGGATCTTGGTGTCGGAGACCGCGACCCGGATGACCGCCTCGTCCTTCTCCAGGAGCTTGCGCAGCTCCGCGACCGTCTTGCGGGGCACGATGACGCCGGGCATGCCCCCGGCGCCGTCAGGCAGGGGGGCGTCGATGCGGGCGAGCCTGTGCCCGTCGGTGGCCACCGCGCGCAGCACGTCGAGCCCGTCCGCGCCCTTGGCGACGTGGAGGTAGACGCCGTTGAGGTAGTAGCGCGTCTCCTCGGTGGAGATGGCGAAGCGCGACTTGTCGAAGAGGCGTCGCAGCAGCCCCGCCGGCGTCTCGAAGCGCACGGCGTAGTCGGCGGACGCCATGACCGGGAAGTCCTCGCGCGGCAGCGTGGCGAGCTGGAACGTGGAGCGCCCGGCCTCCACCGACAGCCGCCCCGCCCCCTGCCCTCCTTGGCTGGCCAGCGTCACCTGCGCGCCGTCCGGCAGCTTCCTGACGATCTCGTTGAGCATGAGCGCGGAGACGGTGGTGGCGCCCTCGCGCGCGACCTCGGCGGGGGCCTGGTCCACCACCTCGATGTCGAGGTCGGTGGCGCGGAAGGTCACCTGCCCGCCCCCTGCCTCGACCAGCACGTTGGCCAGGATGGGGATGGTGTTGCGCCGCTCGACGACGGACTGGGCCTGGGCCACCGCCCGCAGGAGCGCCGCGCGCTCGATGGTGAACTTCATGGCCCTCTCCCTGGGTTCGGGGCCGGCACGTTGCCCGCAATCGGCCCGCCCCTCAAGGGGGCAGGATGTTGCCCGTCAAGCAAGGGGGCCGTCAGGCCGCGCAGACGCGCGCCCGCGGCGTCCTCACGCCGCGAACGCACGACGCAGCGCGTCGATGTCGTCGGCGATCCCGGCGTCCTGCACGCGCAGCTCCTCGATGCGGCGCACGCCGTGCATGACGGTGGTGTGGTCGCGCCCGCCGAAGCGCCGGCCGATGTCCGGAAGCGACCGCGACGTCATGGTCTTGGCCAGCCACATGGCCACCTGGCGCGGGCGCGCGAAGGAGCGCAGGCGCTGCGGGCCGATCAGGTCGGCCACGCGGATGCCGTAGTGCTCGGCCACGCGGCGCTGGATCTCCTCCACCGACACGCGCCGGTCGGCCGCGCGCAGCACGTCCGACAGGCACTCGCGCGCCATGTCGGGCGTGACCTCGCGCCGCGCCAGCGCCGCCAGCGCGCAGAGCCGCGTCAGCGCTCCCTCCAGCACCCGCAGGTTGGCCACGCGCGCCGCGAGCAGTTCCAGCACGCCCTCGGCGACCCGCAGCGAGGGGTCCGCCTCGCGCTGGGCCTGGAGCTTGGCGCGGAGCACCGCGAGGCGCAGGGCCGCGTCGGCGGGCTCCACGGCCACCACGAGGCCCCCCTGGAGGCGCGAGGCGAGCCTCTCCTCCAGCCCCGCGATCTCCGAGGGCGGGCGGTCGGCGCTGACCACCACGCGCGCGCCCGCGTCCGACAGCGCGTTGAAGGCGTGCAGGAACTCCTCCTGCGTGGAGTCCTTGCCGGCGATGAACTGGAGGTCGTCCACGAGCAGCATGTCGAGGGAGCGGATGTCGGCCTTGAAGTCCATGGTGCGCCTCTCGCGCAGGGAGGACACGAAGCGGAACATGAACTGCTCGGCCGACAGGTAGAGGACGCGGGCGCCCGCGAGGCGGGCCTCGTGGGCGATGGCCTGCAGGAGATGCGTCTTGCCCAGGCCCACGCCGCCGTGGATGACGAGCGGCGAGAAGCCCGGCGCGGGGCCGGCCGCCACGCGGCGGGCGGCGGCCAGGGCCAGCGCGTTGGCCCGGCCCTCCACGAAGCGCGCGAAGGTCAGGCGGGGGTCGAGCCGCCCCTCGGGCTCGGCGGCCTCCGGCGCCGGGGCCACGGGGGCGGCGGTGGGGGCGGCCTTGGCGGGGGGCGCCGCGGGACGCGAAACGAAGACGAGCCGCGTGGCGGGCAGGCCCGCCTCCACCAGCGCCGCCAGGATCGCCTCGCCGAAGTTGCGCCCCACGTAGGAGCCCAGGAACTGCGTGGGCACCGCCAGCGTCGCCACGCCCGCCTCCAGCGACACGGGCGCGAGCGGCGCGATCCAGCTCCTGTGGCTGCCCGCGCCGAGCCGGGCCTTGAGGGCGTCGCCCGCGGCCTCCCATGCCCTCGCCAGGTCCATGCCGGCCCATGCGAGCCCTGCGCCATCCGCCATCGTCGTGCCCTCCATCGCGGTCCCCCCAGGACCCATCCGCGCCGCTCCGGCGGCCATGGGGGGAGGGAGGGCCGGGGCACGCCCAGGCCACGGGGCGCGCGGCGCGCCCCTCCACTCGTCGCGGCGCCAGGCGAAGTCCGCCGCCGGCCTGGCAGGGCCTGCGGCTGCCGCCCCGGCCCGTCCACCCTGGCAGGGGCGGCCTGGCCGATCCTCGCGCCGATTCTCCTGATCCCCCCAGGGATGCCGGAATCGCCTCGCCAAGCTAGCAAGGCCGCGGGGTGCCGCAACCGAACATGTCGCTTGACTCGGGGCGCCGGCGGCGAATCGGCGGCGGCCGGCGCGCTGGCTCGGGGGACTCCTCAGGAATCCCATGACTCCCGTAACGGGCCTGTGACGGGACGGCAAAGGCGCGCGGATTTTTTCGTCGCCCGGTGGAACCGGGCAACAAAAGGGGCGCGGACCCCCCAGGCCCGCGCCCCCGAACCGATTCCCGCTCCGGGGTCAGGCCGTCGCCTGGGCCTTCAGGTCCGTGGCCTTCACGCGGGCGTGGAGGCGCGACATCTTGCGGCTTGCGGTGTTCTTCTTGACCACGCCCTTGGAGACGCCGCGCATCAGCTCGGGCTGGGCGGCGCGCAGCGCGGCGCGGGCGGCCTCGCCGTCGCCCGAGGCGATGGCCTCCTCGACGCGCCGCAGGAAGGTGCGGATGCGGCTCTTGCGCATCTTGTTGACAAGGGCGCGCGCCTCGCTCTGGCGGGCGCGCTTGGCGGATTGGGGCGTGTTGGCCATGAGGGGCGTCCGATCAAGCGGGAAAGCACTGAAGCCGCGCCCTTAGACGCCCCCAGGGGCGGTGTCAACGCTGGCAGGCGCGGCAGAGGAAGGTGGAGCGGCCCCCCTGCACGACGCGCAGGACCGGCGCCCCGCAGGCGGGGCACGGCTGCCCCTCGCGCCCGTAGACGCGCCAGGCGAGCTGGAAGTCGCCCAGCTCCCCGCTGGGGCGGCGGTGGTCGCGCAAGGACGATCCCCCCGCCTCGATGGCCTGCCCCAGCACCGCCTTGACCTCCGCCGCGAGCCGGTCGAGCCGCGCCCGGCCCACGCGCCCGGCCGCCCGGCGCGGGTCTATCCCCGCGCGGTGCAGGGCCTCGGCCGCGTAGATGTTGCCGATGCCGGCGACGACCCGCCCGTCGAGCAGGAGCGCCTTGACCGGCGCCGACCGCCCCCGGAAGGCCCGCTGGAGATGGGCGCCGTCGAAGCCCTCCCCCAGCGGCTCCGGCCCCAGCCCCGCCACCATGCGGTGTGCGCCCAGCTCGGCCGTGCGCGCGAGGTCCATGGCCCCGAAGCGCCGCGCGTCGTTGAAGGTCACGCGCGCGCCCCCTTCCACGTCCAGCACGACGTGGTCGTGCGGGCTTCCCGGCGCCGCCGCCCCCGCGTCGTGGACGTAGGCGCCCAGCACCGCGTCCCCGACCAGCATCCGCCCCGTCATGCCCAGGTGCACGAGCAGCGTGTCGCCGCCGTCGAGATGCAGGAGCAGCACCTTGGACCGCCGGCCGATCGCCTCGACCCTGGCCCCCGTGAGCCTGTCGGCGAGCCCGGGCGGGAAGGGCCGGCGCAGGCCCTCGCGCCGCACGTCCGCGCGCGCGATCCGGCGGCCCTCCAGCACCGGCAGCAGGCCCCGCCGCACGGTCTCGACCTCGGGAAGCTCGGGCATGGGCGCCTTTCGTTCGGAAGCCGGGACGTATAGGACGCGGGCGCCTTGCAGGGCAAGGCCGCAGCCCCGGAGGCGCCCCATGCCCGACGACACGCCAGACCCCCGGACGCCTCCCGACCCCAGCACGCATTTCGGCTTCCAGACCATCCCCCTCTGGGAGAAGCCCGCCCGCGTCCGCGAGGTCTTCGAGAGCGTGGCCACCCGCTACGACCTCATGAACGACCTCATGTCGGCGGGACTCCACCGGCTGTGGAAGGAGGCGCTCGTGGACTGGCTGGCCCCGCGCGCGGGGATGCGCGTGCTGGACGTGGCCGGCGGCACCGGCGACGTGGCGCTCCGCATCCTGAGGCGCCAGCCCCGCGCCGCCGTCACCGTCTGCGACCTGACCGAGGGGATGCTGCGCGAGGGCCGCGCGAGGGCCGCGCGCGACGGGCTCGACCTGACCTGGGTCGCGGGCGACGCCGCCACGCTGCCCTTCCCGGACAGGAGCTTCGACGCCTACACGATCGCCTTCGGCATCCGCAACGTGGCCGAGCCCGAGCTGGCCCTGCGCGAGGCCTTCCGCGTGCTCCGGCGCGGCGGCCGCCTCCTGGTGCTGGAGTTCAGCCGCGTCCCTCCGGGCCTGGAGGCCGCCTACGACGCCTACTCCTTCGGCGTCATCCCCGCCGTGGGCCTGGCGGTGACGGGCGACCGCGCCTCCTACCAGTACCTGGTGGAGAGCATCCGCCGCTTCCCCGACCAGGAGACGTTCCTCGGCATGGTCGAGGCGGCGGGCTTTCGGGGCGCCTCCTTCCGCAACCTGTCGCTGGGGGTGGCCTGCCTGCACTCGGGCTGGAAGGTCTGAGCGTGCGCGGGCCGGTCAACCTCGTCCGGCTCCTGCGCACGGGCGCGACCTTCGAGCGCACCGGCGCCATGGCCGTCCTGCTCGACCAGTTCGGCGCGCGCCCCCTCCAGAGGGCCGCGCTGCACGGGCTCGTCTGGCCCTTCCGCTGGATGGGCTACCGGGGCGACCCCCTCATGCCGCCCGTCACGCGGGCGCTCACCGCGCTCGGCCCCGCCTACATCAAGTTCGGCCAGGTGCTCTCCACGCGCCCCGACGTGGTCGGCCCCGACCTCGCGCGCGAGCTGCGCGTGCTCCAGGACCGCCTGCCCCCCTTCCCCACCGCGCTCGCCCGCCTGGAGGTGGAGCGCGAGACGGCCGCGCCCGTCGAGGCCACCTTCTCCCTGTTCTCCGAGCCCGTGGCGGCGGCCTCGCTGGCCCAGGTGCATCGCGCGCGCCTCCTCGCGGACGGCACGGAGGTCGCCGTCAAGGTGCTGCGCCCTGGCATCGAGAGGGCCTTCCGCCGCGACGTGGACGCCTTCCGCTTCGCGGCCGGGCTCCTCGACCTGCTCGTGCCCCAGGCCCGCCGCCTGCGCCCGCGCGAGGTCATCGCGCATTTCGAGGGCGTGGTCAGGGGCGAGCTGGACCTGCGGCTGGAGGCGGCGGCCGCCAGCGAGTTCGCCGACACCACGGCCGCCGACGAGGGGTTCCGCGTGCCCCGCGTGCGCTGGGCGCTGTCGGGGCGGCGCGTGCTGACGCTCGACTGGGCGGAGGGGACGGGGGCGGCCGACGTGGCGGCGCTCGACGCGCAGGGGCAGGATCGCCCCGCCCTCGCCCGGCGCGTGCTGCAGCTCTTCCTGCGCCAGGCGCTGCGCGACGGCTACTTCCACGGCGACATGCACCAGGGCAACCTGAAGATCGACCCGCAGGGGACGCTCATCGCCTACGACTTCGGCATCATGGGCCGCATCGACGAGTACACGCGAAGGGTCTACGCCGAGATCCTCATGGGCTTCATCCGCCGCGACTACCGCCGCGTGGCCGAGGTCCACTTCGAGGCGGGCTACGTGCCCGCCGACCGCGACGTGGCCGAGTTCGCCCAGGCGCTCCGCGCCGTGGGCGAGCCCATCTTCGGCATGGACGCCACGCGCATCAGCATGGGGCGGCTCCTCGCCCACCTCTTCGAGGTCACCGAGCGCTTCGGGATGCAGACGCGCACCGAGCTGATCCTGCTCCAGCGCACCATGGTGGTGGTGGAGGGCGTGGCGCGCACGCTCGACCCGCGCATCAACATCTGGGAGGCGGCGGCGCCCGTCGTGGAGCGCTTCGTGGCCGACGCGCTGGGGCCGGCGGCGCTGGCGCGCGACCTGTGGCGCACGGCGCGGGTCCTCGCCCGCCTCTCCCCCCGCCTGCCCGAGCTGGCCGAGGACGCCCTTGTGCGCACGGCCGTGCCGCCGCGCCCCATCTGGCCGGGCACGGCCGTGGCGCTCGGCCTCGTGTTGGGCGGCGCCGTCCTGGCGCTGCTCGCGGTGGCGCTGGTCACCTGACGCGGCCTTGGCCCTCCGGCCTGGGCTGGGCGGGTCCGGGCCGCGCTCGCGGGGTCGCCTCCGGCGTGGCCTCGCTGCGGCGGGCCGCGCGGCTCCGGGTCCGGCGGCGCCTCAGCCCGCCCGCAGCCCCGTGACGGCCGAGGCCGGCACGCTCGCCCCGCCGATCACCAGGACCGCGCCGCCCGCCTCGCTCCTGACCTCGCTCACGCGGCCCCAGACCTCGGCCTGGGCGGTGGCCACGGGCTCCCCCCGCGCGAGGCTCACCACGTCGAAGCGGTAGAGCCCGGGGGGCAGCGGCGCCCCGTCCGCCGTCACCCCCGCCCACTGGATGGGCTCGGCGCCGAGCGGCAGGGCGTGGCGCGCGACCTCCTGCCCCTGGGCGTCGCGCACCACCAGCTCGGCCGCCTCCGCGCCCGGCGCGGTGCGGGGGTAGACCGTGACGGGCGCGCCCTCGAAGCGCGCGGGCATGGCGGCGCGGGCGTCCCTGCCCACCCACCCTGCGAGCTCCGCCAGCCCCGACAGCCCCAGCCGGTCCGCGAGGCTGCCCAGGAGCTCGTTGGTCCTCACCTGCTGCTCCACCCCCGAGAAGGTGGCGAGCTGCACCGCGTAGTCGGCCGAGTCGATGGGGTCGAGCGGGTCCTGGTTGCGCATCTGCACGGTGAGCATCCGCAGGAAGGTGTCGAAGTCCGACGGGATGTCCGCTCGCGCCGCGCCGGGGCCCTGGGCGGCGGTCGGGGCGCCGGAGGAGGAGACGGGGGCGGCGGGCTGGGAGGGGGAGGCGGCGAGGGGGTCCAAGGGGGGCTCCTGGCGGGGGGACGGGAAGGGCGGGCCGCCTCACAGGCGCAGGTCGAGAGGCGCGCGGGCCGGCCGTGGGGGGCCGTGAGGCGGGGCGGCGGGGACGGCATCCCCGGGCGGCGGGGCGGGGGAAAGGGCGTCGGCGGGGCGCGCGACGCCGGAGCGGGCCTCGCCCCCCGGGCCTCGCGAGCCCCCCTGCGAGCCGCCGCCCACGGCGACCTCGATGGAGCCCAGGCCTTCGGCCCGCAGGTCGGCGCGCAGGTCCGCGAGGTGCCGGCGCAGGAGGTCCGCGGTGTCCGGCCGGGCCGCGTCGAGGACGAGCCGCAAGGCGTCGCCCCCCCCCTCGAGGCCCAGGCCGACCTGGCCCAGCCCCTCGGGCACGACCGATACCTGGCCGCCGGCCGGTGGCGGGAGGCGCAGGTGGGCGGCCCAGGCCGGCGCGGCGGTGCCGAGGGCCGCGCCGGGGGAGGGCGGCGGGCCGGGGGCCGCCGGGGCCGGGGGGGCTGCGAAGGGCGTCTCGCTCCCCTCGTCCGGTCGCGGGAGGTCGGAGGAGGCGTCCAGGGCGCGGGCTCCGGCCGGGGCCATGGCTTGGCCGCACATGGCAGCCGGGAGCGCCGGGGTCATGGCCCCGGGCTCTGGGGCGCCGGCGCGCCCGGCCGCGCCCGGCGGCGGCGTCGGCTGGACGGGGGGGGCCGGCGCGGGAGGCACGCTGGATCTGCCGGATGTGGTGGTGCGCGACGGGCGCGTGCGCGTGGAGCGGCACGCGCCGGGGAGCGCGGGGGGTATCGAGGCGTTCGAGGGGACGCTCGCGTTCGCGGGGGTGAACAG
>ERZ1066121.2284-NODE-2284-length-12337-cov-5.699560_pt1 | contig 12337 bp, 9 predicted proteins | sample MGYA00382768_ERZ1066121 | MGnify/ENA primary metagenome ERZ1066121 (study PRJEB33369, sample SAMEA5778351) | biofilm metagenome | biome: Industrial cooling water; feature: Water cooling tower basin; material: Biofilm | place: United Arab Emirates | collected... | reverse complement strand
GCCCGATGCGCTGATCGAGGGGCTGATCGAGCAGGGCGCCAGGGATCTCACCTGCGTGCTGAACAATGCCGGCACGGGGCGCGTCGGCGTGGCGAAGCTGATGGACCTCGGCCGCGTCAGGAAGATCGTCTGCTCCTTCCCGCGCTCCTCCGACCCGGTGGTATTCGAGACCCTCTACCGCGAGGGCAGGATCGAGCTGGAACTGGTGCCCCAGGGCACGCTGGCCGAGCGCATCCGCGCCGCCGGCGCCGGCATCCCCGCCTTCTTCACCGCCACCGCCGCCGGCACCAAGCTCGCCCAGGGCAAGGAGACCCGCGAGATCGACGGCCGCACCTACGTGATGGAGACCTGGCTGAAGGGCGACGGCGCGCTGATCGAGGCCTGGGAGGCCGACCGCTGGGGCAACCTCGTCTACCGGGGGTCCGGCGCCAACTTCAACCCGGTGATGGCGACCGGCGCGGACCTCACCATCGCCCAGGTGCAGCACCTGCGCGAGCTCGGCGACCTGCACCCGCACATGGTCGGCACGCCGGGCGTGTTCGTGGACAGGGTGGTGCAGGTGGATCGCGGCGCGCCGTGGGTCTAGGTTCGGGAGCGAGAGGAGACGACACCATGCAGCCCTTCACCCGTGACCAGATGGCCCGCAAGGCCGCCGACGACATCCCCGAGGGCTGGTGCGTGAACCTCGGCATCGGCATCCCGACCATGGTCGCCAACCACGTGCCCGAGACGCGGGAGGTGGTGTTCCAGTCGGAGAACGGGATCGTCGGCATGGGGCCTGCGCCATCCAAGGAGAACGAGGACCCCTGGCTGATCAATGCCGGCAAGCAGCTGATCACCCTGGCCAGGGGCGCCTCCTTCGTCGGCCATGCCGACAGCTTCGCCATGATCCGCGGCGGGCATATCGACCTCTGCGTGCTCGGCGCCTTCGAGGTGGCGGAGAATGGTGACCTGGCGAACTGGGCGACCAGCGAGAACGACACGGCGCCAGCCGTCGGCGGCGCCATGGACCTCGCCGCCGGCGCCAGGCGGCTCTGGGTGATCATGGAGCACACCACGAAGGACGGCCGCTCCAAGATCGTCGAGCGGTGCTCCTACCCGCTGACCGGGCTGAAATGCGTCACGCGCGTCTACACCAACCTGGCGGTGCTGGACGTGGTGCAGGGCCAGGGCTTCGTCGTGCGGGAGATGGCGCCCGGCCTCGACTTCGATGCGCTGCAGGCGAAATCCGCGGCGCGGCTGCACCGTCCGGCTTGAGGCGCCCCGCTATCGCGTCAGCACCACCGCCGTCAGGAACAGCCCGACCAGCGAGAGCCCCATGGAAATCCCCGGCCAGGACGGCCGGGCGCCGTTCTGCACCACCAGCGCGTTCAGCGCGAGCGAGCCGATGATCCCGCCGACCGGCTGCCACCAGGGCAGGTTGAGGAAGCCCCAGCCGAGCAGCACCAGCCAGAAGGCGAACGCCGAGCGGCCCATGATCCTGAAGGCGCGGTCCGCTGCCTCCGCCTCCGGCCGCAGCCCCGGCGTGCTGCACCGCGCCTCGATCACCGCGGCGGCGGAGAGGATCAGCAGCGCGACGAAATAGATCTGCATCCGTCCCGCCTATGCGGCGCGATTCGGGGTGTCAACGTCGTGACATGGGCCGGCGCCGGGCGGCAGGCACTGGCGCGGCGGCCGCCATCTCCCCACCTCCCAGCATCGTGGACCGCAGGGTCCAGCCCCCACGCCCATCCGAGAGCGCGCCATGCCCGACACCACCATGCCGGATCCCACCCGCTTGAAGTTCGGCATCGGCCAGCCCGTGCCCCGCCAGGAGGATCCGGTCCTGCTGCAGGGCGGCGGCCGCTACACCGATGACCTCGCCCTGCCGGGCCAGCTCTGGGCCATGATGGTGCGCAGCCCCTACGCGCATGGGATGATCCGCGGCATCGACACGGCGGCGGCGAAGAGCGTGCCCGGCGTGGTCGGCGTCTTCACCGGCGCCGACCTCGAAGGGCATGGCTACGGCTTCATGCGCTGCGTGCTGCCGCTGAAGAACCGGGATGGCTCGCCGCTGCGGAACGTGGAGCGCCCGTCCCTCGCCACGGACAAGGTGCGCTTCGTCGGCGACCCGGTGGCGTTCGTCGTCGCCGAGACGCGCGCCGCGGCGCGCGACGGCGCCGAGGCGGTGGCCCTCGACATCGACCCGCTGCCGGCGGTGACCGAAGCGTCCGCCGCCGCCGCGCCGGACGCGCCGCAACTGTATGACCACATCCCCGGCAACCTGGTGCTGGACTTCCAGTTCGGCGACGCGGCGAAGGTGGACGAGGCCTTCGCGCGCGCCGCCCACGTCACGAAGCTCGATATCCGCAACAACCGCGTCGTGGTCTGCGCCATGGAGCCGCGCAGCGCCATCGCCGAGTACGATGCGGCGTCCGGCCGCTACACGCTGCATGTCGGCAGCCAGGGCGTCTTCGGCCTGCGCGCGCAGATGGCGGGCGACATCCTGAAGGTGCCGCTCGACCGGGTGCGGATCCTCACCGGCAACGTGGGCGGCAGCTTCGGCATGAAGGCCAGCGCCTATCCGGAATACCTCTGCCTGCTGCATGCCGCCAGGCTGCTGGGGCGGCCGGTGAAATGGACGGATGACCGCACCGGCTCCTTCCTCTCCGACCAGCACGGCCGCGACCACGAGGTGACGGCCGAACTCGCGCTGGATTCCGAGGGCCGGGCGCTGGCGGTGCGCCTTACCTGCTTCGCCAACATGGGCGGCTACCTGGCCACCGTCGCGCCGCTGATGGGCACCGGCAATTTCGCCAAGAACCTGCAGTCCAACTACGCGACGCCGCTGTTGCAGGTGAGCACGAAATGCGTGCTCACCAACACCACGCCGGTCTCCGCCTATCGCGGCGCCGGCCGGCCGGAGGGCAACCTGTTCTTCGAACGCCTCATCGAGCAGGCGGCGCGGGAGACCGGGCGCAGCGCCATCGAGCTGCGCCGCATCAACCACATCCGGCCGGACCAGCTCCCCTTCAGCGCCGCCTCGGGCAGCGTCTACGACAGCGGCGACTTCTCCGCCTTGCTGGAGGAGGCGCTGGCGGCCGCCGACTGGGACGGCTTCGCGGCGCGCCAGGCCGAGAGCCGCGCCCGCGGCCGGCTGCGCGGGCGGGGGATCGGCAATTTCCTCGAATGCACCGCACCGCCGGTGAAGGAGCAGGGCGAGATCATCTTCGAGCCCGACGGCACCGTCACCATCGTCACCGGCACGCTGGACTACGGCCAGGGCCACTGGACGCCCTTCGCCCAGGTGCTGCACCAGTCCCTCGGCGTGCCCTTCGACGCCATCCGCATCGTGCAGGGCGACAGCGACCGCCTGGTCGCCGGCGGCGGCACCGGCGGCTCGAAGTCCATCATGGCCTCGGGCGCCGCCATCGTCGAAGCCGCGGCGCTGGTCATCGAGCGCGGCCGGCCGGCGGCCGCGCACCTGCTGGAGGCCGCCGCCGCCGACATCGAGTTCGAGCGCGACCCGGCCACGGGCCTCGGACGCTTCGTCATCGCCGGCACCGACCGCGCCATCGGCATCATGGACCTTGCGGCGAAGCTGCGCGCCGAGCGGGACCGCCTGCCCGGGGACATCCCGCACACGCTGGACGTGCGCCACGTCTTCGACCAGGCGCCGATGGCCTTTCCCAATGGCTGCCACGTCTGCGAGGTGGAGATCGACCCCGACACCGGCATCACCGAGGTGGTGCGCTACACCGCGGTCAACGACTTCGGCGTCATCGTGAACCCGCTGCTGGTCGAGGGCCAGGCGCATGGCGGCATCGTGCAGGGCATCGGCCAGGCGCTGATGGAGCACGTCGCCTATTCGGAGGATGGCCAGCTGCTCTCCGGCAGCTACCAGGACTACGCCCTGCCGCGCGCCTCGGACGTGCCGGGCTTCGGCTTCGTCAGCCGCCCCGTGCCCTGCCGCACCAACCCGCTCGGCGCCAAGGGCTGCGGCGAGGCGGGCTGCGCCGGCTCGCTGCCGGCGGTCATGAACGCCGTCGTCGATGCGCTCGGCGAATACGGCATCGAGCATATCGACATGCCGGCGACGCCGGAGCGGGTCTGGCAGGCCATTCAGGCCGCGCGCCGCGGCGCCTGATCCGGGTTCGCACGGCCTTGTGAGCAGGCAGGCCGGCCGGCCGGGGCTAGCCATTCCTCCTGGAGGTCCGGACCGGGCCGGAAGGAGTTCTCGCGGCCGGTGGACGGGAACCTGACAAGGGCGACGGCGGCGATCCCCGGGAGCAGGCCTGCCGGCACCGGCCCGGCACGCGGCGTGCGCGTGCATCTGGTGGCGCTTGCCCTGCTGGCGCTGCTGCCCGCCTGGGGCTTGGCCGGCTACGCCGCCTGGCGGTTCGCCGGCGTCGAACGGGCGCGGCTGCTGGGCATCGGCCAGGACATGGCACGCGACATCGCCACGGGCGTCGAGCGCGAGGTCGCCGCCATGCGGGCAAGCCTCGCCGCCCTGGCGACCTCGCCAGCCCTGATCGCCGGCGACCTGCCTGCCTTCGATCGCCAGCTCGGCCTGCTCTACGGCGGCGGTGCCGTCTCGGTGACGCTCGAGCCGATGCCGCGGGGCGGCGATGCAGGAGCGCTGCCGGCACTTGCGCATGACGCGGCGAGCGGCCGGCCGGTACTGCTCTTCCGTGCGCCGATCAGCGACGAGCGCACGGACCCGGCGCAGCTCGTGCTGAGCACCGATGCGGTGCTGTTCTGGTCGGCCATCCTGCAGCGGGCCCGGCTGCCGGAAGGCTGGGTCGCCTCCGTGCTGGACGGCGCGCACGTCATCCTGGCGCGCTTCCCGGAGCCGGAGCGTTTCGTCGGACGGCCCGCGCATCCGGACGCGCTGGCGGTGCTGCGGGCCGCGCCGCAGGACGAGCCCGGCGGCTGGGGCACCGGCAGCACGCGGGCGGGCGACCCCGTGCGGATCGCCTGGCGCCGGATCGATGGCCTGCCCTGGACGGTGCTGGTCGGGGTGCCGGTCGACGCGGTGGACGGGGCGCTGCGTCGCGCCATGCTGCCGGTGGTCGTGGCTGGCCTGCCGCTGCTGGCCGGGCTGACGCTTGCCACCGCGTTCTGGGGCGCACGTCGCATCGCGCAGCCGCTGCGGTCCCTGGAAGCCGCCGCGGGCGCCGTCGGGCGCCGGGCGCTGCCGGATCCGCCGCCTGCCTCCGGGGTGCGGGAGATCGACGCCGCCGGCCGCGCCCTGGTCTCCGCCGCGGCGCACCTGCGGGCACGCGAGGATGAGATCGCCGCGCTGGCGGCCCGGCTGGAAGCGGTGCTGGAGAGCACCACCGACTGCGTGGTCGTGCTCAGCGAGGCGCTGACGCCGATCTACCTCAACGGCCGCGCGCGCACCCTGCTGCGGCGCGATGGGGCGGCCGAGCCGGGCTGCGGCAGCGCCGAGGGCTGGCCGCTCGGCCCGGGCAGCGCCTTCGCCGATGCCTTCCTGCGCGCCTTCCGCACCGGCGCGCCGGTCTCGGTCACGGCGCCGGTCCCGGGTGGCAGCGGACCGGACGACCTGCGCTGGTTCGCCGCCGATGCCGTGCCCTCGGCGCAGGGGCTGACGGTGTTCTTCCGCGACGTCACGGCGGCGCGGCAGGCCGAGCAGGCGCTGCGCGACAGCGAGGCGCGGCTGCAGGCGGTGCTGGATCACGTCCCGGTCGGGGTGGTGCTGGCCGAGGCGCCCTCGGGCCGCGTCGTGCTCACCAACCGCCGCATGGCGGAGATCCTGGCCGTGCCTGCCGTGCAGGCGGAGACGACCGAAGGCTACGGCGCCTATCCCGTGTACGACGCCGAGGGCCGGCCGGTGCCGCCGGAGGGCCGGGCGGTGGCGCGCGCGCTGCGCGGGCCCGGCCCGGTGCAGGACGAGTACCGCTTCCGCCGCGCCGACGGGCACCTCGTGTGGGTCCGCGTGCTGGCCGCGCCGATCCGTGACGCCGAGGGGGTCATCACCGGCGCGGTGGCCGCCATCACCGAGATCGAGGCCGAGCGCCAGGGTGCGGCGGCGCTGCGCGAGAGCGAGCTGCGCTTCCGCGCGCTGGCCGAGGCGGTGCCGCAGATCGTCTGGTCCTGCACGGCCGCCGGCCGCGTGGACTACGTCAACCCGCGCTTCTTCGAATTCACCGGTACCGAGCCCGTGCCGCCCGCCGCGCTGGGCGAGCTGCCCATCCACCCGGAGGACCGCAGCGCCACCGGGCAGGCCTGGCACGCGTCGCTCGCCACGGGCACGCCCTATGAGTCGGAGTATCGGCTGCGCCGGGCCGACGGGCAGTGGCGCTGGTTCGTGGCGCGCGGCCTGCCGGTGCATGGCGCGGATGGCGCGATCCGCCGCTGGATCGGCACCGCGACCGACGTGACCGAGCTGATCGAGACACGCCAGGCGCTGGAGCGCCAGGTCCTGGCGGAGGCGGCGGCACGGCAGGCGGCCGTGCAGGCCGCCGAGGCGCTGGCGGCCTCGGAAGCCCGCTTCCGCGGCTTCGGCGAGGCCAGCCCGGATCTGCTGTGGATGCTCGACCCGGAGACGGGGGAGCTGCCCTATCTGAGCCCGGCCTATGAGGAGCTCTGGGGCGAGCCGCCGCCCGATCGGGCGACGCTGGAGGCGCTGACGGCGCGGCTCGACCCGCAGGATGCGCCGCAGGTCGCCGACCTGCTGCCGCGCATCCTCGCCGGCGAGACGGTGCAGGCGGAGGTGCGGATCATCCGTGCCGACGGCCAGCGGCGCTGGCTGCGCCTGACCAGCTTCGCCATCGGCGAGCGCGGTGCCCAGGGGGGTGCCCAAGGGGGTACCCAGGGCAGCGTGCAGGGCGCCCGCGTCGGCGGCTTCGCCCGCGACATCACCCGCCGCCAGGAGGCCGACGAGCGCCAGCGCATGCTGATCGGCGAGCTGAACCATCGGGTGAAGAACACCCTCGCCACCGTGCTCTCGCTGGCGCGGCAGACCGAGCGCAGCGCGCGTCGCGCCCAGGCGGCACCGGATCCTGGCGCGGAGAGCTTCGCCATGGCGGCCGGCGATGCAAGCTTCGTCGCCGATTTCCAGGCCCGGCTGCTGGCGCTGGCGCGCGGCCACGACCTGCTCACGGCCAGCACCTGGCGCGGCGCCATGCTGCAGGAGGTGGCCGCCGCCTCCCTCCTGCCCTGGCGCGATGCGGAGGACACCGCGGAGCGCATCACGGTGGCCGGGCCGCCGGTGTGGCTGGCGCCGCGGCAGGCGCTCGGCCTTGCGCTGGCGATCCACGAGATGGCGACAAATGCCGCGAAGCATGGCGCGATGAGCGGACCGGACGGCCGGGTTTCGCTGACTTGGGGGCGTGATGCGGAGGGCGGCGTTGAGGTGCGGTGGGTGGAGACCGACGGGCCGGAGGTGACGCCGCCGACGGCGACCGGCTTCGGAACGCGGCTGCTGCGCCAGGGGCTGGGCACCGAACTCGGACCCGGCTCCGAGGTCATCCTCGACTATCCGCCCGAAGGATTTCGGGCGACGATGCGGTTCCAGCCGCTCAGGGACGGAGACGAGACATGAGCCTGCTCAAGGGGCGGCGAATCCTGGTGGTGGAGGACGAGGCGCTGGTGGCGATGCTCGTGGAGGATGCGTTGCTGGATGCCGGGGCCAGCGTGCTGGGGCCCGCGGCGACGGTCGCCGAGGCCCTGGCGCTGCTGGAACGCGAGGCGCCGCCGGATGCGGCGGTGCTCGATCTCAACCTGGCCGGCGAGACCTCGACGCCGGTCGCCGATGCGCTGGCGGCGCGCGGCCTGCCCTTCGTGATCGCCACCGGCTACGGCGCGAGCGGGCTGCCGCCGGGCCATGCCGACGTGCCGGTGCTCGCCAAGCCCTATGATCCGGACGAGCTGACCAGGGTGCTCGGACGGCTCTGCCGCTGAACGGCATCCGTCTTGCCGTCCACAGCGGCGCCGCGCAGAAGGCGCGCGTGACACCGCCGGACGGCCAGCCCGCCACGGGCATCCCCGACCGCCTTTATGGCCGCCGCCGCGGCCACCCCCTGCGCGCGCGCCAGCAGCGCCTGCTGGCGGAGACGCTGCCGCGGCTGCGGCTCTCGGCCACGGCCGCCGCTGATCCGCGCGCTGCCTTCGGCGGGACGGTCGAGCAGCTCTGGCTGGAGGTCGGCTTCGGCGGCGGCGAGCATGCGCTGGCGCTGGGTGCGGCGCATCCGGGCATCGGGCTGATCGCCTCGGAGGTGTTCGAGAACGGGCTGTGCTCGCTGCTCGCGCGCCTGGTGCCGGAGGGCGCGGAGGCGACGGCCCCGCTGCCGCCCAACCTCCGGCTCTGGCCGGAGGATGCGCGGCGCCTGCTCGGGCTGCTGCCGGAGGCATCGCTGGACCGGCTCTACCTCATGTTCCCCGATCCCTGGCCGAAGGCGCGGCATGCGAAGCGGCGCTTCGTGCATCCCGCGCTGCTGCCGGTGGTGGCCCGCGCGCTGGGGCCCGGCGCGGAGTGGCGGATCGCCAGCGACGACCCGACCTACCAGGCCTGGGTGGCGGAGGTGTTCGCCGGAACGGCGCTGTTCGGCCTGGCCCCGCCGGCGGACGCTCGGCCGCCAGGCTGGCCGGGCACGCGCTACGAGGCGAAGGCGCTGCGCGAGGGACGGCGGCCGCTCTACTGGGCGGCAACGCGGCGCTGAGGGGCGCGCCCTCGCCACAGGAGGTGCCGCGCCATGACCGCGACCGGCAGGCCGAGCGTGACCCAGGCGACGGCGTCCCACGGCCCGTCGCCCAGCAGCGCGGCGGCAAGCCCGAAGGCGCTGAGCCCGCCCAGCAGCGCCGGCATGTCCCAGACCCGGCTCACCGGGCGGCCTGCCCAGCATGCCCCGCCGCCACCCGCGGCGCCCGGCGGGCCCCGCGGCGTCGCCTGACCCAGAGGACCAGGCCGCTGGCCAGGACCGCGACGGTCGCCAGGTCGAGCAGCGCCCAGATCACCTTCAGCGGCAGCCCGCCATAGTCGCCGAAATGCAGCGGCTGCGAGAGCTGGAGCGCCGTGCCGTACCAGGGCACCGGGCGCAGGGCGGTGAGCACGCCGCTCTCCGCCTCGACCAGCGCCGGGATCAGCAGGCGTCGGGTCAGGGGCGTGCTGCCGCGCAGGTAGACGGCGTAGTGATGGCCGCTGCTGAACGGCGTCTGCGGGTAGGCCGCGAAGGCGGGCTCATGCCCGGGGGCCGCGGCGCGCGCGGCCGCCACCGCGCGCTCCAGCGTGCCGGGTGGCGCGGCAACCGGCGGCAGGCCCTGCCAGGGCGCCACCAGCTCCGCGAGCTGGTCGCGGCGCCAGGCTTCGAGGATCAGGTCGGCCAGGGTGTTGACCACGCCGGTGAGACCGACCACCAGCGCCCAGACCACGGTGACCACGCCGAGCAGGTTGTGCAGGTCGAGCCAATGCAGCCGGCGCGAGCGGCCGCCCGTGCGGATGGTGCCGAATTCCAGTCGCCGCATGAACGGGCCGTAGAGCACGACGCCGGAGACGATGGCGGCGGCGAAGAGCAGCCCCATCGCCCCGAGGAACAGCTTGCCCGGCAGGCCGGCGAAGAGATCCACGTGCAGCCGCAGCATCCAGTACATGAAGCCGCTGCGCAGGTCGGGCTCCTTCAGCACCTCGGCGGTGCGGGCGTCCAGCCAGAGACCCTGCAGTGCCTCCGGCGGGGAGGTCGGGGTCGGCGCCAGGCTGAACCAGACGAGGTCGGGCTCGTCCGGATCCCAGATCACGTACTGCACCACCTCGCCAGGCCGGCGCGCCATGGCGGATTCCGCCAGCCGGTCCAGGCTGGCGCGCGGCGCGTCGGCCCGCAGGGCGGCGGGCACCGGATGGTCGCCCAGCAGCGCGTCGATCTCGTGGTGGAAGATCAGCGGCAGGCCGGTGACGCAGAGCAGCAGCAGGAAGCCGGTGCAGACAAGGCTGGACCAGGTGTGGATGCGCGACCAGGCGCGCAGCGTGGCGGGACGCATCGGCTCGGCGCCCCTACCAGCGGTACGCGACGCTGCCGACGACGCTGCGCCGGAAGCCGTAGAAGCAGGAGGATGCGCCGTCGCAGCGCCCGACATACTGCTCGTCGGTGAGGTTGGTCGCGTTGACCGCGAGTTGCATGCCCTTGAGGTTGCGGCCCAGCCGCTCGAGGTCGTAGCGCAGCGCCAGGTCGAACAGTGTCGCCGACGGGACGAGGAAGGCGTTGGCGTTGCCCGCCGGCGTGTTGCCGACGTAGCGCACGCCGCCGCCGATGCCGATGCCGGCGAAGCGCCCAGCGCTCTCGGGGATGGTGTAGTCCAGCCAGAGCGCGGCGGCGTGGTTGGGAATGCCGCTCGGGCGCCGGCCGACCTCGCCGGGCGTGTTGCTCTGCGTGGTTTCCGGGTCGAGGTAGGTGTAGGAGCCGATCAGGCTCAGCCCGTTCGCCAGGCTGGCCACGCCCTCCAGTTCGAAGCCGCGGATGCGGACCTCGCCGGTCTGCACCTGGTTCAGCGGATTGGCCGGATCGACCGTGCGCAGGTTGGTCTGCGTGATCTGGAACAGCGAGGCCTGGATGAAGCTGTTCAGCCCGGGCGGCTGGTATTTGATGCCGATCTCGAACTGCTCGCCCTTGCTTGGCCGGAAGGGCTGGCCGAGGAAATTCGTGCCGAGCTGCGGCTGGAAGGACCGGGCATAGCTGGCATAGGGCGCAAGCCCGCTCCCGGCGAGGTAGACCAGGCCCGCGCGCCAAGTGAAGGCGCTGTCGTCCTGCCGCTCCGTCGTCGTGGCCAGGCGGTTGCGCGTATCCGTGTTCACCCAGTCCTGCCGGCCGCCGACGGTCATCACCCAGCGCTCGCCCAGGCGGATCTGGTCCTGCAGGTAGAGGCCGACCTGGTCGCTCGTCTGCCGCGAGTCGGTGAACGGGAGATAGGCCGGCAGCGGCGCGCCATAGGCGGGGGCGTAGAGGTCGATCGGCGCGGCGCCGGCACCGGCGATGCGGGTGTCGAAGACACCGCGGGCGTAATCCAGCCCCACCAGCACGGTGTGGTCCAGCGGCCCGGTGGCGAAGCGCGCCTGCAGCCCGGTGTCCACCTGGAAGGCGTTGGCGTTGGTGTCGCTGCGGAAGGCGAAGCGGTCGAGCGTGCGCAGGTCCGGCCGCACGCCGAGGCCGTAGAGCTGCTGCCAGTCATAGCCGGCATGCGCGTAACGGAGGTTCTGCCGCACCGTGAAAGTGGAACCGAGCCGGCGCTCGAAAGCATAGCCGAGCCCGTACTGGGTGCGGGCGAACTTGTCGTAGTCCGGCTCGCCGGTGAAGCGGCTGGTGGGGACCCGGCCGAAGGGCGTGGCGAAGACCGTGCCGAAGGAGGGCAGGAACTGCGTGCCGTTGGTCCAGTCGCGCTGGTAGTAGGCGAGCAGGGTGAGGGAGGTGTCCTCGTCCGGCCGCCAGGTCAGCGCCGGCGCGACGAAGCCGCGGTCGTTCGGCGTGTAGTCCACCTGCGTGTTGGCCAGGCGGCCGAAGCCGGTAAGGCTGTAGGACCAGGTTCCGTCGCGATCGAGCGGGCCGCTCGAGGTGAAGGCGGCGGTGCGGTTGGCGTGGCTGCCGGCGAGCAGGCGGACCTCGCCCTGCGGCGCCGGCGTGGGGCGGCGCTGCACGAGGTTCACCACGCCGCCGGGCTCGTTCGGGCCGTACAGCACGGAGGAGGGGCCGCGCAGGATCTCGATGCGTTGCAGGCCGTAGGGCTCGATCATGCCGACCAGGCTGCCGAACTGGTAGCGCAGCCCGTCGAGGTAGACGCTGTTGGTCTGCGCATCGAAGCCGCGCAGGCGGAACCAGTCGAAGCGCCAGTCGGCGCCGTACTGCTCCACCCGCACGCCGGCGGAATAGCGCAGCGCCTGGCCGAGGGTCTGGGCCTGGCGCGCATCGATCTGGTCGCGGGTGACGACGGAGACCGACTGAGGGATCTCGCGGATCGGCGTGTCGGTCTTGGTGCCGGTGGTGGCCCGGCGGGCGACGTAGCCCTGCACCTGGTCCATCGCGCCTTCACGCTGCGCCTCCACGACGACGGGCGGCAGGGCCGTTGTCGTGGCGGCGGGATGGTCCGGCGCATCCTGCGCGCGGGCCGCCTCGGCCGCGGCGAGGGCGAGCGCGACGAAGGCGAGGGCGGTGGTCGGGACGTGCGGGATCCTGGCACCCCGGCGCGCGCGGCTGATGTGCATGCTGCTGTCTTCCCTGCACGGCCGGCCGCCGCGCGTTGCGAATGATAGTGAGAGTCATTCGCAATTAAGCGCGCGTGGTCAAGCCTGCCCTCGGGCACGACCTCGCGACGCCCGGCGCGCCGGTCATGCCGGGCGGGCCCGACACGGGAC
>ERZ1066121.2283-NODE-2283-length-12340-cov-14.218885_pt1 | contig 12340 bp, 7 predicted proteins | sample MGYA00382768_ERZ1066121 | MGnify/ENA primary metagenome ERZ1066121 (study PRJEB33369, sample SAMEA5778351) | biofilm metagenome | biome: Industrial cooling water; feature: Water cooling tower basin; material: Biofilm | place: United Arab Emirates | collected... | reverse complement strand
GAGCGGCACGACGCGCGGCGTGGCGGGCCCCTCGAGCCGCGCGCGCACCCGGGCGAGCGCCCCCTCGACGTCGGGCTCCGCCGCCCGGGCAGGCGGGGCGAGCGGGGCGGCCGCGCGCGTGGCGAGGCGGTCCAACTCGCGCACGAGCTCGGCGTCGGCCGGGTGCGCGGCGAGCCACCGGCGCGTCGCCGCCGTCTCGTCGGGGGTGCCCTCCCCGGCCAGGTGGCGGGCGATCGCCTCCCAGCCGGGCGCAGGCTCCGGAGCGGCGGGCGGGGAAGGGTCGTCGGGGGTCATGATCTCCGGAACACGCCAGTCGCCCGCCACCCCACGTCGCCGGGTCCGACGCCGGGTCCGACGCCGGGTCCGCCGGACCGTGGGCGGACGCGCGGACGGGCGGCGACTGCCGCGCGCGCCCGGCGACCGGATAGACTAACGCGCCGCGCCGCCGGCCGCGTCCCGCCGGCCGCGCCCCCCCTCCTCCGTTGCCGTGGACGACCGCGAGCTCCTCGACCGCCTGCGTGCCGGGGACCAGGGCGCCTTCGACGCCATCTTCCGCGCCTGGTACGCGCCGCTGGTCCGCCACGCGGAGCGGCTGCTCGGCGCCCGGGCGAACGCCGAGGAGATCGCCCAGGACGTGCTGCTCGAGCTGTGGCGCCGGCGCGAGACGCTCGATCCCCAGGGGACCGCGCAGGCGTACCTGTTCCAGGCGGTGCGCAACCGGGCGCTCAATCAGCTCCGCCACGCCCGCGTCGCCGACCGCGTCGCCCCGCAGCTGGCCGTCGAGGCCACGCCCCGCCCCGCCGCCCCCCCGGACGCCGGACTGGTCGCCGACGAGCTCGAGGCGGCCATCGGCGAGGCGGTGGCGGCGCTGCCGCCGCGCTGCCGCGAGGTGTTCACGCTCAGCCGCGGGCGCGGCCTCACCTACGCCGAGATCGCCGCCACGCTCGGCGTCTCGGTCAAGGCGGTCGAGGCGCAGATGGGGCGGGCGCTGCGGACGCTGCGCGAGCGGCTGGCGCCCTGGCTTCCCGGGGGCGACGCGCTCTGACCGGCGTGGCACCCCCGGGCGCGCCGCCCGGCGCGGCGCCCGGCTCGCCGCCCGACGTAGGGTGCGGGCGCGCTCGCGTGTCGTAGTCGTGGAACCGGCGGACGGGCCGACTCGCGGAGTCGGACGGATCGCGCCGGCCGTTCACGACCCACCCGGTGGAGGACCACGTCCGATGACGACCACGACCGCACGCCTGACGCCGCGCGCCGCCGCGCGCACCCTCACCACCGCGCTCGCCCTCGCGCTCGTCGCCGCGGGGTGCGCCGAGAGCACGACCGGGCCCGACGAGCTGGCCGCGCTCGACCTCACCGCGGCGTTCACCTCGCTGCCGGAGGGGTACGGCGAGGCGGCGCTGAGCTACGCCGGCGACGCGCCGACGCTCGGACTCTGGATGGCGAACGCCCGCGGGGACCGGCTCGCCACCGGCGCCCTCATGGGCGGCGGGCTGCGCGACGCCTTCCTCGGCGGCGTCGCCTTCGGCCCGGGCGGGCGGGGCGGGCACCGCGGGCCGTTCGGCGGGGGGATCGGGTGCGGCAGCGGCACCGCCGGCACCTTCGACGCTGCGACCGGGCGCGTCCAGTGCCCGCCGGAGACGCGCGGTGGGGTGACGATCACCCGCTCGGCGGCCTACGCCACCGCCGCCGGCGTCGTCCAGCAGGCGTTCGACACGCTCACCACCAACACCGTGAACGTGCGCGTCGCCGCCAGCGGCACCGTCACCTTCGACAGCACGCGCGGACGCGGGCGCGGCGGCTTCGGCTTCGGCCACTTCGGCGGGCGCGCCCCGAAGGGGGGCCCCGGCGGGCGGGGGCTGTTCCTCGGCGACACGGCCACCATCGTCCAGGCCACCACCACCGTGCAGAGCGCGAGCGAGCGGACGACGAGCGGGCTGGCGCAGGGGAGCACGCAGCGCACCGTCGCCGGCGCCTCGACCTCGCGCGAGAGCACGACCGGCACCTCGAGCCGCGGCGCGTTCACGGCGCTGCGCACCGCTGCCGACACCACGCGCGGGCTGGTGATCCCGGTGGCCACCGCCGCCGGCGCGATCCCCTACCCCACGGCCGGGACGGTCGTGCGGGTGATGAGCGTCACGGTGACCTTCGCCGGGCAGGCGCCGATCACCACCAGCCGCCGCGAGGTCGTGACCTACGACGGCTCGGCGACGGCACGCATCGTCGTCACGCGCGACGGCACGACGCGGAACTGCACGCGGGCGCTGCCGCGCGGCCCGCTCGCCTGCTCCTGAGGCGGCGCACCCGCCGGCGCGCGGCGGGGCTCGTTCGACGCGGGGGGCGTGGCCTGTGCCACGCCCCCCGCGTCGCGCCCCGATCCGGCGCGCCGCTTGCCCGCGGGCGGGTGGCGCTGGCACCATTCCCGGCGCCGTGGCGGCGGCACGAGGCCGCGCCCGCTCGCCCCCGTCCCCCCCGCGTGCAGCCGCTCCCGACGCCGATCGTCCCCACGCCGCCGCGCGCCGCGCGCGCCCCCTTCGGCACCCTCGCCGACGGCCGCCCGGTGGAGGCGATCACCCTCGCCGCCGGGGCGCTGGCGATGCGCGTGCTCACCTACGGCGGGATCATCCAGGCGCTCGAGGTCCCCGACCGCGCCGGGGTGGTGGCCGACGTCGCGCTGGGCTACGACACGCTCGACGGCTACGAGGCGGATCCGCGCTACCTCGGGGCCCTCGTCGGGCGCTACGCCAACCGCATCGCCGGGGGGCGCTTCGCCCTCGACGGGCGCGAGTACCGGCTGGCGGTCAACGATCCGCCCAACCACCTGCACGGCGGCCCCGGGGGGTTCCACACCGCGGTGTGGGGGGCCGAGCCGTTCACCGACGGCGCGAGCGCCGGCGTCGTGCTGACGCACGCGAGCGCGGACGGCGACGAGGGCTACCCGGGCGCGGTGGCGGTGCGGGTGACCTACACCCTCACCGGCGACGGCGCGCTGCGCGTCGACTACCACGCCACCGCCGACGCGGCGACGCCGATCAACCTGACGCAGCACGCCTACGTCAACCTCGCCGGCCACGACGCCGGGAGCATCCTCGGGCACGAGCTGCGGCTCGCCGCCTCGCGCTACACCCCGGTGGACGCCACGCTCATCCCCGAGGGGGCGCCGCAGCCGGTGGCCGGGACGCCGTTCGACTTCACCACCGCCACGCCGATCGGCCGGCGCATCGACGCCGACGACGTGCAGCTGCGCCGCGGGCAGGGCTACGACCACAACTTCGTCCTCGACCGCCCCGCCGACGGGGCGGTCGATGGCGGCGGCGACGCCGGCGCGCCGCCGCTGGCGCTCGCGGCGCGCCTCGTGGAGCCGCGGAGCGGGCGGGCGATGGAGGTGCACACCACCGAGCCGGGGGTGCAGTTCTACTCGGGGAACGTCCTGGCACCGGGGCCGACCGGCAAGGGCGCTCACGCGTACGGCGCCCGCCACGGGCTCGCGCTCGAGACGCAGCACTTCCCCGACTCGCCCAACCGCCCCGACTTCCCGTCGACCGTGCTGCGTCCGGGGGCGACCTACGCGTCGCGCACCGAGTACCGCTTCGGCGTCGCGTGATCGGGAGGACCACGCCTCGCGGGGCGGCGCGCCGATGAGCGCCGTGCACGAGCAGACGCTCGCCGTGCGCGCCGACGACCTCGACGCGCAGGCGCACGTCAACAACGTGGTCTACGTGCGCTGGGTGCAGGACGTGGCGACGGCGCACTGGGAGGCGCTCACCACCCCGGCGATCCGCGCCGAGGTGGGGTGGGTGCTGCTGCGCCACGAGATCGACTATCGCCGCGCCGCCGTGCTGGGCGACGAGGTGGTGGTGCGCACCGAGGTCGGGCACCTCGAGGGGCTCACCTTCGAGCGGCACACCGAGATCCGACGGCGACGCGACGGCGAGCTGCTGGCGCGCTCGCGCACGCTCTGGTGCCCGGTGGATCCGCGCAGCGGGCGGCCGCGTCGGGTGAACGCCGAGCTGCGGGCGCTCTTCTCGGTGGCCGGGCGCGGCGACGCGGGCGCGTAGCGCGCGGCCACGCGGCGCCGCGAGCTACGCGCCCGCGCGCTGCGTGCGCGTCGTGGGCGCGGGCAGGCCGGCGCTCAGCGGGCGAAGCAGTAGAACAGGCCGTCGCCGCCGGTCGCCCGCAGGTTCGCCTGGCTGCACCCGCGCGAGGGGTGCGCCGAGTTCCACGACGTCGGCCGCTCCCCCCCGCCCTGCCGGTCGTGGTGTCCCACCTGGGCGCTTCCCTCGCCGCCGCTCGTCCAGTTGCGGCAGGTGCGGTCGGCGGTGTCGGGGAAGGCGGTGCCGTCGGGCTGCGAGCCGGTGAGGATGTCGTGCCGGTTCGGCGTGTCGCCGCGGCCGTTGACGGTGTCGCCGCGCTCGGTGAGCGAGCCGGCCTTGCCCAGCCCGCTCCCCTCGCCGTGCAGCTCGGCGACGCTCCCGGCCACGCGCACGCCGCGGGCGTTGTGCCACGGCCCGCTGCCGATGCGCTCGCGCGCGTGCACCGCCGGCTGCCCGCCGGCGGCCGCGGCGCTCAGGTAGGCGCGCCAGCTGCGCCCCCCGGCCCCCGCCGCGGCGGCGAGCCGCTGGCAGTGCGCGTCGGCGCCGGCGAGCCCACCCAGGTCGGCGCCGTTCCCGGGGCCGGCGCTCGTGAGGAAGAAGGTCATCCCCGCCGCCGCCGTCGCTCCGGCCGCCGCGCCAGGCGGTGTCCCGGCAGCGCCGCTCGTGGCGCCGGGCGCCGCACAGGCACCCACCGCGACGCCCGCGGCGACGAGGGCGGCGGAGCGGAGCGCGAACGCGCGGACGGGCGAGAGTCGCTGGGGCATCGCGGTCCTCCTCGTGGGTGTGGGCGTGTCTCCCGGACGGGGAGTGTGGCGCCGCGCACCGGCGCTGTCAAAGGCCGCCCCGGGCGGGCGGCGGGCGAGCCGCCCCCCGGAACCCGCCCCGCGCCGCCGCCCGTGGACCCCGGCGCGGCGGTCGCGCCGCGTTAGGCACCCGGCCACGCCGGGCGGGCGCCGCCCCCCGCCGACCCGCGCGCGGGCCGCCACCCGTTCCGGCGCGCGTCGCCACGGTTCCGAAACGTCCACCGGCCGCCCTCTCGCGCGTTCGCGACGGCGGTGCCACTGTGGGGCATGACCGACCTCCCCCACCCGCCGGTCGCGCCCGCAGCGCCGCTGCGCACGCCCGAGCGCTCCGTCCATGACGCGCGCGTCATGCGCCTGAGCGCGACGACGGGCGCCGACTACGCGCGCCGGCTCCGCGACGCGCTCGACGATCCGGCGCGGTGCGCGGCGCTCGCGGCGACGGGGCTGCTCGACGACGTGCAGGGCGGGCCGACGCTCGCGCGCGTCGCCCGGCTGGCGGCGCGGGCGCTGCGCGCTCCGGTGGCGCAGGTGAACCTCGTCACCCGCGAGCGGCAGACGCCCGTGGCGCTCCACTGCGAGCCGCCCGTCGCGCGCGGCGCGTGGGCGGCGCCGGTGGGGCTCGAGCGCAGCTACTGCCAGCACGTCGTCGCCGCCGGCGAGGCGCTGGCGATCGTCGACGCGCGCGCCCACCCGCTCGTGCGCGACAGCGCGGCGACGCGCGACGGCGGGATCGTCGCCTATCTCGCCGTGCCGCTGCGCCTGCGAGCGACCGACGCGCCCGGGGGTGCCGACGCCGCCGAGCCGACCGCGGGGAGCGGCGGCGCCGACCTGGTGCTCGGCAGCGTCTGCGTCGTCGACTTCGTGCCGCGCGCCTGGAGCGCCGACGACGTCGCCCTGCTCGAGGACCTCGCCGCCGCCGCCGGCGACGACGTGGTGCTGCGCCTGGCGGCACGGGCCGCCCACGACGGCGCCGCCGCGGCGACCGAGAGCCGCTACGCCGCCATCCTCGCGGCCGCCGGCGTCGCCGTGCTCGGCGTCGACGCCGAGGGGCGCACGACGTTCGCCAACCCCGAGGCCGAGCGCATCCTCGGCTGGAGCGCCGCCGAGCTGGTGGGGCGCGACCAGCACGCGCTCGTGCACCACACGCGCCCCGACGGCACGCCGTACCCGGTCGGGGAGTGCCCGGTCTACGCCGCGCGACGCACCGGCGTGCCGACGCGCTCGGAGCAGGAGCTGTTCTGGCGCCGCGACGGCACGCCCGTCCCCGTGGCGTTCGTCGTCACCCCGCTCGGCGCTCAGGGGGCGCCCAGCGGGGCGGTGATCACCTTCGAGGACGTCAGCGCGCGGCAGGCCGCCGAGGCGGCGCTCGCGCGGGCGCTGGCCGAGGCGAGCGAGGGGCGCCGCACCCTGGAGGCGCTGCTCGAGCACATCCCCGAGGGGATCACCATCGCCGACGCCCCCGACGTCACCATCCGCCACGTGAGCCGCTACGGCCGCCAGCTGCTCGAGCGCCCCGTCGAGGCGCTCACCGGCCGCCCCGCCGCCGAGCACCCGACCCAGTGGCAGGTGCACCACGCCGAGGGCGGGACCCCCGCCCGCCCCGAGGAGCTGCCGCTGACGCGCGCGACGGCCGCCGGCGAGACGGTGCGCAACGAGGAGTGGGTGCTGCGCCGCGACGACGGGGCGATGATCACCGTGCTGTGCAACGCCGGCCCGATCCGCGACGGCGCGGGCCGCATCACCGGTGGCGTGATCGCCTGGCGCGACATCGACGCGCGCAAGCGCCGCGACCGGCGCCTGCGGCTGGTCCAGGAGCTCACCGCCGCGCTCTCCGCGGCCGCCACCCCCGAGGCGGTCGCCGACGTGGTGCTCGCCCGCGGCGGCGCCGCCGTCGACGCCGGCGGCGGGCTGCTCTTCCTACGCGAGGACGCGGGGGCGGACGCCGCCGTCGACGTCCCGACCGGCTGGGTGCAGCTCGTCGGCGCGCACGGCTACGACGAGGCGGAGACGGCGTCGTTCCGCCGCCTGCCGCTCGACACCCCGCTCCCGGTCGGCGCCGTCGTGCGCGAGGCGCGCGCCGCCTGGCACGGGTCGCTGTCAGGCCGCGCGCCCGCGAGCCCGGGCGCGGCGCCGCTCGCGGTGGTGCCGGCGCGCCACGCCGCCGTCGCCTGCCTCCCCCTGGCCGTCCGCGGCGCGGCGTTCGGGGCGCTCTGCTTCGACTTCGCCACGCCGCAGCCCTTCGACGACGAGACGCGCGAGCACCTGCTCACCGTCGCCGGGCTGTGCGCGCAGGCGCTCGACCGGGCGCGCCTGTTCGCCGCCGAGCGCTCGGCGCGCGCCGCGGCGGAGCGGGCCCGCCAGGAGGCGGAGGGCGCCAACCAGGCGAAGAGCCACTTCCTCTCGACCATGTCGCACGAGCTGCGCACGCCGCTCAACGCCATCGGCGGCTACGTGCAGCTCATGGAGATGGAGCTGCGCGGTCCGATCACCGCCGAGCAGCGCGACGCCCTCGAGCGCATCGATCGGGCGCAGCGCCACCTGCTCGGGCTCATCAACGACGTGCTCAACTACGCGCGGCTCGAGGCGCGGCGCGTCGAGTACGACGTGCGCGCCATCGCCCTCGCCGAGGTCGTGCGCGACGTCACCGCGATGGTCGAGCCGCAGCTGGCCGCCCGGCAGCTGACGCTGCACGTGGCGCTCGCCGACGGCGCGGCGCCGGCCGCGGGCGCGGCGCCCGGGCACGTCTGGGCCGACCGCGAGAAGCTCGCCCAGGTGCTGCTCAACCTGCTCTCGAACGCCGTGAAGTTCACCGCCCCCGGCGGGCGCGTGGCGGTGACGCTCGCCCCGGTGCCGGGACGCGCCGACGTCGTCGCCCTCGCGGTGAGCGACACCGGGCTCGGGATCGCGCCGGCCCAGCAGGAGGCGGTGTTCGAGCCCTTCGTGCAGGTGCACCGCGAGCGCGTCGTCGGCAGTCAGCAGGGGACGGGGCTCGGGCTCGCCATCAGCCGCGACCTGGCGCGCGGCATGGGCGGCGAGCTGACGCTCACGAGCGAGCCCGGCCGCGGCTCCACCTTCGCCGTGCTGCTGCGCCGCGTCGCCTTCACCGGCGACGACGCCGGCCCGGGCGACGCGGCACCCTGACGCCCCCCGACGCCCCGGCGCCCCCGTCACCGTGCGGCCGGCACCGCGGGGGGCGCGGGAGAGCCCGGGCGCGCGCCGCGGCGTTCCTCCTGCAGCCGCCGCTCGTCGCCCGAGCGGCGCTGCGTGCGGTGCCGCCGGTCGGTGCGTGCTCCGCCCTCGGCGACGGCGCGCCGCAGCCGCACCCGGAACGTCGAGCCCACCCCGAGGGTGCTCTCGACGCCGAGCTCCCCGCCCATCCCGCGCGCCAGGTCGCGGCTGATCGCCAGCCCGAGCCCCGTCCCCTCGTGCTCGCGGGTGAGCGCCGAGCGTCCGTGCGCCTGCACGAACGGCTCGAAGATGCCGGCGAGCCGATCGGGGGCGATCCCGATCCCGGTGTCGCGCACGCACAGCGCCGCGTGCTCGCGCCCGAGCGCGACCTCGAGCACGACGCGCCCGCCGCGCGGGGTGAACTTGATCGCGTTCGACAGCAGGTTGAGCAGCACCTGCACCAGCTTATCCCGATCGGCCCAGACCAGCTGCGCGAGCGGCGCCTCCTCCCCTGCCCCCTCTCCACCGGCGTCGTCCGGTCGGGGGGCGAGCCCGTCGGGGGCGAGCCCGTCGGAGGCGAGCCCGTCGGGGAGGGCGACGGCGAAGTGCAGCCCCTTGGCGACCATCTGCGGCGCGACCATCGGGCGCACGGCGTCGAGCACGTCGAGCAGCCGCACCGGGCGGAGCGCGAACTCGATGCGCCCGGCCTCGAGCTTGGCGAAGTTGAGCACGTCGTCGATGAGCCCGAGCAGGTGGCGCTGCGCGCCGTTCACCCGCGCCAGCGCCTCGCGCTGCGGCTCGGTCACCGGGCCGTAGAGCCCCATCTCGACGAGCTGCACGTGCCCGCCGATGGCGTTGAGCGGGGTGCGAAGCTCGTGGCTCATCCGCGCCAGGAACTCGCTCTTCGCCTGGTTGGCCTCGTCCGCCGCGGCGCGCGCCGAGCGTTCGGCGGCGAGCAGCCGCTCGCGCTCGGCGGCCGCCTCGCGCTCCGCCGTCACGTCGGTGTTCGTCCCGAACCAGCGCACGATCCGCCCGCTCTCGTCGCGGATCGGGAGCGCGCGCGAGAGGAACCAGCGCCACGAGCCGTCGGCGGCGCGCATCGGGAAGGTGTCCTCCCACGGCTCCCCGGTGCTGATCGAGTGGAGGAAGCGCGCCTCCACGCGCGCCAGGTGCTCGGGGTGGTGCAGCGTCCGCCACCCCCAGCCGTGCACCTCGGCCGGCGTCGTCCCCGTGTACTCGTGGAAGCGCCGGTTGTACCACTGCACCGCCCCGTCCGGCCCGGCGGTCCACGTCAGCTGCGGCAGGTTGTCGGCCATCGTCCGGAACTCGGCCTCGCGCGTGGCGAGCTGCGTCGCCAGGGCGCGCTGCTCGGTGACGTCCTCGACCGTGCCGACCGTTCCGATCCCCCGCCCTCGGGCGTCGCGGACCACCGCCGACCGGCCATGGATGCGCCGCTCGCGCCCTCCGGGGAGGCACACGCGGTACTCCAGCTCGTAGTCCTCGCCGGCCGCGCTCGCCCGCGCCCACTCCGACGCGAGGCGCTCGACGTCGTCCGGATGCACGCGCGTGGACCAGCCGCGCCCGAGGAGCGCTCCGGGGGGGAGCTCCCATAGCTCGGCGACGCGCGCGTCGGCGTACGTCACCAGCCCCGCCAGATCGGCGTGGAAGATCCCGACCGGGCTGGCGGCGCTGAGCACGCGATGACACGCCTCGCTCGCGACGAGCCGCGCGTGACGGTCGGCCAGCTCGCGCCCTCGCTCGGCGAACCCCTGCGTCACCCGCCGCAGCCGCTCGGCGATCCCGCTGACGGCGAGCCCGACGCCGAGGAGCAGGGCGCAGCCGAGGACGCCGCCGAGCCCCGACTCCGTGCCCCCCGACCCCGCTGCCGCCGGCTCCGCGCCCGCTCCGGCGACTAGGAGGAGCACCGAGGCGAGCGAGGCGACGACCCCCGCCCGGAACCCACCCACGAGCGCGGCGAGCAGGACCGCCAGGACGAACGGCAGGGTGGAGTGGCCGTCGAGCCGGGCGCCCAGTGCCCAGACGAGCGCCCCTGCCAGCAGCGGGGCGCCCAGCGCCACGCTCCCCGCCAGCGCTGCGCCGGGTCGGTGGAGGAGGAGGCGCCGGAGCGCGCCCGCGGCCGAGGCCGGCCGGGCCAGGGCGACGTCCGGTTCGGGGGGGGTGGCGGAGGGCGCGCGGGCGCCGGGAGGCGGGGGGGAGTCGGGGGCGTCGTGCGTCACCCCCCGGCGCTGGTCAAGAACTCTGCCGCGGTGCGCCAGATGTGTATCGCCGGCTCGGCGTCGCCGCGCGCGAGGGTGCGCGGCGGGCGATGCGGCCTCGCACGGCCCGCCTCGTGCGCTCGGCGCCACCACGCCGCTCCCTCTTGCCTCCCCGAACCAGCCGTCGTGACCCGATCCGCCCCGTCGCCCGCCCTGCTCGACCCGTCCGACGCCCCGTCGCCCCTGCTCCCCTTCCCCGCCCCGGGCGCCCACGTGGAGGGAGAGGGGGTGCGCTTTCGCGTCTGGGCGCCGACGGCGCTGCGGGTGGAGGTGGTGATCGACCACCCGGGTGCTCCGGCGGGTGGGCGCGCCCACGCCCTCGCGCGGCACCCCGACGGGCACCACGACGGGTGGGTGGCCGGGCTCGGCGCCGGCACGCGGTACCGCTATCGCCTGGATGGCGGGGCCAGCTACCCGGACCCCGCCGCACGCGCCCTGCCCGACGGCGTGCACGGTGCCGCCGAGGTCGTCGATCCGTCCACCTTCGCCTGGAGCGACGCCGCCTGGCCGGGCGTCGCCGCCGACCGGCTGGTGATCTACGAGCTGCACGTCGGCACCTTCACCCCCGAGGGGACGTTCGACGCGGCGATCGGCCGGCTGGACCACGTCGCCGCCCTCGGCGCCACGGCGATCGAGCTCATGCCGGTCGCGGCCTTCCCCGGGACGCGCAACTGGGGGTACGACGGCGTCGCGCTCTACGCGCCCGCCGCACCGTACGGCGGCCCCGAGGGGCTGCGCCGCCTGGTCGACGCGGCGCACGCGCGCGGGCTCGGCGTGCTGCTGGACGTCGTCTACAACCACTTCGGGCCCGAGGGGAACTACCTCCACCCGATCACCGGCGGCCGCTTCTTCACCGACCGGCATCGCACCCCGTGGGGAGACGCGATCGCCTACGACGGCCCCGACGCGGCGGCGGTGCGCGGCTTCGTCCTGCACAACGCCCTGCACTGGCTGCGCGAGTACCACGTCGACGGGCTGCGGCTCGACGCCACGCACGCCATCCGCGACGCCTCGCCGGTGCACCTGCTGACCGAGCTCGCCGCCGCGGTGCGGTCGCTCGACGCGGGGCGCGCCCACCCGCGCGTGCTCGTCGCCGAGGACGAGCGCAACGAGCGGCGGGTCGTCCTGCCGCCTGCCGATGGCGGCCACGGGCTGGACGCGGTGTGGGCCGACGACCTGCACCACCAGCTGCGCCGCCTGGCCGCCGGCGACCGCGAGGGGTACTTCGCCAGCTTCGGCGGGACGATCGCCGACGTCGTCGCGACGCTGCGCCGGGGGTGGTTCTGGGAGGGGCAGCCGAGCGAGCACCACCGCGAGCCGCGCGGCACGCCGGCCGACGGGCTCCCGCCGTCGGCGTTCGTCCACTGCCTGCAGAACCACGACCAGGTGGGGAACCGCGCCATGGGCGACCGGCTGCACCAGGCGATCGCCCCGGACGTCTACCGGGCGCTCTCGGCGCTGCTCTGCCTGTCGCCGTACACGCCGCTGCTGTGGATGGGGCAGGAGTGGGCGGCCTCCACCCCGTTCCAGTACTTCACCGACCACCCCCCCGAGCTCGGGCGGCTGGTCACCGAGGGGCGGCGCGCGGAGTTCGGCCACTTCAGCGCCTTCAGCGACCCGGCGATGCGCGCCCGCATCCCCGACCCGCAGGCGGAGTCGACGTTCCGCGCCTCGCAGCTGCGCTGGGACGAGGTCGCGCGCTCGCCGCACGACGGGGTGCTGGCGCTGTACCGCGCCCTCCTGGCGCTGCGGCGCGGCGAGCCGGCGCTGGCCCCGCACGGGCGGGCGCACTTCGCCGTGGCGGCGCTCGGGGACGGGGCGCTGGCGCTGCGGCGCACGGCGCCGGGTGGGGAGGCGCTGCTCCTGGCGCTGAGCGTCGCCGGCCGGCTCACCCTGACGCCCGGCGCCGCACCCGAGACCCGGGCACCGTCAGGCACCATCTGGCGCCCCGTGCTCGCCACCGAGGAGACGCGCTTCGGCGGCGCCGGGGTCGCGCTCCCCG
>ERZ1066121.2279-NODE-2279-length-12348-cov-6.013585_pt1 | contig 12348 bp, 8 predicted proteins | sample MGYA00382768_ERZ1066121 | MGnify/ENA primary metagenome ERZ1066121 (study PRJEB33369, sample SAMEA5778351) | biofilm metagenome | biome: Industrial cooling water; feature: Water cooling tower basin; material: Biofilm | place: United Arab Emirates | collected... | reverse complement strand
GACCTGGACCGAGCGGCGGTAAATGCCCTGGACCCGGTCGCCGTCTCCGGTCTCCACGAAATCCAACCCGAGCTCACGCGACAGCCGCGCCGCCACGCGCATAAGCTCGCGCCGCCGCAGCACACCCAGCGCGTCGGGCGTGCCAGCCAGCCCCTGCTCGGTCAGCCACTGCCGCCGGCGTGCCAGCGCATCGGCGATCTTGCGCCCGAACCCGCCGCCCAGCCGCGTCTCGTCGGCAAGGTCGCGATCCTCGTCGAGCGCGGTGATGCCATCATGGCGCGCGAGCTGCTCCAGGGGCTGGCTGGCCAGCACCTCGATCGTCACCGGTTGGGCCTGGGCGCGGACGCGCTCAAAGGCGAGCGCGCGCGCGCAATGATCGGGCGCAATCCGCCACGATCCGTCGGCCGCGCGCTCGGCGACCCCGGCGATGCGGCGCATCGCCTCGAGCCGGCGCACATGTGCCGCGATGTAGCGCTCGCTCGCGGAGGGATCGTGCAGCGCATGAAGCTCGGCGCTGTAGAGCCCGCCATGCGCCGCGGCGACCTCCGCCACGGTGCGGTCCACCGCGCGCGCCTCAATCGCCGCGGGCGCAACGCGCACGATCGCGCCGCTCGTGACGGCTGGGTCATGACCGTCGACGCCCGCGTCGATGTAATGCGCCTGCCCGTCGATGCCATCGACGATGAGATAGGACCGGTCCTCGTCGTGATCGGCGAGGCCCCTGGCGATCACCCGGCCGACCACCGGCGTGCTGCGTGCGTCCGCGGGATCTTGGATCGCGTAGCCGGACGGGGATGCGTCCAGACCTTGATCACGCGCGACGCGATCGAGCGTGGCGATGATGTCGCCGCGTTTGCTCATCGCGCGCAAGGTTTGCTCGAGGTCAGCGTCGAGCCGCCAGCGTTGGTGGCCAACGGGTTTGGCTAGGCCCATGCGCACCAGGGTTCCGATCCGCCCCGCGCGCAGGCTCTGCTCGACCCCGTCGCGGTGATGCGGCGCGACCAGGCCCTCCCCATCGACGCTGCGCAGCAGCCGCCGGTCGATGCCGGTGAACCGCTCCTGGGCGATCTCGCGGCGGTCGCTGGCGGCGATCTCGGCCTGGCTGCGCGGCCCGAGGTCGAGGTTGACCAGCTCACCCGCGCGCTCGCGCAGGCCTTCGGTCAAATAGGCACGCGCGATCACGAGGTCCTTGCCCGCCTCGTCCTTGCCGCGCACCACCACGTGGCTGTGCGGATGGCCGGTGTTGAAGTGATCGACCGCGACCCAGTCGAGCCGCGTCGCGAGATCGGTCTCCACCTGCGCCATCCAGCGCCGCACCAGCGGGCGCAGGTCATCGTATTCGGCGCCGTCCTCAGCAGAGAGGATGAAGCGGAACTGGTGGCGGTCGCCCGCCCCGCGCTCGAGGAACGCCTTGCCATCGGCGGCCTCGACCTCGGCGCCGTAGAGCGTGCCGCGCTCGCCGGTGCGCGTGGTTCCGTCGCGCTGCAGATAGCGCAGATGCGCGGCGGCCGCTTGTGTGCCCTTGCCTGCGAGCTTGAGGATGCGCGCCTTGACCACCACGCGGCGTGCCCGCCACCCGCTGTGGCCGGCGGTCGAAGACAGCAGAGCACCGACCGCCGAGCCCCGCCCGATCCGCGCGCCGCTGAACCGGCTCGTGCGGCTGCGCGACGCGCGCATCCCGCCCGCGAGATTGACGACACGCCGCAGCGAGGCGCGCAGGCCCGGATCCTTGCCGATATGTCCCAGCCAGATCTCGAAACTGTCCTCGGCCATCGTGGGTCCTCACCGTTGTCGAGGGAAGGATAGCCGTGGGCGTCAGCCGGCCAAGGTGCCTCCACCGGTGCCGCCGACGCAGCTGGCGGAAGATCGCGCGAGACATGAGCTATGGCGCCTCGGGTGACGCCCGGCCGGGCGTGTGGCACCCCCGGTGGTGGCATGAAAAAAGACGTGCAGACAATACCCTGCGCGCCGGGAGGCGGCAGGGCTTAATCTTGCCTTCCCCTTCCCCCTTCCATGGCGCCCTCCATCCTCCTCGTCCCATGCTAACGGGCTGGCAGCCGAGACCTCGAACCGGGCGGCAGCCGGGTTCCATGCGTCCAGCGCAGCCATATCGCCGCAACAAACGCCCCTTCGGCAAAAAAAGAGAGCGACAGGTCGCCCTGCCGCCCTCGAAGTGACGCGATTGAGCGCCGCTAATGCGCGCGATCGAAGGTCTGTTTTGCGTCCTCCAGGCTTGCAAAACTGCGCAGCCAGAGCAGCGTTTCGACGCAGCCCTCGCCATCGACCAGGCACACCCCGGCGTGCCATTGTCTCCCGAGATCGCTTAGGATCGCGACGCGCGACAGCTCCTCGCCACTGCCGAAATCCTCGTCGCAATGCTGCCCGAGATAGCGTTCGCGGATTCGCGCCTCCCAGTGAAAGTCCGCCGCCTCGGCCTCGAGAATACGCGAGGCAATGACCGCACCGAACTGGACTTTCAGGGCTTCGAGTTGCGCGTTGCACGACAGCACCTGAGCCTGAGCGAATGCCGAATGCATGGACATGACCAATCTCCTCAAGAGCGTCTTCCCAGCGAAGACGACGCTCCTGAGGCGGGTGGCGGGGCGGCTGTCAGGGACGCGGGCGCCAGCGCCCGCGCCGCGCAGCGGGGCGTGGGGGAGCCGATTTGCGCCAGCAAATTGGGGGGACCGCGCATCCTTGATCAGCCGTCCCGCCGCCCGCCATGCTGGGACTCCCCCGAGTGGCCCCTCCCACCCCGCCGCCTCTCCTCTCGTTCGTCAGCCCGCCGGACATAGAAAAAGCCCCGGCGGATGGCCGCCGGGGCGAAGGAAGCGACCGGTTCAAGCCGCCATGTCGAGCTCGGGATCGACCGGATCGGCCTCGCCATCGGCGCGCTTGGGCCGATTCAGGAATTGCACATCGTCGGCGATGATCTCATAGCCGTAGCGCTCGATGCCGTCCTTGTCGGTCCACTTCGAGTTGTGGATCCGGCCACGGACCGAGACCAGCATGCCCTTGCCGGCATATTGGGCGACGGTCTTGCCCAGGCCGTTGAAGCAGGTCACGCGGTGCCATTCGGTGTCCTTGGCGGTGAAGCCGCTCTCGTCCTTGAAGGTCTTGCCCTCGCTGTCGCGCTTGGGACGGCTGGTGCCAAGGTTGAAGCTGGCGATGTCGGTGCCGCCCTGGGTGGTGCGGAGCTCGGGATCGGCGCCGAGGTTGCCGACGAGCAGAACGATGTTGGTCATGGGTCTTCTCCAGATCTGTCGTCACGGGACCATCCCGTTCGACAGCCCGGACGAAGGCGCGGATACAGCGGCGGCGCGCACCGCTGGGGCACCGAGCCCCAAGGGCAACCCGCGAGCCAAGGCCGGCGCGGGCAGCCCGCAGGGCAACACGGGCCGCAGGATCGCCGGGTTGCGCACCACCGCGACCGCGCCAGACAGGGCTGAGAAAGAACCGGTTGGTCCTCAAAAGAGCGGAGCAGAAGCCATTGCCCAACGGACGCTTTACGATCGCTGGCTAGTCTTGGGGACGTTCGTTCGGCACAACGCGCGCAGCCTCAGGCTGCACTTGGATCCGCTGTCATGACCCAAAGCGCTCCTCCAGCGAGACCGATCTAGGCGCGAATTCAGCGGCAGCTTTGCGCCCCAATCTCAGCCATCCAACGCACAGCGAGCGGTTCCTGAAAGCTGCCAATAGTTCGATGACTTTGGAGAAATCATGGTAGATAGCGGGATCGCGGCTTATCGGTGAGCACGGGCAAATAGCCTATGCCCGTTCATGCGGAGCGCAGGCCGACTTACCGTCGCTGCGGCCATGATATTCGCCGGCTGATCAGCTGTTCTCCCAGAGCGGTCTGTGAAGTAGCTCCTCGTCGATCTTGGCGATTAGGGTCAGTCCGTCCGAGAGAGCGCCTATCACCCTGCCGAATTGGACGATCTCCTCGTAGCTTAGCTTTCGACCAATGCGCTCCTTTAGCCATTGACGGCACACTTGGTACCGGCCGATCTGATGCCTCCAAACTGCAAGAGGCACGTCCTGGAAGTATTGATCCTCGTTGATCCTGACCTGACCCAAACTGGGTTTAGAGGTATGCGGAGTGAACTCAGGTTTTCGGACAACATTGTCTCCCGACTCTGGGAAAGATGCCGTCGTACTAGGGCTAAATTGACCCGTATGCAGATCTACCAGTGCGGTGCCGAGGCGAGAGAGCTTTCTGAAAGATGTCGTAGGGGGCGCGAGAGGGACTCGAGGAAATCCTGTCTTGAGCTGTGCACCAAAGTCAGCCCGATACGCCGAAGCATGAAGTAGCGCATAGACGTAGCCGAAGATGTCTTCTGGGCCGAAAGTCTTTCGAAGATCGCCAGATCCCGTGGCCACGAACGTGAGCGCAAGATTGTCCGCCAAGTCTTTGACGATCCTGTGAGAGAGATTATGCTCCTTTGAGTTACCCAGCCCCAGACCCTTCTTAGCCTTCCGGCCTTCGACTTCGAGATAGGTATAAAGTGGAAAGAAGGGTCCCGCACCATGCCGGCCCGCATTGTCCAAAACGTTGAACGTTGCGACAGATCGACTGGCGAAGACATGCTGAAATGAAGAGATTGTCTGTCTTGATACCAGCAGGGACAAGTTATGCCCGGGGAGCATGTGGCGCTGCACTTTTCGCACGGGTCGAATGAGGAATTCATCCTTGTAGAGGACACTACGGACATCGAATGGCCGGGCGAGGTAGGGTACGACGCTTTCCTGCCAATCCTTGTCGCTTCGAAGATTGGCGCGAGCATCTGCGACGGTCCAATTGTCACGGTCCGCTAGCTCGAACTCCGCTTTAACATCCTCCGAACTCAAACGAGCTTCGGGAGATGCTAGGCGTCGAAACTTCTGAATAATTTCCGTTTCGGAGTAATCAACAGCGATCTCCTTGTAACCGGCTACGAATCCGGAAGAACCAAACTTAAATAGCTCGTCAACGCCCACAAAGATCTTGCGATAAAGTTGACGAGCGGCCTCGTTCTCCGGCTTGAAGAGGTAATAGGGCGCCTCCGGCTTCACCTTCTGCCATTTGGTCGTGGCAACACTATTCCCACGTAGCCAGCTGTCCTTACCGCCTCCCTTGACGAGCTTGCCGTTCAACTCGACACGATCACCGCCACGAGGGCCTCGCAAGCTGGCGTATGCTACCTTCGTAACCCGCCGAGAATTTCCCTTGCTACGGACGAAGATCGTGATCGCCACGCCCTTGGTGATATCGAATACGTTCTCGTCCGACAGACCACCGCGATTTACCTCACCACCCAGCGCATCTCCGTGGAGGTCCAAGACATAGATGTTGTCGAACGCTGAGGTGAGGGCTTGTCGCATGCCTCGGAACGTGATGTTGTCGATGTAGTTTCGGTTCGTGATGAAGGCGAGAACGCCGTGTCCGGTGTTCTCGATTTTCCACTGCGCGAATCGGATGAACTTGACATAATCATCATTGAGCCATTTTGACTGACGCTCTCCAAGCGGCTCGCCGTCACAGCTGAAGTAGTTTCCGGTGAGCCGGTTAGAGAGGGTGTCCTTTCCCCTCATCAACCCCCGAGTGCTGAGAATTTCCCGAGTAAGGCGGGTTGCCCAGGACGACCATGACCGGACTGGTCTTCTTGATGTCACCGGCGACATTCGCTTCTTCGGCGAGCCATCGTGCGAAGAGCGGGAGTCCCGCCCCGACATGGGGCTCATCAAGGGTGTTAGTCAGATAGACGCGCAGCCGCTCGTCCCGACCGAGATCATAGCCGGTCGATTGAAGTTTCAGCGCCAGCTTGAGGTGCGCGACAGCATAGGGTGCCATCAACAGTTCGAAGCCGATTAAGCGCGGCAACAGGTGCTCGGCAGCGTAGGCAGGCCAAGCTCCGCGCCCAACCGCAAAAGTTTCCCGTACCTTGTCGATGACCGAGTAAAGGAATGTACCAGTTCCGGTTGCAGGGTCCAGCACCGTCAAACGATGCTGCGTCTCCTTGCGGTCCGCCGTAGGAAGTTTGATGCTGTCCGCTAAGCCGTCGGGAATACCAAGTTGAGTCTTAAGGACGTGGTCAACGCTTTCGACCATAAATCGAACCACGGGCTCTGGCGTGTAATAGACACCTCGAAGCTCGCGTACGTCCGGGTCGTAGGCCGCCAAGAAGGTTTCGTAAAAGTGCACCACCGCGTCTTCGCCACGCTTGGCTTTTCCAAAACGCGCTAGGATTTTAGAGATGTCTGCTTTGGCTAAGACCTCGGCTAGCTCGTCGACGATCCACGTCACTCGTTCATCCAGGTCAGGCCCAGCGATCGAGTTGAAAAGTTTCCGGAGAAATGGATTGGTGCGGGGCAGGTCATGACCTGCGCGCTCCCGGGTGAAACCGGGTCCCGGATGATTACAGCGCGCGGCGAAGAGCCCGTATGCGATCGTCTGCGCATACATGTCCGCGAACTCTGCCACAGAGAGCTCTGCGATTAGCATCTTGCGGAACGCTTCGTACTGCTCATGCAGGTCGCCCGCTTCGTCCTCCGAGTCGAAGACATCGCCGATCAGATCCCGTAACAGACGGGCGGCGCGGGCCATCCGCTCAGCGAGATCCTGAGGCGCGGAAATTGTCGGCATCTGGGAGTCAAAGAAGGCCTCCAGCATGGCTTTCAGTTCACGATCCGCGGATTTGACGGGGAGCAGCGAACCGTTCTTCGACACAGATGCCAAATTCGCGGAGCGAACGAACTCCCCTTCGCGATAGAGGCGAAATTCCAAATAGTTAGTGAGAATGAGATTACCGAGACTTTCACGATACCTAGTGAGCTGATCGCTATTCTCGGCTATCGCGAGATCTATCTTCACATCTTTGGCCTCAACATAGCCGACCGGTATTTGGCCCTGCGAGACGATGAAATCGGGTGACCCGCATTGTATTCGGCGAGGCTCGTTCGTCGCGACAACGTTCGCGCGGTGTGATTCAAGAAGGGCCTTGAGAGCTGGACGGTGTGTGTGTTCCGTCGCGTCTCCACGTTTGAGCGCCTTTTCTACAACTCGCAGGTACGCGCTTACCGAGTTTGTATCTTTTGTTGGCACTCCAAATCCTCCACCCGCGAACGTTTGGGCCGGTCACTCCAGTCACCCAAATCTGCAATTTTGTTGACGCCCCCTGCCCACCGCGCTGGTGATAGCATTCACTCGAGCCGTTCCGCTCCTTCTTTCTTCGCAAAGTTTGCCGGGGCACTGCCAAGAGCTTACTCCGCGCCAAGCTCAACTAGATTGGACGAGTTCGACCACCTCACCTCGGACTTTGATCTGATGGTAAGTGGAACGGCTATTCTCGGAGGCTGATGGCGGACTCTAACCAAAGCGCGGTTCGAGCGCCCTAGTCCCCTTTCATCGGCCGCTCCATCACTTGTCGCGCGATCTTAACAATTGCCGCCGGAAGGGCGAGAAGCGGGCGATAGAACGTCAACAAGGTAGAAGCGCACCTGATACCCGCCGATAGATTCACGGGTAGCCGTCGGCGAGCTCTCGTTACGACTTTGTACGGAAGGCGCCGATCACCTCGAGAAGGCCAGCTACCCTGTCGCTGTCGCGATCGCTGGCTTCCCACAGGCGGCGCGCGCTCGCTTCAACCTGGCGCCAGCCCCGGTCGGTCTGGGTGTCGATGATGGGAAGCGGGACAGACAAATTTAGCACACTGCAAACTTGCAGCACGTTCTGGCTGATTGTGCGAAATTCACCCCGGCATATGCGACTGACTTGGCTGGAGTGGACACCACAAATTTTTGATATTTTTGCGTAGCTTAACCCCTCCTTTGTCGCTGCCTTGGCGATCCGGCTCTTAAGCACTTTCAATTCGACGGGGGTTGATTTCATGCAAATCTGCATGTATCACGTCATGCGAATTTGCAAGACTGAAGGGCTTTCTTGATGGTCGATGAGATCCGCTTCTATCGGGCTAGCGAAAAGCCCTACGGCGCCTTCAGCAATCTCTATCGCCGGCCGGTCAAGTTCGAAGGCGAAGTCTTCACCACTAGCGAGCACGCCTACCAGGCCGGCAAGGCCCGTAAACCCGAGGTTCGCAAGTGGCTTTTGGCGGCGCCGTCGCCAGCGCTGCTCGCAATGGCCGCGCATGGCCTGTATTACTGGGACATTGCCCCCGGTTGGTCGACCACCAAGTTCGACCGTATGCGTGAGGTGCTTCGCGCAAAGTTCACGCAGCATGCCGACCTGCAAGACCTGCTTCTTTCGACAGGCGATGCGAGACTGGTAGAGTCCGCGACTGTAGACAACGAGGTCAACCGGCTTTGGGGCGAGGTCAACGGCTCCGGCAGGAACATGCTTGGCGTATTACTCATGGAGATCCGAGAGGACCTGCGGCAGGAAGTCGAGGGCTACTTGGTTGCAGCCGAGTAGCGACTAGGACCTTCCTGCAGCACCTCGCGAGCATAGGCCGGCCCACATTCCTTGAATAGACCGCGCGCGCCTGCGAAGGCGCAGTTCTCGGCGGCGAGCCGCTGCCCAGCGAACACTCCTTCGAGGAGGCGTGTAATGTCGAGGCTTCCGGCGCTAACGCCTGAAGATAGCATCCAGTCGATCATCCCGACGCTGACCATGTCGCCCGACCCACAGGTATCGAGGACGGCGGGTGCGCTCACCGCAGAGCACCAGACGACGCTCTCGTCGTGGCGAACTTCAAGGCCCTCGGCGCCGTAAGTCACGACGCGGATGCAGTCGTTCTCCAGCGTGGAGAGGCTGTCGCCGAGCCGGTCAATTGAATACTTCAAGATCGAGGTCAACCTCAGTGCCTCGTCAAACATCTCGTCGTGGTCGACGTCGGACGGTTCGAAGAACACGATGGCCCCGGAAAGCTTGGCCGCCCTCATTGCGTCAAGGATCCCGGCGGAGAGCCGGTCGGCGTAGAATACGCTGCACTGGCTGAGGACGTGCAGCGCAGATGCGACCTCGCTCTCGCCGATGGGCTCGTATTGCGGCAGGGCCTCGTCGGTATCCGGGCAGACGAAGCTGAAGCCGTGCACGCCGGACGCGGTGTCGAGCTCCTGAGCGATGATTGGTGAGCGCGTGCCTGCCTTACGGTGGATGTGGTCTGTGACGGCGCCGGCCTCGACAAACTCCGCGACGAGCCGCTGGCCCTCGTCGTCGTCGCCGATTGTGATCACCGGCACGACGTTGCGGTGGAGCATCGCGAGAGAGAGTAGCACGTTGCCGCACGACCCGCCCAGCGCCTCGTCGGCGAGGTCGCCGTCCGCATAGATGCGGTCGAGGACGGTCAGCCCGGTGCCCGCGACGTCGAAGCGGTACTGGAGTTGAGTCGCGGCTTCCATGTTCCTGTTTTGTATCTCTTCGATCATGGCGAGTCGAGGGCTAGTGCGGCGGTGTCGAGGCGAATCTCGCCCGTGGGAGATGCTACCAGAGCCCTTAATGTCCTGAGAAGGGCATCTGGTCCGGTGAGCGCTCCACCGAACAGGGACCAGCAACCGTCTGCCGTTCCACAGACCTCGCCTACGCTGATTCCGTGAGGGTGGGCGAGGAGTGTATGGTCATTTCCTGAGCGCGAACCGCTGTCCCCGAAACACAGGACGGCGGCGTCCGGTCCGGCGTCTCGACGCACCGCGTCGACGATTGCGGACTTGCACGACGTCGCCGGGATAATGTCGAAGCTGTGTCCCGAAGCGGATATCTTGACCTCCCCGCTCGCCATCTGCGGGCAGTCCGCCATGTCCAACGGGAAGCGGTAGGGATGGCGCAGATTCTCCATGTCCACTCCGATCTGGACCAGTCCGCTCTTGAACGTCTTGTTCGCGAACAGGTCGTCGCGTCCGTCGAGCCAAGCCGCCGTCGCGGCGATCGCGGGATCCTGTTCGGGCGGATCGTCCTTGATGTCGACGTCGGCGGTTCGCAGGTGCCCACCGTTATAATAGCCTATCAGCAGCGACGAGAGCACGTCGGCCGGCAAAACCTTCCTCAGATCCTCGCCGGCCGACCCACCGCGCCCAGTTGCGATACCAAGCCGCACGCCAGCGCGGTGGAGGCGGACGAATTCGTCGATGATCTCCTCGGAAGGCGGATCGAACCGTCCCTCGGTCGTGACGATGGTTCCGTCGTAATCGAACACGGCGCCGCCGACGGCGGCGGCGGCAAGCGTCTCGAGGCGCTGGTGCCCGATGACCGCGAGGTTGGGGGCGTCAATCAGATGTCCGTCGGCCCTGGCGATCGCGGCATGCTTGTGTCGGAGGCGCGGCCGGAGCTCGGCTGCCGTCGTCTCAAGAGATCCGTCGTCGTAGATCGCCCGGCCGAATTCGCCGATGCCCGGCTTGCCGGGATCGACGCCGAGGACCCCACCAATCGCCTCTATGTGCGACAGGCCGTCAATGATGCCGAGCAAGTTGTCGAGCCGGCCGCCCAAGCCGTATTCGATCGCGCCGCGCCGCACGTGCTCGGGAAGGACGGTCTCGATGGCTGTCCAGGCGGTCCGCGAGTTCACCGCGATGAGCGCCAACACGACGGTGTCATCGGGTCGGTGGTGCAGCCACGCATGACGTCCGTGAGCGAGGTTGCGGAAGTCGGTTGTTTGCACTGGACAGAGCGACGCTTCCCAAAGTGAAGTATCGAGAAGGCTGGCGATCGGGCGCAGTGACGGGTCTGCGGCGATGATGATCGTGTCGGTCGCGCGTAGCCCGGTCCAGCGCTTCGCGAACAGATCCCGGTTCCCAGCGTCCCGCGATGCGAGAAGGCGGCTGGCGACTCTGTCCAAGGCTTCGGTTGCATCGCCAGGTTCGCGCGATGCGACTTGGCTGGCGATCAGCAGCGCAGCGGTCATGGCGAGCAGCGAGTGCGTTGCGAGGTAGCCGTCCTTCACGTCGGCGACAGGCACGGGGTGGATCGTCCCACCGCTGCGCGCGACGATGGTGGCCGCGGCGCCGTCGGGGTTCCGTGTGACCAGGTTTATAGTTGCGGCTCCCCGGTCGATGAGCGCCTGCGCGATGGCGCATGCGTCGGGATTGTCGCCGCCGGCACTGAATAGCCAGGCGTCGGTTGCGTCGAGGCGGTGGTGGTCGAGGACGCCTTGCATGGGGGTAGCCACGGTCGTCGGTCCGAGACCGAGCGTGTCGCGGCACCGGACGAGGTATTCCGCCGCGACTGCCGACCCGCCTGACCCGATCGCCAACGCGTGGCGGCCGGATCCAAGCGTCAACGCCCTGGCGATGCCGCCGGCGTCGTGCCCGGCGACGAGGTCGAGCGTCGCCGCCAGGGCGTCGAGCTTCCCGGTGAGGACGGGAGTGTTCACTCGCCGACGTTTCCGGTCGAATATCCGTCGTATAGGGGACCTGACAGGACGAGGTGGACCATCATGTCCGCAGGGTCATCGGGAGAGGGTTCGGCCCTGGCGAAGTTGTAGCTCTCGGTCTCGACATACTGGACCGCCATCCCGTGCTCGATCGCGGCCATCATCGCGCCGGCTGCCAGTACTTTGCTGCCGATCGGAGAGAGCACCATCCGCGGCTCGTAGGTCCCCTCCATCGTCCGATCGAACCGCTTTTTGAGCGTCGACAGCGTGCGGTAACAGTCGAGTGGGTTGCGCTCGGACGCGTAGACGACGTCACGGGGATCGATCTCCCATTCGTTGGCGAGCTCGTTCTGATATTCTGTGAGCAGGTCGTCTGCGCGGCGGGGGTTGCGCGCTGGGAAGGGCAGAACCGGGCAGATCTTATACCACCGCTCGCTGGCCGCATCAATTTGGGTAAGGGTGGAGACGCGACCGCGCGCGAGCTGCGGGATCCACACCTGCGCGACGTCGAGCGTGCTGAGCCCGACGTCCGGCGCGTAGCCTTTCACCGGGCTTATTCGGTTCGAGGGAACGCTCGTGATCCGGTCGTCGAGCTCGGGGTTCGATACAATCATGAGGTGGAAGGCCCTGGTCTTGCCCTCCTCGCAGTCCAGCAGGAGCAGCTTGGCCGCCGGGAAGCCGATGCCGATCGATAGTGCGCTGAGGTCGAGGATGACGTCGGTGACATCGTCGGCGACCAGATTCTCCTCCATCGTGGTTACTAAGCGAGCGCCGCCGACCGGCGCGCCGTCGTCAGCGAACACGGGTATGGTGAAGACCTTCGAGTTCGGCACGATCTCCTTCAGGGCGACTTCGTTCGCCTCGGCGCGCTTGATTAGCTCGTCTGTGGCACCCGGCCTGTCCTCGCGGATGTAGTAGGCGTTGAGGCGGTCGCCCAACGTGTCGGCAAGCATCTTGGACACACGCCGCGAGCGAGGGTCAAAGCCCGCTGCGGCGACGAGGAGCACCTTGCGGCGTTTGTCGGCGAAGTAGTCGGCGACGAAGCCGC
>ERZ1066121.2276-NODE-2276-length-12356-cov-9.943013_pt1 | contig 12356 bp, 10 predicted proteins | sample MGYA00382768_ERZ1066121 | MGnify/ENA primary metagenome ERZ1066121 (study PRJEB33369, sample SAMEA5778351) | biofilm metagenome | biome: Industrial cooling water; feature: Water cooling tower basin; material: Biofilm | place: United Arab Emirates | collected... | reverse complement strand
GCCCGCGCCTCGGGCGAGGCGATGACGAAGCAGGACAGATGCGGCTGGTGCGGCGCGTCGTCGGGCAGTGATGCGGCGAACTGGCGGAGGATCGGATACAGCCCTGGTTGGTGGCCGCATTGCGGATGCTCGAAGGGGCTGAAATCGAGCATGGCGCCGTCATCGGCGGTGAGTGCCACCACGCCGTCCGGGAGGCGGCCCGCCGCGAGGGCCCACAGCGCGCGCTGCAGGGGCCAAAGGAGCGCGCCCTCGCGATGCAGCAGCGCCAGGTCCTCGGCGAAGGCCACCTAGTCGTTTCCCGCGTAGGTGTTGTCGCTGACGTTGCAGGAGTGCCACGTCAGCACTTTGAACGATGGCGAACGCATGTAGGCATCGATCCTGTCGGAGCCGCAGTCTACCCGCCCCGCGCCGGCGCGCCCGTCTGCAGGCATGCTTGCCTCACCGCGCTTGGCGCGCTTCAAGGACGCTGTCATGCAAGACGTCGACCTTATCGTCCTCGGCGGCGGCTCCGGCGGTCTCGCCGCGGCCCAGCGCGCAGCGGCGCACGGGGCGAGCGTGGCGCTGTTCGACCCCGGGCCGCTGGGTGGCACCTGCGTGCACGCCGGCTGCGTCCCGAAGAAGGCGATGTGGCTCGCGGCGCATCTGGCGCAGCGCGGCCGCGCCGCGCCTGCGCTCGGCTTCGCGCGGGACGTGGGCCCGATCGACTGGCCGGCCTTCGTCGCGCGCCGGCAGCGCTACGTCGACGCGATCGCCGCCGGCTACGCCGCGAAGCTCCGGGCGGCCGGTATCGCGCACGTCGCCCAGCGCGGGCGTTTCCTCGACGCCCGGACCGTCGTTGCCGACGACGGGTCGACGTATGGCGCGTCGCGCGTGCTGGTGGCGACCGGGAGTCGCCCGCGGCCGCCCTCCACGCCCGGGGGCGGCCCTCATTCGGTCTCCGATGATGTGTTCCGCTGGCGCGCGCTGCCGCGGCGTCTCGCCGTCGTGGGCGGCGGCTACGTGGCCGTGGAGTTCGCCGGGATGCTGCGCGCGCTGGGCAGCGAGGTGACGATGTTCGTCCGCGGCGGGCGGCTGCTCGACGGCTTCGACGAGGAGCTGGTCGACGAGCTTGCCGCGCAGTACCGCGCGTTGGGCATCGACGTGCGCTTCCGCACCGAGGCGAGCGAACCGGCGCTCGCGGCCTTCGACGCGGTGCTGTGGGCGATCGGCCGCACGCCGAACACCGACGATCTGGGCCTCGACCGGATCGGACTGCGCACCGGGGCGCACGGCCATATCGAGGTGGACGGCGAGCAGCGGACGGCCGTCGAGGGCGTGTACGCGGTCGGCGACGCGACCACGCAGCCGGCGCTGACGCCGGTGGCTGTCGCCGCTGGGCGCCGGTTCGCGGATCGCGCGTTCGGGGCGCGCCCTTCGCCGCCCATCGACGTCGACGCGGTGCCGAGCGTGGTGTTCTCCCAGCCCCCGCTCGGCCGCGTCGGGCTCGATGAAGCGCAGGCGCGCGCTCGCTTCGGCGATGCGGTGAGCGTGCGCCGCGCCGCCTTCCGGCCCATGGTCGCGGCGCTTGCCGATCTGCCGCAGCGCAGCGTGTTCAAGGTGGTCTGCGTCGGCGCCGGCCAGCGCGTGGTTGGCCTGCACCTGCTGGGGGAGGCCGCCGACGAGATCCTGCAGGGCTTCGCACTGGCGATCGATCGCGGACTGAGCGCCGCCGATCTCGAAGACGCCGTGGCCCTGCATCCGACCAGCGCCGAGGAAGTCCTCTTCGCCCGCTGAGCCCTGCGCGGAGCGCCGTGGTCCTAGCGGCGGAACAGCCCGCTCAGCCCCGACGTCGTCGGCCGGGCCTCGAGCGCCGCGGTGGCGGCGGGCTCGGTTGGCGCCTCGGCCGAGGCCGGTTCGCCGTCGCGCGCCAGCTCGGCGAGCAGCGCGGTGGCGCTCGCGCCGCTCATCCGGGTGGGCGTGAACAGCTCGCGCTCGCTGTAGCGGAGCACGCGTTGCCGGGACAGCCGAGACGGCGGGAGGCCGTGCATGCTCCATTCGCCGAACCAGCGCTGGTCGACGTCGCGGCAGTCGAGGATCTGGACGTCGGCATGGCGGCGGTCGCCGAGGATGCGCGCGTACGTTGCGTTGACCGCGTCGCGCGGGCCTTCGAGGCACTGCAGGAACTCGCGCGCCCCGAAGGCCAGCAGGCCGGTGACGCCGACCTTGGCGTTGTTGCGGCGCGAGGATTCGAGGATCTGCTCGTGGTCGGCCGGCGTCAGCGCGTCGGCCGCGCGGCTGGCGTAGATCAAACGGATGAGGGCCATGGGCGTGCCTGTCGTGAAGGCCGCCATCGTGCGTGGGCGGGCATCAAACGCCATTGAAGGGCGGGTGACCGCGGAGTGAGGGCGCTGCGCTTCCGCGCTGCCCGGGCCTCGGTCATCATGGCGCACCCGCCGGACGCCCTCCCCGAGCCGGCGCGGATCATGGAGCGATCGATGGCCCCCCGTCCCCTTGTTGCCTGTCTCTTCGCCGCCCTGGCGATGCCCCTCTGCGCGGCGTCCGGTTCCCGCGGCAACGCGGCCGAATCACCCGGCGCCCCGGCGCTGGTCCCGCTGCAGAACCTCCTGCTGCCGGCGCCGCTGCGCCACGACGCCGTCCACGACGACCTCCGTGACCTCGTCTACCTCAGCGCCGGCGATCGAGTGCTGCGGTTCCGCGCATCGACCGGCGAGGCCCTCGAACCGATCGTCCTCGGCGGCCAGCTGGGCGGCATCGACCTGTCGCCGGATCGCCGGTCGCTCGCCGTCGCCGATCGCGACACCGGCGGCAGCGGCGTGAGGCTGTGGCTGGTCGATCCCGACACGCTCCAGTCGCGCGAGGTCCGGACGACGCGCGATTTCATGGAGGGCGGCCTGTTCACCGTCGTCTGGGGCGGGGACGGGCGCGTGTACACCACCTCGACCTTCAACGGCTCCGGCTGGGTGCCGATGCGCCGCTTCAATCCGGCCACCGACACGTGGAACACCCTGGCGTCGGTGCGGCAGAACACGATGCTCAGCCCGAGCGGCGACGCGCTGACCATCGCCTTCGCGGAAGCCAACATCTCCGACGGCGCATGGGGCCTCGTCGACCTCCCCACCGGCGCGATCGTCCGTCGTTCCGGCTACTCCGACGGCACCAGCTGGTTCAACTACGAGATCGGTACCGATCGGTTCGGCGACCAGTTCCTGCTGCCGACCTACGGCGGCGGCATGGTCTACAACGCGACGTACCAGCGGACGAGGACGCTCGGCGCCTACGCCGGCCAGCAGCCGGTGGGTATCGCCTTCCATCCCGTCGAGGCTCGCGCGTTCATGCCCTGGGCGCAGACCACCGAGGTGCGCGAGTACGACACCCGGACCTGGTCCCTGGTGGCGGCGCATCCCGTCGGGCATCGCTTCGATCATCCCGGCAATGGGTCCTTCCAATCCGGCCGGACGCGTCTTTCGCGCGACGGGTCGCTGCTGATGGTGAGCGTGCCGGGCGGCGTCCTGCTGCGACGCCTTTACGCGCCGCTGTCGGCGCCGCCCGCGTCGATCCGGGTGATTTCGGGTCGCACCATCCAGTTCGGCGTGTTCCCGACGGTGGGCAACGGCGGGGCGGTAGGCGTGGGCCTGGCGTCCTCGCCGGCGTCGGGATTCGCCTCGCCGCAGGGGGCCGGGCTCCAGTACCGTTCCAACCCGGGCTTCGTGGGCAGCGACGCTTTCCGCTATCGCGCCACGTACGGCCGAGCGATGCGCGATGGCGACGTCCACATCGAGGTGGTGCCCAATCGGCCCCCGGTGGCCCAGCCGGATTCGGTGAAGGCCCGTCGCCAGCCGGTCCTGATCCCGGTGCTGCAGAACGACGTCGATCCGGACGGTGACAGCCTCCGCATCGTCGCGGTCTCCACGCCGGACGTCGGCGAGGCCAGCATCGAGGGCGGCATGATCCGCTTCCATCCGCCCTTCACGGCGTATCGCAGCATCGCGTTCACCTACACCATCGCCGACGTCGATGGGGCGACGTCGACGGCGACCGTCACGGTCGTTCGCCGCTGAGCGGTGGCCGCTGCCTTCGGAGCGAACCGTCGCATGGAAGCGGCCCTTCGCGGCGGATAATCGGTTGATGCCACCCCACGACGACCTCCACCGCCACCACCAAGCCTGGCTGCAGCGGCGCCGACGCCTTCGGCGCCTGCTCAAGCCCTTGCCGCGGCGCGCCAATGTCGCGAACTACCCCGTGCTGAAGTGGTTCGCGGCGCATGCGCGTCGCGCGTCCTTCCTGTGGTCGTTCAAGCGCGCGAACGTGCTGCCGTCGCTGTACGTCGGGTCGGTGCTCGCCTTCCTGCCGCTGTACGGCCTGCAGCTGCCGCTGGCCTTCGGCGCGGCGCTCGGCGTGCGCGGCAACCTGACGGTCATGGCCGCGCTGCAGTTCCTCACCAACCCGTTCACGATCGTGCCGGTGTACGGCTTCACCGGCTGGGTGGGCTCGTGGGTGATGGGCGTCCTCGACATCGGCGGACAGCTCGGGATGGCCCTTCGCTTGACCCACGCCCTGTTCATCGGGGGCGTGGTGGTGGGCCTCGCCTTCGCGCTGCTCGCCGATCTCACCTGGCGGCTGCTGGCCTGGGAGGCGCGGGTGTTCCGGCGCCGACTTGCCGAGCTGCGGCGGCATCGAGGCGAAGCACCGGGTATCGACTGAATTCCGCGTCGAAGTAGGGCGTGCGCTCGTAGAAGAACCGCAGCCGCGCGCGCGGGTCGGCCGCGAACGCGGCGTCCGCGGCGAGCTTGGCATCGAACTCGGCCCTCAGCGCCGGGTCCTTGGCCAGCATCCCGCGCGCCATCGCCTCCATGACGCGCGGCTCGGCGTATTCCTTGTCCTCGAAGATCGCATCGAAGAAGCCCCAGCGCAGGAAGCTGTCGGGCGACGCGGGTTCCAGCAGCATCGCGATCAGGCGCGCCTTTGGCTGGTCCATCGGTACGAGCCAGCTGCCGGACGGGATCGGCTGCCTGCCGGTCTCCAGCGTCTGCTCGAGCTCGGTGATGGCGTGTCGGCCTTCGAACGGGCGCGGTGCCCACGCGACTTTCCCGAAGCGGTAGCGGCCCGCGTCGACCGCGGTGGCCGCGTCGACGCGCGCCATCACCACGCCATGCATCCGCAGGCGGTCGATCACCGCGCTCCACTGCGGCGGGACGACGTAGGCGGCCGGCGCAGGGGCCTCGGCGGTGACGGTGACCGTGCGCTGCACCGGCACGCGCAGCGTTTCCGGCTTCGTGGTGTCGTAGCGCACCCACGTGCCGCCCGAGAGGTCGCTCGGCGTGCGCGAGTCGGCGTAGCCCTGGAAGTCGATCGTCTCGGTGGTCTCGGCGAGCCCGAAGGCCAGCGGCATGGACGCGTCCTCGGCGAAGCGCGCCGCGTCGGCCCGCGCGTTCGCGGCCTGCAGGGCGTCGCCCTCGGTGCCGAGCATCCGCAGCATCTCGACCAGCAGCGCTTCGTTCACCGCGACGCGCGTGCGGAAGTCCTTGAGCATGTGCGTCTCGACCAGCAGGCCGGGGCGGTTCACCGCCGCCGCGTAGCCCACCGAGAAGCGCGGGCCCGAGGCGCCTTCGAGCAGGCCGGCGCGGAGGTTGGTGCCGTCCTTCAGGCTCACGTAGAAGGCCACCGGCCAACCCTGCTTGGCGAGCGCGGGCTTCACCGCGCCGTCGAACGCGCGGCGCTGCCAGTCGGCGAGCGGCGCCTCGATGTTCTGCGCGGCCTCGAAGGCCCAGGTCATCGCGTACTGGTAGTCGGCGCCGTTGGTGTTGTGCAGGTCGACCAGCAGGTCGGGGTTCCACGCGTGCCACAGCCGCATCCACGCCTGCATCTCGGGCGCGTCGAGCTTGGTGTAGTCGCGGTTGAGGTTGAGGTTCTGCGCCGTGGCGCGCCAGCCCATCGCCTCGGGACCGTTCTGGTTGATGCGGTTGAACGGCCCGAAGCGCTCGTGCCCGTCGACGTTGAAGATCGGCACCAGCACCAGCACGGCCTCGTCGACGAGGTCGGCGTGCTTGCCGCCGACGGTGAGGTCGCGCACGAGGGCCATCAGCACGTCCTTGCCCTCGTTCTCGCCGGGGTGGATCGCGGCCTGGATGAAGACCACCGGCTTGCCGGTGGCATGCGCGGCCTCGGGCGTGTTGACGCCCTCCTCCGAGACGACCACCGCGCGCATCGTTCGGCCCTGCGGCGACGTGCCGAAGTCCAGCATGACCACTTGGTCGCTGGCGGCATCCAGGCGCTCGAAGTACGCCATCGTCTCGGCGTAGCGCGGCGTCCGGGTGAAGCCGCTGGCCTCGGCGGGCGTGGCCCAGTCCGTGGGTGCGGGCGGTGGCGCCGGCGCGGCAGCGGCGCTGGAGGCGGAGGCAGCGGCGAGCAGCAGGGTCGTCAGCATGGGCGGGTGCGAGAAACGCGCATGAAGGAGAGGGCAGCACTGTGCCACAGCGCGGAAGGAGCCCCGCGCCGGACGGCCCGGTCGTGCACGTTGCGGCCGTGGATGCTGCGGTTCGTGCGCGATGCCTTGGCACGTCGCCTGCTTCGTCCCGGCATCCCCCCAGCCCCCGGTGCCCCCGATGACGCGATGGCTCGCTCTCTGCCTGACCCCGATCGCGCTGGTCGCGATGCTCTCGCGGCCGGCGACGCCGGCGCCGGACGTCGGTGACGGCGGCAGCGCTGCCACCGCGCGTGGCGATCCGGGCCTCTTGTCCGGCGCGCCTGCGCGGTCGGTCGCCTCGTCGCATCGCCCCCCGCCGGCGGGCCTGCGCCGCGCCATCGCGGAGGCGCTGATCGAGGCGGTGCCCGGCGCGTCCGCGAACGGCCTGCAGGTGGTTTCGCTCGATCATGCGCCGCTGGGCATTGGCGACTGGCATCGTGTCACCGGCGTCGCGCGGATCAGCGGCGGACACGGCGCGGCCGCGCTGCGTTTTGCTGCGCGCTATGACGCCACCTCGGCGAGGGTCGAGGCGCTGACGCTGAAGTGGTCGACGCCGGACGTCCGCACGCTGGCCGAGCCGGCACGAATCGCCGTCGAAGCCGCCACGCGCGACGTGCTCCGCGCGGAGTTCCCCGAGCAGGCGCCGGACGTCGAGCTGCTGGCCATCGCGCGACACGAGGTCGCACAGGAGCGGGCCGCGACGGACGCGGGCCACCGCGTGTTCCGCGGGCAGTGCCGCTTTGACTTCGGTGCGGAGGGCGAGGTCATCGCCCCGATCGAGGTGGTTCTCGATGCGCGCGCGCGCGTGGTGGCGCTGCGTTACAGCCTCGATCAGCTCGACCCGGCGCCGTTCGAGCCGTCCTTCGTCGCGTCGCGCTGAGGGGCGGCGACACGTGGCTCCACCACAGCGGCGGTCGCAGCGCCGTCCGCCGCCTCGGCGCGCGCCACCCGGCTGGTGACGGTGAGGTCGGCGCTGACGTTGCCGACCGTGGCGAACACGTCGGGGATCAGGTCGATGGCGAGCAGCAGGCCGAGCGGTTCGACCGGCAATCCCGCGGCCTGCACGACCGGCAGGTTGGTGCCCATGAAGCTGGCCTGGCCCGGCAATCCCACCGAGCCGAGGCTGATGACCACGGCGAGCGCGATGCAGGTGGCGATGGTGGTGGCGTCGAGCTCGATGCCGTAGGCCCAGGCGATGAAGCTCACCACGCCGAGGTACTGCGCCGGGCTGGTGATGCGGAACAGCGAGACGGCGAGCGGCAGCACCAGTGCGCCGACCTGCGGCGGGTAGCCGAAGCGCTCGTTCGAGGCGTGCAGCATCGCCGGCAGGCTGGCGAGCGAGCTCTGCGTGCTGGCGGCCACGACCTGCGCCGGCAGGATGGCGCGGGCGAAGCGGAGCAGCGGCTCGCCATGGCCGATCGTCGCCACGGCGTACAGCGCCGCCGTGATCGCGAGATAGGTCGCGATCAACACGGCGACGTGCACGCCGAGCGCGCCCAGCACGCTGCCGCCGGCCTGCACGGTGACCGGAAGGATCAGCGCGAAGACGCCGATCGGGCCGACTTTCAGCACCCAGTGGACGATGACGATCATCGCGTCGGCCACGCCCTGCGCCAGCGCCAGCACCGGTGCGCGGCGTTCCGCCGGGATGCGCGTCAAGGCGAACGCGAACAGCAGGGTGAACACCACCAGCGGCACGATGGCGCCCTGGGCCGCGGCGGCGATGGCATTCGTCGGTACGAGGGCGGCGAGGCTGGCGGCGACGCTCCCCTCCGGCGCGGCGACGGTGCCGGTGGCGGCCTGCAGCGCCTGCGTGAGCGCGTCGCTGCGCGGCGCGAACGAGAGCAGGAACGGCGCGAAGAACGCGGTGAACACCGCCGAGGCGGTGGCAAGGCCGAGGATCCACGCCAGCGTGCGGCGCGCGATGCGCCCCGAGGCCGCCGCGTCGCTGGCCTGCGCCACGCCGACGATCAGCAGGCCCATCACCAGCGGCACGATGGTCATCTGTAGCGCGTTCAACCACAGCCGGCCCACCGGCTGCGCGATGGCCGCCGCCTGCTGCGCCGCGGCCGGTGCGAAGGCGTCGAGGACGAGCCCGAGGACGGCGCCGAGCAGCAGGCCGAGGAAGACCCTTCCCGCGGCGCTCATTCGTGCGGAGCCCGCGCTCCGGCACTCCCGCCGCCACCGCCACCGCCCACGCCGCCGGGGGCCGGCAGGTCCCATTCGGCCTGCAGGCGCGCATAGGCCTGCACCGGCAGCAGCACGAAGCGCGGCTGCTGCCCCGGATCGAGCCAGCCGAGCAGGGTCGCCATGTCGGTCTCGCTCATCGCGGTGCAGCCCGCGGTGGGCACGCCCGGCGCTTCCCACAGGTGGGCGAAGATACAGCTGCCGGCGCGGTCGATGCCGGCGGCGTTGTGTTCGATGACGAACCCGAGCCGGTAGCGCTGGTCATTGTCCTTGTGCAGGTCGCGGCGCATCGGCTCCGTGCTGCCTTCGATCGCGTGCTCGCCGACCTCGCGGGTGTCGACGATGCGGTTGTAGAGCGGCGAGCCGGGCACATCGACGCACCAGTGCTCGCGCTGCATCGCCGCGTAGGGCAGCCGGGTCGGGGCCGAGTCGGCATAGCCGAACGCCGCGCCAATGGCGAACACGCCGGCCGGCGCCCGGCCGTCGCCTTCCATCTTCTGCGGGCCGTCGATCGGCATTGCGTGCACGCCCTGGCCCCAGCCGCTGCCGCTGCGGCCGACCGTCACCGGGAACGAGCCGCCCACGGGCTGCCAGCCGCCGCCCGGCATGCGCTGGAAGCGCGCGAGACGCCCCTGCGGCGCGTTCCAGTTCGGAGTCACGACGACGACCAGCTGGCGCGTCGCCGGATTCGGCCACGGGCCGTGGTTCGGCACGCTGCGCGAACGGCTTGCCTCGACGCCGCCCTCGCGCGTGGTGGTGGCGGTGCCGCCCATGCCGGCGCAGCCGGCGAGCAGGAGGGACAGCAGGGCGGTAAAAGCGGACGACGCGAAGCGGAGGCGTGAGCTGGGGGGCATGTCAGGGATCCAGAGGGTCGAGGCCGGCGATGGCGCGGATGCCGAGGCCCGGAGTATCGCCCACCGTGATGCGCGGGCCGTCGAAGACGACATTGCCGTCGACGGGATCGAAACGCGCGAGGCCTGGGCTGTCGAGATCGATGCAGCGCACGATGTCGCGGTTCGCGACGGCGAAATGCGCGGCCGCCGCGGCGCCGATGCTGCTTTCCAGCATGCAGCCCGCCAGGCAGGGCACGCCGAGGGCACGCGCGACCGCCACGACGCGCGAAGCGCCGGCCAGTCCACCACTTTTCATCAGCTTGACGTTGAGCAGGTCGGCCGCACCGGCCGCCAGCGCGCGCTCGGCGTCGCGGGCGTTGAACACGCACTCGTCGGCGAGCAGCGGCGTCCGGATGGCCGCGCGGATCGCCGCCATGCCCTCAAGATCGTCGGCAGGTACGGGCTGCTCCAGGAGTTCGATGCCCACGCCGTGCGATTCGAGCGCGCGCATCACCGCGATGGCGTGCGCGGCCGGCCAGCCTTGGTTGGCGTCGAGGCGCAGCGTGGCGCGTCCGGCCACGGCCATGTGCAGCGCGAGCACGACGGCGAGATCGTCGTCGCGATGCTTCCCGACTTTGACCTTCAGTGCGCGATAGCCGGCGTCCAGCGCGGTGCGAGCATCGGCGAGCATCGTCGGCAGCGGGTTGGCGCTGATGGTGAGGTCGGTGTCGAGCGTGACGGGCGCTTCCGCACCGCTGCCGAGGAAGCGGTGCAGCGGCTGCCCGGCCGCCTGTGCGGCGAGGTCGTGCAGGGCGATGTCGATGGCCGCCTTGGCGCTGGGGTTGCCGGCCATGGCGCGCTGCACCCGATCGAGCAGCGCGGGCAGCTCGCTGATGTCGCCGCCGAGAACGGCCGGCAGCAGGTGCCCGCGGAGCGCGGCCTCGATCGAGGCGTGGGTGTCGCCGGTGATCATCGCCGTGGCCGCCGCGCTGCCGTGGCCGACGGCGCCGTTCGCGGGCCACGTGCGCAGCGCGCCGTCGGCGTCGCGTGTGCGCAGCCGGTGCACGCTGTGGATCACCCACGGGCCGTCGGCGTCGTGGCCGACCACCATCACCACGTGGCCGGGCAGATAGATGAGGTCGCCGGGCGCGAGTGCGGCGATCGCCGCGCGCCGCGCTTCGCGATCGAGCCCGTCCAGCGCCTGGCGGGCCAGCGCCGGGCTGCGCGCCTGGTCGCCGGTGTTGCGCGGCAGAACGATCCCGATGCTGCGGTAGACCTCGGCCACGAAGCCCGAGCAGTCTCGCGCACCGTTCGCGTGCCCCCAGCCGTAGCGTTCGCCGAGGAAGCGGAAGGCCTGGCGCAGCACGTTCGCCCGCGAAGCCGGCAGCGGCCCGTCGTGCGACGCCTCGCTGCGCGGCAGCAGCGCCGTGGCGATGGACAGCGTGCCGTCGCTGGCGCGCGTCGGCACCTCCACCACGAAGGAGGCGAGAGCGCCCTGGCCGTTGACGGCGTCGAACAGCGGCCAGTCGCGGCGCTCGGGCAAGGCCACGCCCATGTCCAGCGCGAGCCGAGATACCGCGGGGGCCTCCGGAGTGGTCGCCAGCCGCGCCACCGGCTCGAGCACGGTGCGCGTGGCGCGTGCGGCAAAGCCGAGCGCGGTGTCGCGATCGGTCATCGCCAGTGCGTCCGCGCGGACCCAAGCGGCGTAGGTCGGACCCACGACGAAGCGCCAGCGGCCGTCGGCGCTCGCGTGCAGTACCGCCACGGGCGTGCCGGGGAAGAAGGCCGATTCCTGGAAGCGGTCGAGATCGGTGTCATCGCACGCGGCGAACACCGGCTCGTCGGTGGGGAAGGTCCGCAGTGCCGTGCGGCGCGTCACCAGCGCCCAGCCGAGCCGCCGCGACGACTCGCGCTCGAGCGCGCGCAGGCCCAGCGACGCCCGCCAGCGCCGGCGATCGCGCTCGTCGACCTCGCGGCCGCCGGCAAGGCAGCGCAGCCGCGGCGACGGCGTCGACAGCGCCACGATCCGCGCGCGGACGGCCTCGGACGGCAGCGCATCGGGCAGCGCCGAGAGGCGCGCCAGCGCGGGATCCGCGTCGAACAGGCGCGCATTCAACGCCGCGACGGCGGTGGGGTCGAGGCGCACGGTCGCCGCGCCGGGCCAGCGCGCGATCCAGTGCTCGGCACCGAGCGCCTCGGCGGACGCGGTCCAGGGCGCGTCCGCGCCGTGCGCGGCCACGGGCGCGGCGGAGGCGGGGCCGGACACCGGGGCGCCGAGCCCGAACGCCGGGACGGCGAGGCACGCGGCCATCATCCAGCCGCGCCGTCGAGCCGCGGCCATCCAAGGGCCGGCAAGGGGCGGGGGCGTGAACGTCGGCGGGCGCATGGCCCGATCATGCGGAGCCGTGGCGCACCGCGACAAGGCGCCCCGGGCGGTGGCGCGCGAAGGCGCGGTTTTCACATCGTCTTCGTCACGGTCACCGGTCGATCACATCGCCCGTCCTTCGTGGCCACGACGTCTTCCCGCATCGAGCGCATCGCGCGCGCCATCCCCGATCCGGTGCTGCTGTTCATCGGGTTCTACGTCATCGCCCTGTTGGCCGCGGCCCTGCTCGGCGGCACCACCTTCGCCACCCTCGGCCCGAACGGCCCGGTCGAGCAGAGCGTCAAGCCGATGCTCGCCGGCGAGCACCTGCGCTGGATCTTCGACAACGCGCTGTTGGCCAACTGGCTCGGCTTCGGCAACGGCGTGCTCGGTGTCATCTTGGTCGTGACGCTGGCCATCGGCGTGGCCGAACACGCCGGCCTGCTCGGCGCGCTGATCAAGAAGGCCGGGCGGCAGGTGCCGATGCGCTGGATGCCGCTGCTGCTGG
>ERZ1066121.2275-NODE-2275-length-12357-cov-5.873923_pt1 | contig 12357 bp, 11 predicted proteins | sample MGYA00382768_ERZ1066121 | MGnify/ENA primary metagenome ERZ1066121 (study PRJEB33369, sample SAMEA5778351) | biofilm metagenome | biome: Industrial cooling water; feature: Water cooling tower basin; material: Biofilm | place: United Arab Emirates | collected... | reverse complement strand
GCGTTCGACAGCGCCGGCATCGCCGCGGGCCGTCTGACGCAGACGCCGACCGTGCTGCCCAATGGCGTCGTATCGCCGCCCGGGACGCTGATCTCCCCGCTGCGCCGCGATCGCACGGACTTCCGCTCCGACGCCGAGATCCACGTGATCGTGACCGGCAAGGCGGCGAACGGCCTGAGCTACGGCGCCCGCATCGAGCTGCAGGTGGACAACGTCCAGGTCGGCAACAACGTCGGCTCCGGCACCACTGTGGACATCGATGAGATGTGGGGCTTCTTGAGCAGCCCGACGCCGCGCTGCTGCAGGTCCGCGCGCCCTTCGTCGGCCTCGCCTCGGTGGACGGCTACTGGGACGAATTCGCGGCCCGCGGGCCGGACACCCTGGCGCCCTACCTGATCTCCGGCGTGACCGACGGCGCCGACGCGACGAAGCTCGTCTACCTCTCGCCGCAGTTCTTCGGCTTCGACTTCGGCGTCAGCTACGCGCCGAACGGCCGCGAGGGCGAGGGCACGAGCTCGGTCATCAGCCCGATCTCCCGGCGCCCGCTACCGCGGCAGCTTCGGGAACGTCGGCCTCGCGGCGTCCTTCGTCGGCACGGTCGCGCAGCCGCAGAAGCTCCTGCCCTCGGCCACCAACGGCGCCGGCCAGAACCCGGTCAGCGGTGCCGGCTTCGAGACGATCACCGCCTACTCGCTCGGCGTGAACGTCACCGCCTTCGGCTTCACTGCAGGCGGCGAGTACACCTGGGGCAACTACGCGGGCCCGTCCACCGGCCTGCTTGCGCAGCGCGCCGGCCTCCGCGCCTCCACCAACTGGGCGCTGAGCACGACGTACACGGCGGGCCCGATCCGCGTGGGCGGATTCTACGGCCAGGGCACGCGCGACAACGGCAACCTCGCCGTGATCGGCAACGGCATCTCCGTCGCCGGCAACACGCTCGTCGCCGCGGCTCTGCCGGATCGCCGCCAGACGGTGTGGGGCTTCGGCGCCGCCTACACCATCGCGCCGGGCATGGACCTGGTCGCCAACTACACGCGGGTCAACGACCGCAACCTGGCGAACAACGCACTGAACCCGCTGTACATTGTGCAGTCGCGGCGCGAGATCGACTTCTTCATGCTCGGCACCCGCATCGCCTTCTGATGTGGGCCGATCCGGCCTGAGGTCGGAGGGCGGCGGGGCAACCGGCCGCCCTTTCCTTTTGTCCGGGCGCGGCGCTACAAGGGCGCGCTCCGCCCCGCCCACGGGGCGCAAGGGGAAACACCATGCGCACTCCCTGCCGCCGCGCGTCGCGGCCAACGATCCTCCTCCTGCTCGGCGCCGCTACCGCGCTCGCGGGATGCGGTTCGCTGGCGGAGAACATGCGCGTCCCCGCCCTGGACGAGTACAACCCGAGCACCCGGCGCGAGCGGATGGCGGGCCGCCTGGGCGGAGGCGACGGGCTGCTGATCTTCGGCACCGACCGCTCCCGCCGCGAGGAGCCGGGCGAGGGCGGCGCCGGCATCGGCGTGAACGCCTTCCTCTGGCGCGCCACGCTCGACACGCTCTCCTTCATGCCACTCTCCTCGGCCGATCCCTTCGGCGGGGTGATCATCACCGACTGGCACTCCCCGCCCGGCGTGGCGAATGAACGCTTCCGCGCCACCGCCTACATCACGGGCCGGCAGTTGCGGTCGGACGGCGTGCGGGTGGCGCTGTTCCGGCAGGAACTGCGGAACGGCGCCTGGGTGGACAGCCCGGTCTCGCCCGGCACCGCCGCCGAGATCGAGGACCAGGTGCTGAACCGCGCGCGGGAACTGCGCGGGCGGTCGGCGTCGGCGTCGCGCTGAAGGCGCGCGGACGAGATGCGCTGAAGGCGCGCGGACGAGGCGCGCTGAAGGCGCGCACAGCGCCCTTTGCACGGGGCGGATGGCGCTCTATGCGTGGTGGCCAAGGACACCACGCATGAACGAGATCACCCCGATCGGCGCCACCCCGGCGCGCTACGACTTCGCCGCGGCCGAACCTCGCTGGCAGGCGGAATGGGACCGGCGGCGCTGCTTCGCCGTGCCGGACGTGCCGCCGCCCGGCGCGCGCAAGTACTACGTGCTCGAGATGTTTCCCTATCCCTCGGGCAAGATCCACATGGGGCACGTCCGCAACTACACGCTGGGCGACGTGGTGGCGCGCTACAAGCGGGCGCGCGGGCACCTGGTGATGCACCCGATGGGCTGGGACGCCTTCGGCCTGCCGGCCGAGAACGCGGCGCGCGAGCGCGGCATCCACCCCGGCACCTGGACCTACGACAACATCGCCGCGATGCGCGCCGAGCTGAAGCGCATGGGGCTCAGCCTGGACTGGTCGCGGGAATTCGCCACCTGCGACCCGGAGTACTACGGCCGGCAGCAGGCGCTGTTCCTCGATTTCCTGAGGGCCGGGCTGGTCGAGCGGAAGGAGAGCTGGGTCAACTGGGACCCGGTGGACGGCACCGTGCTGGCGAACGAGCAGGTGATCGACGGCCGCGGCTGGCGCAGCGGCGCGCCGGTCGAGAAGAAGCTGCTGAGCCAGTGGTTCTTCTCCATCACGAAATACGCGCCGGACCTGCTGGAGGCGCTGGGCGGGCTCGATCGCTGGCCGGAGCGCGTGAAGCTGATGCAGGCCAACTGGATCGGCCGCAGCGAGGGGGCGCGGGTGCGGTTCCGGCTGGCGGAACCGGTCGAGAGCGCGTCCGAGGTCGAGGTCTTCACCACGCGGCCCGACACGCTGTTCGGCATGTCGTTCCTGGCAATCGCCGCCGAGCATCCGCTGGCGGCCGCGGCCGCGGCGAAGAACCCGGACGCCGCGGAGTTCATCGCCGAGTGCCGGCGCATGGGGACCAGCGAGGCCGCGATCGAGCAGGCCGAGAAGCGCGGGTTCGACACCGGCTTCCGCGTGGCGCACCCGTTCCTGGAGGGTGTTTCCTTTCCGGTCTGGATCGCCAATTTCGTGCTGATGGAATACGGCACCGGCGCGATCTTCGGCTGCCCGGGCCATGACGAGCGCGACTACGAATTCGCCAGCAAGTACGGGCTGGAGATCCTGCCGGTGGTGCTGCCGCCGGGTGCCGATCCCGCGACTTTCGCGCTGACGGACGGTGCCTACGTGGATGACGGCACGATCTTCAACTCGGGCTTCCTCGATGGGCTGAGCGTGGCGGACGCAAAGCGCCGCGTGATCGACCGGCTGGAGGCGACGGGCCAGGGCACGGGCGTGGTGAATTGGCGGCTGCGGGACTGGGGCGTCTCCCGCCAGCGCTACTGGGGCTGCCCGATCCCGGTGATCCACTGCGAGGCCTGCGGCGTGGTGCCGGTGCCGAGGAGTCAGCTGCCGGTACGGCTGCCGGAGAACGTGGATTTCTCGCGGCCGGGCAATCCGCTCGACCATCACCCGATCTGGAAGCATGTGGAATGCCCGTGCTGCGGCAGGCCGGCGCGGCGCGAGACCGACACCTGCGACACCTTCGTGGACAGTTCGTGGTACTTCGCGCGCTTCTGCTCGCCCCGCGCGGAGGAGCCGGTGACCGGCGCGGCGGTGGACGCCTGGCTGCCGGTGGACCAGTACATCGGCGGCATCGAGCACGCGATCCTGCACCTGCTCTACAGCCGCTTCTTCACCCGCGGCATGCGCGACACCGGCCACCTGAAGCTGGCCGAGCCCTTCGCCGGCCTGTTCACCCAGGGCATGGTCACGCATGAGAGCTACCGGGCCGCCGATGGGCGCTGGCTCTATCCGGAGGAGGTCGAGATCTCGCTGGCGCCGGATGGCACGCGCAGCGCCACCCTGAAGGGCGGCAACCAGCCCGTCACGATCGGCCGCGTCGAGAGCATGTCCAAGTCGAAGCGCAACACGGTCGACCCGGGCGCCATCATCGACCGCTACGGTGCCGACACCGCGCGCTGGTTCATCCTTTCCGACAACCCGCCCGAGCGCGACATGGAGTGGAGCGAAGCGGGCGTTGCCGGCGCCTTCCGCTTCAGCCAACGGCTGTATCGCATGGTCGCCGCAGCGGTGCCGGACCTGCCGCCGGCCGGCACCAGTCCCGCGGGCGCCGGGGGCGCCGCGCACAGGCTGCGTCAGGCAACGCACCGGACCATCGCGGCCGTGACCGAGGCGCTGGAGACCTTCGCCTTCAACGTCGCCGTCGCGCGCATCCATGAGTTCGCCAATACGATCGGCGAGACGGAGGCGGCTGCGGCGGCCGAGCACATGGGAGCGGCCCGGCGCGAGGCGCTGGAGGCGATCACGCGGCTCGCCGCGCCGATGATGCCGCACCTGGCCGAGGAGCTCTGGTCGCTGCTCCGCCCGGGCGAGGCGGCGCTGGTTGCTGACCTGCCCTGGCTGGAGGCCGACCCCGACCTGCTCCGGGCCGAGACCCTGACGCTGGCCGTGCAGGTGCTCGGCAAGCTCCGCGGCACCATCGAGGTGCCGGTGGATGCCGACGAGGCAACGGTCTTCGCTGCCGCCGCGGCGGAGGAGAACGTCGCCCGCAGCATCGCCGGACGCCCGATCAGGAAGCGCATCCATGTCCCGGGCCGCATCGTCAACTTCGTCGTCTAGGCGCGCCGCGCTGCAGCGGCTGGCGCTGGCACCCGGCCTGCTGGCGGCCGCCGGCTGCGGCTTCCGCCCGATGCACGGACCGGTTGAGAGCACCGTCGGCGCGGCACCTGCCGAGATCGCGCCCGAACTGGCCGCGGTGCGGGTCGGGACCCTGCCCGACCGGTTCGGCCAGATCCTGCGCCGCAACCTGCAGCGGCGCTTCGAAGGCGAGGCACCCGGGACCCAGGCGCGCTACCAGCTCACCCTCAGCGTCGGCTTCAGCGGCGAAGTGCTGGGCTACCGGCGCGACGGGACGATCAGCCGCGTGCGCTACATTGCAATAGCAGAATGGAATCTCGCGACCCAGGCCGTGCCGCCGCAGATCATCGCCCGCAGCATCCAGCCGGTGCGCACGATCGACGCCTTCAACGTGCCCGACCTGCAGTTCTTTGCCGCCGACACCTCGCGCGAGGACATGGAGCGCCGCCTGGCGGAGGTGCTGAGCGACGAGGTGTATCGGCAGGTGCTGCTGGCGCTGCGCCGCCATGTCGCGGGCGGACGGGTCGTTGCCGGCGGACCCGTCGCGCCGGCCCCCGGCTGAACGGGCCGCGCTGCGGTGGCAAAGCTGGACGCGCGGCGCGCGGCAGGTTTCCTGCAGGATCCGGATACTCGGTGCCGCATCGTGCTGCTGCACGGTGACGATCCGGGGCTGGTGCATGAGCGGGCCCTGCGTCTGATCGCAGCCGTGACTGGCGGCGACACCCTGCAACTGGTGGAGGTCGGGCGCGAGGGCGCCAAGGACACCGGGTTGCTGGCAGCCGAAGCTGCCGGGGTCTCGCTGTTCGCCGCCGGGCGGCGCGCGGTCTGGGTGCGCGAGGCAACCGACATCTTCGCCGTCGCCGCGGAGCAGGTGCTGCGCGGCCCGGGACCCGGGCTGGTGGTGCTGGAAGCGCCGGGCGACTCGCGCAGCCTTCAGAAGCTGCGCCGCCTGCTGGAACCCGCGCCCGATGCCGCGGTCATCGCCTGCTACCGCGAGCGTGGCGCCGAACTGGCTGCGACCATACGCCGCATCCTCGGCGATTCGGGGGTGCAGGCCGAGACAGCCGCCGTCGACTGGATGGTGGATCGGCTGGCCGAGGATCACCTGCTGATGCGACGTGAGCTTGAGAAGCTGGCGCTTTATGTCGGCCCCGGCGGGCGGGTGACGCAGGAGCAGGCATTGGCCTGCATAGCCGAAGGCTCGGCCCTCGATCTGGAGGAGGCCCTGGTCGCGGCGCTGGCGGGCGATGTCGCCCTGGCGGACCGGGCATTGGAAGCCGCCTTCGCCGATGGCGCGGCGGCGGTGCAGGTGGTGCGGGGCGCGCTGCGCCAAGTCCAACGGCTGCATGTGGCGGCGCTGGCGGTTGCCGGTGGGGCGGCGCCAGGCGCGGCGCTGGACGCACTTCGCCCACCGGTCTTCTTCCGCCAAAAGCCGGCCCTGGAACGTGCCTTACGAGCCTGGCGGCCCGAGGCACTGGAAGCCGTTGGCGCCATGCTGCTGGAAGCCGAGCGGCGCACCAAAACGACCGGGTTGCCCGACATTGCCGTTGTACGTGGCGCCGTGCAGGCCCTGGCTCGCCGCGGCGCGGGCGCCAAAGGGCGTGCTGGACAATGATGGCACTCTTGGACCTGCGGGTCATGGTCTGCAGCGGGGTGCCGAAAGAACGGCTCGTCACGCCGCTGCAGGTCCCCGATTGCAGAACACAGGTGCACCTCGGGCGGTCCCGCCTCTGGCGGTCCCCTCCCATGGTGTTGTAACTTGCACCGTGATTCATGTCAGCGGCGACGCTGCTTCAAGCGGTGACGCTTCAGCCACCCTTCAGCAAGCGGACCAAACCATCGAGCTGATCGAGATCCTTGTAGCGGATCGTCACCTGTCCTGAGCCGCCTTCGTCTCGGATCGCGACGCGCAGGCCAAGATGGGCGGAAAGCTCTTGCTCCAATGCGACGGTTTCGCGGTCGCGCGGCGCTGGGGACCGATCGCTTGCCTCGGTTCGCGGCTTGGCGGCAGCCGCGGCTTCGGTCTGGCGAACGTTCAGCCCGCGGTCCACGACCTGCATTGCCAGACCGACCGGGTCCGGGGCTGTGAGCAGCGCGCGGGCATGGCCAGCGGTCAAGGCACCCTCGCGCAGCAGCTCACGCACGCGGTCCGGCAAGTTGAGCAGGCGAAGCGTATTGGCCACATGGCTGCGGCTCTTGCCAACGGACTGGCCCAGCACTTCCTGCGTCATGCCGAATTCCTGGAGCAGACGCTGGTAACCTTCAGCCTCCTCCAGGACGCCAAGGTCCTGGCGCTGCAGATTCTCCACAAGCGCGGCGGCCATGGCCTGGCGGTCATCGAGGTCGCGGATGATGACCGGTACTTCATGCAGCGGCACGGCTTGTGCGGCCCGCCAGCGGCGTTCGCCGCCGATAATCTGGTAGTGTCCCGGCTCGCCGGGTGTGGGGCGGACAAGAATGGGTTGCAGCATGCCGTGAGCGCGGATGGAGTCCGACAGCTCCTGCAGCGCCCCCGGGTCCATGGCGGCACGAGGCTGGAAGGGACCCGGCGCGATGATGTCGACCGGCAACCTGCGTTGCGCGCCATCGGGCGCGCCGTCGGGCGCGGCAGTGGACGCCGCTTCAGGCGCGTCGGGAATGAGCGAAGACAGCCCGCGGCCGAGCCGGGCTGGCCGGCCCCTGCCGGAAGCGCGGCTCATGCTGGCTGCATACGCCGGCCGCGGGCCCGGTCGCGGCGCCGGAACTCCACTGCCAGGCGGACATAGGCCTGCGCACCGGAAGAGCGGAAATCGTAGAGCGTCACAGGCAAGCCGTGCGAGGGCGCCTCGCTGATGCGGATGTTGCGGGGGATCACCGTTTCGTAGACCTTTTCCTTGAAGAATGCCCGTGCATCGGCAGCGACCGCATCGGAAAATTTGTTGCGCCGATCATGCATCGTCAGGACCAGACCCTCCAGCGAAAGCTCCGGATTCAGCGCCCGTCGGACGCGTTCGACCGTCTGAGTGATGTGGCTCACCCCTTCCAATGCGAAGAACTCGCATTGCAGAGGCACAAGGACGTCGTGGCAGGCGACTAGCGCGTTGAGAGTCAGCAGGCCGAGCGAGGGCGGACAGTCCAGGAAAACGTAATCATAGCGCTGCATTATATCAGGGGCTGTAGCTAAGGCACTTCGCAGTCGGTGTTCGCGATCGTCGAGGTCGGCCAATTCGATCTCTGCTCCGACAAGGTCGCTATCTGACGGAATAATTGCCAGATCGGGCACGCTGGTGGGCCGGATCACCTCCGCAAGCCGCCTGCTGCCCAACAGAAGCGCATAGGTGCCATCGTTACGCGCATTTCGGCCCAGGCCAAGACCGGTCGAGGCATTCCCCTGCGGATCGAGGTCGATCAGCAGCACCTTATGCTCCGCGGCCAGAGCAGTTGCGAGGTTGATTGCCGTTGTCGTCTTGCCGACGCCGCCCTTCTGGTTGGCGATTGCGACGATGCGCGGCGATGACGCCGTTTTGGCGCGGTCAGCCAGGGGCGCGTGCAGGGGTAATCTCCGTGAGGCGGAGTATGGTGGCGGATGGATCGGTCCGGCTCGCAAAGCGCTCAATGTGCATAGTCCAATCAGCAGCAGCGGCGGTCAATTCCGAGTCCACCGAGCGGCCTTTCGGAAAGATTGCGACGCCCCCCGGGGCGAGTAGCCGATAGGCTTGCCAAAGGAGATGCAGCAGGGGAGCGAGCGCTCGGGCGGTGACGACGGCAGCGGGGGGAGGCTTGGCAAGCTCGATTCGGTGAGGGTGAATATGAAGATTGGTTATTTCAAGTTGCCTGCGAGCTTCCAGCAGAAAGGCGGCCTTCCGACGATCGGACTCGATCAGGTGGGTTTCGCGGCCTGTTGCGGCCGCCAATACCAAGCCAGGCAAACCAGCGCCGGAACCAAGGTCAACGATGGGCCCCGCCGCATTGGGCAACAGCGGCAAGAGCTGCAGCGAATCCAGCACGTGGCGCTGCCACTGGGCGTCTTCGGATGCGTCGGCGACGAGGTTGATGCTGGTATTCCACTGGCGAAGAAGGGCGAGGTAATTGCGGAGTCGTTCCTCAGTTTCACGTGGAACATCGACGATAGTGCCTGACCTCCGTTTCACGTGAAACGCGCCTGCCGCGCCCTAAGGTGCACTGCCAGGGCCGCTACCGCCGCCGGCGTGACCCCCGCAAGGCGGCCCGCACCACCGAGCGTTGCCGGCCGCGCCCGCATCAGGCGCTGCCGCATCTCCAGGGACAGCCCCGGGACGGCCGCAAAGTTGAAATCGTCAGGAATCGCCAGCCGCTCCTCCCGCTTCAAGGAGCGGACCTCAGCGGCGTGCCGCTCAACGTAAGGCGCATAGAGTGCCCGCGTCCGGACTGCCGCCAGTATACGTGGCGCCAGGCCACGTAGCCGAGGGAATGCGGCGAAGATCCCTGCCTCGGAGAGGTCAAACATGCCTAAGACCTCGAAGGCAGAGCGGCGGCGCCCATTGCCACTGACCGGGACTCCTGCCGCCGCCAGGGTGGCCGATGTTGCTGTTGTCTGACGTGTCCACGCTTCGGTCTCCGCCACGGCGGCGGCAAAAGCCCGGTGTGCCGTTGCCCGTTCAGGCCCCACGCAGCCCCAGGCAATGCCTTGCTCCGTCAGCCGCAGACCAGCATTGTCGGCTCGCAGGGACAACCGGTGCTCGGATCGGGCCGTAAGCATGCGGTAGGGCTCCGTTACACCCTGCAGCACCAGATCGTCTATCAGTACTCCGATATAGCCGTCGCTGCGATCGATCGTCCGGTCGGGCGAGGCCATGCCACCTGCGCGCGCCGCAGCGTTGATGCCTGCCATCAGCCCTTGCGCGGCAGCCTCCTCGTAACCGGTCGTTCCGTTGATCTGCCCCGCCAGGAACAGCCGTGGCGCCGCTCGCACTTCAAGCGTGGGACGCAGTGCCCGCGGGTCGATATGGTCGTACTCGATGGCATAGCCCGGCCGGCGGATCACTGCCCGTTCCAGGCCGGGAAGGCTGGTCACCATGGCTGCTTGTACAGCCTCGGGCAGGCTCGTCGAGATCCCATTGGGATAGACGGTGTCATCCTCCAGGCCCTCGGGCTCGAGAAAGACCTGATGCCGAAGCTTGTCCGCGAACCTTGTCACCTTGTCCTCTATGGACGGGCAATATCGCGGCCCGACACTCCGGATAGCCCCGGCGTGGATAGCGCTACGGTGCAGGTTGGCGCGGACCAGCGCGTGCGTCGCTGCCGTCGTATAGGTGATCGCGCAAGCGACCTGCCGGTTGCCGATCCGCTCCGTCATCCAGGACAGCGGCTCTGGCGGGTCATCCCCCGGTTGCGAGTCCAGCGCCGACCAATCAATGGTACGGCCATCCAGACGCGGAGGGGTGCCGGTCTTCAGCCGCGCCACCGGCAGGCCAAGCCGCTCAAGGCTGCGTGCCAAACCCAGCGCCGGCGCCTCCCCGGCACGCCCTGCCGAGATCCGCTGTTCGCCGATGTGGATCTCCCCGCGCAGGAAAGTTCCAGTGGTGATCACCACCGCGCCAGCGCCGATCCGTCGCCCGTCGGCCGTAGCGATACCGCCAATGGATCCATCTGGGCCGAGGATCAATTCCTCCACCGAGGCAGCCCTCAGGTCGAGCCCTCGTGTCGCGCGTAGCATCCCCTGCACCGCTGCCCGGAACAGCCGCCTGTCAGTCTGGACCCTTGGGCCACGCACTGCCGGACCCTTGCTGCGGTTCAACAGCTTGAAGTGGATGCCAGCCACATCAGCAGCACGCGCGATGATGCCGTCCAGCGCGTCCACCTCCCGCACCAGGTGTCCCTTGCCAATCCCGCCCACCGCGGGATTGCAGGACATTTCGCCGATAGTCTCGATGCAATGGGTCAGCAGCAGGGTCCGCGCACCGCAGCGCGCTGCAGCCGCAGCCGCCTCGGCGCCCGCGTGGCCGCCACCGACCACCACGACATCCCAAGTCTCATCAAACATGGCGCGATTATAGCCGCGTGGGCCAGCCTGCGTCAGTGGTGTACGCCATTCCTGGCATGAGTCGCCTCAGCCGCGACCAAGCAGGTCCCGCACACCCAGGCCGATCGCTTGGCGGTACGCCAGCATCGCAACGCGGGGCTCGGCCATCATCTCCGCCGCCGCCAAGCCGCTGGCGCTCACCGCCTGGCGCAGTCCGTTGAGCATAGTCGTCCCGAGCGTCGCCACGACGCCGCTTGTCATCGCAAACCCCTGCACCCGGCCGAGCCGCGCTGCAAGCAGGGTGTTTGGCTCCGATAATCTCTCCAGCAGCCCGTCCAGGACCCATGCTTCACCGCCGAGCATCGCATCCTCGACGATCAGCCCGGCTTCTGGATGGAGGCCGAGGACCCGGAAAACCGAAAACCAGGACGTCTCCAACGCCCGCGCCACCAGTGCCTTCTCCCTCTGGGCGTGTCGCATCTGCTGGCGAGCGGCGTGGTCGATGGCCCGCGCACGGCCAGGCCGCGCGTCATGCACGGCGAGATCGAGCACGAAGGCCAGGTCGTCCTCCGGCACCTGCGCCCACTCGCTGTTCTCCGGCAACCCAAGCTGGTCGGCGATGCGAATCACCTGCGCCTGCGGTAGCCCTTGCGCCGCCGCGTTAAGGATACGCTGGCGCGTGGCGGCACACCGATCATGCATGTCCAGCAGCTCGTCCCGACCCAAGCCCATTTGGCACCTCTTCCTACTTCCCGATGCAGAATTCGCCGAACACCAGATCGAGGATCGCCTCCACCCCGACCCGACCCGTGATGCGGCCGATGGCGGCCAGCGCCGCCCGCAGCGCCTCGGCACGCATTTCCGGCAAGGGTGCGGCCGACAGGTCATCAAGCCAGTGGACCGCCTCCTCCAGGGCTGCGCGATGTCGCGGGCGAGTCAGGCCCACTGCTGCGGTTAGCCCCGCTCGATCAGCCGCAAGCTCCGCCAGGCGGCTCCGCAAGACCTCCAACCCCTCGCCGGTCTGCGCTGCCACCGCGAGGATCTCCTGTCCTCCAAGCCGCGCGGGCGGCGCGGCAAGGTCGCACTTGTTCACGACGACCAGGCAGGACGAATCCGGCCGCTGCAGTATGCGGAGGGTTGCATCATCCGGTTCCTGGTTCGCGGCGAAGACGGTGATGAGCAGCGATGCCTCCTCCGCGCGGCGCAGGGCGCGTCGAATGCCCTCGGCCTCAATCTCGTCGGCGCTCTCACGCAGGCCAGCGGTATCCGCGAGGACCACCGGCGCCCCGCCTAGGTCCAGCACGACTTCTACCAGGTCGCGCGTCGTCCCCGCGCGTGCCGAGACGATGGCCGCCTCCCTTCCTGCCAAGGCGTTCAGCAGCGAGGACTTCCCGACATTCGGCGCGCCGAGGATGGCGAAGACCAGCCCTTCGCGCAGCCGCTCGCTGCGATCGCTTGCGGCCAGGTGCGCACCGATCTCATCGCGCAGCATCGCCGCTTCGACACCGACCCGGGCGTCGAGATCCTCGGGCAAGTCCTCCTCTTCGAACTCGATGAAGGCTTCCTGCCGGGCCAGAATCCGGGTCAGGCGGGCCGCCCAAGACGCGTAGAGATGCCCCAGCGCGCCGCCCGACTGGCGCAAGGCCTGCCGGCGTTGCGCCTCGGTCTCCGCGTCGATCAGGTCGGCGATGCCTTCGGCCGCAGTCAGATCCAGCCGGCCATGCAGGAATGCGCGGCGGGTGAATTCTCCCGGTTCAGCCCGGCGCAACCCCGGAAGCGCGGCC
>ERZ1066121.2274-NODE-2274-length-12373-cov-14.641581_pt1 | contig 12373 bp, 9 predicted proteins | sample MGYA00382768_ERZ1066121 | MGnify/ENA primary metagenome ERZ1066121 (study PRJEB33369, sample SAMEA5778351) | biofilm metagenome | biome: Industrial cooling water; feature: Water cooling tower basin; material: Biofilm | place: United Arab Emirates | collected... | reverse complement strand
GCGCGTTCGGTCGAAGTGCGCGCATGAAGGTGGTGGGGTTCGCCTCTTTCATGGCGTGGCGTTGCCATTCAGGCGTAACGGTGTGGGGTGCGCATGTGCGGGGGTTCGGAGCGACTGCGCGGCAGTGCTGCGTGTCTTTCACTTCGTTCTGACAGTCGTTGCCATCCATGGCGTGAGGGTGTGAGGCACCGATCCCTCCGGCCCGCACATCCATGTGCGGGTGTTCGGAGCGGCTGCGCGGCAGTGCCGCGTGTCTTTCACTTCGTTCTGGCAGCCGTTGCCATCCATGGCGTGAGGGTGTGAGGCACCGATTCCTCCGGCCCGCACATCCATGTGCGGGCGTTCGGAGCGACTGCGCGGCAGTGCCGCGCAGGCTTGTCGCTCCTCACCCCTTCACGCAGACCACCTGTCGCAGGGTGTGCACCACTTCGACCAGATCGCGCTGGGCCGCCATCACCGCGTCGATGTCCTTGTAGGCGGCGGGTGATTCGTCGAGCACGCCCTGGTCCTTGCGGCACTCCACGTGCGCGGTGGCCTCGCGATGCTGCTTGAGCGTGATTCGCTGCTTGGCCGCGCCGCGGCTCATCGTGCGGCCGGCGCCGTGGCTGCAGCTGCAGAAGCTGTCCGGGTTGCCCTTGCCGCGAACGATATAACTCTTCGCGCCCATGCTGCCGGGAATGATGCCCAGCTCACCTTCACGCGCGCTCACCGCGCCCTTGCGGGTGACCAGCAGCGATTCGCCGCCGTGCGTTTCGCGCTGCACGTAGTTGTGGTGGCAGTTCACCGCCAGCTTCTCCAGCTGGAACTTCGGCAGCATGCGCCGCATCTCGTGCAGCACCCGCGCCATCATCGCCTCGCGGTTGGCGCGGGCGTAGTCCTGCGCCCACGACACCGCCTCCACGTAGTCGTCGAACAGCGGCTCGCCTTCCATGAAGAAGGCCAGATCGCGATCGGGCACGCGGAAGCCGAGCGTGCGCTTCGACAGCGCATCGCGGGCGCGTTCGATGAAATAGGTGCCGATCAGGTTGCCAGTGCCGCGCGAACCGGAGTGCAGCATGGCCCACACCGCACCTTCCTCGTCGAGACAGACCTCGATGAAGTGGTTGCCGCCGCCGAGCGTGCCCAGCTGACGCCCCAGCTTGTCGGTGCGGATGCCGCGGTGCTTCGCCTTGATCGCCTGCAGCCGCGCCTCCAGCCCCGACTGCGAGAGGCGGGTGTCGATGCCGTCGGGCAACCGTCGGTGCTCGCCGCCTGCGCCGTTGCCCACCGGCACTGCGCGCTCGATCGCCGCGCGCAGTGCCGCCAGAGAGTCCGGCAGATCCTTCGCGCGCAGGGTGGTGCGCATTGCGGCCATGCCGCAGCCGATGTCCACGCCCACGGCAGCGGGGATGATGGCGCCGCGGGTCGGGATGACCGAGCCCACGGTCGCGCCCTTGCCCAGATGCACGTCCGGCATGACGGCCACCCACGGCCCCACGAACGGGATCATGGCGATGTTCTGCAGCTGCCGATGGGCTTCGGGCTCGAGCGGCACGCCGTCGACCCAGCCCTTGATCGGGGTGGGCATGCCTTCGGCGTGAAGAAGTTGGAAGGAATGTGTCATGGAAATGCTCCGATGCGATGCGCCGCTGCGGCTCTGGTGAACGCGGACATCAGCTCAGGTTGGTCAGGCCATGCTCACGCAGTTCGCGGGCATTGAGCTGCCGCTTGCTGCGTGCGAAATGGGTTGGAGTATTGAACAAGCTCGCATTGGATGGACAGCGCTTGCCGTCGTTCCAGTGTGGGCAGTCCCCGGCTGCAACGCGGCGCAGGACGTCGATGCAGGCTTCGTTGCCCGCGACAGGCGCCAGTTCGACCCGATACCACAGGCCGGCGATGCGATGCAGCTGCGTGCGGGCATCGATCACGCGGCGGACTTCGCTGTGCCCGTTGCGCTCGGCGGCGAGACGCGCGCGTGTGCGTTCGCGCAACGCCCGTCTGGCCGCCATACGTGCGGTGTTGGTGCGCAGCAGGCCACTCGTCGGGTCGACATACAGTGTCGGTGCCCACGTCTCCGACAGCGCCATCGGAGCGCGCCAATCGTGCTCCACATACAGCGCGCCGTCCCGTTCGGTCACGCGGATCGCCACGAACTGTTCGATATGCGCGTGGATATGCTGCTGCACGGTATTGCGGCGGTCGATGCCCGCGCACAGTTCGGCGTAGACCTTGTCCCACGGCCTGCCGACCTGCGAGGCAAGGAAGCGCCGCAGCGGCGCGAGATTCTCGTTGAGCCATTTGCGGTCGCGATGGCGGCTGCGCAGGCTTTCGTGTCTCGGCGAGTCTTCGAGGTCGCTCGGTGTGGGCCGTTCGCAGCGGCGGTCGCCACCCCGGCGCGGGCGCTCGACGATCACCTTGTACATGTCGGGTCGCATCAGCGGACTCCCATGGGATTGAACGGTGCGCGCGTGCCGCATGTCGCACCAGGTGGCAGGTGACGGTTCGCCCGTCGTGTCGGCAGATCGTTCTGCCATCCGACAGTGCGTGTATCGATGATGTGATGCGGCTTCACAATGCGTTTGATGGCGCGATGCGAATCCGCACCCGGTCTGCGCCCATCCTGCTTCCGATCTCCATGTCTTCGTCGCCACAGCCGGGCCCGCGCCGAGCATCGCGGCGCAGCGACCTCGCGCCACCATCGCATTGCGCATGCGAAGCGGCGCATCTGTCGCCTTCGGGTTTTAATCCGCGACGCCGCGACCCGCGGCCGCGCTTCGATTGCACGGACGTTCGCGACGGATGCTGCGGATGGCGTGGCCGCACTCGCATGCGGCAAGGTCGGAACGCGCGGAAAAAAGACGTGCGCGAAGCCGTTCGCGACACGGAAGGCCGTGCGCGTGGTGAAGTGATGCGAACGCAGGAAGGGAAGCCGCAACGCAAAACGCCCCCGGAGACAATCCGAGGGCGTTAGCGGGCCTCGGAGATCGGGATGCCGATCTCCGTGATGGAAGATCAGCGCTGGCGGAAGCGGCTGTCGGAACCGTCGTGGTCGAACCCGTGACGACCGGACCCATGCGCGCACGGACGTGCGACGCAGGAGGTCTGCGCGAACGGCATCGATGTGCGGTTGAGGTAAAGGTGGGTCATCGGAAGCGGGATGGGCTCGAGTAGCGACGAAGGGCCTGAAATACAGGGGTTTTACGCAGTGCGTGCTGCGATGGGCGCGCACGTTACACCCCTCGTTTACGAAATGCAAACATTTTTTCGCAGGCCGACATCAGTCCGATGAGCGGATCGGCGCCATGCACGTCTGCATGCGCGGTGCGCGGTCGCGCCACGTGGCAAGGCCTGCAGACGCAGGCTTGCAGGGGCAGATGATGCAGATGGTCTGTGGCATGTCGTCCCGCTGCAGACGCTCTCGAAGCCGTCCGCAATCCGGCCGGTCGGCATCGATCAATCAAATCCACCGAATAGAATCCGCCGAATCGAATCCAGCACGTCGAATCCATCGGATCGACACCGTCTGGATCAGGCTGAGCCCACAGCGATGGGCTTCATGAGGATCCGAATGGATGCGCAAGCGAACGGGTCCCAAAGCGCAGCGCGCCTGTTTCAGTCGTATGGATCTGCGCAGCATCACGTTGGCGGAGAATCGATTGCGCCTGCGGCAGAGTTTGCAGTGTTGGTTGTTCGAAACGGACTGGGGGGAGTGCCATGCACTCCCCCCTCGTAATACGCATTGCGCATGCCGTCGCATGACATGCCGCGTGACGATGTCGGGCAGGCATCGCCGTCGCGATTCACCGCGACGCAAGATGACCTGCCTGCCGTGGCCTCGGATTCAGCCCTTCGGTAAAAGCACCTTGTCGATGACATGGATCACGCCGTTGCTCTGGCGCAGGTCCGCGGTGGCCACGGTGGCCTTGCCGCCCTTGGCGTCGGTGACGACCACCTTGCCGTCGACCAGCGTCGCGGTCAGCGACTCGCCCTGCACGGTGGTCAGCATCGCCTTGCCGCCGCCGGCCTTGATCTTGGCGAGAATCGACGCGCTGTCGTGCTTGCCGGCCACCACGTGGTAGGTCAGCACGGCACCGAGCTTCGTCTTGTTCTCGGGCTTGAGCAGCGTGTCCACCGTGCCGGCGGGCAATGCGGAGAACGCCGCGTCCGTGGGCGCGAACACGGTGAAGGGGCCGTCGCTCTTCAGCGTGTCGACCAGGCCGGCGGCCTTCACTGCCGCGACCAGCGTGGTGTGGGCCTTCGATGCCATGGCGGCATCGACGATGTCGGCCTTCGGCGTGTTCTGCGCCGCCTGCGCCGCAGGTTTGGCGTCGTGCTTGCCGCCGTGATGGCCGGCATGGGCGAGGCCGACGGCGAACACGGAACCTGCGAGGACGGCGGTGAGAATCTTGAAGCGCATGGGTGTCTCCTTCTTGCGGATGGATGGGGGATGCGTCGAATGGAGGCGGTGCGCGGAGCGATGGCGGCGAAATGCCGACGGCGTTCTGTGCGCACGCCCGCTGAAGACGCGCCCTGCATGCATGCGGATGTGGAGAGCGAGGAGCGGGTTCACTCGCGATTGCGCTTGCTGTCCCGAAGCGGAATGCCGCGGCGGCGTGTGCATCCGCGGCCGCGTTCGGCCGTATGCGCCCGCGCGACGCAGTCCATGCGGCCGCGAGGCACGCGAACGCGTGCGGGAGGATGTGATGAGGCCGGTGGGGCGCGGACGCGCGGCCCCGTGGTGAGGCTCAGGGGATCTGCAGCATCGGCTCCAGCACCGGCCAGACGTGATCGCGCAGCGCCGGCTGCGCCTCGGCGGTGGGATGGATGCGGTCGCTCTGGAACGCAGTGTCGTCCATGGCGATGGGTTCGAGCAGGAACGGCAGAAACGCCGTGCCGTACTGCTCCGCGAGTTCGCGGAAGTTGGCCTCGAAGCCCGCGGTGTAGTCGGGGCCGTAGTTGGGCGGGATGCGCATGCCGACCAGCAGCACACGCGCGTCGGCGGCCTGCGCGGCGCGGATCATCGCTTCGAGATTGTCGCGGGTCTGCTGCAGCGACAGCCCGCGCAGGCCGTCGTTGCCGCCGAGTTCGATCACCACGATGTCGGGCGTGTGCCGTTCCAGCGCCGCGCCGATGCGCGCGGCCCCGCCGGCGGTGGTTTCGCCGCTGATGCTGGCGTTGACCACGCGCCAGCGCGGATGCGCCTCGGCGATGCGGTCGGCGGTCAGCGCCACCCAGCCCTCTTCGAGCTGCAGGCCATAGCCGGCGGAGAGCGAATCGCCCATCACCAGCACGGTGCGGTCCGGCACCGGCGCAGGCGCGCGCGTCGCGGCATCTGCGGCGTTGGGCGCATCGGCCGCGGGTTGCGCGGGCGTGGCATTGGTGGCGGCGTCGCCGCAGGCGGCGAGCGCAAGCGCGAGCAGGGCCGCGAGCAGCGCGCGCAGGCCCGTGCGTGCGCCCGCGGACACGCTTGCGCTTGCGCGCGCACCTGCATGCAGGCGCAGACGCTCGTGCATGCGTGCGTGCGTACGCAGGCTCATGCGCAGACTCATACGGCACCGCCGTAGCGGGCCTTGAGCATCGCCCAGCAGCTGCGCAGCGCCTGCGCTTCGCCGCCTGCGGGTCGGCCCGGGCGGTCGGCGTCGTTCCAGCTGTACACGTCCAGATGCGCCCAGGGCGTGGATTCGGGCACGAACTTGCGCAGATACATGGCGGCGGTGATGCAGCCGGCCATCGGTGTGCTGCTGCCGTTGGCGATGTCGGCGATGCCGCTCTTGAGATAGCGCAGGTAGGGCGACCACAGCGGCATGCGCCAGAGCGGGTCGTGCACCGCGCTGCCGGCGTCCAGCCAGGCCTGCGCCAGCGCGTCGTCGCTGGCGAACAGCGCCGGCAGGTCGGGGCCGAGCGCGATGCGCGCGGCACCGGTGAGCGTGGCGAAATCCAGCAGCGCGTCCGGCGACTGTTCGCCGGCATAGGTCAGCGCATCGCACAGGATCACCCGGCCTTCGGCGTCGGTGTTGTCGATTTCCACGCTGAGGCCCTGACGCGTGGAGACCACTTCGCCGGGCCGGTAGGCGTTGGGGCCGATGGCATTCTCCACCGCGGGCACCAGCAGCAGCAGGCGCACCGGCAGCCTGCGCGCCATGATCAGTTCCGCCAGGGCGATCGCATGCGCGGCGCCGCCCATGTCCTTCTTCATGTTGCGCATGCCGGCGGCGCCCTTGATGTCGAGACCGCCGGTGTCGAAACACACGCCCTTGCCCACCACCGCCAGCAGCGGATGCGCGGTGTCGCCCCAGTGCAGCACGATCAGCCTCGGCGCGCGGTGCGAGGCGCGGCCGACCGCGTGGATCGCCGGGAAGTTGTGCGCCAGCAGCGCATCACCGGCTAGCACGTCGATGTCGGCGCCGTGCGTCTGCGCGATCTCGCGCGCGACCGCTTCCAGCTCGTCCGGGCCCATGTGTTCGGTGGGCGTGTTGACCAGATCGCGCACGCGCACGCAGGCGGCGATCTGCGCGGCGGTGTCGGGGTCGGGCGTGGCGATCAGGCGCGCCTGCGCGGGCGGCTCGCCGAGATAGCGCGAGAAGCGGTAACTGCCGAGGCTCCAGCCCAGCTGCAGCGCCGCCTCGGTGCGGGCGTCGGCCGTGGCCTCGCCGAAGGCGTGGGCGACGTGCCAGCGGCCCGCGGGCAGCGCCTTGGGCGCATGCGCATAGGCATACGGGTCGTGGCGGTCGCCGATGCCCAGCACCGCGCCGCCGAACCCCTCCCCGCCGGGCAGCAGCGCATGCGTGCCCGGCGCGGCGCTGAAGCCCTGCGCCTGCAGCCAGTGGCGCAGCGTCGCCGGCTGCGCGTCGCGCCAGGCGGCGAAGCCGTCGGCATCCAGAAGGGTGAGCGGATGGGCCTGTTCGGCCTGGTCGGCGCCCTGGGTGAGTCCGGGAAGAGCGGTCATGGCGGTGTCTCGGTGGGTCGCGCGTCGCCTGCGTCGGCATGCGCGCGGGAGGAGGTGTCGGAGTGTGCGGTGCGCAGCGGGTCGTGCAGGGCATCGTGCAGGGCATCGATGCGGTCGGCCAATGCGGCCAGCTCATGGACGATCAGGTCCGGCGCGATGTCGGCATGCGGCCAATCCGGCCGATGCGCGCGCTGGTCCTCGCGATGCACCCACACGGTGCGCAGGCCCGCGCGCGCGGCGCCGAGCACGTCCATCTCGATGTGGTCGCCGACGTGCAGCACCTCGTGCGGCGCGCAGCCCAGCTGCGCGCATGCGGCCAGGAAGATGCCGGCGTCGGGTTTGGCCGCACCGTGTTCGCGTGCGCCCAACTGGCCGACGAACAGGTGGTCCACGCCGATCGCGGCCAGGTCCGCGTTGCCGTTGGTCAGCGCGAAGACCGGCAGCCGCGCGCTGAGCCGCTCCAGCGCCTGCAGCGCATCGGGATACCACTCCACCCGGTTGCGCTCGGCGAAGAACACCGCATAGGCCGCGTCCACCAGCGTCTCCGGCTCGTCGCTCTCGGCGAAGGCGATCTGCAGCGTGCGCCGGCGCAGCGCACTCATGTCGTGCAGCAGGTGCGGGTGGTCCACGAACACGCGATCGCGCAGCGCGCGCATGGCCGGAATCGGGAAACGCTCCGCGGTACGCGGGCTGTGCGTGCGCAGCCAGTCGTCGAGCACGCGCTCGATGCGCGCGCCGATCGGCGCGAACGGCCACAGCGTATCGTCCAGGTCGAGGGTGATGGCGCGCGGCAGGGTCTGCATGCCCTGATGATAGGGTGCAGGGGCGGCGGTAGGGGCGGCTGCGGCGCTCATTCCAGCAGACTGGCCCAGCGTTCCATGCCCTCGATCCGCTCCAGCACCAGTTTCAGACTGGCCAGCAGCGGTACCGCCAGCAGCAGCCCGGCGATGCCCCACAGCCAGCCGAACACCACCAGCCCCAGGATCAGCGCCAGCGGCGAGATCGCCAGCCTGCGTCCGAGCACGATCGGCGTGAGCAGCTGGCCCTCCAGCGTATGCAGCAGCAGGTAGGCGGCGGCCGGCGCCAGCGCGAGCAGCGCGTCGTCGAACTGCACGAAGCCCATCACCAGCATCAGGAACACGCCGATCAGCGGGCCCACGTACGGCGCGAAATTCAGCAGCGCCATCACCGCGCCCCACAGCGCGGCTTCCGGCAGCGGCAGGCCCAGCGCCAGCAGGGCGCCGGCCACGGCGATGCCCAGCGCGGTGTTGATGAGGCTGATGGTGAGCACGTAGCGCGAGATCTCGCGCTCGATGGACTGCAGGATGTCGACGGTGAGCTTCTGCCGCTGCCGCCCCGGCACCAGCGCCAGGATCTTCCGCTGCAGGTTCTCGCCGTAGACCATGAAGAAGAAGCTCAGCAGCACCACGGTCAGCACCGCGGCCACCGCCTTCGGGGTGGCGGTGAGCGTGGCGTAGGGGTCCTCCATCTGCGCCTTCACCACCCGTCCGCCGCCGTTGTCGCCGCCGGCGGCGCGGGCGATGCTCTCGGCGCCTTCGCGTGCCTGCTGCACCGGTTCCACCACCTTGCGCAGTTTGGGCGCGATCTGCCGCACCTGGCGCGGCAGTTCCGAGAACACGTCCGCCGCGGGGCCGGCCAGCAGGTTGCCCATCAGCAGCGCGGTGGCCAGCGCGGCCGACAGCACCGCCACCGCGCCCAGGAAGCGCGGCACGTAGAGGCGGCGCAGCATGCGGATGATCGGGTTGCCCAGCAGCGCGAAGAACATCGCCAGCAGGATCGGCACCACCAGGCCCTGCGCCGCCCACAGCACGAAGCCGATCGCCAGGCAGGCCAGCACCAGCGCCGCCGCCGACGACGGCGGACGCACGGCGGGCTCGATCATGGTGGGCGCCTCGCCCGTCGCGGACGCGGCCGGGAGGGGATGTGGGGTGGAGGGCGGGGTCGCGGACGGCCCGGGTTCGGTTGGGGTCATGGGGAGGGCGGCCGCAGGTCGTCGGGAAGCCGTGGGCGCCGGCTCAGCGCATCGGCAGATTGCCCTGCGTGCCGTTGCGCCAGATGCGCAGGATCAGCTGCTGCGGCGGTTCGGCCAGCGTGGCGCGGAAGCCGCCCAGATCGGTGAAGTCACCGGTGCTCGCGCCCAGGATCACGTCGCCCTGGCGCAGGTTGTTGCGCGCGGCGCGGCTGCCGCGCTCGACCTGCTCCACCAGCACGCCGGTCACGCCACGGCGGCGCAGCGAGGCCGGCAGTTCGACCAGGCGGGCGCCGGCCAGGCGCGCGTCCAGGTCCACGCCTTCCAGCAGGCGGGGCTGTTCGCGCAGCCGGGTCCGGATCTGCACCGTCTTTCCGTCGCGGCGCAGGTCCAGGGTGACCACCGCGTCCGGCGCCTGCAGGCCCTGGAAGTTGCGCAGCATGTCGCTGTTGTCGATGCGCCCGCCGTTGGCGGCCACGATCAGGTCGCCCACGCGCAGGCCGTCGCGGCCCGCCTGCGAATCCGGATACACCTGCACCACCAGCGCGCCGCGGGTGTCCGACAGGCCCATGCCGCGCGCGATCTGTTCGGTCAGGTCCTGGGTGTCGATGCCCAGCGTGCCGCGGCGCACCGCGCCGTCGGTCAGCAGTTGCTGCATCACGTTGCCGGCGAGCTTGGTCGGGATCGCGAAGCCCAGGCCGATGTTGCCCGCTGCGCTGCCCTGCAGGTTGAAGCTGGCGGTGTTGATGCCCACCAGCTCGCCGCGCAGGTTGACCAGCGCGCCGCCGGAATTGCCCGGGTTGATCGACGCATCGGTCTGGATGAAGTTCTGGAAGCCGACGCCGGGCACGTTGCTGCGGCCCACGGCCGAGACGATGCCCGAGGTGACGGTCTGGCCGAAACCGAACGGGTTGCCCACCGCCACCACGTAATCGCCGACCTGCAGCGCGTCGGAGTCGGCCATCGACAGCGCGCTCAGTTTGTCGGCCGGGATGCGCATCAGCGCCACGTCGGTGTCGGCGTCCGAACCGATGAACTCCGCCGACAGCGTGCGCCCGTCGCTGAGCGTGACGGAGACATCGTCCGCGCCCTCGATCACGTGGTGGTTGGTCAGCACCAGGCCGCGCCTGGCATCGACGATCACGCCCGAGCCCAGCGATTCGTTGATCCGCTCCTGGGTGAGCTCGGGGAACATGCGCCGGAAGAAGGGGTCGGCGAAGGGGCTCACCCGCACCCGCTGCTTGCTGTGCACGCTCACCACCGCCGGCGTGACCCGCTTGAGCATCGGCGCCAGCGAGGGCAGGGCCTGGCCATCGGCGCCGGCCATCGGCAGCGCGACCGGCACGGCGACCGCCGTCGGGGCGGGCGTTTCGGCCCGCGCGGGCGTCTCCAGCAGGCCTTCGCGCAGGAAGGTCGCGGCGAACCCGCCGAAGGCGGCAGCGGCGGTCAGGGCGATCAGCAGCGGGGTCTTGGACGAGCGGCGGTCGGTCATGGCGGGCAGACGGTCGGGAGACGGGAGGGAGTGGCGGAGCGGTGTGAGGCCGCGCGTGGTGTCGCGCCGGGTTGAAGATCGCGGTCGCGGCACGGGGAATCAAGCGTCGCCGCCGGATCTGGCGCTGTCGGGAGCCACGACGGCCCTGCAGTCTCGGCCACGGCCCTTTAGGCGAACCTGAACACGCCCGGATTCGCGGGACGCAGCGGGGTGAATCGGCGATCGGACAGCCCGCCTGTCGCCCGGCGGCTGTCCCGGCATTCGAATCGCATGCCGGCATTGCAGAGTGCGGCAGGGGCGGTGGACCGTCGGCCCACGGCCCGCCCGCCGACGAACGGTACGACCGGTGCATGCCCGTCGCCGTGGCGCCCGTGCAGGACTGACGGCGGTGGCCTGCCTGTCTGTGCGACGCGGGGCGCGACGGGGCTGCACAGTGGGTGTCCCGGACCATCCGCGGACCATCCATCGAACGCTGCGTGCCACGAAACCATGGGTGTCCCGAATGGCATGCCGTCCGCCGCCGTACCGGCATCGCGGCCCGTTTCGCGGCCCTCCAGGCCTCATCCGCCGGCCCAGCAGCCATCGCCATCCCCGGTGGATCGCCTTCCTGCCCTGCCGTCAAGGCGTTGACGCCCGCCCCGGCAAGGCGTAGCTTGGCGGTCCGCGTCGCCACTACATCTTGGGGTCTATGCTCCAGGCTGAACCCAACCGATGGTGTTCCACGGCCAAAGTTCCACGGCCGTCACACAACGCTTTCGGCAGCGACGCCGTGTGCCGCGGATGCGTATGCAGATCGCACAGGAGGGCGGCACACACCCCCGGAGCGGAGCCCCGGGATCGATCCAACGGACCTGTCATGGAACGAGCCCGCGGCGCTCAGGTCCACCGCCGCACTGTCGCCCGGCCCAGGCCTCGGCGGCGCCCCGCGACAGCAGCGTCCGCGACAGCCACACCCACATGACCCCGCACCGGGCGGGCGGCGTGCTTTGCGCCGTGCCCCGGAACGTACAAGAACCGGCCCGGCACGTACCGGCGCCACACCACACCGACGAGGATGGGACAAGAATGAGTAGCGTGCGTCTCGAGGCCGTGACCAAGGCATCCCCCGCCGAGATCCCCATGCAGCCCGCGTCCTGGGACATCTGGGACAAGAAGTACCGGCTGAAGACCAAGCAGGGCGACGACGTCGATGCCGACATCGACGCCACCTACCAGCGCGTGGCCCGTGCCCTGGCCGACGCCGAGCCCGGCAGCGAGAAGCGCAAGTACTGGTATGAGCGCTTCCTGTGGGCGCTGCGCCGCGGCGCCATCCCCGCCGGCCGCATCACCTCCAATGCCGGCGCGCTGGAGCACAAGCCCGCCACCAGCACCATCAACTGCACCGTCTCCGGCACCATCGGCGACTCGATGGACGGCATCCTCGAAAAGGTCCACGAGGCCGGCCTCACCCTGAAGGCCGGCTGCGGCATCGGCTACGAATTCAGCACCCTGCGCCCGCGCGGCGCGTTCGTGGCCGGCGCCGGTGCGTACACCTCCGGGCCGATGTCCTTCATGGATATCTACGACAAGATGTGTTTCACCGTCTCCAGCGCCGGCGGCCGCCGCGGCGCGCAGATGGGCACCTTCGACGTGTCGCACCCGGACGTGAAGGACTTCATCCGCGCCAAGCGCGAGGACGGGCGCCTGCGCCAGTTCAACCTGTCGCTGCTGATCACCGACGGCTTCATGCAGGCGGTGGAGAGCGATGCCGACTGGCCGCTGGTCTTCCCGATCAACGAGAAGGAAGTCGGCGACATCGACGTGAACGACGCCGCCCAGGTGGTCTGGCGCGACTGGCCGCAGCACGCCGGCTACATCGTGCGCGACGACGGCCTGGTGGCCTGCAAGATCTACGGCCACATACGCGCGCGCCACCTGTGGGACATGATCATGGTCTCCACCTACGACTACGCCGAGCCGGGCTTCA